>OBXC01000705.1_pt1 | contig 21977 bp, 21 predicted proteins | sample 1538111 | NCBI WGS metagenome assembly OBXC01 (sample SAMEA2580137, study PRJEB22360) | human gut metagenome | biome: human gut; feature: human-associated habitat; material: faeces | place: Denmark | collected 2008/2010
GATATTTTCTTTTTACATATAAGGAGTAGTTATATGAATATCAAACTTGAACAATATAAAATATTTAACGAAGCTGCAACAACACTTTCTTTTTCTACTGCAGCAAGAAATTTATTTATTTCTCAATCTGCAGTTTCACAAACAATTGGCAGTATTGAAAAAGAATTACAAACACAATTATTCGTACGTAATTCAAAAGGGGTCAGCTTAACTAGAGAAGGTAAATTGTTACATCAACAGATTGATCAAGCATTATTTTTGATTACAGAAGCAGAAAATCAATTATCAAATTACCATGATTTAAAAGATGGTCAATTAGTAATTGGCGCTGGTGATAGTTTTAGTGAATCTTTTCTAACAGATTATATTGTTAAATTTAAGGTATTGTATCCTGGAGTTACGATAAAAGTAATTAATCGAACTAGTTTAGAAACTAGAGAATTGCTAAAATCGGATCAAATAGACATTGGTTTTTTGAACTTACCAATTAAAGATGATTCTTTAATTATTAAAGAGTGTTTTCAAGTTCATGATATTTTTGTCTCTAAAAATAAAGATGATCATCACTATACATTCGAAGAAATTATTAAAAAGCCATTAATATTATTAGAAAAATCATCAAACACTAGAAATTATCTTGATAATTTCTTTGCCAAAAAAGGCTTATTATTAAAGCCAACTATTGAACTTGGTGCACATAATCTATTATTAGATTTTGCACGTGCTAATCTTGGAATATCATGTGTTATTAAAGAATTTTCTAAAAATTCATTAGCCGCAAATGAACTTTATGAAATTAAATTAAAAGAATCACTGCCCGTACGTAGTATTGGCTATGCCTATCCTAAACGTCGAACTAAATCTGCCGCTACTAATAAGTTTATTGAATTAATTGAAAAACAAATTTAAAAGTATCCCAAATAGCCATTTTATTATTTAGTTAAAAATTGATATAGTTTACTAATAATTCTTGATTCTAATTTACTATATGATAAAGTTGGATCTTTTAATAACGGTACTTCAAAACTATCTTTATTACCTAAATAATCAAAATTAATTTTAACAATTGCTCCTAAATGACATTTTATACAATCAACTATTATTGTTAGTTTGTCCGTTGTACAATTATCTCCTAAATTAAAACCATCTCTTAATCTAAAATCATTACACTTGTATTGAATTACATATGATGGCATAATTTTTACTAGTGCATCTTTTAGATGTACTTCTTTTATAATATAATCGCCTACTAGTAATTCAATTTTTTCTTTAATTGTTTTAACTTTTGTATCTGCAATTTGTTGATTAGAAGCTTTACAACCCAAACGAATTCTAACTGTCTCTTCTGAGGCGTATAAAGCAATGCTAATTTCATCTTGATGATAGATCATATCTTCCAATAATTCATCAATTTTACTTTCACCTATTCCAATTGTTAAAATATCATATGTATAAATAACCTCTTTTTTATACTGCATTAAATAGTCTTTTAAAACATGATCAATTACATATTTCATTTCCTTTGGTGGACCTGGCAAATTAATAATCATTTTTTCATTTTTAGACATAACACAACCATTAGCAGTTCCTACCTCATTTTCTAAAATAAAACAATCTTTAGGAAAATATGCTTGTTTAAAATTGTTATCAGGAATTTTTTCAACCCCCGTAACAAAGCGACATTTTTCATCAACTTTTTTAGCTTCATCAGCTAATATACCATTTCTAACCCTAAAAATTGAGCTGAAAGTTCTTTAGTAAGATCGTCTTGCGTTGGTCCCAAACCACCTGTAGTAATAACACAATCACAGCCACGTTCAAAAGCTATTTTTAAACACTCTTTAAAACGATTAGGATTATCACCTACTGTAGTTTGATAATATACATTAAAACCTAAATTTTTACACATTTTTTGAATATAAGCAGCATTGGTATTAATAATTTCTCCTAACAATAATTCTGTTCCAACGTTTATAATTTCAACATTCATTTATTTCCCCTACTTTCTAGTTATATTATAAGTATTCATCATTATTTTTCCAAGAAAAACTTTATTTTAACCAAAGCTATTTTATGTTATTATTTTATAAAAGATAATTAAAAGGAGAAAAAGATGCGAAGAAAAGATCGTGAAATTGTTGATAATGTAAAAATCAATGAAATTATTTCTTCTTGCCATTGTTGTCGACTAGGTTTTTTTAATAATGGTAAGATTTATATTGTACCTTTAAATTTTGGCTTTGAAATAAAAGATAATAAAAGAATTTTTTATTTTCATGGGGCTACAAAAGGTAAAAAAATTGATTTGATTAACCAAAATCACTATGCAGGATTTGAATTAGATACAAACTATAAATTAAAAAAAGCAAATACTGCCTGTCAATATTCTGCCAGTTTCCAAAGTATAATCGGTGATGGTAACATTACATTTATTGAAAAAATCGAAGAAAAAAAGCATGCATTACAATGTATTATGTATCATAACACTAACCAACATTTTGATTTTTCTGATGAGATGATTAATAAAGTTACTGTTTTTAAATTAGAGGTTGAAACTATATCTTGTAAATATCATGAGTAAATAAAAATCTATGTAAATTACATAGATTTTTATTTTTTCTTTTTCTTTTTATGACGTACTTTTTTACGATTAACATTACCAACATGTGGATTTTTTGATTTCATCCCATGTGTAGGCATACCGGTATTAGGATCAAAATTACCTAACATACTCATCATTTTCTTTGATTCTTCGAACTGTTTTAATAAACGATTAATAGCTGCAATATCTTTACCGCATCCTTTAGCAATTCTTTCCTTACGAGAAAGTGTAATAATACTAGGATTACGGCGTTCTTGCTTAGTCATTGAAAAAATAATTGATTCAGTCTCTTTTAATTTACGATCAGAATCTTCATCATTTAATTTAGGTAATTTAGGCATTCCAGGAATCATTTTTAATATACCTGAAAGTGGTCCTAATTTTCTTAATTGTTGCATTTGTGAAAGCATATCATCTAGACCAAATTGACCTGATTGCATACGCTTATATACTTTCATTGTATCTTTTTCATCGTAGACATCTTGAACTTTTTCAACTAATGATACAACGTCTCCCATTCCTAAAATACGATCTGCCATACGATCTGGATAGAATAAGTCAATTGCATCTAATTTTTCACCTGTACCAATAAATTTAATTGGCACATGTGTAATATGTCTGATTGATAAAGCACCCCCACCACGAGAGTCCCCATCTAATTTTGTAAGTACTGCACCAGTAATACTTAGTTGTTCATTAAATGAACTAGCAACATTAACAATATCTTGACCAGTAAGAGCGTCAACTACTAATAAAATTTCATGAGGATGGGCAATTTCTTTAATATTTGATAACTCTTGCATTAATGGTTCATCAATATGTAAACGTCCAGCTGTATCAATAATAATTACATCATTATTGTTTTCTCGAGCAAAACGCATTGCCTCTTCAACAATTGATTCAGCTGATTGCGATGTTCCTTTTTCATATACAGGAATGTTTAATTGCTCTCCTAGTGTTTTTAATTGATCAACCGCTGCTGGACGATAAATATCAGCTGCAACTAATAATGGTTTCTTCCCATTTTTTTTGCTGATTAAATTTGCAATCTTACCAGCAGTTGTAGTTTTCCCAGAACCTTGTAGCCCAACCATCATGATTACTGTTGGTTTTTTATCATAATCAATTGTAGCTACAGTTGTTCCTAATAATTCAACTAACTCATCATGGACAATTTTAACAACAACCTGACCTGGTTTTAAAGAACCTAAAACATCTTGTCCTAATGCCTTTTCTTTAGTTGCTGCAATAAACTCCTTAACAACTTGGAAGTTAACATCTGCTTCCAATAACGCTAAACGAATCTCGCTTAGCATCTCTTCCATATTTTTTTCTGTTAAACGTCCTTGACCAGAAACTTTTTTTAACGTTCCCTGTAGACGTTCCGATAATGAATCAAAAGCCATAAATACCCCTTTCTATATTTTTCTTAGCATCTCTAAGTATTCTACTATTTCTTTATGCTCTAAAGACATATCATCTTCAATTCTTTTAATTAAGTCAAGTCTTTCTTGATGTTTTTTCATTAATTGAAGCTTTTCTTCATAATTTTCTAATAAATGAACCGCTTTTTTTAAATTATCAAATACCGCATTTCGGCTAACATCTAAAATTTCTGCAATTTCCGAAAGCGAATAGTCATCATGATAATAATAATCTAAATATATTTGTTGCTTTTCTGTCAACAAATCACTATAACAATCCATCAACAGATTAACACGCTGCTTTTTTTCTAAACTAGATTCCATTTTATCCCTCAACTAAATTTTTACACAATCCATAAATATATTGATCTAAATCAAACTCCTGTAAATCATCAACACCTTCACCCAAACCAATAAACTTAACTGGAATATTTAATTGATCTTTAATCGATAAAACAATTCCTCCTTTAGCTGTCCCATCCATCTTTGTTAAAACAAGACCTGTAATATCAGTAATCTTTGAAAATTCAACAGCTTGACTTACACCATTTTGGCCAGTAGTAGCATCAATAACTAATAAAGTTTCATGTGGTGCATCTGGCACCTCACGTTTAATAATACGATTCATTTTTTCTAATTCTTTCATCAAATTAACTTTATTTTGAAGACGCCCTGCTGTATCACAAATTAAAACATCAACATTTTTTTCTTTTGCTTGCTTTAAGGCATCAAAAACAACTGCTGAAGGATCGCCGCCTTCACGTCCTTTAACAATTTCAACACCTACACGATCAGCCCATACAGCAAGTTGATCAATAGCCCCAGCTCTAAACGTATCACCCGCTGCTACCATTACTTTTTTACCTTCAGCTTGAACAATTCGATTAGCCAATTTACCAATTGTTGTTGTTTTACCAGCACCGTTAACTCCTACCATTAATATAACTGTTAAACCTTCATCAGCATAATTAATTTTTGTTGTCATTACACTATCATTTGCATAAATAACAAACATCTTATCAATAATAATATCATTTATTTGTTTCGGATCAGTAATATTTTGAATTCGTACTTCATTTTTAATTTCATCAACGATTTTCATAACCATTGAAACTCCAACATCAGACATAATCAAAATATTTTCTAACTCCTCAAAATAATCTTCATTGATTTCTCGAAAACGTGCTGCAAGTTCATTAATTCGATCAGAAAACGTTACATTAGAACGATCTAAACCTGCCACATATTTTTCATTTTGCTTAGCTGATTTACCAACAAACTTTTCTTTAATTTTATTAAAAAATCCCATTTATTTTCCTCCTAATTTGGATCAGATATTTCAATTGCCTCTGACAATTTAACACTCACTAATTTAGTAACTCCTTTTTGTTGCATCGTTGCCCCATACAAAAGATCACATTCCTCCATTGTTCCTTCACGATGGGTAACAACAATAAATTGCGTAGTATTTGAAAATTCTTTTAAATATTTAGCAAATCTTTCAACATTAGCAATATCTAGTGCTGCTTCAACTTCATCCAAAATACACATTGGAACAGGGCGAACTTTTAAAATTGCAAACAAACATGAAATTGCAATTAATGCCTTTTCTCCACCAGAAAATAGAGTAATATTTTGAACCGCTTTACCTGGTGGTTGAACATCAATATCTATTCCAGTTTCCAAAATATTAGTTGGATCGCTATATTTTATTTTAGCCACTCCACCACCAAACAAACTTCTAAAAACATGATTAAATTCAACGTTTATTTTTTCAAAAGTAGTACTAAAACGTTCAATCATAATATCATCCATCTCTTCAATAGCTTTTAAAATACTATCTTGAGCTTGCATCAAATCGATTCTTTGACGATTCATATTTTCATAACGCTCACTTATTTTTTTATACTCTTCAATTGCATCAATATTGACATTACCAAGTCTTGAAATTTTAGTTCTCAACTCATAAACATCTAATTTAGCTTGTTCAACATCAATATTTTCATGATAATGTTCAAGTGCATACTCATAAGTCATACGATATTCATCGTTTAAGCGCATCAAATGATTATTAAGCATCGTTTCTAATTTAGTTGCGTTTATCGCACTAGTATTTATTTCACTTTGAATTTCTTTTAAATCTTTTCGATATTGTCGCAATTCAACTTCTAGACTCTCATTTTGATTAACATGAGCCATTCTAAGTTCACGTTTAGATTTTATCTCTTCCGTTAAATCATCTCGATATTTAATCGCTTCATTTAACTGATTAATTAATTTATTTTCTGTTTTACCACTAGCAAAATCTTCTAACTCCACATTTTGATCAGCTAATGCTTCATATTCTGATTTAGCTTTAATTAATTCTTCTCGTTTATTTTGAACAACAACTTCCAATTTAGCATAAGCCATTTGCTTTTGTAATAACGTATGTGAAACTTCTTTAATTTCATTATCTAAAGCACTATGTTGATTTCGTTTATTAACATATTCTTTTTCTTGATTTTCAAGTAAAGCCGTAACTTCTTCTAATTCTTTTTTTTGTAATAATGATGCTTTATGACGATTAAAACTACCACCTGTCAAAGAACCACCGACATTAACAATATCACCATCTAAAGATACAACTTTATAACGCTCAAATGTTGCTTTACTGATTTCATTAGCACAATCAATATCCTTAGCTATAATAATATTACCTAATTGATTTAAAACAACATTAGCAATCTTTTCATCAAATTCAACAAAATCACTAGCCACGCCAAGATAACCTTCCATAGTTTTACTAACCATTAAATGCTCCTGACGAACACTTCGCGGCTTCATTGTATTAATTGGCAAAAATGTTGCTCGACCAGCTTTATTAGCCCTTAAAAACTTAATCGTTTCACGAGCAGTTAAATCATCTTCTGTAACAATAAATTCAATTGCTCCAGCTAGTGATGATGAAACTGCTAATTCATAACCCTCTTTTGCACTAAGTAATTCACTTAAAACCCCAATAATATTTTTATTATTTTTACTTAGTGACAACACCGTCTTAATTCCATTATTATAATTTGACTTATTTTCTACAACATCTATTAAAAACTCTTTACGTGATTTATTTTTATTAATCTCATTATTTAAATTTTCAATTTTATTTTTTAAATCATTTAAACTTTTATTACGTTGTTCCTGTTTTTCAACTAATTCGTTTAGCTCTTTTTCCGTAGTTTCCAAACGTTCCACACGGTCATTATACTCACTTACAACATCACCTAAAATAGCCTTCATATTAGCAATGCTTTCTTGTAAGTTTTCTTTACTTAGCGTTTCTAAAGCATGTTTTCTTTTTTGATCAATTTCAACTTTTGCTGTTTCTAATTTAGAAACATTTGATACTGCTTCTAATAATTTAGTTTGAAGCACATTGATTTCTTGATCTAACATAAACATTTTCTTTTTTATTTCATCATTACTACTTTCCTTTAAATGAATATCAGTTTCTAAAGACACTTGACGTTCATTTAAATCTTTAATCTTCAAACTAAACTCATCTAATGATTTTTTAGCTTCACTTATTTCATTAATTAAAACATTAACTTCAATAGAAGTCAATTTCTCTTTTAATGTTAAAAACTTTTCTGCTTTTTCTTTTTGACGTTTTAAAGGACCAACTTGTTTTTCAAGTTCAACCACAATATCACCAATTCGATCTAAATTTTCAGTAGTTCTCTCTAATTTACGAATTGATTCTAATTTACGTTTTTTATATTTAGAAACGCCTGCCGCTTCTTCAAAAATACCACGTCGCTCCTCTGGTTTACTATCTGCAAAACTAGAAATGTTTCCTTGTGAAATAATTGATAAAGAATCTCTACCTAAACCAGTATCCATGATTAAATCAACAATATCTTTTAAACGACAGTGTTGTTTATTAATCAAATACTCTGCTTCATTATTATGACGATAAAGCCTTCTAGTAATTTCTACCTCATTATAATCATATTTCATATAACGATCTGTATTATCGAAAACCAAAGTAACTTCTGCTAGATTTTGGGCACGGCGATCTTCACTTCCTGCAAAAATAACATCAGACATGCTTGAACCACGCAATGATTTAACAGACTGTTCACCAAGTACCCATCTAACTGCATCAGCAACATTAGACTTACCACAGCCATTTGGTCCAACAATTCCAGTAATTCCTGGTTGAAACTCAATATTAACTTTATCGGCAAATGATTTAAAACCATGTAATTCAATTCTTTTTAAATACATTTGTATCCTCTTTTCATTATCTTAAGATTACTTTTCCATCTTTAAAATCATCTACGATTGCTAATGATTCAACACGATATCCTTTTTCTTCAATTAATTTCCGACCATTTTGGAAACCCTTTTCAATCACAATTCCAACTCCAGCAACATTAGCTTTAGCTTGATTAATAATGTCAATCAATCCTAAAACAGCTTGCCCATTGGCTAAAAAATCATCAATGATTAAAATATTATCATCTTCGCTTAAATACTTTTTACTTACAATTGCATCATAATCAATTCCTTTTGTAAAAGAATGAACTTTTGCTGTATATAAGTGTGTACTAGTAGTTTTTGCTGTTCCTTTTTTAGCAAAAACTACCGGTACATCATCTAATTCAAACGCTGTTGCTAAAGCAATTCCAATTCCAGAAGCTTCAATCGTTAAAATTTTATTAATTTTAGTATCCTTATAACGTTCTTTAAATTCTTTTGCAATTTGACGATATAACGTACAATCAATTTGATGATTTAAAAAACTGTCCACTCGTAAAACATCAGGCATAATTACTATCCCATCTTTTAAAATTCTTTCTTTCAATAATTCCATATATTAATCCTTCCTGTTCAATCAAAAGTTTTTCTTTCATTTGGTAATTTTATTATAAAAGTAGATCCCACGTCAACTTGTGATATTACATCAATATTACCATGATGTAAATCAATAATTGACTTAACAATCGATAATCCTAATCCATTACCCTCAATACTACGTGCTTTATCTTCACGATAAAAACGTTCAAAAATATGAGAAATAACTTCTTTAGACATTCCTCGTCCAGTATCTTCAATCGATACCTCAACTTCTTTTGAAGTCTTTTTTACTTTGATTATAATTAAGCCGCCATTATCAGTATACTTAATCGCATTAGAAATGATATTAATCCAAACTTGCTCTAAACGTTGTTCATCACCATTTACCAGAATATCTTTACGTGGCTTTTCAAATACAATTTCAATATCTTTTAAAATTGCTTGATTTTCTTGAGTTGAAATAACTCTTGATAATTGTTCTACAATCGAAAATGTCGTGTATTCTAGTTCTACTTCTTCACGTTCTAGTAATGTTAGCTGTAACATATTTTTAGATAACGTCGATAAACGTTTAGAGTGAAATAAAATAATATCAGCATATTTTTGACGTTGACTTTTTGGTAAGTCTTCATCTTTTAAAATATTTGCAAACCCCTGAATTGCTGTTAATGGTGTTTGAAATTCATGAGAAATATCTGAAATAAATTTTTGACGTGTTTCTTCTTGCTTAGCTAATTGTTGCGCCATTTGATTAAATCCCTGATTTAATTTTGAAATCTCATCATCACCAACATAATTTACTCTGACATTATAATTTCCCTTAGATAATTCTTTGGTTGCATTAGTTAATCGCGTAATTGGTTTGACGATAATATCCGCAATAGCAATAAAAACTAGATTTCCTGATAAAAATACACACCCTAAAATTAATACTGCTGAATTTGCAAAAATACTTTTTTCATAGCTAGTATCTTTTTGCACATACATATATACATCTTTGTCTTTAATATTAACTTTTTTTCCATATGATTGAATACTATTTTCTTGATGATAATAATTATCTTTGTGCTTATCATAATAATATTTTTGCATTGTTTCTTTTGATGGTAATATTTGGCTTTCACCATATTGATAATAGCCATACTCAGGTGAAAAAAGCGTAATATTAACTTTAGAACTAATTGCATATTGATTCATCGTATTACTTATATTTGCATCTTCTAAAATATTTAATATCTCAGTTACATATTCATTAGTAGCGCTCAACTCATTTTTAGCCATATCTTCAATTTGATCATAATTACTTCTTAATGCAACATATCCAGCAACTGAAAAACTAAAAACAATAGTTATTAAAAAACCACAGATCAACTTGCCATAAATTGATTTCATCATTCAACTTCTACCTTATAACCTAGCCCTCTTACTGTAACAACTTTAAATCCAGGTAAATGACCTAAATTTTCACGAATTCGTTTAATATGTACATCAACTGTACGATCAAATCCATCATAGTCCATCCCCCAGATTTTTTCAATCAATTGTTCCCGACTAAATATCTGATCTGGATGTTTTGCTAATTCAAAAACTAATTCAAATTGCTTTAGTGGCAAATGAATAATTTCATCATGATATCTAATTTCATATTTTTCGCCATCAAACTCTACATCATTTAATTTAATAATATTAGATGTATTAACACTATATCTTTTCAATACTGCCTTGACTCTTGCCATTAACTCAGTTGGATCAAATGGCTTAACAACATAATCATCTACCCCGACTGAAAAACCACGAAGTTTATCTTTACTTTCACCTTTTGCAGTTAGCATAATTACCGGAATATCTTTAAATTCCTTTAAATTTTCAACCAATTCAAAACCATCCATAACCGGCATCATTACATCAATAATCCCTAAATCAACATATTCATTTTCAAAAATGTCTAAAGCTTCTTCACCATTACTTGCCTCTAGCATTTCAAAACCTTCTTTATTCAAATAAAAGCCGATTAGTTCACGAATATCTTTTTCATCATCAACTACCAATACCCTTGGTTTCATATAAACACCTCAATTCATTGTAAGATTATAACATAATTTATTTTGTAAATATAGTATCAGCTCAAGTAAAAAAAGCAAAAAACTATAGTTTTTTGCTAATTAAATTTAATTGAACTAATAACTTCACTATTATCCTTACTATTTACAAACTCAATAGCAACACGATCCCCTACTTTAGCAAGTGGGAAATATTCACTTAAACTAATATCACCAATAAAGATTGTATCATTTCCTTCAATTTTAAAATAATATGTACTATTGCCATCAACAACCGCTTCATTAATTTCACTAATTACTCCTGTTAATTTATTGGTTTTAAAATCACCAGCATTAGTTTTTTTACCATTTGATTCCAATAAAGCATAATATGCTTGTTCTGCTTGGGCAACACTGTCACCTGTAGCTACTAACTGATAGTTTTCAACACTTACAAAAGCATATTTTTTAACAAGATTTGCATTATCTTTTAACGATAGAAAATATGTTGGATGCCCACCAGCATTTATTAAAATTGGGAAAGTTGCTTTATACTTAAGATTTTGTACTTCTCCTTCGGCTGAAGACATTGCAGAATATTCTTCAGCACCAGAAATATTATAAAATTTACCATCTTTTGTTCTAAGATTAATCATTGCAAAACCAACATTAGAAGCGTCTTTAGATACAGATGTTAAACCAGTATATAAATAAACATCGTCATTAATTGCAATATAATTATAACCATCAGTAGGTTGCAACACACCTTTTTGAGAAAGTAATGTATTTAAATATCCATTAGTGTATTTTCCATAGTTTTCCAATTGACCTAAAATAAGGTTAGAAGGATATACACGATCAACCCATTCTGGCACTTTTTTAATATCATAATACTCATGATTACCATCAATTGCATTAACTAAAACTGCACCAACAATATCCTTACCACCAAAAAGACCAATTTTATACTCATAAACAGGTGCTATCCAATAAGGAATACCATCATCATTAATTTCAAAAGCTAATGTATCAAACATCAAAGTTGGATAATTTGCCCTTAAATGACGTTCAATCTTTCTACCAAAATGATCAGATTTAGAATATTTCATGCCTTCTTTTAACTTAACTACCTCTGATTCCTGGCTAACCATATTTACTCTAATATAAGCAGGTAATCCATCCCCATGATTGGTAAACCATTTAATTAAGTCACTATATTCCAATGGTGTTACACGATAAGGATTATCTTTATAATTGATTTGTTCATAAGATTGATCGACTTCAAATTGAGAAACATAATCAACCATTTGTCCCATTTTACGATCTCCTAGTCTAATCGCACTTTCACGATCAACTACCGGAATTGATTCATATGAAATTGTTTTATTATCTTCATAAAAATCAGACTTTTTATCAAGAATTAATTGTTTTTGATAACTTTTAGCATTAAAAATTGGTGAGCTAATCAAATTTCCTACTGGAATTAAAACAAATAAAATTCCTGCAAAAATTAAACTATACTTCATAACTTTATTAAATCCACGTTCAAAGATAAAATAAAATCCATTAAAAATTAATACTAAAAAACTAAAATACATAAAAAACTGCGGTGATCGAGGATTAAGAGGAATTAATAAAGCATATTCACTAATCAAAGCAATTATCACTGTAATCATAAAAGCTTTAATAAACCCATGATTATCACTTTCATGAACTATATTCCCCTGCATTGAAAATCCTTCGATAAAACTTGAAAATATATCATTTAATTTTTTCATTAATAAGCTCCTTTAAATCATTAATTAAATCTGGCAATAATTCAATTTTTTCTAATTTAGCGCCACTTGCAAGAGCGTGACCTCCACCATTATATTTTGCCGCAACCTGATTAATTGTTATATCTCGTGAACGAATACTTACTCGCCAATTATTATCAACAACATTTTCTGTAATTGCCATCCATACTTTATATTCATTAATACCTGATAAGATATTAACAAAATCAGAACCTCTTTCACGACTAATATTTAATTTTTTTAAATCATCATTTGTCAAAATATAATATGCAACCCCATCTTCAACTTGATAATTGTTTAAAATAAACTTATTGACTTCTAATTCACTAGCACTTCTTAAATAAATTCGATTGTATATTTCAACAATATCAATTCCTGTTTTCAATAAAGCACCACAAATATTAAAAGTTCTTTCATCGGTATTTCGATATAAAAATCTTGAAGTATCACCTACAATTCCTAAATACAAAGCAGCTGCCCCATCTTTAGAAATCTTTAATTCATCATTATCTTTATATATTCCAGCAACTAATTGACTAGCTGAACTAGCACTACTATCTTCATAATTTATATCACCATAACTATCAACAACTATATGATGATCAATTTTAATAATTTCTTTACACTTTAAATAACCATCATCATCATCATCAATTCGTTCTTTATTCGCTGTATCTAATATAATCGCTAATACATTATTATTGTAATCAACCTCGCTATAATCTACATCAACAGTGTATTTATCAACTAAGTTACTACTAAAATCTCCACACACATATACTTTTTTATTTGGATAAGTTGTTTTTATTATATCATACATGCCCAATTGACTACCAAATGCATCAAAATCAGGATTTACATGACGATAAATTGCAATATAGTCATATTCTTCAATTTTTTTTATAATTTCTTGATCCATACCATCACTCCTTATTTACTAGACTATACCACACTTTAAAAAAAAGATAAATAAAAATGATATAAATAAAAGGCTATTGAAATACATCAATAACCTCTATTAATTATAAACCTAAAACTCTAATTGTATCTCTTGCAATCATTACTTCTTCATTAGTTGGAATAACCATTACTTTAACTTTAGAAGATTCGCTAGAAATAAAACGATTTTCTTTACTTCTAGTTTCATTAGCTTCATCATCCAAAACTACCCCTAAAGCATCTGCAATATTTTCAACAATCAAACGACGTAAATAAGCAGCGTTTTCACCAACACCAGCTGTAAAGGCGATTGCATCTAGTCCACCCATTTCAACAAAATAACTTCCAATAAATTTAGATGCAATTCTTGCATATAATGAACTTGTTAAAATTGCACGCTCGTCACCTTGATGAAATGCATCTTCAATATCACGAGAATCTGAAGAAATTCCTGAAACACCTAACATCCCTGATTTTTTATTATAAATTTCTAACATTTCATCAGGTGTTTTATTTAATTTATTACATAAATAAGGCATGATTGATGGATCGACATCACCACAACGAGTTCCCATCATTACACCTGCTAGTGGTGTAAATCCCATTGATGTATCAATACATACACCATCTTGAACAGCTGAAATACTTGCCCCATTTCCTAAGTGACAAACAATGATTTTAGATTTTTCTGGTTTCCCTAACATTTCATTTGCAACTTGTGAAACATATTTATGACTTGTTCCATGAGCACCATATTTACGTACTTTTAAATCTTTATAATATTCCATTGGTAATGGATATAAATATCTTTCTTGATCCAATGTTTGATGGAATGCTGTATCAAAAACAAATACATGTTCTACACCTGGTAAAGCATTTTTAAATGCATTATATCCAATAATATGTGCAGGGTTATGTAGTGGTGCTAATTCTGCTAGTTCTTCAACTTTAGCCACAACATCTTCATCAACCTTTATTGAATCGCTAAAATATTCTCCACCATGAACGATTCGATGTCCACATGCTTCAATTTCATTTAAATTTTCTACTACATGATGATTAACTAAAGCATCTAATAATAATTGTACTGCTACACTATGATCATTAATTGGACATTGTTTTGTGAATTTTTCACCATTATATTTCATTTCGAAGTTTCCTTCTTCTAGTCCAATCCTTTCTACTATTCCTGAAGTAATAACTTCTTCACTTGGCATATTAATTAACTGAAATTTCAATGATGAACTTCCAGCATTTATTGCCATTACTTTTACCATATATAATTTCCTCCTTAAATTATCTCATACATATTAATTGTACATAAAAAGACAATTAAACTCAACAATTTTTAAAGCCTGTCTTAGAAAATCAAGCTAATAACATCATTATTTTTGTGAAAATAATAAAAATTTAAAAACATAAATATCTCCAAAACTAATTTGACTATGCAATAATTAAAAAACAAAATTTATGGAGTAAAAATAATGATTATCCAACAAAAAACATCAAATGGATTATAATGAGGTATATAAACTTATTAAAGAAGCTTTTGTTAGTAGCAAGCACATTGATGGTAATGAACAAGATTTGGTAGTTGCTTTAAAAAAAAGCGATGCCATTTTTCCTAAATTATCACTAGTAGCTAAAATAAACAATGAGCTGACTGGTTATATTTTATTTACCAAAGCCAAAGTAAATAATAATGAAGTACTGGTCTTGGCCTCACTTGCAATAAAACCAAAATATCAACAACATGAAATTGAAATGGCATTAATTAATGAAGGTCATAAAATTGCTAAAAAATTGAGTTATCAAGACTCAATGGTACTAGGAAGTGAAACATATTATCCTAAAACAGGTTATATTGAAGCAAAAGATTTAGGAATTGAGATACCTAAAGGAATCACTTTTAAAAAGTTTATGGCCATAAAATTACGAGAAGATGCCAAACTAATTAAAGGAAAACTTATTTATGCAAAAGAATTTGGAATGCAAAATAGTGCTTAAACTTGTTTTGCTTAAGCACTATTTTTATTTATAAACTTTTGAATTATTTTGATTGATTGTATTTAGATGAATTCATTTGAGACTGTCCCATAGCTACTAATCGTTTAGTAATTTCGCCACCGACAGAACCATTTTCACGAGCAGTTGTATCAGGACCTAAATTAACGCCAAATTCGTTTGCAATTTCGTATTTCATTTGATCGATTGCATTTTGAGCTCCAGGAACAACTAATTTGTTTTTACTAGAGTATTGTGACATATATTTTCACCTCCTGACACCTTTATTTTGTGTCATTATTTTTAAATTATGCACTTTATTTAATTTTTTTATAAAAAAAACTTAATAGATAAAAAATATCTATTAAGCTTCTAAAATACTATTTAGATTGATTATAGTTACTAGAGGCATTCATTTGTTTTTGTCCCATTTCAACTAATCGCTTAGTAATTTCACCTCCAACAGAACCATTACTACGCGCAGATGCATCAGGACCTAAATTAACACCTAATTCATTAGCTATTTCATACTTCATTTGATCAATGGCATTTTTTGCTCCAGGAACAACTAATTTATTTCTATTAGAATATTGTGACATATATCTTCACCTCCTGACACATATATCTTGTGTCAAGATAGAAAATCTATACATCATTTTTTAAAAAATATCATCATTTTGTTTATAAGTATTATTTATGACAACTTCTTCAATTGTACCAACACATTCATTAATTAATTTTTCAAAATCAAACTCTTTTTCAAAAGCCTCAGCTTTATAACTTTTTGGTTTAGTCGCTGGTGCTTTTGGAGTAAAGATTGTACAACAATCTTCATGTGGACGAATTGATATTTCATAAGTATCAATTGAATTAGCAATATCAATAATCTCTAACTTATCCAAACACAAAACTGGTCGAAGTACTGGTATTTTTACAACTTCATTAATAACTTGCATACTATCTAAAGTTTGCGAAGCAACTTGACCAATACTTTCACCATTTACTAAAGCCAAACAATGATTTTTCTTAGCAACTATTTCACTAATTCGATACATCATTCTACGCATTACTGTCATTGCATAACTTTCATCACAATGATCATACACGGCTAATTGCAATTTAGTAAAATTAACAATATGCACTTTTATTTGACCATGTGTATAATGACGTAGTTTATCAACTAGATCTAAAACCTTTTCACGAGCTAGTTCATTTGTATATGGTGGTGCTGCAAAATGAATACATTCGATATCTACGCCACGTTTTAAAGTTAAATATCCAGCTACTGGTGAATCAATTCCTCCAGACATCATCAATAAAGCTTTTCCCCCAACACCAACTGGATATCCACCAGCACCTTTAATAATATTATCCATAACATAAATTGCATCATAGCGAATTTCAACCGTTACTAAAATATCAGGATGATGAACATCTACTTTTAATTGTTTTTTACTGTGATGAAAAATATATGTTGCAATCTCACGATTGATTTCTTGAGATTTACCAGGAAAATTTTTATCAGAACGTTTAGTATTGATTTTAAAAGTAGTTCCATGATTATTTTCAATTATTTTTAACGCTGCCTGTTTTGCTTGCTCTAAATCTTTATTTATCTTATAAGCAACAGAAAATGAATAAATTCCAAATACCGTTTTTAATTTATTACATACTGCCTCATGATCTTCACCATTTAAAATTACATACATCCGATCATGCTGTAAATCATATTTTAATTGTTTAAACTCACATAATATTTCTTTTGTATTCTTTAAAAGACGATTAGTAAATAATTTACGATTTTTCCCTTTTGTTGTAAGCTCACCAAAACGAACTAATATATAATTTGCTTCCATTTTTTACCTCTGTTTCTTTAATTTTCTTAAACTCTCTTGTAAATAATAACAGAATTTATCAATATCCTCACTAGTTGTATGTTCTCCAAAACTAATTCTTAACGCACTTGAAGCAATTTCTTTATCAAGATTAAGTTGTGCCATTATTCTAGAAATATTCTCACTTTTAGAAGAACATGCACTACGAGTTGAAAGATATATCCCTTCACTTTCTAAATCATGTAAAATAACTTCTGGTTTATACCCTGGACAAGAAAAATTCAATATCGAACTAATACAACACGTTTCATCACTATTGATAACAACTCCATCAATTTGATTTAAACATTTTCTTGCATAGCTATTAATCATCTTGATATGTTTTGCCTTATTATCAAAATTTTCTAATGCTAAACGTAATGTTTTTGCAAAAACAATATTACTACAAGCATTTGACGTTCCACCACGTAAACCAAATTCCTGTTGTCCGCCATTGATTAATGGAACAATTGTCGTTGATCTTCTTTTAAATAATAACCCGCTTCCCTTTAAACCGTATATTTTATGTGCAGAAAACGAAGCGAGATCAACATCAGTTAAATCTATCGGTAACTTTCCTAATGCTTGTACCATATCAAAATGTAATTTTATTTTATCATATTTTTTAACAATTTGTTTAATTTCTTCAATTGGGTTAATTACTCCAATTTCATTATTTACATACATAATTGATACCAAAATCGTATCATCACGGATACTATCTTGTAATTCTTGTAAAGAAATCCGCCCTTTTTGATCAACATTTAAATAAGTGACTTCAAATCCAAAAGTCCTTTCCAATTCCTTACATGTTTCATAAACCGAAGAATGTTCAATCGCTGTTGTAATAATATGTTTACCACGATTTTGATATTGAAAAGCAACTCCCTTAATCGCTAGATTGTTAGATTCACTTCCACAACTTGTAAAAATCAATTCATCTTCTTTAACTTTAAGCATCTCACTAATCAATTTACGTGAATGCTCCATCAAACGATTAACCTCAATTCCTTTGTCATACATTGAATCAGCATTAAAAAAATACTTCTCTAATAAATTATTATATGTTGATAAAACTTCTGATCGAAGCGGTGTTGTTGCAACATAATCCAAATATATCATAAAAACCCCTCCTTTTTATTATATGCAATTAAAACACAAAGTCCTACTCTGACTTTGTGTTTTTATTAATTAACATCTCATATGATCCTGGATCGATTTTTTCAATAATATCAACAGCTGTTGACAAAGCTTTAGTATATTCACCATTTCTAAATAATAACTCAGCTTTAGCCAATTCAGTATTTACTTCTAAAAACGAACTACGATAACGATTCCCATAAATAATTGCTTCTTCAACCATTTCTGCAGTTACAATTAAATTATGCACATTATCATATAGTTTATAAATAACATCTCTAGCTGCATCTACCTGTTCTGATAATCTTTTTAAATCAATTGGGCGATGACGAATAAATTTCATTATTTCATCAGCTTTTTGATAAGAATCATCGATATAATCTTTATATGATTCACTAATCATTGGTAAATGTTTATTTTTAATTTCTGATTTTATTTCTAGTAAAACAATATTAATATTATCTAATTCATCTAATGCTCTTTTTTCTTCTAAACGAAGTGAACTTTCTAACTCATTATATTTAATCAACGCATCATCAAAAGGTTGACAGCGTTTAATTAAATCATTAAATTCATCAATTAAAGCACTATAAGAAAAATTCTTTGATTCAATTACTTCCGTTAATCGAGCTAAATCATCTACGATTGGTTTAAATTTATTATACTCTCCAGCAATTGTAATCTTATAATCAGCCAATAAATAATTTTCCTGCAATTCAGACAACGAACTAACTGTCTTTTTCAAACCATCATCTAAGCGTCCAATATGACGATAACAATTATTACGAGCCTCTTCATATTGATGAAAAGCAGTCTGTTCTTTTTCCAAATCACTAGTTAAATCATTTAAATCTTCTGTCATTTTCTCAATTGAAGCCCCAACATTTTCTAATTTCAAATCCTTAATATTTTGAATTGTTTGTTCTAAAACATCACCAATTTGATTATACCTTGATGCTGCAGATAACTTTTCAATAGAAAAATCTTTTTCCTTCATTTCTTCAATAATTGCATATATTTCTTCTAAACGTTTAGGAATATATTTTCGAACAATAGAAATATATGTCGGCAAATCACGTAAATTAGCCGCTAAAATATCAACATCTTTTTCAATCTTACCTGCATATGTTTTAGCTTCATCAAAACGTTGATTATTCATCATCTCTTCAAGTACTACAAAACGTTCATCTATCTCATTAAATATTTCAGGAATACTTGGTACAAAATCTTCAATTTTAAAACGAACATTAGCAAAATTATCACTTGCTGCACGATATTTTTCCTTTATTTTAATTATTTCTAAGCGTTGTTCATTTTCAACTTCAGTAATTACTTCAATTCTTTTTAATAAATCTTGTGATTTAGTTTCATAATTTGAAATCTTCTCTTTTAATTTATATAGTTTACTTTTAACACCTGCTAATTTACGATAATATAACTGTTCATCTATTTCATTGATTAAAGGAACGATATCATTAGTTTGAAAACTATTTAAATCATCAAATTCTTTTACATATAAATTATATTTTTCAAATACCTCAGGCATATTTTTACCAATTCCTTTTACTCGTCCTAAACGATATTGAATTGGTAAAGATTTAACAGCATTCATTTGATTTTCTAATTCGATAATTTCTTTACGATACTTTTTTAATTTAAACATTCGATATACTATCATTGCAAAAATAACTAATAAAATACAAATACATACTATTATTACTGTTTGACTACCAAACTTTGCTAGCAAATCATCTAAAATTTTCATCTAAACATCCCTCTTTACACTAACCTTACTAATAGAGTATACCACAACATAACTATCATGTCTAAAGAGAATTTACAATACTTTACATTATTTTTGGATTATTTCATATAGTTAGATAGGAGGAATTATTTAATGTCAAAAAAAATACTAGCCCCACTTCGTTCATACAGCGATAAAAATATTTTATATATTTATCATAATTATCTTAAAATGTTTGCTCATCTTGATATTATTATGATTGCATCAATTAATAAAAATACCCTATCTTTTTTAACTGATAGTTGTGATGGACTTTTACTAACTGGCGGAGCAGATATTGATCCTAACTATTATCATGAAGATTTGCACCCTAAAACCAAAAAAGAACTAGCATTTTTAGAACAATTAGAATTTGATTTAATTAAATCATTTAGTCAACAAAATAAACCAATTATAGGAATTTGTCGGGGAATCCAAACTATCAATGTTGCTTTTAACGGCACATTATATCAAGATATTGATCATCATCTTCAAAAAAATATTACAGGTTATCATCATTTAGTCAAAACCAAAAAAAATACTTTATTAGAAAAATATTTAGGTAAAAAATTTATGACTAATTCATTTCATCATCAAGCTATCAATAAATTAGCCGATGGTTTTACCATTAGTGCACTTAGTGATGACGGGGTCATTGAAGCAATTGAAAAAGACAATATTATTGGAATCCAGTGGCATCCTGAAAAGATTAATGATAAAATAAAGCAAGGAATTATAAAATTATTTGATGATTTATTGGAGGAAAAAAGATGATGAAAATTGGATTTATCGGTGTTGGTGTAATGGGTAAAGGAATGGTTAAAAATTTATGTAAAGCTAACTATGATGTTTCAATTTATACAAGAACAAAAGATAAAGTTTTAGATATCCTTGATCAAGTTACATGGTGTGATAGTATTAAAGAATGTGTTAAAGATAAAGATATTATTATGACTATGGTAGGGTTCCCTAAAGATGTTGAAGAAGTATATTTTGAAAGTGACGGGATTATTGAAAATGTTAATCCAAATACTATTTTAATTGATTTTACAACATCTATACCTTGTTTAAGTCAAAAGATTTATAAAATATGTAAAGATAAACAAATATTTAGTTTAGATGCACCGGTTTCTGGGGGTGATGTTGGGGCAGCAAATGGAACTTTATCAATTATGGTCGGTGGTGATAAAGAAATTTTTGAAAAAATCAAACCTGTATTAAATGTTTTAGGAACAAAAATTAATTATGTTGGAAATGCTGGTAGTGGTCAACATACTAAAATGGCAAATCAAATTGCTATTGCCGGGACATTAGCTAGTGTTTGTGAAGCTCTTAGTTATGCTAAAAAAGCTAATTTAGATTGTCAATTAGTCCTTGATTGTATTTCTAATGGAGCGGCTGGTTCTTGGCAAATGAGCAATAATGGTTATAAAATGTTAAAAGATGATTTTGACCCAGGATTTTATATTAAGCATTTTATTAAAGATATGGATATTGCTAAAAATGAAGCTGATCAAAGTAACCTTGATTTACCTGT
>OBXC01000707.1_pt1 | contig 21653 bp, 19 predicted proteins | sample 1538111 | NCBI WGS metagenome assembly OBXC01 (sample SAMEA2580137, study PRJEB22360) | human gut metagenome | biome: human gut; feature: human-associated habitat; material: faeces | place: Denmark | collected 2008/2010
TCAGCTGCGCCCCCTAGGGCGGGCTTGCGGGGGCGGCGGTCGCCGCCGTGCTGGCGCTGACCATGTGGCGTACCGGAGCGCTGACCTTTGTCACCGACCACGGCAGCGACCTGCAGGCTCTCCTGCCCACAGTCCAGGTCACCCTGCCGGAAAAACAGCCCCCGAAGATTCTGCCCGAAAAGCTGGGCAGGCCCGTGACTTCCCGCCCCGGCGAGAACATCTATACCCGCGTTTCCTCTGTGCTGGAAAGCCTGCTGAACGCGGCAGAAAACATAAAATCATAAAACAAGGAGATCGTTATGCTGAAAAACGGATTTTTGACCTTCTGCTGCGCGTTCATCCCCGGCGCAGGCCAGATGTATCAGGGCTACATGAAGCGGGGCCTCTCCCTCATCCTCACGGCCTGCCTCATCGGGATGGTGAGCTCACTGCTCAACCCGGTGCTGCTCCTGCTGGTGGTGGTGTGGATGTACAGCTTCTTTGACACCTTCAACCTCCGGGCGCAGATCATCGCGGACACCGCGCCGGAGGACGACTACCTCGTCCACTTCGACCCCCGCGACAAGCGGCTGGCCCGGGCTCTGCTGGACAGCCACAAGCTGGTGGGCTGGCTGCTCATCGCCTTCGGTGCGCTCATCGCCTACCAGAACCTCATCATGAACATTTTCGGCGACCTCGTCTACCGCTGGGGCCACTCCTCCCCCGTTTTCCGCGCCCTCTATCTCGTCATGGACAGCCTGCCGGATGTGGTGGTCTGTGTGGTCCTCATCGTCTGCGGCGTCTGGCTGGTGAAAGGCCCCCATCCGGCCAAAAAGCCGGATGCTTCCAAGGATGTCCCCGAGGATGCCGATTTCTGCGAGTATCACGCCGACGAGCCGGATAACGCCGCTCTGCTCTCCTCTCCTGTGGTGAATGAAAACGAGGTGACGGATGATGGAACAGAACACGACGAATAAACCCCTGCGTCGGGTGGGCACCCTGACGCTGGGCGTCTGCCTCATCGCGGCGGGCACACTCTTCCTGCTGGCCCGCTTCCTGCCCGGCCTGCCGTGGCTGGTCATCTGGCAGGTGCTGCCGGCGGCGGGGCTCATCCTGCTGGGGTGCGAGGTACTCTACTACTCGGCCCGGCCCGGCGCATGCCGGTGCGACTTCGGCTCGGTGGTGCTCTGCCTGCTGATGATGGGTGGGTGCTTCGGCGTCTCGACCCTTATGCTGCTGGCCCAGATGCTGGGCCGCGGCTGCACCATCCACCTGTGAACACAAGAAAGCCTGTGCAGCCTCCCGCCCCGGGAGGGTCTGCACAGGCTTTTTCGTTTGAAGAGAGAGGTTTACTGTACGCCGGTCAGCTCAGCCAGCTTGTGGTAGATCTCGGTGTTGTCGAAGACGCCGCGGAACTTCTCCGCGCCGACGCCCAGCGCATAGATGTTGACCATCGCGCCGGTGTGGGCATAGGTGGTGTGGTCCATGCCGGACTTGTGGTTGATGGTGTGGCAGATAGCCATGCTGAAGGGGATGTAGGTGCCGTACAGCTCATAATCCTGCTGGCTCATCTCCTTCTGGGAGGCAGCGCCGACTTCCAGCGTCCGCTCGTAGGCTTTGCGCAGGTTCTCCACCTCGTAGTCGGTCAGCAGCAGCTTGCCTGCACTGGCAGCATCGGGGTCGATGGGCAGGGTCAGGCCGAAGTTTGCCTTCACGTCGGCCATGGCGGCCTCGAAGGGAGTCTTGTTGGCGATGTAACCCTTCACATAGGTGGAGTCGAACTTGGCGTAGGACATCTTCTGGTGGGTGAGGTTGGTCAGGAAGGTGTCGTAGTTGGTGGTCTTGTAGCCGATGGCCATACCGCCCGTCTCGTGGTCGGCGGTGACGAGGATGAGGGTATCGTTGGGGTGGGCGTTGTAGAAGTCCACAGCGGCCTGCACGGCGTTGCTCATCTCCAGCACATCGTGGATGGAAGCGGCGGCATCGTTGGCATGGCAGGCCCAGTCGATCTTGCCGGACTCGGTCATCAGGAAGAAGCCCTTCTTGTTGTCCAGCAGCTCAATGCCCTTTCTGACGTAGTCGGTCAGCTGCCACTCTCCTGCGGCGGCGTCCATGGCGTAGTTCATGGCCTTGCCGTCGGCCAGAGCCTCCGCGATGATGAGGGTCTTGCTTGCACCGGCCTTGAGGGCAGCGGCGTCTGCCTGACGGGTGACGACGTTGTAGCCGTTCTGGGCGGCGATCTCGTGGTTGTTGGGGCCGGTGCCGTCGCCGTTCACCTTCTGGAATTCGCCGCCTGCGAAGTACTCGAAGCCGGAGACCGCCAGCTCCTTGCCGATGGCGTAGTAGTTCTTGCGGGTCTTCTGATGTGCATAGAAGGCGGCGGGGGTGGCGTGGTCGATGTTGACGGTGGACACGACGCCCACCTTGTAGTTCTTCTGGGCGTGGAGTTTTTCGGCGATGGTCTCATACGGCACATCGCGGGTCCACGGGCACATATTGATGACGCCGCTCTCGGTCTTGTGGCCGGTGGCGATGGAAGTGGCAGTGGAAGCGGAGTCGGGGCAGAAAGAAGTGCTGTCGTAGGTGGTCACGCTGCCCACCTCGGGGAACTGGGTGAAGCTCAGCTCGCCCTCGACGACAGCGCCGTTGTTCTCCACAGTACCCTTATAGAATCGGGCGGACTGTATCTGGGCCGTACCCATGCCGTCGCCGATGAAGAGGAAAACATACCTGGGTTTGCCGCCGAACACGCCCAGCAGTCCGTTCTCTTCCTCTGCCGCGTTGGCGGCATTGGGGGCAGCGGCGTTGGCAGCGGCAGGCGCTGCGGCCAGCATACCGGCGGCGGATGCAAAGGCACCGGCCTTCAAAAAGCTGCGGCGGGACATTTTATTCTCTTTCATGCGAAAGTCCTCTCTTTCCATGAGCCTCATGGCTCCTTCTCTCTTTTTCGATTTATCGGGAACGGCCTTATTCTACCGCCGCAGCCGCCCGGCCCGAAACCATGCGGGCGCAAAATCGGCGTAAAACCCCGGCGGCGGCTTTGGGCCGTCTGTAAAAAAGAAGACTTCTGCTGCGCAAAAAGCGCCCCTCCGGTAAAACGGAGAGGCGCTTTTGTATGTTACAGGTCAATTATGCGTTGAACTTTTCCTCGTCCAGCAGGCCCTCGCTCTTGGCCACGCAGATGCTGGCCACAGCGTCGCCCACCACGTTCAGGGAGGTGACGAGCATCTCGATGGGGCGGTTGATGGCGAGGATGAGGGAGTAGGCCAGCAGGGCGCTGTCATTCACGAAGCCCACGCCGGACAGGATGGTGAAGAGGATGACGGCCCCTGCGCCGGGGGCGGCAGGCGTACCCACCGAGGCCAGCAGAGCCAGCAGAGCGACCACGACCAGCTGGGCGGGAGTAACGGTGTAACCGGCACAGCCTGCGATGAAGACAGTGGCCACCACCTGCATGATGGCGGTGCCGTCCATGTTGATGGTCATGCCCAGAGGCAGGACGAAGGAGGCGATGGACTCATCGACGCCGAAATCCTCGGTGCAGACCCTGATGTTCAGGGGGAGAGTGGCTGCGCTGGAAGAGGTGGAGAAGCCGAAGACGGCCACGTTGGCGATCTTCTTAATGAAGGTGATGGGGTTCTGCTTTGCGCCCAGCGCCACCACCAGAGGATAGGCCACCAGCAGGAAGACGAAGAGCAGGACCACCGTGACCACCACATACACCAGAGCGGGCTTGAGGTAATCAATGCCGTAGATGGCGAAGGTGCGGGTCAGCAGCACGAAGACTGCAAAGGGCGCGAAGTTTGTGACGACGAAGTTCAGGAAGACCACCACCACGTCGTTCACCTCGCCCAGCAGGCGGCGGAGGGTGGAAGTACGGCTCTCACCCAGCACATTCATGCTCAGGCCCACAGCCACCGCGAGGAAGACGGAGGAAAGAACAGCGTTGTTGCTGCCGAAAGCCGTGACGATGTTGGAGGGGATGACATTCAGCACCACGTTCAGGGGGTTGGAACCGGTGGAGCCGGCGGCTTCCGTCAGGCCCTCGATGTGAGCGTTGAAGAGGCCCATGGAGTAGGTGGCGTAGCCCACACATCCGGCCAGTGCCAGCGCCATAAAGGAGCAGAGCAGGAACCAGAAGAGGGTCTTGGCCGAGATGCGGCCCATGGTGCGGGTATCGGCGATGCTGCCGATGGCCAGCGCGATGGAGGTGAAGACCATCGGGATGATGACCAGCTGCAGTGCTTTGATGAAGAGCTGGCCGATGATGTAGAAGAGGCCGAACGCACGTTCCGCGCCCTCTGTGGTGATGTCCTGGAAGAGCAGGTCGTTGATGGTCTGCCAGATGCCGCTGTTGCCGGAAGCCACGAGCTTTTCGCGCAGCATCATAAAGGCAAAGCCTGCCGCCAGACCGCAAACCAGAGACACCGCCATCTTTCTTGCCAGTGCCGCGCCGCTGTTCTTATTTTTTTCCATACGATTTTCCTCACTTTTGTCCATTTCCCAGTGTGTTTCGTTCACATTCGACCTATCCTACCACGGCAAACTGTTGGACGCAAGGGAAAAATCGGCTTTTCAGGCGATTTTTTCGCAAAAGTATGACACATGAAAATTTGATGTAAAAATTACGTTTTGGATAAAATAAAGCCTCTCCGTCACGCCTACGGCGTGACGGAGAGGTTTGATCTTATGTATTGTCTGCGCCCAGCTCTGCGGCTTCCAGCACCTTGATTCCTTCGGCCTCGAACGCGGCGCGCAGATCCTCGGCAAAGCCGGGGCGCGGCACCTTGTTCTTGACGCAGAGGGTGATGATGCCATGCAGGCTGGTGCATTCCAGACCGATGGAAGCGCCGTCCGCCGGCACCCAGGTCTGGAAGTCCTCGATGTACCGGGTCAGCTCCGGGCTGGACGGGGCGAAGGGGTCGCCCAGATAGCTCACCCAGAAGTCCGCCGGGAAGCCGCTGATGTACTCGCCCATCTGGAAGATGCGCTTTTTGATGCTGAGGCTGGCTTTCTGCCGGTAGACCCGGTAGACCCAGCCCATCTGCTCCGCGATACGGAACAGTTTTCGCTCAGCGGAAAGGTTCTCTTTCAGGTCAGCGTCCACGCCCACGGCCACTTCGGCCAGCGGGGCATCTGCCGTCAGCGGCAGCTTGCGCTGGAAGGATGCCACGCAGTTATAGAGGGCGTTCGGCACACCCAGCGCGTCGCGGGCGTCTGTCGAGTAGCTGTAGAGCACCTCGTCCTTGTCCAGATACGCCCGCACCGCCTTACAGAGCAGAGCCGTAAGGGTGCTGAAGGGCTTGACGCCGCAGCGGAGGGCGGCGTCCACAAGCCCCGCCTTTTCCAGCCGGACGCGGCAGCAGGTGGGCGTCTCTTCAAAGGTCTGCACCACGGGGCGCTGCATATCGTTGGCCACCTGACTCTCGGGATATTTTGCAAGGATGTCCTCGATGTCGTAGGCAGGGTCCGTCTCAAGGGTCCGGCCCTCGAAAGCCGTGCCGTACCGCAGGTTGCAGTAGAACTGCAGCACCATGGTCATGAAGGGTGCTATGCCCCGGCCATCGGCCAGAAAGTGGAACCAGTCGAAATAGACGACTTTCCCCTCATAGCTCAGGGCAACCGTAAAGCCGTTCTCGTCCGGAAATTCGGGCTTTGCGCTGCCCTGCCGCACCAGGCAGGGGGCGTCCGACGGCTCGAGGTGGAGCAGCTTTTTCTCCCACACCGGCTTCTGGAAATAGTAGGGTGCCTTTACCCGGGCCGCATCCAGAGCCTGCTGCAAAAGCGCACCGTCCACGGCATCTTTCAGCGTGACCTGATAGCGGCAGTTGACCATGTTTTCGCGGTAATAGTAGACGATGCCCTGAAAAACAGAGCGCTGTTCGGCATCCATTCCTTATTCCCCCGCGTGTGCGGCCAGATAGTCGGCCAGATCGCTGACGGTGACGAAGTTGCGCAGCTCCTTTTCGGGGATGCGCAGGCCAAAAGTCTCCTCCAGGTCGGCGACGACGGTCAGGATCTCCATGGACGACAGGTCCAGGTCGTCCATCAGGACGCTGTTCTCGTTGACATCCTCGGGGGAAATCTCTGCAACATCTTCCAGAATTGCAAGGATCTGGGACACGATCTCAGTTCTTTCCATAGTTTGAATCTTCCTTTCGTAATCTCATTAAAGGCGGCTGCGGCTCTTTTCCAGTATTCCGCAGCCTGCCCGGTTTATTCTTACTTGCGCATCAGCTTGCCGGTGCCGGTGCGGGGCAGAGGCTCGGTGCTGAACTCCACAGCGCTCATCCGCTTGTAGAGCGGCAGGGTGCGGTTGGTCTCGGTGATGAAGTCGCGGACGGTCTGCTGGTCGGCCTCGCCGCAGTAGATGACGGCACAGATCTTCTTGCCCTTCTCCCTGACGATGCATTCCTTGACGGCCTCGCACTTGGACAGCAGATTTTCCAGTTCTTCGGGGCTGACGTTCTCACCGTTGTCAAGGATGATGATATTCTTCTTGCGTCCGGTGATGTAATAGAAGCCGTCCTCGTCCACGCGGGCCAGGTCTCCGGTGTGGAACCAGCCGTCGGCGTCGAGGACTTCTGCGGTGGCCTCGGGGTCCTTGTAATAGCCCAGCATGACGCAGCCGCCGCGGATGCAGATTTCGCCCGTCTCGTCCAGCTTGTACTCGGCGTGGTCGTCGGGCTTGCCCACGGCGCGGATGTGCTTTTCGTCCTGCTCGTAGTTGATGATGCCGTCGCCGCAGGTCTCGGTCATGCCGTACACCTGAGTGATCATCATGCCCTGCTGTGCCAGCTCGGCCAGCATGGCGCCGTCAAACATGGCAGAGGAGCCGCAGGGGTTCCAGACGCCGTTCAGGCGGGCGCGGCGGCCCCGCTTGACGTCTTTGTAGATGGCCTCCATCAGCATGGGAGCCACAGCGATGGCATCGCTGTGCATCAGGCCGAGGTCGCGGTAGAAGTCGCGGATGTCGGCGGAGAGGTTCAGCGCCCAGCCCTTGCAGGCCCAAACGAAGAGGCAGATGAACGTACCCAGATGGAACAGGGGCAGGATGGCGAAGTTGCTCAGGACGTCGTTTTTGTCCTCGGGCATATGCTCGTGCTTATAGTCCAGCATGGCGTCGCCGAATTTGACCTGGCACTCCACAGTGGTAAAAAAGTTGCGCTCCGAGAGCATGACGGCCTTGCTGCGGCCGGTGGTGCCGGAAGTGAACATCAGCACCATCAAATCATCATGGCCCACGCAGTCAACAAGCTCTGCAGGCGCGCTGTCCTTGAAGGCGTCCATCGGACGGAGCTTATCGCCGTAGGCGGCCTCGATGTCGGGGCGGCAGCCATAGTCGATGCCGTCGTTGACGATGAGGGAAGGCTCGACAAGGCCCAGCTCATATTCCAGCTCAGGCCAGGTCTTTTTCTGGTTGATGGTCACGACGACGGCCCCGGCGAGGATCGCGCCGAAGCTGTTGACCCCGTACTCATAGCAGTTGCGGCTCATGATGCCGACACGCTTGCCCTTGATGTCGGGGATATTCTCCTTAAAATAAGTAACGGCCCTGCGGATGTCCTGCACATACTGGGCGTAGGTCTTTTCCACCACAGTCTTGCCATCGGCGGCCACATAGCGGAAAGCCACCCGGTCGGGGTACTGCTTCGCCATGACGTCTGTGATGAGCTCATATACAGTATTTATCATTTTTGTCGCTCCTTGCTGTTTTTCTTTCTTGCAGCGAAACGCCGGCAGCTGACATTTTCTGCCTCAGAGTAATAATACCTGTTTCGACAGAGAAATGCAACCACGCGGCGTATCCTTTTCACTGTTTCTTCTTCCTTGTTACTTGCGCAGCAGCTTCCCCAGCGCGTTGCGGGGCAGGGGCTCAGCGGTGAACTCCACAGCACTGATGCGCTTATACAGCGGCAGGCTGCGGTTCACCTCGGTGACGAAGGCTCTGACCTCTTCCTGCTTATCCTCAGGGCAGTAGATGACGGCACAAATTTTCTGGCTCTTCTCCTTCACGATGCACTCGGTGATGGCCGGGCAGAGGGCCAGCTTCTTTTCCAGCTCTTCGGGGCTGACGTTCTCGCCGCTGGCGAGGATGATAAGGTTCTTCTTGCGGCCGGTGATGTAATAGAAGCCTTCCTCATCCATCCGGGCCAGGTCGCCGGTGTGGAACCAGCCGTCGGCGTCGATGACCTCTGCCGTGGCCTCGGGGTCCTTGTAGTAGCCCAGCATCACGCAGTCGCCCTTGATGCAAATTTCTCCGGTCTCGTCCAGCTTATACTGAACGTGGTCGTCGGGCTTGCCCACGGCACTCATCTGCTTTTCGACCTGCGTAAAGTTCAGGATGCCGTCGCCGAAGGTCTCGGTCATACCGTAGCACTGGTTGACGACGAAGCCGTTCTGGGCCAGCTCCAGCAGCATCCTGGGGTCGAGGGCAGCGGAAGAGCAGCACAGGTCCCACAGGCCGTTCAGACGGCTGACGCGGCCGCGCTTCATGTCGTTGTAGATGGTCTCCACCAGCATGGGGGCCGAGGCCATGACGTCGCTGTGCATCAGGCCCAGGTCGCGGTAGAAGTCGCGGATGTCGCCGCAGAGGTTCAGGGCCCAGCCGGCAGGCGGGTAGGACATGACACAGACGAAGCAGGCCATGTGGAAGAGGGGCAGCAGAGTCATATGGCTCAGCGGCAGCTTCTGGCCTGCCGGGAGGCGGTTGGTGATCCAGTTCTCTGCCACCTCCGAATAGGTGTGCAGGCTGGCGCACATATTCCGCTCCGAGAGCATGACGCCCTTGCTGCGGCCGGTGGTGCCGGAGGTGAACATCAGCATCATCAGATCATCGTGGCCCACGCAGTTGGTCAGCTCGCCGGGGGCAGTATCCTTATAGCAGTCCATGGGGCGGAGCTTCGGGCCGTAGGCGGCTTCCAGCTCGGCGCGGCAGCCGTAGTCGATGGCGGCGGTTCGGGTGGGGGGCATCCGCTATGCGGCAGCCGTAGTCGATGCCGTCGTTCAGGATGAGGGCAGGCTCCACGAGGCCCAGCTCATATTCCAGCTCGTCCCAGGTCTTTTTCTGGTTCAGGGTCACGAGGACGCCTCCGGCGAGGATGATGCCGAAGGATGCCACGCAGAATTCATAGCAGTTCCGGCTCAGCAGAACGATGCGCCGGCCCTTGATGTCCGGCACTTCGGCCTTGAGATAGGCCGTCATCCGGCGGATGTCCTGCGCATACTCGCGGTACTTCTTCTCCACGACAGTCTTGCCGTCCTCGGCCACATAGCGGATGGCCACATGATCGGGGAACTCCTGCTCCATGCAGCGGGTCACCATGTCGTATACGCCTGCGGGTACTTTGATGTATTCAGCCATCGGTCTTTCTCCTTTTTGTCAAATTTTCAGCTCTGCACTTTTTTCATTCACTTTCCAGAGTCATTCCGAATCTCTGGCATTTCGAGGAAAACTTTGGCACGGCTCCTCATGGCAACAGTATACCGCAAGCAGAGCACAAACGCAAGATTTAATTGCACAAATATGCAACTTGAGCTTGCATTCGATTTGTGCAGGCAGATGTAATTCTTTCCTTTTGTTGCGATGCGCGAAAAGCTGTGATACACTTTTTTTCGTCAGGACGAAACTTCACCCGGAGGTCGAGTCCTTATCAAATTGACAGCAAGCCCAAAAAGCATTATACTGTTTATATCATTTGGCAAAAAAGCTCCCCGCCGAGCTTCATATTTTTATTTATCGCGCCTAAAACACGGCCTTCCGGGGCCTCCGGGACGAATGGCGCACAAGGAGGACCCTTTTCATGGAAGGCACCAAGCCCCGCACTGTAAGCAGCCTTGGCATGTTCGACCTGCTGAAAGGCATCGGAATGCTGGCCATTGTCTTTGCCCACACGGCAGAGCTTTACCCCCTCGGCACCAACGACGTCACCCCTTTCGCGTTCGCGCTGTTCGCTTACCGCGAAGCGCTGATGGCCGCCTTTTTTATTGCCAGCGGCTACGGCTTCCGCAAGCGCTCCATCCACAAATGCATCGAGCAGCAGCTCAAGACCCTGCTCAAGCCTTACCTTTATACTGCACTGGCCACCACGGTGCTCCACGCTTTCCTTCACCACGCAGCTTTCGGCTCGTGGGATGCTGCCATCTCAGAATCGGCTAAGGTCTTAGGCGGTTTCCTGTTGGGCCTGCCCCACACGGCCACTTACTTCGGGCATCAGTTTTTCTCCTGCGGACCCATGTGGTACTTAGTAGCTCTGATGCTGGCGTGGGTGCTTCTGGACGTGCTGCTCGAGATCTTCCCCGAGCGGTACATAACCCCCGCAGTCGTCGGCGTCACCCTGCTTGGCTGGGGCGTCACGCTGGTGTGGGAGGCTCCTTTCTGCATCGCACAGGGCATGGTGTCGCTGCCCTACCTTTACATCGGCTATCTGGCCAAGAAGCGCCGCCTTTTCGAAACTCCCCTTTCCGGCAGAGCCAGAGCCGGACTCATCGTGTCCGCGCTGGGCGTCGTCGCGGGCGTTTTGCTGACCCAGAGCACCGACTGCGTTTCGCTGGGTGAGTGGACGATGGGGCCGCTGAGCATCCTGCTGGATGGCGCAGTGGGCTACGGCATCATCCGGCTCTTTTTGAAATGGCAGCGCCGAGTGGACGGCCCCATCTCCCATGCCATCGAGTGGGTGGGCCGGCGCTCGCTCTTCATCTTCTGCATCCACACTGTGGAGCTGACGGCCATCCCGTGGTATCTGATGGCTGCAAAGTATGCTGACCATCCGGTGCAGGGGATGCTGCTGCAGTTCGTGTTCTCGCTTGTGTCCATCTTCGCCGTCACCGAACTTCTGATGCGCCGCAAAGAGCTTGGCCGGAAGCTTCGGGGCGGCAAGCCTGCGGACAAGCCCCGGCAGCGGAGCCGGACCCGCCGCTATGCGGCAAAACACTGAAATTCCTGCGCTTTGGTATCCCGCCATTTTGAGGGCAGACTATAGTTACTTTTGATGCATGGGCTTGCAGCGCGGGTTGTACGCCTTGCGATAAATCGGAGGAGGCCCCGGTAATGATGAACGAAACTCCTGAAGCGGCTCTGCGCAGCCGCATTGCGGACCTTGAACAACAGCTCAAACTTGCAGACGAAGGCACTTCGCGGCTGGCCCAGCGCTGCCTCGAGCTGGAAAAGCAGCTGCAGACCTTCTATGCTGCCCACCCCCAGAAAGAGAGGCAGACCGACTCGCCTGCTCTGGTGCAGCCGCTGCTTTACTATGATGCCGGGTTCGGCTTTTCCCAGAAAGACACCGTCAAGGCCCCGGACTACGAATACGACGAGCTGAACGGCATGGTGACAGCGACCTTCGAGCTGCCGGAGACCGCGTTCAATCTCCGTTTCGACCCCGGCGAACTGCCCTGCTGCATCACTGATTTCGTCTTCTCGGATGACCGCATCCTCTGCCGCCCGGTGAACGGTGTGCCGCTCCACGGCGACGGCATCCTGTTCCTCAACGACGACCCGAATTTCATGCTGGAAGGTCTGAACCGTTTCCCCGCCGGGATGGAGCTGGGCGTGAGCTACTGCTACTTCCCGCTGGAGCCGCTGGCTGACGACCCATTGTTCGCCGCCGTTCTCGAGGGCGTACAGTATTTCCAGAAGACCCGCGTCTGCGAGCAGAAGCACCTCGACCAGCTGGAAAAGACTACGGCTGACCAGAAGCAGACCATCGAGGCCCTGCAGAAGAATCTCTCCGAGCTGCATCAGGCCAACGCCGAGCTGAGCGCCCGGAGCAAGGCCTACGAGAACTCGCTGGAAAACGTCCTCTCTTCCAGCAGCTGGAAACTCACGCTGCCCCTGCGCCGCCTGCTGGGGCTGTTCCATCGCAGCCATTGAGCCTGCCTGCGGAGAGGAGGATACGATGTACAGCAGTTATACCACTCTGCAGCGGGTTCAGCTCGCCAAACAGGAATATCTCGACACCCAGGAAGTTTTTCTCGGCGTCTATGCGCCGGGGCGGAACGCCGCCCTGAAAGCTTCCCTGCAGGACCAGCTCCACCGCAAATTTTTATTGACGGACAGCCTCCGCCCCGAAGCCCTCGGCAGCGCCGTCGGTGTGCTTCTGGTCAGGGAAGACCTTTTCCTGATGCCCACGGCCCTTTCCTGCTTTGCGGACGCACTGCGCAGCGGCGCAGACTACGTCACCAGCGACGCCGTCTTCGGCTACTCGGGCGTCACCACCCTCTACCACAGTCAGGGCTTTGCAGCCTGCCCGGGCTGCGCCCTCGTCTCCCGGGAGCTGCTGCGCCGCTGTCAGGCGGAAGCCCGCGACCCGGAAAATCCCGTCGAACTGCTGACGCTGGCGGCGAAGCTCAGCCGCAGCCATGTCTGCCTCCCGCTGGCGCTGGCCCACTATGAGCGGGACATCTGCGCCGAAGACGTCTGGTCTGTAAAGGGGAAGCGCGTCTTTATCATGAGCCACCTGCTGGACATGACCGGTGCGCCCATCGTGCTGGTGAGCGCCGTGCCGGTGCTGCGCAGCATGGGCTACGAAGTGGTCGTCCTCGGCCCTGAGGACGGCGGCTCCATGCCGCTCTTCCTCGAGGCGGGAGCTACCGTCATCACCCGCAAGGGCTGTGTCCAGTCGCCCCTGCTCTGGGGGCTGGCCCTCTGCGCCGACCTTGTTCTGGCCAACACCGTCGTGGAGGCCCGGGCCGTCCGCGCCCTGAGCGGTGCGCGGGTGCCGGTGCTCTGGTGGCTCCACGATGCCTTTGCAGGCTACCCCCACATCGCCCACCAGATCCCCAGAGAGCTGGGCAAAAACATCCGGCTCTACTCCGTCGGCAGCCACGCCGCCAACGCCATGCACTCGGTGCGGCCGGAGTTCAACATCCGGCCCCTCATCTACGGCCTGCCGGACTACGCCGCCGAGAAGTTCTCCCACTACGATCTGAGCTATGCGGGCGGGCGGCCTCTGTTCGCCACCGTGGGTTCCTTCGAGAACCGGAAAGGCCAGGACATCTTCTGCAAGGCCATCCGGCTGCTGCCGCCTGAGACCATGAAGAAGGCATCCTTCCTCTTCGTGGGCAAGGCCGCAGAGGCTGAGATGATGGACGCCGTGCGGAGCCTGACCGCTGACTGCCCCGACAACGTCTTTTACGTCAAGCGGCTCACCCGCGACGAGATCAAGAGCCTGATGGCCCAGTGTACCTGCCTCGTCTGCGCCTCCCGCGACGACCCCATGCCTACTTTCGTCACCGAGGGCCTCATCTTCGGCAAGCCCGCCATCGTGTCGGAGCACACCGGCACCGCCGGGCTCATCACCGAGGGCGTGGACGGTTTCGTCTACGAGGACGACGACCCCGAAAAGCTGGCCGAGCGGCTGGCCTGGGCCATCGAGCACCCGGAAAAGCTGGCTGCCATGCGCCCCGCCTGCCGTGAGCTTTACGAAAGTCATTACTCCAAGCAGGCGTTTTCCGACAGTTTACAACAAGCTGTAAAGGAGCTCACCGGCGAATAAGCTCCCCGTTCTTTATCACTCTGCCGAAACTGAGGCAAAAAATTTGGCAGTTGTTCACAAACACATCTCCGGACTGTGATATACTCTCCTAAGAGTTTATCCCAGTCCGTTTTTTGTTGAAATTTGAAAGGAGTCCCCGCATGAGTTCGTCCGCCTCCCCCGCCCCTTCGCGCCGAAAGACCCTGCTCTCGCTGGGCGTTCTGGCCCTGCTGACCGGCATCGTGGTGTTCATCTTCCGGGAGCACTGGGCCGAGATCTCCGAGGCGCTGAGCCGGCTCACCCTCGGGCAGGGGCTGCTGGCACTGGCCGTGGGCCTGAGCTACCCGCTTCTCGAGGGCGTATCCAGCTGGCTCATCGTCCGCAGCCGCCTGCCCCATTTCCCGCTGCGGCAGGGCATCGATAACGCATGGATGGGGACCTTCGGCAATGTGGTGGGCCTCGGCGCAGGGTCGGTGCCGTTTCAGACGTGGTATCTCCACCGGCGCGGGCTGGACGTCGGCCCCGGCGTGGGGCTGATGACCCTGCAATACGTCTTCCACAAGACAGCCGTCCTGCTTTACGCCACCGTGCTGCTTCTGGCGGGCCGCCCCTGGATGGCGGCCCACTCCGACGGCGTGCTGCGGTATCTGCCCGGGGCCTACGCTGTCGTGGCGGGCGTCATCGTGGGGCTCATCGCCCTCTGCGCCCTGCCGGTGGTGCAGCGTCTGGCCCGCTGGCTGCTGCATTTTCTGCCCGACACGGGCCGCTGGGCCGAGCGCCGGGAAAGCTGGCTGGAGCAGCTGGACACCCTGAGCACCGAGAGCCGCCATCTGCTGGCGGACAAGCCCCGCTGTGCCGCCATTCTGGGCGTGCATCTCGTCAAGCTGTTCCTGCTCTTCTGCCTGCCCTGGATGGGGCTGCGGTTCATGGGGCTGGATACCGGACTGGCCTTCTGGCAGGTGCAGCTCCTGACGTCGCTGACCCTCTTCGTCTCCAACGCCCTGCCCAACGTGGCGGGCATGGGCTCGGTGGAGACGGCCTTCCTGCTGGTGTACAGCAGCTTCCTCCCCGATGCTTCGTCCATGAGCCTGCTGATGTTCTACCGGCTGGCCAGCTATTACGCCGTCTTTGCGGCAAGCGCCGTCGGCTTTGGGCTGGCGCAGAGAAGATTATCTCGTGAATAACAAAAAACCAGTGCATCTTTGATGCACTGGTTTTTGCTTTTACAATATCAGCCCTTCATGGGGACAAAGCCCACGAGGTCCTTCACCACCTCGCCGCCGATGATGAGGCCCACGACCGACGGGACAAAGGCGTTCGAGCCGGGAACAGAGCGGCGGATGGTACACTTGCGCTGGGTACCCGGAGGGCAGATGCAGTGGTCTTTGCAGCTGATGGAGTCATCCTCGATGGGAGTCATGACAGGCTCCCTGGAGTAAACGACTTTCAGGTGCTTGATGCGGCGCTTGCGGCACTCGGTGCGCATGACCTTGGCCAGCGGGCAGACGGAAGTCTTATAAATATCCGTGACCTCGAAGCGGGTAGGGTCCATCTTGTTGCCTGCACCCATGGAGCAGATGATGGGGACGCCCGCCTCCTTGCACTTCATGACCAGCGCAATTTTACCGGTGACAGTGTCGATGGCGTCCACCACGTAGTCGAACTGGCTGAAATCGAAGCTGTCCTGCGTCTCAGGGCCAAAGAAGGTCTTGTAGGTGGTGACCTTGATGTTGGGGTCGATGTCGTGGACGCGCTCTTCGGCCACATCCACCTTGAACCTGCCCACCGTCTTGTGGGTGGCGATGATCTGGCGGTTCAGGTTGGTGAGGCAGACTTTGTCGTCGTCGATCAGGTCGAGAGCCCCCACGCCGCTGCGGGCCAGCGCCTCGACGGTGTAGCCGCCCACGCCGCCCACGCCGAACACGGCTACGCGGGAATCGTGCAGTTTGGTCATTGCTTCCGCGCCCAGTAGCAGCTGGGTGCGGGAATACTGGTCTTGCATATCATTTCTCCTTTAGGTTCTGCTTTTTACAGTCACGGGCTTGCCCTTATCCCTTCGCCACCTGTGTAATGGTGCCGCCGCCGAGGACGACATCGCCCTGATACAGCACGACGGCCTGCCCCGGGGTGGGGGCGCGCTGAGGCTGGTCAAATTCCAGACGGAAGCTGTCCGGCCCTGCCGGGTAGACGGTGGCAGGCTGTTCGGTCTGATGATAACGGGTGCGGGCCGTCACCCGCAGGGGGCCTTTCAGCTCCGGGATGGCGATCCAGTTCACTTCGTTCGCATAGACGATGGTATCGAACAGCTCCGACTCCGGGCCGACCGTGACGGTGTTGGCCTGCATATCCTTGGCGCAGACGTAGACCGGTGCGCCCATGGCGAGGCCCAGGCCCTTCCGCTGGCCGATGGTGTACCGCACAGCGCCGCTGTGGGTGCCTACCTTTTTGCCGCCGACGTCGAGGAAATCGCCCGCCGGGTAGTGCTTTCCGGTGAACTCCTCCATAAAGCGGGCGTAGTCGCCGTCCGGCACGAAGCAGATGTCCTGACTGTCGTGCTTGCGGGCGTTCACGAAGTGCTGCTGCTCGGCGATGGCGCGCACTTCGCTCTTGTGCAGACCACCCAGCGGCAGGCGGACATGAGCCAGCTGCTCCTGCGTGAGGTTGTAGAGCACATAGCTCTGGTCTTTGCTCTCGTCCAGACCCTTTTTGAGCAGCCAGCGGCCCGTGGCCTCGTCCTGCTCCACCCGGGCATAATGGCCCGTGACCACATGATCCAGCCCGTGCGCTTCCGCCCAGCGAAGCAGGTGATCGAACTTCATATATCTGTTGCAGTCGATGCAGGGATTGGGCGTACCGCCGGCCTCATAGACCCGGATGAATTTGTCGATGATCTTTTCCTGAAAGTCTGCCGTAAAATCCAGCACCTCGTAGGGAATATCCATCGCATAGGCCACCTCGGCGGCGTCCTCAATGTCCCGCTCCGAGCAGCAGGTGTGCAGGCCCTCGGTGTTCACGGCCTCGTTGCGGGTGAGGCGCATGGTGACGCCGGTGCAGTCGAAACCGTCCCTCTGCATGAGCCATGCCGCCACCGAGCTGTCTACACCGCCGCTCATGGCGATGAGCGCCCCGGGGCGGCGGGAAGTGTTCTGTGTTTCTGTCATTCTGTTCCTCTTCCGTTATAACATACTAAAACAGTAGTATAATACTACCGCAGCTTCTTTCTCTTGTCAAGACGCAGAAAATTTGGCCGCAAAGGCCAGAAGTTCTGCTTTTTCGTTGGGCAGCCGCCCGGTGATGACCTCTTCCAGCAGCGCTTCCAGCGCGCGGCGCAGGCCCGGCCCGGGCGCGACACCCGCCGCCATCAGATCGCGGCCATTCACGGCCAGCTGGGAGACGCGGCAGCAGGCGCTTTGGGCGGTCAGCGTCTCGGCCTCTTTTTGCAGGGCGGTAAATTCATCTTTTCTTTCCGGTTGAAGAGCGCTCCAAAGGGCAGTCAACTGCTGCACGGTGTGGAGGTCGTATTTGCCAAGGAGTCGTTTGGCTTGAAGCGACAGGGCAGGAGTGCGGGGAGCTTTCTCCTTCACCAGTGTTGATACTCCATCTATCACAGCATTGGAGCATTTCAAGCGTTTCAGCGCCTTTCGTGTTCCATCCTCCCCCAGCGGCAGAAGCAGCGCCGCCCAACGGGTGGTCACTTCCTCTGCTCCTGCCGGAAGGGCATCTATGATCTCACGGGCTTCCGACAGATCGTCGGGCGGCAGTTCCGGCAGGACGAAGGCCAGCACTTCCGGCTCCAGATACGCCCCCGGCTTCGGGGCAGACAGGAGCTTGTTCAGCTCTTCTTCGATGCGCTCCACCGACACGCAGTCGAGGTGGGCGGCCAGCTGCTTCGCCGCCGCTTCGGTGGCCTCGTCGATCACAAAACCGAACCGGGCCGCAAAGCGGTAGAGACGCAGGATGCGCAGAGCGTCTTCTTCAAAGCGGCGCAGCGGCTCACCGACGGCCCGCACCACGCCCCGGGCCAGATCTTCCTGCCCGCCAAAGGGGTCGCACAAGCCCTCTTCGGCGCTGTAGGCCATGGCGTTGATGGTGAAGTCCCGCCGGGCCAGGTCCTCCCGGACGTCGGGTACAAAGGCCACGCTGTCGGGGTGGCGGCCATCGGAATAACTGCCCTCCGTGCGGAAGGTGGTGATCTCATAGAGCCTGCCGTCCCGCTTCACAGTCACGGTGCCATGCTGCAATCCGGTGGGGATGCACTGCTTTTCTCCGAACAGCTCCATCACCTGCTCCGGGCGGGCGGCGGTGCAGAGGTCCCAGTCGTGGGGCGCAAGGCCCAGCAGACTGTCCCGGACACAGCCGCCCACGGCGTAGGCCGCAAAACCTGCCCGGTGCAGCGCGTCCAGCAGGGCGGAGGCGCCGGGTTCTATGGTGATGTTCATTCTTCGGCCTCCTCATATTGCAGGGTGATGCTCTTGCCGTCATAGCCGCACTCTGCCGCCGGGAAGAGGCTCTGCGCCTGGGCCAGCTCTTCTTCCGGGTCGGTGATCATGGGCGAATAGTGGACGAGCCAGAGCCGCTTTGCGCCCGCTTTGGCGGCGAGGGCTGCGCTCTGCCCGAAGGTGCTGTGGCCGTACTGTTTGGCCTGCGCGGCCTGCTCCGGCAGAGCATAGGTGGAATCGCAGAGCAGAAGGTCCGCACCCGCTGCGGCCTTTTCCAATGCCGGACAGGGGGCGGTGTCGCCCGAGAAGACAAAGCTCAGCCCCTGCCGGGCCGGGCCGAGGACGGCTTCCGGCCGGATGACACGGCCACCGTCCAGCGTGATGCTCTCGCCGTGCTGGAGCGTCTTCCACTGCTTTACCGGTACGCCCAATGCCCGCGCCTGTTCGGGTGAGAACCGCCCGGCCCGGGGCAGATCGAGCCGATAGCCCTGACTGACGACACGGTGGCGGGTCGGCACCGGCGTGAGCTTCGCGCCCTGGGGCCAGCCGCCGAATTTTTCGCAGAGCGCCGCCGGGGCGTCCAGCACCTCAGCATAAACCGGATACGGCAGAGGCCCCGTCAGCACCCGCAGTGCCGCCCAGACTTCGCCGAGCCCCTTCGGCCCGTACAGCGCCAGCGGGCGGGTGCGGCCCTGACAGCCCAGCGTCTGCAGCAGCCCCGGCAGGCCGAAGATGTGGTCGCCGTGGTAATGGGTCAGGCAGACGGCGTCCATCTTCATCAGGTTGACTCCGGCCCGGCGGGCGGCAGTCTGGGTCCCCTCGCCGCAGTCGAACAGGAGGCTGTGTCCTCCGCATTCGGCCACCGCCGCCGTGAGGGCGCGGTCGGGCAGGGGCATGGTGGCCGCTGTACCCAGCAGTGTAATGGTCAGCATAAAGTTTCTCCGTATCACAAAAAATCTCGATGGCTATAGTGTACCACACTCTTCGGCCCGGCACAATCGCACAGCCGCACCCTGACAGGCATAAGATGGCCCAAACCACAAAAGGAGGGGTCTTGTATGCGGCGTCAGCGGCCCGAGCATCGCATTTGGTCGTTCCACCACCGGGGGCTGCTGCTTCTGGCGGCAGCAGTGGCGGTGATGCTCTTTTTTCTCTACGGCTGCGTGGCAGGGGCGGCATACAGCCCCCGGGGGCGGCTGGTGTTCATCCCTCTCGCACAGGTTTCAGGCAGTCGTACGACTTCGCTTTTTCCGCTTTTATCTGGAAGGATCGAAGCTGCCCACCGCATGGTACAATGTGCGGGCCGATATGAAAAACAAGCCCGCTCCCCTGCTGACCCCGGCACCCTCAAGCCCATGACGGCCAGGGAGCTGGGCGGCGTTTTCTGCGATGAGCTGGACGACACCACGGCCTGATGGAGGCCACCAGCGTAGAGCAGACCAGCGTCTTTGAGGCGGCAGAGCACTGAGCCAGACGGTCATTCCGCAAACAGCAAGCCAGCCGCCCTGCAAGGTAACAGGGCGGCTGGCTGCTTCTATCGCAATTTTCAAAAATAGTGCCTATTAAACCGGCATATTTGCGATATGCAGTTTGCGGATGTTGCTTGTGCATTAAAAACGCAAACTGCTATATTATGCAATTCAGGAGAATGGAGGAGAGAATAGCGTTTTTATGCTTCCGGGGGACGGAAGTGCCGGAGAATCACTCGCCGCGGACGGCTGCGAAGCCAGCCTCGAGGTCGGCGATGATGTCGTCGATGTGCTCGGTGCCGATGGACAGGCGGATGGTGTTCTGGTAGATCTGCTGCTCGGCCAGCTCCTCATCGGTCAGCTGGCTGTGAGTGGTGGAAGCCGGATGGATGACCAGACTCTTGACGTCGGCCACATTTGCCAGCAGAGAGAAGACCTTCAGGTTGTCGATGAACTTGAATGCTTCCTCACGGCCGCCCTTGATGTTGAAGGTGAAGATGGAAGCGCCGCCGTTGGGGAAGTACTTCTCATACAGGGCGTGGTCGGGGTGATCCGGCAGAGAGGGATGGTTGACCTTCTCGACCTGGGGATGGTTGGCCAGAAACTCGACGACCTTCTTGGTGTTCTCCACATGGCGCTCAATGCGCAGACTCAGGGTCTCGGTACCCTGCAGCAGCAGGAAGGCGTTGAACGGGGAGATGGTCGCGCCGGTATCACGCAGCAGGATGGCGCGGATGTAGGTGACGAAAGCGGCGGGGCCGGCTGCGTCAGCGAAGGACACGCCGTGGTAGCTGGGGTTGGGGGCGGCGATGTTGCCGTACTTGCCGCTGGCCTTCCAGTCGAACTTGCCGCTGTCCACGATGATGCCGCCCAGCGTGGTGCCGTGGCCGCCGATGAACTTGGTAGCGGAGTGGACGACGATGTCAGCGCCGTGCTCGATGGGACGGATCAGGTACGGGGTGCCGAAGGTGTTATCAATGACCAGCGGCAGGCCATGCTTGTGAGCGATGGCTGCGATGGCATCAATATCAGGAATATCACTGTTGGGGTTGCCCAGAGTCTCGAGGTAGACAGCCTTGGTGTTGGGCTGGATCGCGTTCTCGACCTCTTCCAGATCGTGAGCGTCCACGAAGGTGGTGGTGACGCCGAACTGGGTCAAAGTGTGCTCCAGCAGGTTGTAGCTGCCGCCGTAGATAGTCTTCTGAGCCACGATGTGGTCGCCGGCCTGAGCCAGTGCCTCGATGGTGTAGGTGATGGCAGCTGCACCGGAAGCAGTAGCCAGAGCAGCCACGCCGCCTTCCAGAGCGGCAATGCGCTTCTCGAACACATCCTGGGTGGAGTTGGTGAGACGGCCATAGATGTTGCCGGCGTCGGCCAGACCAAAGCGGTCAGCGGCGTGCTGGCTGTTGCGGAAGACATAGGAAGTGGTCTGGTAGATAGGCACAACACGGGAATCGGTAGCGGGATCGGCCTGCTCCTGGCCAACGTGAAGCTGCAGGGTCTCAAATTTATAGTTAGACATAGTATTTTTCCTCTCTATCTGTACTCAAAGTATTATTTTTACTCATAAAAATGCCCGGCAGCGTGGGGAGTTTCACCTTTCGTCTGCCGGGCAAAGAAATCGTTCTCAGCTCAGAGCCTTTTGTCTGTCTCGGGCGTCACATTCGCTCGCACATTCGCGGCATAGAGGGCACCGTACAGCTATGGCTCAGAGTTTGTTTCTCGGCCCGGGCGCTGTACATTCGCCCACAGCGGAAGTTGGCGTGCAGAAGACTTTTCCAAATCAGCGTCATTTGAGTACCCTCCTTTCCGAAATTCCTACTTACCTACAAGGCGTGTGGTTTTGTTGTATGCATTATATTCCCTCATACCCATATTGTCAATAGGTTTAATCGAATTTCTTCCAAAAAAGGTTTTAAGAGTCATTCTTTTGAGAAAAATGCAAAAAGATTGCATTTTGGTCTTGCATTTCACGCAGAATCCGTGTATACTCTTCCCTGCACCTAAATTGCAATCAGGTTGCAATTTAGGCAACTAAAGCACTTTTCGTCCCTCCGTTTATTTTGGGTAAAGACGTAAAATGGTGTGGCGGCTGCGCGCGCCGGCGCGGGGCTGGTTTTTTCTTTTGGTCAAGCGGCTTGCGCTCCGCGCGGGCCAGAGGCAGAGCTGGTTTTTTCTTTAAGCTGGTTCTCGCGCTGGTGGCGCGGGGCAGGTTTTTTCTTTTGGTCAAATGGCTTTGCGCTCCGCGCGGGCCAGAGGTAGGGAGGGGTGTTTCGAATCCCCCCTCCCTA
>OBXC01000708.1_pt1 | contig 21609 bp, 26 predicted proteins | sample 1538111 | NCBI WGS metagenome assembly OBXC01 (sample SAMEA2580137, study PRJEB22360) | human gut metagenome | biome: human gut; feature: human-associated habitat; material: faeces | place: Denmark | collected 2008/2010
GTCATTTTGGCATGAGTGTTTTGGTGCTTATTCAAGCAAATGAAAGTTTGATATTTAGGAGGGATTAGGATGAAAGATTATTTACAAGAGACAAAGAAATGTTTAGAGGAATACAAGGCAAATAAGGATATGTTAGTGATATATATAGAATGGTTAAAGAGGATGAAAGAAAATCGCAAAAATAAAGTAGAAGGAGAAACAGGTGTCACAGGCATTAGATATGATGTAATACCAGCAAAAAACAATAAGACTACTTCAAAGGTAGAAGAAATAGCTATTAAGAATGCCCAACTTGAGTTAGATCTTGAGGAGAAGATAGAAGCATTAAGTTATTATGTGAATCGTATTGATATGGGACTAGATGAGATAAAACCTATATGGAAAGAAGTGTTAGTAGTAAAGTATTTAGAAGAAAATACATGGGCGTATACAGAAAGAAAAGTTGGATTAAGTGAATCAACATGTAAAAGATATGCAAAAGATGGGCTTAAAGCGTTGGCAGATAAGTTAGCAGGTCAAAAAAGTTACATAGATTTACCTTTATTTAGGGATATTTATCTTGGTCAAGTAGTAGGAGAATAGAAATTGGATTGAAAAATAAGTATAATTAATTTATAATTTTAAATTGATATGCAATAAATTTGAGGAGGAGAACGATGGAGTGGATAAGCGGGATGGATGCGAATATTTTAGAAAAATTATACTTTTTCACACAGATATGTTTAGCAGGAATTAGTTCAGTAGTTATTCCTGCCACATTAGGATATGCAGTTTTTCAATATAATAATCAAAAGAAGCATTTAAAAATAATTAAAGCAGCAGAGCTAGCAAAATTATATCAAGAAACTATAATAGAAGATATAAGTGATATATTGTCTGTGTTTAATACTTATGAAATAAATAAAATAATTAGTGAAAAGATAGATTTAAGAAAGATATCAGAGTTTAATTTGTTAGAATTAAAAAAATTATTACCAGAAGAAGACATAAAAAAGATAATAGCTGTATCAATGATAGTAGATTTTGTATATAATGGAAAAAATGAGAAGACTATAAGATTTAAAAAACAAAATGGAGAGGAACCAGTAGAAGTAGTCCATAATGAGACGTCTCTAAAAGATAGTATTACTCAATTATTAAATAAGTTAGAATACTTTTGTATGCATTTTAATAGTGGAGTAGCTGAAGATAAAACAGTATACCAATCTTTGCATCAATCTTTTTTTATAACGGTAGAAAACCTATATGTTTTTATAGCAAGAGCTAATGATGATGAATCTAGTTGTGATAAGTATTATACTAATATAATAAAAGTATATAAAAAATGGCGTAAAATAAAAGATAAACAAGAAAGAAAAGAGGCTAAAATTTCTCGAAAAATAAAAAGATTAGAAGAAAAGAAGAACGTTAATAGAGATAAGATCTTATATCAATAAAATAAAAAAGGAGGTTATAACCTCCTTTTTTTATTTTATTGATTATCTTTAGATGCGAGTTCTTTTGCAATATCTTCAAGTTCTTTTTCTGGAATACCGAATACTAAATCTTCTCTGATGTCATTAAGTCCAAAGTTCATAAAATTCCCTCCTAGTAAATCAATCATCCTAATTATATTATATTATCAAACAAATAAAAATGAAAGTAAATTTGATTCATAACTTACGTTAGTATAAAATTTAAAAAATAAAAAGTCAAGTGTAAGTAAAATATAAGAGAGATGGTGATAATAAAATATCATTAGATGAGGGGTAAAACCTTCCTGTTTTTTGTGACCTGTTCGTGACCTACTTTGACCTTATTATGACCTGATACTGACCTTATTATGACCTGCTATTGAACTGTTTTACATGTTAAGATGTTAATGGGTGAACGAAAGAAATCATCCTAAATATTGAGTTCATCCTAATTCCTAAAATATTAAAAAGATAGGGTAACCTATCAAATATCCGTTTTAAACGCACCTAGTGATGTAGTGATCTAGGTGCGTTTTTATTTAACAATATCTTATGAAGGAAGGAGAACAGTTATGGGAAAGGCCGTTAAACCAATAAAGGATATAAAAGCAGAATTAAAATTACTAAAGAAGTTTCAAGATGAAGACATTAGGGTCTACAACTATTGGGTTATTGCCAGAACTGGAGCCTTTCGAAGTAAAGATGTTTTGCCTCTTACAGTTGGAGATGTTAAACGGATATTAGAAAAGGGATACTTTGACATTGATGAAAGCAAAACAGATAAAAATCGAAGTAACCCTATTGATTCAGATACAAGAGCAGAACTTGTAGGGATGATTAAGAACAAAAAAAATAAAGATGTGCTATTCCCTTCACGTAAAGGTGTTAATCAGCCTTTAACACATAGGCAGATGCAGCGCTTGATTGTTAAGTATGGTAAAGAATGTTGTATTAATAATATTGGTACACATACTCCTAGGAAGACAACGGCCTATCATGTGTATATGGAAACAAGTGGGGATATTGAAGAAGTAAAAAAATTATTGGCACATGAAAAGAATAGGGATACATACAGATATGTTGACATAGAGCAAGAAAGTAAGATGTACAGGATTAAAAAGATTAATAATCCATTTTCAAAGAAAAATAAGCGACTTAACATCTATGAATAGACCATAAATTGCATATTTAAGACATTCATTAGGCAAATGGATGCTTAAAGCTTTGAAAAATAAGGTTTAAAAGGTGATTTTACGAATGTCAGTCTTCGTATATAGGAAAAGCGACATTCATTTTCATATAAAAAATAGCATCAAATTATTGATTATCAAAGGCTAGAAAGCATTTTAGCATAAAAATAAAGTTTTTGATAAAATTCTTAGGTTTTTACCTATATAATTTAAGCAGAAAAATTTTTGTGCAACATTTCAAAATGCATCTGGCGCTACTTCCTCGCAAGCGCCAGAAAAAAGGTGGTGAAAACATGAAGAAAACGACTGAACAAATTATACAAGAAAATCTTAAAACCATTGAAGAATGGGCTTTACAGGGCATGAGTAAAAAAGAGATTGCAGAATGCCTTGGTATTGGATATTCCACTTTTAGGGGAAAAATAGCCCAAAACTCTGGCACTCTGGCACTTTTCAAGAAGATAGCCAAAATGAAGAAAGAAATGAATAAGAATCAGGTAGAAGAAGTAGAGCAGACACTATTCAAACGTGCCATTGGGTACAACATCAAAGAAGAAGTTGTCACAAAGGTTAAAGAAGTGTACTACGATGAGAAGAACAATAAATGTAGCAGAGAAAATGTAATCGTATCAGAAGTTACTAAGCATATACCTGCAGATGTAGGAGCAGCTAAGTTCTTCTTAACTAATAGAGCTAAGAAGGTATGGCAAGACAATCCTCATAAGGTTGAGAATGATAAGAAACTACTTGCACTTAAAGAGAAAGAAGCGAAGAAGGATGATTGGTAATGCTTTATAGATTATGTTCAATATGTCACAAGAAGGTGCCAGTGAATACAAAATGTAGATGTGAGATAGAAAGATATAAGAAGCGAACAAGAATATATGACAAAACTATTAGAAGGTCAAAAGATAATGTAATGTATGATAGGTTCTACCATAGTGACGCATGGATAAGCTTAAGAGATGCAATAAGACGTAAGTATAATGGGTTATGTGTTAAATGTTTAATAGACTATAAAAAGATTAAAGAGTTAGAGTTTATACACCATATTAAGCCTATAAAAGAATACTGGGAAGAACGGCTGGATGAAGCTAACTGTATTGCATTATGCCATGATTGTCATAAAGAAGTTCATATTTCCTTAGAAAAAGATGGAATAGAAGCAAATACAAAGAAAATGCATGAATTAAATGAAGCTTATGAACAAAAGTATACCCCGGGGAGGGTGTGAAACTTTTAGGAACAGTAAGGAGAACCCGGAGTGGTTAACCAGTTAAAAAAATCCCCATTTTCAAAAGTTACAGAAAGCAGGTGATACAAATGGCCAATATTAAACCAGTAGCATTGCAAACAGGTCATATAAGTGAAGAAGAGATTGAAAATAGAAGAGAAGCTGAGGGGAAATTAAAAGGTGTAGCTGATAAAATAAAGCCGCCAGAACATTTATCAAAAGAACAAAAAGAAATATTTAAATTCATTGTAGGTGAATTAGAAGTCAGCGGCATACTAGGAAATTTAGATATTTTTATCTTAACAAGTTGTTCAATAGCAATAGATAGAATCAATACTATCGAAAAAGTTATTAATGAGAAGCCTGCACTGATGAAAAACACTCAACTCATGTCATCAAAAGATAAGTATTCTAAGGAATTTTTTAAATGTTGTAGCGAATTATCATTATCCCCACAAGCAAGAGCAAAAATGGCTAGTTTAATTATACAAGATAAAGATAAAGCAGAAGATCCTTTATTAAAAGCTCTTAGGGATGATGAAGATTGATGATATTAGATAATGCGTTAAAATATGCTACTGATGTAGTTAATGGTAAAGAAATTACAACAGAAGATGTAGTCTTACAATGCCAAATATTTTTAGACGATTACAATGTAAATCAGTATAAGGATGAGTTTGAATTTTTCTTTAGTGAAAAAAAGCTGAAAAAGATTGAGAAACTAATTAAACTTTTTAATTATGCCACAGGCTTTTTAGCAGGCACACCTGTTATTGATGGATTAGCTGGATTTCAATGTTTACTTATAGCTGCATTCTTTGGATGGAGATATAAAGATAATCCAAATAAATTTAGGTATAGGGATTTAGTGTTATTTATTCCACGTAAAAATGCAAAAACATTTATTGTAGCTTTAATAATGTTACTATTAATGCTTACAGAGCAAGACTACAGTGAGTTCTATAGTATTTGTATTGATAGGGATTTGGCTAAAGAGACAAGAAAAGCTATGGCACAATTAATATCAGCTAGTCCAGCTTTGAAAAGACATTTTTTTGTGTCAGATAGTGAGATTGGAATTATTAAATTTAAAATTAATAATAGTTATTATGTTCCTAGAACATCAAAAGCTAATAAAAACAACTCAATTAGACCAGCGGCATATGTTGCTGATGAAATAGGAGCATTTACAACAACAGAGAATATACAGGCTATGCGAAAAGGGCAATTGAGTGTACCTAATCCATTAACGCTTAAGACAACAACAGCTTATGCTGAAAGTGACTCAATAATGCTACAGGAGCTAGAATATGACAGAGCAGTATTAAAAGGTGTTATAGATAATAAAAGATTATTTAGTTTGCTGTATTATGCCAAAGATAAAGATGAATGTTGGACAGAAGAAGGTTTATATAGAGCCAACCCTTTACGTATAAAGGAAAATTATGACGAGATACGAAGAGATAGGGATAGGGCAAAAGAAGTAATAAATGAACAAGAAGAAATGTATACGAAAAACTTTAATATCTTCTTGGAAACAAACGAGGAAAATAAGTACTTAAATATTGAGTATTGGAAAAAGCATGAGATTAGCTTGGAAGAATTTAAAGAAAAGGTTAAGGGGCAAAAAGTAACTATAGGTGTTGACCTTTCTGTAACCACTGACCTTACAGCAGTAGGAATTGAGTTTAAGATTGAAGGGATACATTATTGTCATTCTAAAGGTTTTTTACCAGAAGAAAGTTTGGAGACTAGGCGAGAAAGACATATAGATTATAGAGCATATAAAAAGCTTGGATATTGTGAAATACACAAAGGTATGACAGTAGACTATGAACGTGTAGAAGAATACATACGAAGTATTGAAAAAGAATATGAATGTACGATTGAGTGTATTGTAACAGACCCAATGAATGCCAAAGAGATGATGGGTAGGCTTGCAAATGATTATGATGTAATACTATTAAAACAAACGTATACAAACTTAAGTCCTGCAACAAAAGAATATAGAAAAGGTGTTTATGATGGAAATATAAAACACGTTAAAAATGAGTTGCTGGATTGGAATATGAATTGTGCTAGCACAACTAAAGGAAAAGCTGATGATGAGATGTTAATAAAAGAAAATAAGAATAAGCAGAGGATTGATATGGCAGTAGCATTAGTATTTAGCCATACACAATATGTTACTGGAGAGATCCCTTATAATCCAATGGAAGCTTTAGAAGACTGCGATTGGTAGGTGAAAATATGATAAAAAGAATGGTGAGGACTGTCAAAGAAAAAAATTTAGCTCTTGATAGTCTTTTTTTATGTGGTTATTTATTGATCGTCTATACAAATTATCTTGTTAATTTACTACTAGGTAACTATTTTCTAGGCATTACATTGATTTTATTTAGTATAGGCTATTTAAAACATAAAGGCAGGTGAGCAACTCAATGATACTGGAAAGATTATTTGAAGTTAGGGCAGATACAGTAAGTGTCAATGATTGGAAGAATATTTATAGCTCTGAAAATGGATATGATAGTCCCTTTGATACGGCTATAAAAGAAAGTACATACTTCTCATGTTTAAAAGTTATAAGTGAATCTATAGCTAAGTGTAATTTAGAGGTAAGGCAAGAAAACGAACAAGGTGAATGCATTGATAAAACCCATTCGTTATATGACTTATTAAGATTAAGACCTAATCCATATATGAGCGCAGCAGATTGTTATAAAACTGTTATTATGCTTATGAAACATTATGGGATTGCAGGTTTGTTAATTGATTGGAAAGGAAGCAAAATTGATGGCTTATATCCGGTAAAGCTTGTAAATTGCACCATTGATAATGCTGGACTTATAAATAGTGATAAAAAGAATAAGATTCTATGGGACTGGCAAGGTGTGGATGGTGAGACAGGAAGTGTACTTGATAAAGATGTTCTTGTATTAAGAGATTTTACACTGGATGGCATAAGAGGGAGTTCTGTAAGAACAGTTGTTGGTCAATCTCTAGACACAAGTAAAAAAAGTCAGGATTATTTAAATAAATTATTTGGAAATGGATTGACAAACAAGTTAGTCGTACAACTAACATCCGATGTAAAAGAAGAAAAAGAACTTCGTAAGATACAAGAAAAATTTAGTAGGATTTATGCAACAAATGGAAAGATATTTACTGTTCCAGCAGGATATAACATTACGCCACTTAATTTATCTTTGGCAGATAGTCAATTTGTAGATCTTAGGAAACTTTCTAAAGAGGAAATAGCAACAACGCTACAAGTACCACTGAGTAAGTTAGGTATATTGAGAGATACAGCTATTAGTGAAGAGCAGGATAACATTAAATTCTTAAGTGATTGTTTACAGATTATTTTTACTCAATTTGAGCAAGAAGCTGATTATAAGCTGTTGACAAAGGCTGATAGAGACAAAGGGTATAAAATACGCTTTAATATTGCAGTAATGCTAAGAGTAGATCAAAAAACTCAAAGTGAAGTCATTACAAACTATGTAAAAAATGGTGTATATGACTTGGATTATGCAAGAAATCTTGTAGGAGTAAAAAAATTAGGCGGGGAGCCTATTATAACATTCCCAAGTGGACAGGTACTACTTGAAGATTTAAGAAAAGGAAATACAAGTTATCAGGATAGGAAAGCAGGTGAAATGAATGCTGACGCTTGATGAAATAAGGGTGTATTTAAGAGTAGATGGTTCTGAAGAAGATGAATGGTTGCTCGAACTAATAGAAGTCAGTCATATTTATATTGATAGTATGGTAGGTAAAGCTTATAAAGTCGATGAAAATGCTGTTAGATTAGCTAGTTTATTACAAAGATATTTGATACAAACAATGTATGAGGAAAGAAGTATTAATGTTCCTTCAAATACCAAAGAAAATCGTATAGTATCAAGTATTTTAGATAAATTAAGTAATTGTTAGGAAGGGAGGTAAAAAGATGAAAGTAGAAATTAGAGCAGACTATGTATTAATTAAAGGGTATGTAAATGCAGTAGAGAGAGACAGCAGATTGTTGCCAAGTCCAAAAGGCACATTCGTAGAACAAGTACGGGCTGGCACATGGCAAAGAGCTATTTCAGAAAATGAAGATATAGCCTTACTGTTGAATCATGATTGGACTAGAAAGTTAGGATCTACTAAAGAAAATTTAAAGCTTAAAGAAGATAATATAGGTCTTTACGCAGAAGCGAAAATTTATGATGCTGATGTTATTCAAAAAGCTAGAAATAACGAGTTAAGAGGATGGAGTTTTGGTTTTGTCCCACAAAAACAATCATGGGGGAAAACGGACAATGATGTTGATAGACGTTATTTAGATGATGTAAAGCTTAATGAAGTCTCTATCATAGATAAGTCTATGTTACCTTGCTACAGTGGAACAAGTATAGAAGCAAGAGCAGAAGGTGATATTTATATAGAAACTCGATCGATTGAGGATAATATAGAAGTAATTGAGCAAGAACAACGCTCACAGGAAGAGAGTGAGCAAGATAAGAAAATAAAGTTAATGCGTTTAGAACTTGAAATATAGTTCTTTTTTTATACCAAAAGAGAGGATGAATGAATAATGAAATTACAAAGATTATTATCAAAATTAGAGGATAAAAAGGTTGAAATTAGAGGGTTTTTAGATAACGAAAATGTAGAAGCAGCAGAAAAAGCCCTGGAAGAAAAAAGAGCTATTGAAAAACAAATTAAAATTGAAAAAGAATTAGAAGAAGAAGAAAAACGAAGTCTTGAAAATCAAAAAAGTAAACAGAAAAATTATAATGAAGAAGATCGAGAAACAAGTGAATTTAGAGCAGTAGTAAAACAAGTTATGGGGCAAGAAATTACACAGGAAGAAAGAGCAGTTATTAAAACTACAGATAATGCACCTCTTATTCCTAAACAGTTTATTGAAGAAGTAGAAAAAATTAAAAAAGGTTTTGGATCATTAAAAAGTTATTGCCATGTTATTCCTGTTAATCGCATGGAAGGAAGTAAGCCTGTTGTAGATATGAACCAAAATGCTTTACAAGAAATTGCAGAAGGTTCAAATATTGTAGAAGGCTCATTAGCATCTACAGACATTCCCTTTAAATGTGCAAAAGTTGGGTTAATGGATATTTTATCTTCAGAAACAGTAGATGATGCAGCTGTTGAAATTGAGGCGCTTGTAAAAGAGAATTTTGCAGAAATCGCAACAGTAAATGAAAACCTAAAGATTGTTAATGTTTTAAAGACAAATGCATCTGTATTAGAGTCTATAACAGATTATAAGGGGATTGCAGAAGAAATGGATAAAATGGTTCCAGCTGTGAGAAATGGACTTATACTACTTACAAATGAAGATGGATTTGCATATCTTAAAAATCTACAAGATGCTCAAAAACGTCCACTGAACCTTGTAACAGAAATGAATGGCAGATACTATTTTAACGGTAAAGAGTTGGTGGTTGTGGATAAGACTATTTTGGCACCAGATTCAGGCACTCAAATTTTTATTATTGCTAACATGCGTGAAGCAGTCAAATTCTTTGACCGAAAAGCAGTTACAATTGAAAAGTGGAGAGACCCAAAAAATGACACAGAGAACATCTCAATTTTAGAGCGATTTGATGTTAAAAAGGGCGGAACGACTCGCTCACTTAAGAAAATTGAAATTGCATAATATGGGGTGGCATTTTGTCACTCCATTTAAGTAGGTGATTTTATGGACATTGGAAAAAGGAATAGACGTATTACTCTCTTAGAGTATCAAGATTTCAAAAATGCAGAAGGAGTATATAAAAAGCACTGGGGAGAAATGTGCAAATTATGGGCATATATAAAACCTTTAAGTGGAAGCGAAGTATATACTGCTCAGGCAAATGAACACAAGGCAAGTGTTAAAGTGAATATTAGGTATAACAGGCTTATAACAGAAGACTTAAGGGTACAAATACAAGATACTCTTTATAAAATAGGGCATATTGAAGATGTTGATTTTGCACATCAAGAAATGTGGCTGACGTTAGATAAGGTGATCTAGTGGCGAGTTGTGAAGTAGATTTAGTTGGTATGGATAAACTAATCAATAAGCTAAATGAAATGGGCCGAAAAGGCACAGAAGCTATGACAAAGGCCCTAGAAAAAGGCGCAGAACCCATACTTGAAAGTATGAAAAATACTGATATGTTTGAAGACCACAGTGGGGATTTGCGTAAATCATTAAAGGTATCCAAAGTAAAGACTAGAAAAAATGGCAAATTCATTTGGATAGGTGACGTTGACAGGGAAGCCCCTCACGGGTGGTATGTTGAAAATGGCACAAGTGATAAAGAAGCTAGACCTTTTATGCGCACAGCCTATAGAGAAGAAAAAGAAAAAGCGTTAGGCATCATTAAGGAAGAAATGGCTAATGCCTTTAAAGATTTGAGTGAAGGGGAGTAGTATGGAAAATATTTATGCCAAAGTGACTCAAGCATTAGATGAAAAGCTTCTAGGCTGTAAAGTCCAAAAAATTAAGCGTGATCCAGAAGCACAATTAAGCATTTCATACCTCTTACACCCGAGCATACCTAGAGAGTATGTTAATGATAAGCCAACACATATGGAGCACGAAGTACAGGTGGATATTTGGGCAGATTATGAAATAAGTATCCATGAAACATTAGTAAAAGTAATAAAAGCAATGAAAGAGAATGGGTTTGGATTAGTGAGTGTTAGAGCTGATATGTATGAGTCAGCCACTAATCTAGTACATAAGCCTATTCTCTTTTCTTATATAGAAAAATTAAATGAGACAGGAGGTATATTGAATGGCAACAGTAGGTTGTAGACATTTAACAGCTGTTAAATGGGATGAAACAACTAAAAAATACGATAAAACACCTAAAACTTTTGAGGTTGTTAAAAGTATAGATATTACACCAACCACATATGAAAGTAAAAATACTTATAGTGATGCGGTGCGGGAGGTCGTAACAGGCACATCTTCTGTTGAAGTAGCCATTAATACAGCAGACCTTACACCAGAAGAAATTATGTATTTCTTAGGTGGTACTCAAGATGAGGCAACAGGTGTTATTACGTTTAGTGTAAAGGATAAACCAATCACTTGTGCTTTAATGTTTGAATCCCTTTTAAGTGACCTAGAAAATAGTAGATATACATGTATTTACCGTTGTAAGGCACATCAACCTAAAGAATCCTATAAAAGTAAGGTTGAAAATGGTGTAGAGTTCCAAGATAAACAAATTGTATTTACTTGTATACCAGATGAGACAGGGGATTATAAAGCGCAGATTGACTCAACAAATTCAAAAGCAGCAGAAGCAATTAAGAAGTGGTATGAATATCCATTTGGGTATGCGCCAGAAGTATAGGGGTTAGGTGTCACAGCCTATCCTCTATTTTAATTTGAGGTGATGAAATGAAAATTAGAATTGAACTTAACCAAGGTAAAGATATTTATGTCTGCAATAAAATTACAGGCTTTCTATTTAGAACCGCATTAAGACTCAAAGAACGGCAGGAATCAGAAGGTATAAGTACATACTTGCTTGATGATATGGCCCAATTTGTATGTCAAGTATTTGGGAATCAATTCACTTTATCTGAGCTCTACAAAGGGCTTGAAGCAAATGAAATATTTAAAGTGTTTAACAATGTATTGAGATTCGTTATTAATGCAACAATAGCCTATCAAAAACATTGATACCCCTAAAGCAGAGTTAACTGGTGAGAGTGATGGGGCTAAAACAACCTTACAAGGATTGATTGATACAGTAGAAAACGTATATAGAGACCTGTTAAAAGGTGGCTACAAGTTAAATGAAATAGAAGAAATGGATTTATTTTATTTCTTGTACTTAATTGATGAAGAAAATAAAGAGCCAGAGTTGATACCTATAGATAAGTTAAATTGGTAAAACACAGAGAGGGGTGATTTAATGGGTGATGAAGAAATTGCTGGGTTAGTTGTTAAAATGGCTTTAGATAGTGGGAGTTTTAATGACCAATTAAAAGACATTAATAATGATATGAAAATTATAGAGAGTGAATTTAAAGCAACAGGAGCAAGCGCTCAGACATTTGGTGCCTCTCTTGAAGGCTTACAAGCAAATTTAAAACGTTGTAATGATGTGCTTGAATTACAGAAAAAAGCCGTTGATGTATATAAGCAAAAAGTTGAAGAGTCAGAAAAACGTATTGACAAACTCGCAAAGAAGCATGAGGAACTCGCTGGCAAAATAGAAGATACAAAAAGCAAGATACAACAAGCCACAGAAACATATGGTGCAAACTCTAAAGAAGTTGAAGAGCTCAATAAAGAACTCAAAAACTTAGAGAGTAGATATGCCAATAATGAAAAATCTTTGTTAAGTGCTAATTCAGCTTTAAAGACCAATACAGCCACATACAACAATGCTATAGGCAAAGTTAAGCAATACGAAAAATCCATTAAAGACACAGAGCAAGATATTAAGAACTTTGGTAAAGCTGAATTAAGTGCTAATGATGCGACACAAACACTAACTACAGGCATAGGAATTTTGGATGTTGCATTAGGGAGTTTGTTAAGTGGTGGAATAGGACAGCTTATTGAATGGTTTATTCAGGGCATCCAATATAGCATGGAATTTGCCACAACCATTGATAAAGTAAGTCAACAAGTACAAATGACTAATGAGGAAGTTCAAAAATGGGACTATGCTTTTAAGACTGTTGGGCTTGATTTAGAAAGTGTTAGTGGAGACTTAGCAAACTTTAATGAGAAGATACAGGATACTATAAATGGTACTGGAGATGGTGCAGAAGTTTTCACTGCATTAGGGATTAGTATTCAAAATGCAGATGGCACTTTACGTAGTACAGGAGATGTATTGCAAGAAACCGTCATGAAGTTACAGAACATGGAAGACCAAACGCTTAGAAATGCTTATGCGAGTAAGTTGCTCTCTACTACTGGTGAAGAAATGATTCCTATTCTAAATATGACTAATGAAGAACTTGCTGAGTTACAAGGTAAAGCTGGTATTGTAAAAGAGGATGATATTGCAGCACTTAAAGAACTCAAAGAGAGTCTGTTAGAATTTATGGAAAAAGTAGGTAAACCTATTATAGGTATACTAGGAGACATTGCTAAAATCCTAAGTCCACTAATTGATTTAGCAGGCGCATTTTTAGAGCCTATACTGTGGGGTATTGAAGCATTTACAAGCTTTATAGGGGATGGATTTGAAGAAGCCTTTGGCACGATAGATGAAACAAATGACAAGATTAAAGATAGTAATGATAAGACAATGAAAGGCCTTACAGGTGGCGTTGAAGGACTTAAAGAGGCTACAGATGAAGCAACAGGTTATATCAATAAGGCACTTGATAAGTTTTACAATGAAGAATTAAGTAACTATGAGAAGGAACTTAGGGCCCAATTTGGTGAGAATTTAGATTTGGCAGATGAAAAGTATATTCAGAAAAAGCTCGCTAAGTATGAAGCACGCCTACAGAAGGAAAAGGAACGAGAGCTTGAAGTACAGGCCGAGAAGTATGCACAAATGGAAAAGCGGGATAGTGCATATTACGCTAAACTTGCACAGTATCAACAGAATAGAAATAATAGCAATAGTAGCAGCAGGTATCCCTCTTATGATACAGGAACTCAGTACCATTTAGGTGGTTTAGCCATGGTGCATAAAGATGAGCTTGTAGAATTACCGAGAGGGACAAAGGTTAATACTGTTAATCAGAGTAGAGAGCTACTGAGAGAAACGAATAATACAACTAATAATAGTCCTATAATCATACAAAATCTAAACGTACAAACTAATAATGTAGATGACTTATTAAAGGCATTAAAAGATAGAGCTAGGAGGGGGTGAGGAAGGTGTCAAAAATAAAGCTAGATTTAGCCTATGCAAAATATAAAGATGCTAGAGGCAACTATATAAACAATCCGGTTTCAGGAATTGTAAGCGGAGATACAACGGCAGAACTGTATATGACATTTGAACATGTTCCTGTGGCTTTTATTACAGTCAATAAAGCTACAGTTAACATACACAGAGAATCATCGCATACCACGAACTATATCTATTATGGGGCTCTTATAAATGTTGCATCTTCAACTTCAAAACCTGAATTAGCCAATGAAACATTATTACCTGTATCTGTTTATGATGTCGATTTTATAGACTCAAAGACTATATACTTAAGTGGTGATATAACTCCATATTTAAGGTATGGGATAGGCTTTAAAGGTCGAGACAATGGTAAAACGTGTACTATATATGCAAACTCACCAGACTATAAACCGTATCTTGAACTAGACTATAGTGTTAACTATACTGCATCCGCTAAAAATATTAAGGTTGAGCACACGGATATAACACAGCCTACTATGATACGTTGGCAGACAGACTTAGAACAAGTACGCTATGAGTTGCAGGTAGTACAGGGTGAAAATGTTGTTTTTAGCACGACAGGAGCAAGTGCACAATCTGTGTCCATCCCAGCCAATACTTTATTGCCAGGATTAGATGTAATTGTAAAAGTCCGAGTAACAGAACGTCTTTTAAATACAAATGTTACTTCGGAATATGCTGAATACAATTTAAAACCATTATTTACATACCCTACAATTGACAACCTATCAAGCATAGGAGACTTTTGGGAAAAACCTATTACTGTTAACTGGCGTTCTACTTATCAGGATGGTTTTGAATATGAATGCTATTATAATAATAATAAGGTTAAAAGCGGAGAAGGCAATAAAGAAAAAACATTTACAATACCAGCTAACACGTTTTCAGGCACATTACCATCTAGTGTAAGAATAAGGGTATATAGGCTTTATGGAGAAAATAAATACTACTCAGAGTGGCGAGAAAAATCTTTATCATTACAAGACATTGAGGCTAAAATTTCTAATTTAATTGTAACCGGTAACTACTGGGAAGATGATATTACCTTTAGTTGGCAATCAAGCGATCAGCAGCAATTCAAAATAGAAGTATGGAAGGATAATATCTTACAGCATACCTATACAGGGACTATAGCTACCAGATATACAATACCTAAAAATACGCTTACAGCTGGGGCATATCTTTTCAAAGTGTGGGTGGGTTATGCCAATCGGTTTGTAAACAATCAAAGTAAGAACATTACACTAAAAGATATTATACCTACTTTAGATAATTTATCTTTAAGTGGCAGTAATATTGATTATAACCTTATTTTGACGTGGGATAGCACCTATCAAAGCAAAGCAGAAATAGAAATTTATAAGGAGAGTGACAAGCTAAATACAATAACTCTTAATCAAGAGAACAAGTATGTTATAGCGAATAATACACTGTCTACAGGGGCTTATACATTTAAAGTAAGAGTATCCTATACAAGTGCTACTGGTGATAGATGGTCTGATTTTAAGTCTATTAATGTAACTCTAATTGAAAGTTTTCCTACTATTGGAGCATTACAACCGGATGGGACAGTTCGAGATAAAGATAAGGACATAGAGGTTTGGTGGACAAGCCAAAATCAAACAAGGTATACGTTGAAGGTTGGAAGCTATACTTATAGTGGTGGCACAGAAAAGAGCCATATTATACCCGCTGGGACATTTACGGATACAGGTGAAGTGATTATAACCCTTGAAATCATACATGTTACATCTAATCAAGTAGAAAAGAAAGCCGAGAAGAAAACCAAATTTATATTGGCAGGTAAACCTTCAATGCCAACAATTACAAGCAGCAGTCAATATGCTTATAATCGCCCTGTTATTACATGGGATAGTGTTGGTCAGCAAGGATTTATCTGTACAGTTGAGGATGTTGATAATAATGTAATATGGTCTAGCGATTGGCAAAATGGCTTAATTAATCGTATAAAATGTATGGAATACCTTAAAAATGGTATCTATAAAGCTAAAGTACAGATTATGAATAACACACTTGAAAGATCTGAGATTGCAGTAGCCCAATTGACCGTACACTCCATTGAAACAGTTAACATAGAGCTTTCAATAGAAGATGTAGAATATGGCAAGAAATTATTGTGGGCTAATCCCGATGATTATTATCAAGCTTTTTATATTATTCGTAATGACCAAGTAATTGCTAAGACTACTAACCTTGAATACTATGACTACACTTGTCAACATGGAGAAAGTACCTATATTGTTCGAGGCGTAACCGGAAATGATACCTATAAAGATAGCAATACTCTAACTACAAGACTTCGGCTGCCGTATGGCACCCTTGCAACCGTAAGTATACCAGAAGACTGTATAGATGCTGAGCTTCAACGAAATGACTATACTCATGATATGAGCCATACTCTTAACAGCACAGTTATTTATCTCAATGGCAGAGAAAATCCAGTGGTGGTTATAGGTGAACATATTACAGAAGAATACATCATTAATTTTGTAAGCAATGACTGCGATAAGTTTATCACTATGTGTGATCGAAAAGAAACTTTTGTGTATCGAAATCGGCAAGGCAATGTTTTATTTTTAAGCATAACAAACCCGCAATTAAATAAGGATAAGTTTGGTGCAGTTTATTCCTGTACAGGCCTTAAAGTAGACTACAAGGAAGTGATTTACTATGATTAATGGCACCAGAATAGAGAAAATTAGAGCAGAGCTATTAGATCAATACAGCATAAAAAAATGTGATATAGAAATTATAGAGGGGGCTATCAATTGCGATGGCTCCCATTCTATTGCTAAAGCTGGTAATGTGACGTTTAAATATCCTAATAGCACAAGATTAGTAGAAGATAACCCGCCTAATACGGATATAGTGTTAAGTGATGGTAGTAATAAATATTATCTAGGCATTGATACAGATGGTGCAGTGTGTACTTATGAAGCTTCTAATCAGGATGTGGAATCTATTACTTTGCCAAATATTTTTGTTGCAAATGATGGAACACTTGAAGCCAATACGGTTACTAATGACACTTTACAATGTAATCTTATGGATTTAAACGGTTTTACGTGGTATGTCGGTGTAGAGCCACCAAACAACATTTATACAATTCAAAGTGGACAGGATAGGAAAGTGTTTTATCGTAAGGAACAAGTTAAAATTAATTATCTTACAGATCGAATTAAGATATGGTATGTGATAAATGACAACTGGAATTCACTAGGAGAATATATGATGCTTGGGCCTAAAAATAAAAATGGCATAGTGTCTACAAGTATTATGGACTTAACGGTACTTATCCAACGGAGACGCGAACTAGATCCAGTCGTATTCGTGAAAGGTACACCATATCATGATGTACTTTCATACTTTATCATTAAGAGTGGGTATACAAAAGTAAATATAGAAGCGACAGATGCTGTACTTCGGTCGGATAGGGTGTTTGATGATAGCAAGAATAGATTAGAATGGTTTAATGAAGTCGCTAAAGAGATTAACTACACGCAATTAGAGGTAGATGAGAACGGTTATTTTGTAAGTAGAAAATACAGACAGCCTACTTTATCAAACGTAAAGCACATTTATAGAGTAGATAAGACCAGTATTATAAGTGGTGAAATAGAGACAGAAGAAGATTTTTGGAATACTTATAATGTCATCAAATGCGTACATAGTAATCCGAGTACATCTTTATTAGTATCCATAGCAAGAAACGATGACCCAAGTGACCCCTTTAGTACTTATGCCATAGGAGAAGTACCTTTAACCGTAAAAGTGGATAATGTAGCGGATAAACAAGAACTTGATGCAATAGCAACAAAGATGCTCTTTGAGCAAAGACAAACTACACAAGATGTAGTTTTTAATTCACTTATAAATCCTGTACATGGGCTAAATGATGTTATCCAGTTATTTAGTCCAAATTTAGAAGGTGTATTTTTAGAAAATAGTTGGACTATCCCTTTAAAGGCCGGGAGTCTAATGACTCATAAAATGAGAAGATTAGTTGATGTGAGGAGTGTGGTGGCCTAATGGATTTAAGTTGGGTAGAAGAAACTAAGAGCCAAGATATTACCTTAGCAACTGTCATAGAAGTTAAAGAAGGTGTTGGCGTTAAGATACAAATAGAAGGGGAGAGTGCACCACGAGAAGTCTATTATAACAGCTATGTTAAGGTAAACAGTGGGGATAGAGTAGGAATTAAAAGTGTGTCAGGCACGCTGATTATAGAGGGGAAATTACAATATTAGGAGGTGAAAATATATGAATAATGGAAGGATACGGCATGCGACAGAAACGTTTGTCAATAATTTGATTGATGCTGTGAAAAAACTTATTGAATCTAATACTAAACAAATTGAGGTTTTATCCAGAGAGGCGCTTAAATATATTGGGAACATAACAACATTTTCGGAAGTGAGTGAAACTGGATATTATATAATAGCAGGATGTTTAGATGGTACGATACCAATACAATATGGCACTTTAAAAGCCTATTTAAGTGGAAGTGAAAAAACGATTGAAGCTACAGGTTTTAAAAATAATGAGCCTATACAATGCTATGCTTCGTATAATAACAATACTAAGCAATGGATATGGAAGCAATGCTCAGCTACAGAAGAACTTAATGTTTTATCTAAACACTTCTACTGGTCTTTTGAAGAAATCGGAGAAGGAATTACACAAGACACTCCTATTGAAGAAATAATAGCATCTATGAGAAATGACTCTATTTTAAGCGCTACAGTATATGTACCTACTACACCACAATGGGAGACTCAGCACGCTACTGTTCTAATTCAAAGAGAGCTTGGCAACAGGGCAACGGTTATTCTTACAACATATGATGGTGAATTGTATTATGGTGTTCAAATGAATGTATGGAGTGGGTTAATTAAAGTTTCTACAACCAAAAAAACAGATATTTCAGTTCCTTATGGAAGTGAGTATATGGATGGATTAATCGCTAACTACACAAGTAGAATAGTAAAAAACAGTATGGGGGAGTGTACAGCTTATATCTCTGTAAAACTAAAAGACGGAACACCTTTACAACCTAATAATGTTTATATAATAGCGGCAGTTCCTGTGGGGTTTACCCCCAAGTACGGTGCGATAGGCGTATCTACACCTTATGGAACGCAGATAACAGGTCTTGCGTACACAGATACTCAATATATAGGAGTGACTACCCCAGTCGCAACTAATATACTACTGGCGACACTTAGATGGGAGTGTGAAGTATGACAGATTTTGCAATCATTGTGGATAAAAAAACAGGATTTAAGACACAAGAAAGTCCTGTGATAGTTTTAGAGGATGGCGAGTATTTATCTTATGAACTAAAAGATAATGAGGCTGCAATACCTATAGATAATAATATTGGCGATCAAACTGTCGGTATGAACAAACCACAATGGAATTTTGATACTAAAGAGTGGGTTGATATAGAGCCATTACCCCCAATTAAGCCTAAACCACCTGTACCCAATGAAATGGAAGTTTTAAATGAACAAGTTGTAGCACTAGAAAAAGAAAATAAGCTATTAAAAGCACAAGTGGAAGTGCTTTCACAGACAGCAGATTTCCACGAAGAATTAATCGCAGAAATGGCAATGCAAGTCTATGCTTAACTGGATTAGGCATTTACTATATAAATTTATAACAAAAGGAGACGATGTAATGATGGCAATGTTATTCGCACAAAGAGTTATTTTAGGAAAGACAAAATTTGAGGAAGTACCAAGAACACTTAAACAACAAGTTGCAGATATTTTGGTAGAGAGTGGACTAGGTGAATTAGTAACGGAAGAAGAGTATCTTCCAAAAGAAGAAATTGACCCAGACTTTAGCGTAACACCAGAAGAAGTACCAACAGAATAAAATAAAAGACTGATTTGCTAAATTGAATAGGGCATAGAGAAGGCACTAGAAATAGTGTTATTTTTTATGCCTTTTTATTAAGAAGGAGTGGGAGTATGGAAGATTTAAAATCAAAGATAGTAATCATTTTTACTGCATTTAATATGTTTGTGGCCAATTTCTTTGGCATCTTTACACCATTACTTTATGCAGTAGCTGGCCTTATGATTGCCGATTTATTTACTAGGGCCTATGCAGCAGGAGCGAGAGATGATGAAAAGGTGGAAAGTAAGTTAGTTATTAAAGGGATTTATAGAAAATTAGGCATGGTAATGCTTATCTTATTATCTCTGCTATTAGATTATGGATTGATACAGATTGCTAATACATTGGGGATTGAAGTAGCAACAAAAGTCATATTTACTGCATTAACATTGGCATGGATATTTGTTAGAGAATTTATAAGCAATCTTGAAAATCTAAATCATGCAGGAATGGATTTACCACCTTTTATAATTAAAGCACTAAATATAGCAAAAGATAAAGTAGATAGTATGGGTGACACTATTGTAGGAGGTAAGGACGATGAATAGATTAGTTGTGTTAGATCCAGGACATGGTGGTTCTGATCCAGGAGCATGCGCTAATGGATTAAAAGAAAAAGATTTAGTATCAAGTATCAGTAAGTTTTGTAAACAGTACTTAGAATCCAATGGCATTAAGGTGTTACAAACAAGAGATATAGATAAAACAATAAGTATTAATGAAAGAGCTGCATTCGCTAATAAGCATAAAGCAGCTCTTTTTGTATCTATCCATACCAATGCAGGTGGTGGCGATGGTGTAGAGGTTATTTATAGTGTTACAGGTGGTACAAGTCTTAAACTTGCACAAAGTATGGTAGATTCTATTAATCAAATTACAGGGCAAAATAAACGACCTAGAGAGATATACACTAAAGTAAATAATGAGGGGCATGATTATTTTGGAGTTATACGACAAACAAACATGCCAGCAGTTATTTGTGAGTGTGCCTTTATTGATTCTAAGGATGTAGAAATTATTGATACAACAGCAGAACGTAAACTTATGGGGGAAGCTATAGGCAGGGCCATTTTAAATGTTTTAGGTATTAAGGTAGAACAAGAAGTAATTAAAGGAACATCTATTCTTGGCCCAGCTACAGCTACATTAGAGCAGTGCCAAGAATGGGCCAAGTCTAAGAAAACAACACAGACTTTTATTAACAACTTACCTATCTACTTTAAGGAGTGCGCTAAGGTTGGAATTAACCCTGTAGTTGCAATAGTTCAATATGCCAAGGAAACAGGATATGGGAAGTTTGGTGGTGTACTCACAGAAGACTTTAAGAATCCATGTGGGTTAAAAATACCTACTGGTGGAGATTGTAAAGACCCAGAAGCACATAAACGTTTTGCTACATGGGAAGATGGGATTAAGGCCCATATAGATCATCTAGCACTTTATGCTGGAGCAGAAGGTTATCCCAAACCAGATACACTCGACCCTAGACACTTTAGCTATCTTAAAGGTGATGCAAAAACAGTTGAAGCATTAGGTGGGAAATGGTGTCCAAGTGCTACATATGGGAATGACCTAGTAAAGATGCTTAAAGAAGTTGAATGCATTAAAGTACCTATTAAAGATGACTATCAAGAAGCCCTTAAAGTATTAAATCAAGAAGGTGTAGTAAATACACTACAGGCATGGGAAGATAAAGAAAAGATTAATATTAATCATGTGCCACAGCTTATTATAAAATGTGCTAACAAAATACTAGAATTAAAAAATGAGTAAATAAAAAAGGCCTACTCGCACAGGAGTAGACCTCTATGTGTATAAACACGCTCGCAACGTTTATTATATACATAGATTATACTCATTTGCAAGTTGGCTTTTGTCAAGGAGGCTAACATGTATAC
>OBXC01000711.1_pt1 | contig 21505 bp, 18 predicted proteins | sample 1538111 | NCBI WGS metagenome assembly OBXC01 (sample SAMEA2580137, study PRJEB22360) | human gut metagenome | biome: human gut; feature: human-associated habitat; material: faeces | place: Denmark | collected 2008/2010
ACTGTCCTCATTGCCAGTAAAATAAAATATACTGGCAATGATAATTATCAACAGTATGAATCCAATAACAAAATATTTAATTACAGCATATTTTCTATCAATAATCATATCTTCTCCTATACTAATTTATCTATCTAGAACGTGAATTTATAAATTGATTGACATCAATTTTTTCAATAACATCCTTAAAAACTGTGAAAATGTCTTCAAGAGAGACATCTTCAATTTCCTTAATTTTTTTAAATCTGTTGAAATTTTCTTTAAAGACAGCTGACTCACTTAATTCACTGATAAGCTCCTCGTAATCATAAATATTATTCAATGTATTTCTACTTTTGGAAACATTTACAAATGAATCTATTAAGACATTCATATCTATACTAATATCTTTTTGAGTTAAAAGATTATAAACATCAAATAAATCCCTCATTCTGGTATTATATATACCTCGGTCAAGAGTTGTTTCAATTTTTTCTGCAATTATATTTTCAACTGCATAAGTACATACATTTATTTTTTTATCACTGAATAAACTGATAAAAGTATGCTCTATTGCCTCTGGATAAATTAATGTATTATTTGAAATATCAATTTTCAAGTTTAACCTGGTCTTACCTTTTAGCGCTAAAATAGAAACTGAATAGCCTGGATATCCATCATCAGACTGCCCTTCTTTAATATCACCTATTCTATAATCAAAAAATGATTTTGTAATATCTTCTTCGATAATATCAGTTATCATATTATTTATTTCCTCTACAGAATAAACCGTAGAATTTACCGTAGCATCCATATCTAAGGTGGTTCTATTTTCAAAACCTAATAAATTGCTGACAACAAAACCTCCCTTAATAATCAGACTGTCCCTGTACTTAGAATTACTTATTTTCTCTGCAAATTCTTCAAGAATAAAGCGCTGCTGAACATCTCTTAAATCCATATTCTTTTCTTTTGCATATTTTATCATTCCGTTTTTCCACTGATCTATATTTTTATATGCCATAATTTCTCCTCTATGCACTTTTATACAGACTATAAATTTCTGCGATTTCACTTTCTACATTAAATAATTTTCCATATTTGCTCAATTTTCTCATATCTAATTTTTTATTATTAAAATATGACTGCAAGGACTGATAGTATACCTGTGTATCTACTTTCTTTTTATTTCTGATCAGATCACAAATAGTTCGTTCACAATCATAGACAATAATTTTATTACCAAAATAATCAATATGTTCAACTGCCCCTACATGCAGTAGTTCTTTTTTTACATACGATACTTTTAAACGATTATTTCTTAAATGGCATCCTGAATATGTTGTTACATTGCATCTGGATGGAATTACTGTTGTTAGTCCATGTAAATAGCACGCTGTTTCGTGACTATAGATCATATTTTTATTTGCAAACTGATAGACAAAAAATTCATCTTCTAATTCGTTTTTATAAATATACAGTCCTTTAACAAGTTTTCTTAAAAGTTCTTTTTCAACCAGCCGGCTTATCTCTCTTTTAGTAAATCCATACTCCAGCATATCACTATAAACCATGTATTCACCATTTAATTTATAGTACTCTTCAACTTTATTTTCTAATAAACACATCATATCACCGTTCCTATCGTACATATATTATAACATATATATGTTTAATATTCACATATTAATTAGTAATATACCTTAAGCAGTCGTTTTTTTCATTTTTATACCTGTTTGCATATGATTTTCCATATGCATAATGTTTTGGACAATATGACACAAGATAATCACACAGCTTAGTTACAAACTCTTTGTCGCCTAGATCATTAGTAATACCGGAATTTTTTATAAGCCTTTTAGCACCAGAATTTCCAAAAAGATTAGCCATACCACAAACAAGGCCTTTAATGCAATCTCTTCTCGACGCTAAATCTATTCCTAATGATTTTAATGCATTTTCTATCGGTATATAGTAATTATCGTATTCAAATTGATCCTGCTTATTCGCAAAATCTTTTGGATCATTAGAATAAGCTGTATGCCATGCTTCTTCTAATCCCTTATTATTTCTTAAAGATGCTTTAGAACAGCTTAAATATGCCTCAAAACAAGCGTATTTATTATTATCTAACTGATAACAGTATTTTAAGAATTTTTGAAGATCGTATCTGTTATCAAACTGGTAATATCCCAGTGCATGATAGTCATCAGAACTGCTAAATCCCTGATCATAATTACAGCTACTTTCATATTTTGCAAAGTATTTAAATTCCTCAGAAAGCATTCCGCTAACTCCGTTTGAAATTGAATTTGGAAATGCAGGAATTCCGTATCCTAAAATGGACTTGCTGTCCGTTTTATAAGAATTACGCTTTACCGTATTGCTCGAGTTACCTTCGATTGTATGGACAGTATTATCTGTAACATCTATTACAATTCCTGTATGCGTTGAATCGTTTTTATTTCCTTTACAGAAAAAAATAATATCTCCTGGCGAAGGGACTATACTTTTTCCCCCATATCTAGGGGTATATTGAAATTCACTTTTTTTCTTGAACCAATCAACACCGGCATCACACCCCTGATATTTAGGAATAACTTTAGCATCAATCAGCCCACACTGATCCGCTATCCAAGAAACAAAGGTCGCACACCAGTTAGCTCCATCAGCACTACCAGTATACCATTTTCTATACTTGTCACCGCCAACGGCACCATTAACAGCATTATATTCATCTATTGCCTTTGCAACAAATAAATCTCTAGTATTGCCACCTTCAAAATCCACTTCCTCTGTTTTACTTTTACCCCCAGATATACATGCGATAATTAGGACAAGAACTAAAAAAAAAGTAAAAAAAGAAGCTACTGTATACTTCAGAGCTTTCATTTATCTCATCAATGCAAGCTGATCTGGAGTAGCTTTTATTTCTATCGGCAAGCGTTTATTTCCTGCTATCAGTATTGCATCCCCTTGTGAAAATCTTGCTATCCTTTTAATCTCATTATCTGATAATGCAGTAAGTTTCCTTAAATCTTTGGTAGCATCTTTGTCTAATCCTAAAATAAGCTTATAGCTTGCATTATTAAAAATAGCTTTACCTTCTGCCAAAACCCTCGGATCTGCGAAGTCATGAGGCTCCTGTGTACCTAAAATAGTTACATTATGATACTTCCTAGAACGTCGTTGAAACTGTTCAATCATCTTTGCAGTTTCACCAGCCAAAACAAACATATGTGCCTCATCAACAGCTAAAACCGATTCGCTCGTTTCATCCAGGCATAACCCCCATGCATATTGAAATATAATATGCATTAGCGCATTTTTTAATCCTGGAGTTAAATTAAAAAACACTTTAGTTCCAAATGCAAAAAAAGGATTTTTCATCTCATCCTCAGTTATTGTCGTATGCCCATCCAAATATCTAGCCCACTCAGTACATATAGGTTTTAATTTGATTCTAATTTCTTTAAGAGCTGTATATTCATCGTTAACTATGTTCGATTTTTCAAACTTTTCTATATGCTCATCTACAATTGCTGAAAAAACGCTAAAAGTCGGATAATCAGTGTTTTTTAAATATTGAAAAGATTCGTTTATATTCACACCTACAGTTTCGTAGGCCTCTAGTACCAGCTCTCCTAAAATATCCAGAGCACCTTCACTGGTATCTTTAGATAAATATCTAAAAACAATTTTAATATCCTCAACAACATTGTATATTGCCAATCTGGTATCGTATTTATCAACTTCGTCTTCTTCATCTTCATCGCATGAAATCGGCTTTAAATCAAAAATATTTATTCTTGCATTTTTCGTACCAAGATTAAAATAAGAGCCTCCCGCCTGTTTTATAATAGTACGGTTTTTATTTTCAGGATCAATCCAAATTACTTTTCTAGTATGACATATATGAGACATTAAAATCAGATCCATCGCAGTTGTTTTACCTGATCCAGACTCACCTATAATAATAAGATTGCCGTTTAGTCTTTTATATTTTTTAGCTTTAGCTGGATTGTTTAAATAAAGAAACTGATCAAAACATACCATCCCTTTTTGAGAAGATTCAACCCCTAGCAGCATCCCTTTTTCATCATCCAATGTATCAAAAGTAAACGGGTACAAACCACTTACTGTCTGCGTTGATAGAAGCTGCCCAATATTTTGACTAGCTTCTTTTCTAAAACCGTCACTTTCAAAGAACGGTGAAGAGCATTTCAATATTCTCTGCTGTAAAAAACGTTCAGCTCTTACCTCAACATTATATGTACTGAACAGTTTATCCAGATCATAAGTTCGCTCATCCAATTCTTCTAATGTATTCGCTTCTATAAACACTGTAATTATACAATTTAATGTAGCATCCCTTTTTCTTACAAGCTCTCTGATATACGCATTATATCCGTCCATCTGTTCTCTTAATTCAGCCCTTTGAATTCGGTCGGTAGTTTTACTGTACTCCTGCTCCATATCTTTTACAACCGTTTTCATATAGTTGGATATTTTAGCTTTTGATGGTTCTGTAACCATTTCTACACGATAATTCTGACCAGCTACAAACATTCCTAAAAACCCTTCATCAAAATCTTTAGTTATTGTAAATGTCATAGCACGATGAAATTTATCACCAATTACATAATAATTAGCATATTCATGAAATCCACGAGGGACTGCACGTGACTTGAACATTAAATTTTTCATATCGTTAAAACTCTTCATCTGTACCTTCCTCTCCTTTAGTTACATTAAATTCTTCACTATATAGTTTAGGTATATAGTAATCACTGATATCTCTATTATCAAAATCAGCATAGATCATATTTTGAAAATCTTTCTTTTTTGCTATTTCAAACTGCATCCGGGTAGATTTGAAATAATTACATAAATCCTGAAAATGTTTATCAATGTATTTTTCCGGTTCTAATATAAGAATATAAAATGACATTTCATTAAAACTTGACATAAACCATTCATTCTTTTCTAATTCATACTGGATAAACCTTTTTATACGTTCATCATCTTCGTCTTCATACAAATCAATAAGATGTCTGTTTTGTTTAATCATATTAGGCTCACTTTTTACAAACTTCCAGTACAGTCGCCTTTTCTCCTTATTTAAAAAAACATTGAAGCCTTGTATTATACTGCCTAATGTTTTGTCATCTAACAGATAAATATTTCTAGGCATTATTCTAATCCCTTTTAAAATAAATCGATTACCAAATTCAACAATAACACAATGATCAGGATTAATTTCTTCCAAACTCATCCAGTCAAGTGTTGTATATCTGACTTTTCTTCTTTCCTTAATTATTTTTTTATCACTCTTTGTCAATTTTACTTTTTTCTTTTTATCTTTGTTCTTTTTTGAAGTTTTCCTCATCTGCATATATTCTACCTGCCCATTCATATTTCTTCTCAGTTTTATAGTAGTCCTTAATAGTTAAGATAAGTTCCAGTATGTTATGATTTATTCCTGCACCCATCGTTAAAATAAAAGTTATAAAAATTAAAATAGAAAAAAAGGCGAAAAAGAATATTATCCCATTTCGACCTATGCCTGACTGTACGACCGCAATAAACACCACTAAAGAAAAACTAACAGCTGAGATAAGCATAACCAAGTCAAACAATCTATAGCGTTTCATTATCAGTCGTCCATTTTTAAAATTCTGCGGAACTATAAATTTCATTTTTAAAACCTCCTATCCTTATTTAAACTATGGTCATTCAATAGAGAGTTTTGTGAAGCTGGTTTAACCGAATTATTACTCGAAGCATTATCAATATTAACTTTACTGTTGCCAATTCCTGCATCAATATTATAACCAGGCTGTTCAGGAAAAGAACTGCCATATCCTCTTTTAGTAAATTCCTGTTTCAATTGCTGCTGCGACATTTTTTCAGCACCCTCTATGCCATAATATTTTGCAGAATCCAGCTGCAGGTCTGTTGGTGAAGAACTCGATGTACTGTATGAATTTTCACTTTTTCCACTACCTCCAGTTAGATTACCATCAGCTCCCAGTTCTTCCTCACTGCCCATATTATTCCCATAACTATCAAACTGCTCATTAGAACTATCTTTCTGATTAAATCCAGTATCAGCACCTTCACCCATACTACCATTTTGATTAAATCCAGTATCGATATTTTCACCTTCATTTAATCCATTCTCACCTAAGTCCTCCGAGTTGCCGTTTCTAGAAAATCTGTCTCCTTGTCGGCCACCCCCATAAAGTGATGCGGGATTAAGCCTCATTTGAAGTGACTGTTTAGGATGCATAATAAATCCTGCTGCTGCCAGCAATCCCATAAACCCCTGAGCCGAACTGGCTGCACCAAGCTCTCCGCCTCCAATTATTTCAGTAATACCAGCTGGTGCCTTGACAACAGCCAACAGACCTCCTAAAAACAAAAAAAGCTTCACAAACATACCGTAACCAGTAGCACCTATAGCCTTGTCTAAATCACTTGATGAATACAGTGTAAATATTAAAATCATAGAATACAGTTGAAAAAAATTTAACAGTAGATCAGAGAGTAATGATTTAGACCACACCTTAAACGAGTTGCTTTCAGGATCTACAAGACTGCTCAAAGCATAGGGGGAAAGCATTATCTTTAATATCATCCCTATGACTCTAACAGCCATTTGTAAACATATTGGTAAAAACATGAACAATGCAGAAACAGAAGCCATTAATCCAAAAAACAGTGAACTGTAACTTGGAAAAAAGTAATATATCTGTGTTGCACCAAACCACCAGTTTGCAACAGGAATATCACCTAAAACTGGTACACCATCATCAAGTTCATAACACTCATTAATATCAATCTTATTTATATCAATATTTTCGCCATATGTCTTATCATAATAATCACTATACTGTTTATACGTAAGTTCGCTAATACTGCTAAGGTTATTAGCAATAGCTGAAGAAATAATAACCATTTTGCTTGATGAGTATTTTCCTACCAGTGCCTCCGCCCAATCAAAATCAGCTATGAACGAATTAAACTTTGACTCACTTATTTTTTTATGCTCATTCTTCCATTTTTTTAAATTATTAATATCATCAGCATTTTTACTTAGATCTGCCGAAATATCAATACTTGCCTGCTGAACTAATATACTGCTGAAACTTGCATCAGGGGAACTGTTTGTAAATACTGCTATATTTTCAATCGCACTGTTTGATATATCACTTAAATAAGCAAAACCGTACGGAAACATTGAAAAGCTAAATATTGATACAAAAAGCATAACCATAACTTTTCCTACATTAAGTTTCTGCATAAAATCCTGATCTATATACGACTTAAAAAAAACCTTAAAAATTCTAAACAATAAAAACAGCACAAAAAATACAACCAGCACATCATACCACTGCCATATAAAATCAATTTTAGTTAGATCAAGAGAGCATATTCTTTTAGCTATTTCATATAGTGCATCGACAATGTTAAGGACTAGATTGCACATTGCCCACAGCAGATCTCTAATTAGACCTTCAACATCTAAAAGATCCATATTTGCTTCCTCCTTTCAGTAAAAAAGCTGGTAAATTTACCAGCTTAGCCCAAATATTGATAAAATAGGAACAATTAACTCTGCAAATACCAGGATATAGAACCCCTTTTTTACTGTGTCCCAAAAACTTGTTCTTTCTCTTTCCTGCTGTGATAACTGATAATACCTTACCGCATTAAATATTACAAAACCTACAAATACTCCAACCATTGCCCACTGACAAAATGTAATAAACCCATCTATCCATGGTTTAGCTATTTTCTTCCCATCCTCAGTAGATGGTGCCTTTATAGCATATATATAGTTTATCTTAAAAAACAAAAGTGACAGCATCGTTACAAATCCTGATAATTTATATTTGATTTTTTTTATCATTTAATTAATGTCCTCCTTTTAATAAATTTTTAACTCTTGTATTTTTTATGTTGTTTTTTAAATGCAGATTCAATTTCTTTGACATTTCAATCTGCTGTTCTACCAAAGTTCTACATCCATCTAATATATCAAATTCTTTCATGATTTCCTTAACTATTTCGTGTTTAGGTTTTTTTGATGTACTGTAGCATTCATCTAAATCAACTTCATAATTAATAAGCATATTAAAATCATAATCTGTCTTATTTTTACCAACTGAAATATCAATCTTTAAATTCAACTTACTATCATCAACAAAATAGAAATTCGGCTTAATAAAAGCCTGCTGATATGCAGGGTCAACATCTTCACAAGAGAACATAGGTGAATATACAAAATCACAACTCTTTACAATTAAAATATTTTGCATTAAAAACTCTCCTTTTTTATCTATCGACTTCTCGCACAACTATTCTTGTTTATTTTTTCTAATTCAGTTTTATTGATGTTTGTATCTTTTTTATGATTTTTAAATATTGAGTGCATCTCTTTCTTTAATGTATCTGTATCTAATTCCACTTTTAACCACGATTTTGTTTTATCATCAAACGTTGTAATAGAATGAATAAAATTTTCAGTAGTCCTAAAGTACATTGTATTGGAATAATTGCTTTCACTTATTAATGATTTTGGAACTGTTAGCGCATATCTTTCATAATTGCATCCAATCGGTAAACGAATATTACAAACCTCTCTACCATTAGCTATGTATGTTTTCCCAAGCTGATTTTTCGTGAACGTTATTGTTGTCCATCGACTTTTTTCTTTCTTTTCATCATTTACTTTCAAATATAGAGGCTCAGTATCCTTCAGTATCTGTTTAAAATGATTAAATCTGTCTAATAACTTTCGATTATCTTTATAATCTCCATTTTCAATTCTTTTCTCAAGCGTATATACAGATTCATTCATAGTCGTGTAACTGCTGTTATTTCTATCATCATAGGTGTCGATTGAATACATAATAAAAAACTTAACTGCATCTTCAGATAAAAAACCGACTGCCGGATTGACTAACGCCATTAGATTTACGTATTCATACACTAAAAACTCGATTTTACTGAATCTTTTGATATCACTATGATTAGTTATTTTCATTCATAAACGCCTTTTTAAAAATAGTTTTTATCTTAAAAAAATCATTCATAATACCCGGCATTTCTTTTATAAAGAATTTGAATGACAATCGTATAATAAAAATCCCTGTAACCACAGGAATTAGGCTAACAATAATTGAAAGAAACAGTGTATAAGCTACTCTAAAATCATATTTGTAAGCTACATACCCAAACATCGTTAAGCCGAGACATGCAAGAACTATTAAAGCTATCTTTAAATTCTTATTTTTCATAATAATTTTAGATTTTTTTATCATAAATCCCTCCATCCTGGTAAATTCACCAGGTGAAAAAGGCGATTTATTAGATCGCCTTTTAATTAATTTTTATGCATTTTTTTATTTCTGTTAGACATAAACATTCCAATTGACAATGCTGATAGACCGCCAAGCATCATATACATTCCTATATACATATCATCAGCAGTTTTTACCTTTTTAGCAACAGGCATCAGTTCATCATACATTGTTATTTTTTGAACTTTTCCAGTATCGCTAACTGTAAATTCTTTATTTTGTGCAATTTTATAATTTGCTGGTGCAATTACTTATAGCGATAGGTAAAACTTTGATATTATCTCCATCTTTTCCCCCGCTCCACACCGTGCATGCGCCTTTCAACGCACACGGCGTTCCATCTAGTTCTTTTAAAAGTTGATTTCTGTTAAATTACATTTCTTACGCAGTTTATTGAGTTTCGCCATTTGCTTTTTATTCAGATTGAATTTATCTAGCAGTTTTCTTATTGTTTCCCTTTTAGTGGCGTGAATTAATCTGTGTATATCTTCATGTACAATGATAAGGTTATTAAACTTATCTGTGCCTCCTTGTGAAACTGGAATAATGTGGTGACAGTGTATTTCTCTAGCTAACAGAAACAACTGTGAAACTGCACATCTCCCTCGTTGTCCCGAATATTTAGATATTCGATTATCCATGTATTCCACTCGTCCATTCTCATTAGATATATTTAAAAGCTGGTTAATTTCCCTTGTAATATATCCGTCTAATTTTTTATACACTAAAATTCGTCCGTCTTTCGTATAGTTGCACATACTGTTGTTAAAGGTCATCGTCTTTTTCCACTGCACGTCTGCTAGAGGAAAGAGTGATATTCCCTTAATTGTGAAAGTACGAAAATTGTTTTTGAATTCTCTTTTGTATAAAAGAGGCGGACTTCTGGGAACTTCATATCGTGCTACTGATTTCAATCTATTGTATAAGGTCTTGAGTATCTGATAGTGTATTTCCGCAAAATCAATGTTTACATGAGATGCGGTTTCATAATAATTTCTTATCCCTAGAATATAGGAATTATAGTTCATAATCAGTTTGTGATTAGGGTTTTGTTGTATCTCTTTTATTCTTTGCCTTATTTCCTGTTTTATCTTCTCTTTGCTCTTTCTTGATACGAAGGTGTTTGTTACATACTGCTTTCTTTTCAACACTACCTTCATTTCAAATCCTAGAAATTCTGACCTTCTTCTCCTCAAATTTGTTATTTTGGATTTTTCAGGGGAGATTTCCAGTTTGAGCTGATTTTCTAGGTATCCTCTGACTGCATGATATATTCTAACTGCACTTTTGTGTGTTTTCGCAAATATTCTTGCATCATCGGCATATCTAACGATATACATTTCCTTTAAACCAGTTGTCTTTAATGCCACATGCAAATTTCCATCCCTACTGTATTTATATCTTGATGGGAAAGTTTCCCACTGGTTGCTTATCCACCAGTCCAAATCATTCAGTACCACGTTTGATAATAATGGAGATAGTATCCCGCCTTGTGGGGTTCCACATGTTGGAATATCTTTACCTTTAATAGGTGCTTTCAACATTTTCCCAACGATTGCCAATACACGTTTATCCTTGATACCAATATTCCATAATTGTTTCATCAGCCTGGTATGGTTCACGTTGTCAAAGAATGATTTTATATCCATGTCTATGACATAATGATTTCCCGTTCTGCTCATGATAAAACAGCATCTTGCCAGTGCGTGTTTGGCTGAGCGGTTAGCCCGAAAGCCATAGGAATGCTTATGAAACTGTGCTTCGCAGACTGGTTCAAGTATCTGTTTAAACATCTGCTGTATCAATCTATCCCGCATTGTTGATATTCCTAATGGTCTTTTCTTACCATTTGGCTTTGGTATTTCTACTCGTCTTACTGCTTGTGGTTTGTAATCCTTTAACGTTTCTCTTATTTCTTTAATAAATTCTTCCTGATTATCTATCTTATATTTATCAATTGTGATACCGTCTGTTCCCATAGTGGAACTTCCCGTATTGCTTTTGATATTCCGATAGGCAAGCAGAATGTTATTTTTAGAAATAATAAGACTGTAAAGGTCTATACCTTTTGTATCATGGTTTCTGCTTTTGTCATACAGCCAGTCAAAAGTATTCTGCATATCGTAATACTCATTATTTCGTAATTCTGTACTCACCGATGGTTAATCCTTTCTGATTAATTTGTTCCCATCATCTTACTCGACCTTGTGAATTTCATTTAACTTTTTCAACTTTTCAAAGAACTAGACTTGGGGCTATCCCTCCATCATGTTTCCATGATTTCATCGGTACTGTGCCCCTGCTTTCACGGAGATAAAAACACTTCGTTTTCACTTATAGTTACCGTCCCGATAACAGTCGTTTGGTATAGACGTTCTCCGCTTACAACGTTCCGAATATCCTAGCTTTACATATATCCTTAGGTGTCTGCTATGAGCCTGATGAATTATACCCTCATTGTTGGATATTCCGAGTTTCATATGACAGATTCTTACTCCTCGGTATTCATCGTTGTATATCACAACCCACTGTTTTTCAACAGCGTTACACTATAGACCCGTACATTCGCAGATTCGTCAGTCCTTGTAAACATTCTCACCATAGATATTTTGTAGCGCCCCGGCATATCCTTTGCCATATGATTTCCCACTTAGGCATTGTTCTGCCGACTTTACCTGGCTCCATACACATTCATGCTGTTACAATTCTGTGCATGCAGGAGTATCAGACTGTTTGTTTCAAGCTAACATGACAGCTTTCATTCCAAACATCAGATATTCAGTTGTACTTTCCAATACAAGAAAATCCTCCTATTTCGTGCTTATGCACTTATAAGGAAACGTTTCGCACCTATCATTGTATATGTTTGACCAACAGTTAATCCAGTAATTTTATGTGGTGTTTTTTCTGATACCCATTCATCTACAATATTTCCGTTTTTATCTTTGATTTGCAAAGTTGCACCTTCAAGCTCCTCTTGCGAAGTTATATCCTTCTTATAAAATTCTAATTGAGTGATTTCATCTGTCATTTCAACAGTTAAATTTTGTTCTTTATTTGTTTTAAATGTAACAGGCTTAGCGGTTGCATAACCGTCTGGACTCTTTAGTTCTGTGATAACATATTCCTGATCTTCAGCTGTACCTCTGATCATATGTGTTGTTTCATCACCATTAATATCGATATTGAAATATTCTGTTACGCCGTTTGCCTGCATTAAAAGTCTATAATCATCCCGTCCTTCATTTTTAGAAATTCTGTAATATGTACTTGAATCATCTTCAATATCAACATACATATCACTTACTGTTTCACCGGCCATCAGCTTAGCTTTCATATCTTCAGTGACATCGAAAATATGTTCACCGCTTGTCCATTTATCAACGATCTGTTTAGTTTTACTTGTTACCTGGAATTCTCCTCCTTTTAAAAGTTTGTTGCCATCGTTTCCGTTTTTCGCAAACTCAACACTGAAATTCTTCATTTCGATATTTTGAATCTCACTACTGTCTACTGTAAATTCAATTGGTTTAGACAACACATAACCTTCTGGAGCATTTACCTCACGCCAAATATAATCACCAGTTGGCAATCCGTCGATTTCTAGATCATTATCATCTGTGATCCAGTTATAAACTTGTTCACCAGTTTTGGCATCTACGATTTCCATTGGAACACCGTAAAGATTGTCGCCATCAGCAGTTACCTTGCTGAAAACTGTTTTTGTTAATTCATTATTTATATTTAATGAAGAAGTGTAAGTTAATGTAACAAAATCCTGCTGTGCAAACTGTACCGTTTTGACTTCTTTATCTAAAACAAAACCATCTGGGCAGGCAGTTTCTTCCACACTGTATGTCCCCATTGGCAATCCAGATAAAGATAACTTACCATTTGTATCACATGAATAAATACCGTTTTCTAATTCTTTACCATTCACTAATTTTACGACATCATCATTGCTTCCTTTACCTGAGCCAACAGTAATCGCATCTCCTTTAGAATATAATTTTTCTAAAGAAACACTATCATAAATATCTTGGTTTGCAGTAATCTTGAATTGTACTTTTGTTAAATCATAATCAGCTTTATTTACTGCATTTTCATTAGAAGTTTCTAAAGACTTATTTATCTCTAATGTACCAGTAGGTCTAATATTATTTACTACAATTTTTTCTGTTGTCTGATCTTTATTAATTGTAACTTTAAATGTTTTTTGAATAGCAGCATGTCCATCAGGAATTTTGGTTTCTGTTAAAATATAATCACCGACTGGTAAGTTATCTGCTTTTATTTTACCGTTTTTTACAACTAAATCTTTTTCAAAATCTAAAGTAGTATGTTTTAAATTAAATTCCGAACCGTTTAATAATTCTCCTGTATCATTGGTCTTAGTTAATTCAAGACTTCCAACATCAGCCCACTCAATTCCAAATATTAAATCAACAGGATCATAAGTGAAACTCCAAGAACCTATATCTTGAACACTTGTATTATCCGACTTTATAATAAGCGGCGCATATCTTGTTTTAGCTGATCCAGTTAATTTACCTGAACTATAATTATCACGAACATTTAGCTTTGCTTGTAAATAAAATATATCTCCGCCATTAATAACAGCACTATTGCTTGATACTGTATTTTTTGTTATATTATGCAGTTCAATTCCATTATCTAATGGTATTGTAATTGTATTATTAGCAGAAGAATTAAATTGAATATTTTCAGTTCTTTGATAATTATTCTCATAATACGCCTTTAAATTTAAATTTCTTGTGCCATTCAAATTAAATTCAGTCTTTGGTACAGGCATTGACTGAATTTGATCATATCTTGTCTTTAAACCAACACCATGTGCCTCCAGATCTTCCCAGCTCTTACCGCCATAAATATCCCCACTGTATGCGTAACTAGCCATAATATGCGTATAAAGATATTTAGTAGTATCATTTGTGACCTGATCGTCTCTGAATACATCACCTGGTCCGCCGAATCCATAGTATAATACTTTTAAAAGAGCTTCATTTTCATGAATTTCTGCTACCGCCGAATCATTATTTACTGGTTCATTTCGGGAAGAATTTAAACAATATGATAACTGTCCATTAATATAATAATAGTTAGTAGACCAGTTTCCAAGCCAGCTTGGATATCTTATCGCCTCGCCTTTTTCAAGTTTTACCGTCTCAGCATTGATCTGAGATAATGAAGCTGTACTTATACTAAATATCATCGTTAATGCTAGTATAAGCTGTTTCCAGCATTTTTTTAATTTATTTAACCCTTTCATTTTTCTACCTCGCTTTAATATAAAATAAAAAAAGATATCATTTTGATATCTAAATAAATATTAATTTGTATCTATATCGCCTCCCTTCGTATTATTGCAATAACAACAGCACTAACTCCTGCTAATACGGCAAATAGTTTTAAATCAACTGCATCATCAGTTTTTACTGCAATTACAGGTGAATGTTTAGGTACAATACTGATATCATAATTCATGCTGTTTTTGCTTTCATTATTAAATGCAGGTACGGATATCAGTGTTGATACGATATTCTCATATTTATTGATATCTATTGCCTGAAGCAGATAAACACCCTTTTCTAACTGATCAAATTTGACCGTTCCATAGTCATTGGTAGTTTTTCTAGTTCCGCCTATATTTTTTGAAACAGTATCTTTTGAAATAGTGTGTGCTGCATTTTTCATATCTTCTGCTGTTTTTAAAGTATTTAAATTTACTCCAGTATCCTGCAGATCATTAATAAGCAAATACTGGCCATTGATTATATCAGCTATTTTGATAAGTTCTAATTCTACGTTTTTAACACTGGTTCCCTTTTTTCCTTCTTCAAGATTTACTGTTATAGATCCGACTTCGTCTAAAGCAGAAACAGCGGTTATACTGATAAAAAATAAAAAAACTGTGAATACTGCTGTAATTAATTTTTTATACATTTTTCACCCCTCGTTTTCTAAAAAATAGTATGCCTGCCACTGAAAACAGAACAGGAATAACATAGAAAATAATTTCTCTTAATGACGGCATACTGCTTTTAATTGATTTCTTTTCCTTTTCCTCATATGGAACTCTTTTACCTGTTATTACAAGCCTGTGGGTATTTAGCCCATAAGGGGTACAGGTAATCAGTGTTGCTAAATCCTGATTATCTTTAATCGAATAGCTGACCTTATCAGGCAGTACTACCTCTATTTTATTTATTTTATATGCTAAAGTTTCATCAATTACTTTAATAAAAAAAAGATCACCTTTTTTAAGTTCGTCTAATCGAGTAAAAAGTTTGCTTGACGGCAAGCCTCTATGGCCAGTTAAAACAGTGTGGGTATTGTTACCACCTACAGGCAAAGAACTGTCCTCTATATGGCCAGCTCCCACGTTTAATACATCACTGTCTGTACCATGATAAACAGGCATATTTACCTTTATTTTTGGAATTTCTACAGTTCCTATTACACCATTTCCAAGATCTAAAACATTTTCATATTCTAACCCTGAATCCTCTGGCAGTCCCTTTTCTTTTGAATACAGGTTATCGTTCCATTCATGAGCTTCGTTCAGCATTGTTTGTTTATTTGCACTGCTCAACTCATTTACAGAACTGTTATATGTATCGATCTGACCTGCCTGTTCTCTGGACTCTATATAATTAGAAATAACAGGGTAGCTCACAAGAGCCAGTCCTGTTATAAAAATTAAAATATCTTTTTTAAGAAATTTGAGAATTCTCATCTTTTTCATTTTTTCTTCTTCTGATAAGTACAGTTACCATCACCGCAGTACCCGTTGCAACTAATAATAAAGTGGCCATACTACCTGTTGCAGGAAGTTTTGATCCAACTTTGTTTACAACCTTGATATTAAATGTACCTGTATCTGCATCAGTTGATAGTGTTTTGTCATATTGACTATATGCGCCTGTGTAAAATTCTTTAAAACTTGCTGTTGCTGCTAATTTCTGTAATGTCTTTGCTGTTGCACCATCGCCCTTAACATAATTTAATCTGTTGTCAGCTCCATAAGTTGCTTTTACATCGATTTTTATAGGGTCTTTTAATAAACGGTAACCGTCTGGCGCCTTAGTTTCTTTCAGATAATATACCTGTGAATCAAGACCAATAATATTGAAAACACCATTTGAATCAGATATCATTTCAACTGCTCCATTAAGTGCAGTATCACCTGCTACACTGTCCCTATTGATTACAGTATAACCGTCACCACCGCTTGCTTTTTTAACATATACTTCTTTAGTACAGTCCTCATCAGAATATAATTTAAATTTAGCACCTTCCAGTTTTCTTTCTGGAGTCTGGTCATTTACTTTGATACCGTCCATTCTAAATGTAAAGCAAACTACTGTATCCCAAGGTGTTAACCCTGTTTTACCAGTCCCGTTACTGTCGGGGTCGTTAGAATATTCCAGTCTTACATCATTTTCGAAACCTGCTCTACCAGTATCAGCCTGAGCAGATTCATTTAAAGTGGCATTATATTCTACAACAATTTTTTGACCGTACAGCTTCTCTGTTTCTGGATTTGCTCCCGCTTCAGATGCATAAAAATATTTATTAATTGTCGCTTTTAAATCTGTAATCTGGATTTGGAATGTTTCTCCAGTTAAGCCAGTTGTTACAACTTTATAATCTGTATCTTTTACAAGCGTCTTGTTCCCGACTTTAACAACTACACTATCCTTATTGAATGTTAACTGGCTGTCCATGCGGTCATGCATTGCAAAATAATAATTTGCATACCCGTTCATATCTGGCGCATATGTCAAATAGCGGTAAGGCACGGTTTGACCAATCTCGTAATCTCCTACATCGTTCCATCCGTCTTTATCCGCTCCAATATTCTTTTGATTGTCATCTTCTAAAATCTGTTTTTGAATTACAGGAAAATCTGATTTTATATCGATTGCAACATCTGGATTAGCAGTATTTACCATAATCATGGATGCAGCACTGTGCGTTCCATTAACACTCGTAATTTCATCAATAATATACCACCCGTATGCAACATCTAATGTATAACTGTCTGTTGCTGTAGATGGGACTGTTAAAACCTGAGTAGGGTCGGCTTTATCTTCAACTAACATATTTCTCAAACTCTCAACAAAATATCTAAAATTAGAATATGCAGTCTCATTTTTCTGTGTCTGTGAAACATCATTGATCATCTGATTGTTATTTAACGTTTGAATATAATCTATGATTGCATATTCTGTATCTTTTCCAGTAACCTTTTTCAATGATTTTTCATATGCAGGATTCATTGTATAGTTAATACTTTCCATTCCTGCACTGTTTTGAGCATCAAAGATGCGGTAAATATTAAATTTCTTCCCTGCCAGACTTTGAGTAACTCCATTATCTCCTACATTGGCATTAATAGTTATATGTCCTGTTCCTTCAGCATTTAGTTTCGTAAAAATTCCGTTTCCAGTATTTCCACTGTTGACTAAATTTGCTACTGTTCCTGCTGTCGTTAAAGACAGTACACAAGCTAAAGCTGTTATTCCTAACTTTTTAAATTTGTTCTTCACCATTGTTTTTTCCCCTTTTGATTGTAATTAATAAACATAAAACACCTGCTGCTGTTAAAACAATTGTCATAGGACTTCCCGTTGCAGGAAGAATAGATCCTCGACTGTTTATAACTGTCAAATTGCCAGTATATAAGCCGTTTTCTAACGTTAAGCTGTTATTTTTATCATCTTCCTTAATCTCTTTGTCATTAACAAAAAAAGTGAACTTCCCGTTCACATTTTTTAATGATATTTTAATTGGATCTTTTAATAATCTATATCCATCAGGTGCTTTTGTCTCTTTTAAATAAAAATCACCAACAGAAATCCGATCAAAATTCAATTGACCGTTCTTGTCGGTTTTTCCTTTTTCTATTTCCTTTGTACATTCCTTATCAGAATATAAGCTGAATTCAGCATTCTCTAATACTTTACTGTTATCATTCTTCTTTGTAATTCGAAGATTGCATATATCTATTTCATTTTTAACAGTAATGGTCATTGTACCATGAAACGGCACATTAAAAGTACCATCTTCTACAGTACCATTCAGATCTGAAACACCGAATGCCCCCTTCTCATCAATATAAAAATAATATCTGGTATCATTTAATTTATAAGAGTCAGGTGCTTTTGTTTCCTGAAGATAGTAGGTTTTCTGTCTTGATAAATAAAAAACAGCAATATTGCCATTCTTATCTGTTTTATACGTTCCTACTTTCTTTTTATCTGTAACATTGTATAAATCAAATTCAGCATTTTCCAGTTTTTTGCCCGAATCCTTATCAACTTTATAAACATTTATAAAAGTAGGATAGTTATTTATTTCCCATGTCACATCCAATCCCATATGCAGTTTAGAATCAGTTTTATCAGCAGTTATAGTAAAATCATATGTACTGTCATCATCACGGAAACCATCTGGTACTGCTGACTCCTTTAGGGTGTATTCCCCCAAATTAAGATTATCCAGTTCACCATAACCGTTTTCATCTGTTATAAGATTTCCTACCACTTCGCCCTGCCTATATATAACAGTTCCCTGTGGTGTTCTTATATCGTTTCTGGCAGTCACATCAAATGTTGCGTTTGCTAATTTTTCACCTGCATGATAATCTAATTTATCAACAGATATTTTACCCATTATCCTATTGTTTACAACATTGATCGTTGTATCACTTGGCCAAAAATTAACCGCATGAGAATAAATATTTTGCTGAACAGCAGTATTATAATAGATATGAATAACATACTGGCCACTTTCAGGCATCTGCTTATTTGCACGCCATACTCCGTCACTTCCTTTTGCAAGGTGAACCCAATCAATATCATCCTGTCCCCCATTAATCGACCATGTAGGAAATTTAATCTCTGTTACACTATCTGGTACACCATCCACCTCATATTTTATGTAATGATTGTCCGCAAGTGTAGATGATAATTTTACATTTACTTCTTTACCTTCAATCACTGCTGTAAAAACACTTCTATCGATATAGCCGTCTAATGTAAATTCCTGCTCGTATTTCGAAGAAGCTGTATATCCATTTGGCACTGTTTCCTCTACCTTAAATTTACCTTCATTCAAATCTGTTTTTTCTAAAAAACCACTTTCATATAGTTTATCAGCAGAATTATATGTTAACTCCCTTAATTTTTCATATTGACTAGTTGTCTTATTCCACTGTAATAAATCAAATTTAGCGTTAGAAATGTTTTCACCATAATTGTCAGTTTTATTAATACTAATCTGGTTTCCATCTATCCAGTTAACATTTAATGTTATTTGGGTAGGATCATAAGTGAAACTCCAAGAACCTATATCCTGAACACTGGTACTGTCTGATTTTACAATCAGCGGAGCATATCTTGTTTTGTGGCTGCCTGTCAGTTTTCCAGAACTATAGTCACCATGCTTGCTCGATATATCTGTTTCTAAATAAAAAATATCTCCACCATATATAGTTGCATTATTAATAGCAACCGTTCCTTTCGTAACATTATGCAGCTTTATACCAGTTGGCAATGGCAATGTTACAGTATTACTACTAGTAGAATTAAACTTAATATCTTTTGTACGCTGTTTTCCTGTATTTAAATCATAATAAGCGGTGGTATTAAAATTAGTGCTACCATCAAAATTAAATTCGTTTGTTGGAATCGGCATAGACTGAATCTGTTCATACCTCCACTTTAAACCAATTCCATTAGCCAATAAATCATCCCAGTTTTTGCCACCATAAATATCTCCACTATATGCGTAACTAGCCATAATATGCGTATACAGATATTTATTAGTGTCATTGGTAACTTGATCATCTTTAAAAACATCTTCAGGCCCGCCATATCCATAATAAAGAACTTTAAGAAGTTCCATATTATTACTGATTTCAGCATATGCACTATTGTTATTTACTGGTTCATTTCGAGAAGAATTTAAACAGTATGCCAGTTGGCCATTAATGTAATAATAGTTGGTAGACCAGTTACCGAGCCAACTCGGATAATATATTGGACTGCCCTTTTCAAGTTTTACTGTTTCTGCATGTAAAGAAGAACTGGCCATTGAAGATATTACCCCACCAAAAAGTAATATAACAACAAGTGAAAATTTAATAAACTTATTCCAAACATTTCTTGTACTCTTTTTAATCATCTTTGCCCTCCTTTTCAAGCTTAAAAAATGACTTTCGCCATATTAATGTAGGATTTCTACAAAGATACATAATATATTCCCCCTTCATAATAAAAAAAGCAGGCGATATTACGCTTGCCTTAACATATTATATTATCCAAATATATCGTCAAAATTCCCTTGTCCTCCTCCCCAATTATCAGTATAATCGCCATTTGGTGTTGAACCAGATATATCTACATCCGCACTTCCACCAGTTGAACCTGAGCCGCTTCCAGAACTTCCGCCTGAATTACCACTATTTCCTCCAGAACTGTTACCACCAGTTGCACCTCCATTTGAAGGCTTGTTAGAACCACTACCAGATGATCCTGAGCTTCCTCCAGTTCCAGCAGAACCTGAAGGTTTGTTTCCAGAACTATTAGAGCTGCTATTTGAATTGTTTCCACTAGATACTACTTTATTTCCAGATGAATCTGCTTTTTTCTTAACAGTATTTTTTACTGTTTTCGTTCCGTCAGCATTTGTTACTGTCTCTTGCACTACCACTTCGTCCTCAGCGACTATTGGTAGAGCAATTACTGTTACTTTAAATTCTTTTTCGTTCTTATTCCCATTGACATCCTCAACGTTTGCTTTAGCAATATATTCCATAGGCACATTAACATTAATTGTACTATAGTCAATATTTAATTCCATTTGTGCTAAATCAGTCGCTGTAATCAATGATTTAAAATCAAATGTACTCAAATCTGTCCCTTGAAGAATTTCTATATTTTCTGGTACTGTCATTTCTGGAGCAGTTGTATCTTTCACAACTACCTTAACTGTTTTAGTTTCATCTTTATATGTTAAATTTACTTTATAATCTCCTACTTTAGCAAATCCACGATCTTTTTCTTCTGTAGTACCATCCTCTTTGGTCACACTTTCAGTATCATTTTTAATATCTGATTTTATTTTAAGGT
>OBXC01000713.1_pt1 | contig 21424 bp, 16 predicted proteins | sample 1538111 | NCBI WGS metagenome assembly OBXC01 (sample SAMEA2580137, study PRJEB22360) | human gut metagenome | biome: human gut; feature: human-associated habitat; material: faeces | place: Denmark | collected 2008/2010
TACCGGCATAGTCAAGCCGATGTTGTCAATTTCTATCCACGCCCTCCGCAAGGAGGGCGACGCAACCGCTCGACCATCTTATCCGAGAGAGAGCCATTTCTATCCACGCCCTCCGCAAGGAGGGCGACGTATTCGGTATGCTCCCATTTCGGTCGGTAAAGAATTTCTATCCACGCCCTCCGCGAGGAGGGCGACCGCCAGCCGTTGCGCGGGGGTACCCCTCCGCAAAGATTTCTATCCACGCCCTCCGCGAGGAGGGCGACGTCGGTGGTGACCCGGCCCTCGGTCTCTTTGGCATTTCTATCCACGCCCTCCGCGAGGAGGGCGACGCTGGCCCACAACTACGAGAGCGGCCTGAACGGATTTCTATCCACGCCCTCCGCGAGGAGGGCGACGAGCGCAAGTTTACCCTGTCGTTCTCCAGCGAGATTTCTATCCACGCCCTCCGCGAGGAGGGCGACTGTCGCCGTCGTGCGTGTATGCTTTGCACTGGAAATTTCTATCCACGCCCTCCGCGAGGAGGGCGACCAAGGCCATTGACGACTACACCATGCAGCTGATCATTTCTATCCACGCCCTCCGCGAGGAGGGCGACACGGTCAGCGGCTACACGAAGGCGCAGGTGCTCAAATTTCTATCCACGCCCTCCGCGAGGAGGGCGACTTGTATGCGCCAAGAACAAAACTCCAGCATTTGTATTTCTATCCACGCCCTCCGCGAGGAGGGCGACCCCACAACGCCGGTGACGGTGCGGTGCATGTTCTTATTTCTATCCACGCCCTCCGCGAGGAGGGCGACGATGTCCGGGCAGGGCTCTTTTGTTCCTACGGAAGATTTCTATCCACGCCCTCCGCGAGGAGGGCGACGCCTGCTGATTTGCGCGGCTGATCTCGGCGGACATATTTCTATCCACGCCCTCCGCGAGGAGGGCGACGAGAAAGCGCAGGATTAACCATCCGGGCCTTGGCAATTTCTATCCACGCCCTCCGCGAGGAGGGCGACAACGCCTTCACCGCCAACGAGCGGGCGGCTCTGCTATTTCTATCCACGCCCTCCGCGAGGAGGGCGACGCGGCTGAACTTCCGGGCGTCGTCAATAGTCGGGTATTTCTATCCACGCCCTCCGCGAGGAGGGCGACGGGCTGTTCACCGTCCCCTACGAGGCCGTGAAGATATTTCTATCCACGCCCTCCGCGAGGAGGGCGACTCCTGAAAAACGGCTGCGCCTTTGTTTCCATGAACATTTCTATCCACGCCCTCCGCGAGGAGGGCGACGGGAAAGAATCATCTTCGCCCCAGCCATCGACCGATTTCTATCCACGCCCTCCGCGAGGAGGGCGACCCCCAAAAATAAAAAATCCCCCGATGCTCCAAACGATTTCTATACACGCCCTCCGCGAGGAGGGCGACCCAAAGCCAGACCATGAATGGCCGGGTATCCACGTTATTTCTATCCACGCCCTCCGCGAGGAGGGCGACCAGAGTTTCCAGTTCGCAATGCAAACCGTGAAATAATTTCTATCCACGCCCTCCGCGAGGAGGGCGACCGAGCTGGACTGCCAGAAAGTGCTGGGCGTAAGGATTTCTATCCACGCCCTCCGCGAGGAGGGCGACGGCAAGCTGTACTGCGGCGAATGCGGCCGCCTGATATTTCTATCCACGCCCTCCGCGAGGAGGGCGACGCGAGGAAGAGCTGGCGGCGCACCACCAGAAGCTATTTCTATCCACGCCCTCCGCGAGGAGGGCAACCGAGCGCTTACGGGTACCTCGGCTGTCGTCTCCAAATTTCTATCCACGCCCTCCGCGAGGAGGGCGACTCGCCTTGGCGAGGCTCTTCGTGCACGGAATGGATTTCTATCCACGCCCTCCGCGAGGAGGGCGACAAAATTCCCAGTCAAACAATAGATGTTCGACTGGATTTCTATCCACGCCCTCCGCGAGGAGGGCGACGCGCTGGCATAAGCAAACCCCCGATGCTCCAAACGATTTCTATCCACGCCCTCCGCGAGGAGGGCGACGCGGACGGATGCAGCGCAGAGTGCGCCGTGCTGGTATTTCTATCCACGCCCTCCGCGAGGAGGGCGACAGAGGCACTGGCCAACTACAGGCAAATGAACGAGGAGGATTTCTATCCACGCCCTCCGCGAGGAGGGCGACAGCTGACAACCGCAAGCTGGCAAAAGGCAAGATTATTTCTATCCACGCCCTCCGCGAGGAGGGCGACAACTTTAGAACTTAGTTTTTATTTAACTTTTCAAAATTTCTATCCACGCCCTCCGCGAGGAGGGCGACTGGATGGCGTTTCCGATGGTTTGAGGTGATGTTATATTTCTATCCACGCCCTCCGCGAGGAGGGCGACCAGTGGGACGCCAACGTCGACCAGCTCACTCGGATTTCTATCCACGCCCTCCGCGAGGAGGGCGACACGAGGCCCGGCAGATGGGGCTCGCCTCGTATCTATTTCTATCCACGCCCTCCGCGAGGAGGGCGACCAAGGCAGCCGGCCAGATCGCCAAGCTCATGCAATTTCTATCCACGCCCTCCGCGAGGAGGGCGACTTGCTTGTAAAGGAGGTAAACCCATGAAAAACCAATTTCTATCCACGCCCTCCGCGAGGAGGGCGACAGAACGTCTTGATGAGGGTGTTGGAGACGTAGTCATTTCTATCCACGCCCTCCGCGAGGAGGGCGACACTACGTCACGAAACTCTAAAACCGCATAGAAAAGCAATTTCTATCCACGCCCTCCGCGAGGAGGGCGACTCCTCCGCTGCGTCTCCAAGGGCATCCCCGGCCTATTTCTATCCACGCCCTCCGCGAGGAGGGCGACTATTTGTTCTCCAAAAGTCCCAAATATTCTTCGATTATTTCTATCCACGCCCTCCGCGAGGAGGGCGACCTTCTTAGATACTCCCTCAATACCAAGAGACCCGAGATTTCTATCCACGCCCTCCGCGAGGAGGGCGACGGAGGTGCTCGTCCAGAAGCTCGCCGCCTATGAATTTCTATCCACGCCCTCCGCGAGGAGGGCGACCATCATCGGGCAGGAACTTTTCTTTTGGTGTTTTATTTCTATCCACGCCCTCCGCGAGGAGGGCGACCCGAGAAAAAAGTCTGTGCATGACAAAATTACAGATTTCTATCCACGCCCTCCGCGAGGAGGGCGACTCGGGGGTGTCGTAGTAGATGCGGCAAGGCACGAATTTCTATCCACGCCCTCCGCGAGGAGGGCGACCAATGCCGTCCAGCTTATCCTTGAGAGCCTCAGTATTTCTATCCACGCCCTCCGCGAGGAGGGCGACTGGAGTTGAATGTCTCCGATACGGATGACACTGAATTTCTATCCACGCCCTCCGCGAGGAGGGCGACCTGGCTGCGGCGGTGAACTCGCGGTTAATGTCAATATTTCTATCCACGCCCTCCGCGAGGAGGGCGACGACTGCGGCACACAGGGCCTCCGTTGGATAGCTATTTCTATCCACGCCCTCCGCGAGGAGGGCGACCTGGCTGCGGCGGTGAACTCGCGGTTAATGTCAATATTTCTATCCACGCCCTCCGCGAGGAGGGCGACGACTGCGGCACACAGGGCCTCCGTTGGATAGCTATTTCTATCCACGCCCTCCGCGAGGAGGGCGACGGGAGGAGGTACTTCATGGGACTGTTTAATTTCTTATTTCTATCCACGCCCTCCGCGAGGAGGGCGACATTTCCTACGTCGAAACCGACACGGAAACAATCGTATTTCTATCCACGCCCTCCGCGAGGAGGGCGACCCACACCTAGCAAAACAGGCCGCAGGGGGGGTGATTTCTATCCACGCCCTCCGCGAGGAGGGCGACCGCTGAAAGATGACGGCTTAGTGGCAATTAAAAAATTTCTATCCACGCCCTCCGCGAGGAGGGCGACAAGTATGCCTTGTTCGACATGACCCAGTCCACGATATTTCTATCCACGCCCTCCGCGAGGAGGGCGACCGTCGGCGAGGTTCCGTTCACCTACCTTGTGCTTGAATTTCTATCCACGCCCTCCGCGAGGAGGGCGACCGGAGCTATACACGGCGGGGAGACTTTTCAATGGAATTTCTATCCACGCCCTCCGCGAGGAGGGCGACGCAATGCGGTCAACTCCGTCATCAACTTCTTCAAGATTTCTATCCACGCCCTCCGCGAGGAGGGCGACGGCTTGCGAAAATCATCGGACACGCCCTGAATGCTATTTCTATCCACGCCCTCCGCGAGGAGGGCGACGGGCTGCTCTACGACTACTACACCCTCGCAGACCTATTTCTATCCACGCCCTCCGCGAGGAGGGCGACTTGAAACCGTTAAGACAACAATAACAGGTTGTTATTTCTATCCACGCCCTCCGCGAGGAGGGCGACCGCTGCACCCGGCCATGATGGTTTGCAGTTTGATTTCTATCCACGCCCTCCGCGAGGAGGGCGACGCGACAGGCCGGCATCATGGCACAGCTGCGACAGATTTCTATCCACGCCCTCCGCGAGGAGGGCGACGGATAAATCCCTCCCAACACGAAGCCGTCAGCGTTATTTCTATCCACGCCCTCCGCGAGGAGGGCGACCCAGTTTTTCTTTGACCGCGCAAAAGCGGTTTTAAATTTCTATCCACGCCCTCCGCGAGGAGGGCGACTCAATTTCAAAATCACCGTTCACTTTCGTAGACGATTTCTATCCACGCCCTCCGCGAGGAGGGCGACCCCAAAATTGTTACCAGTCTCGCGGAATGATCCCATTTCTATCCACGCCCTCCGCGAGGAGGGCGACCGCATACCTCGGCGTGAATCCAACCAAAGAGCGGATTTCTATCCACGCCCTCCGCGAGGAGGGCGACGCGCTGCACCCGTACCATGTTATTCACACGGACGATTTCTATCCACGCCCTCCGCGAGGAGGGCGACGAGACACAAACCAGCTCTACCTTGCCCCCGTGGAAATTTCTATCCACGCCCTCCGCGAGGAGGGCGACGGTGCCGGCTTTCAGGGCATCGAGGCGACCATACAATTTCTATCCACGCCCTCCGCGAGGAGGGCGACGTTGGCCGGGTCAAGGACGACATCAAGCCCAATCAGATTTCTATCCACGCCCTCCGCGAGGAGGGCGACAGCTCGCCGGAGGGTGAGAGAGGGATTCCGCTGGATTTCTATCCACGCCCTCCGCGAGGAGGGCGACGCAGCGCGGTCGAGGCCGTAAAGGGCGGCTTGCAATTTCTATCCACGCCCTCCGCGAGGAGGGCGACGACGGCACCATTGTGGGTGCTCTCGCCCCCGGCATATTTCTATCCACGCCCTCCGCGAGGAGGGCGACGCAAACAGCAATCTGATCGTTGAGCGGGTAGCATAAATTTCTATCCACGCCCTCCGCGAGGAGGGCGACTCCACCACCGAAACGGTCATTTCGTCCATCTCCAATTTCTATCCACGCCCTCCGCGAGGAGGGCGACCCACCACCGAAACGGTCATTTCGTCCATCTCCAATTTCTATCCACGCCCTCCGCGAGGAGGGCGACCGCCTGAGTCCGACAAGATCTACGTCATCCTGAGCATTTCTATCCACGCCCTCCGCGAGGAGGGCGACCGGCTTCATCAAGTTCCTGCACGGCATCGAGTCGATTTCTATCCACGCCCTCCGCGAGGAGGGCGACCATACCAGTAACGCAAAAACGCCCATAGTTTACAATTTCTATCCACGCCCTCCGCGAGGAGGGCGACCATTTCGGGACGGACGGCCTGACCTTCTCCGGTGTATTTCTATCCACGCCCTCCGCGAGGAGGGCGACGCGGCTGCGCCCACGGGCTGCCTTTGCGCAAAAATTTCTATCCACGCCCTCCGCGAGGAGGGCGACCCCTTCAACTACGAGGGCAAGCTGAGGGATTTTCTGATTTCTATCCACGCCCTCCGCGAGGAGGGCGACTTTTCGCTGTCCGGCGTCACCTTCGTCCACTTCGATTTCTATCCACGCCCTCCGCGAGGAGGGCGACCTGTACAACACCGAAGCGGTCAAGCTGCTGCTAAAGAAATTTCTATCCACGCCCTCCGCGAGGAGGGCGACCAAGACCGACATTAACCCCATGTGGCGTATCAAATTTCTATCCACGCCCTCCGCGAGGAGGGCGACCTTCGCCGTTACTGCAAAAAGACGAAAAGGGAACAAATTTCTATCCACGCCCTCCGCGAGGAGGGCGACTTTCTGGTGGGCAGATGTTCCACGGATTTGCATAGAATTTCTATCCACGCCCTCCGCGAGGAGGGCGACCGAGGGCGGCGAGTACAGCCGTGCGGGCGAGTGGATTTCTATCCACGCCCTCCGCGAGGAGGGCGACGGATTTCCACGCTGTTATGGTTCCCGGTAAAGCTATTTCTATCCACGCCCTCCGCGAGGAGGGCGACCATAAGGAATATTCACTTTTCCATCTATGCCGTCATTTCTATCCACGCCCTCCGCGAGGAGGGCGACGTACGCCATCATTGAAGATAGAACCGCACACGAGATTTCTATCCACGCCCTCCGCGAGGAGGGCGACCGGAGGTGTCATCGGATGAGTCTGCACAAGACAATTTCTATCCACGCCCTCCGCGAGGAGGGCGACGCTGAAAGCTGCTTTGGCCTCTGCCCGGGCTGAACTATTTCTATCCACGCCCTCCGCGAGGAGGGCGACCAGTTTGCCGTTCCGCGCCTATGCCAAAGTGTGATTTCTATCCACGCCCTCCGCGAGGAGGGCGACCGGCTTGTGTCGATGTACCAGCCCGGTTTTGCCAATTTCTATCCACGCCCTCCGCGAGGAGGGCGACACATCTCCTTTCTTTCCATATTTGTATAAATGGTTATTTCTATCCACGCCCTCCGCGAGGAGGGCGACCTGTATGCGGCGATGAGCACGATTGCCGTGCTCTATTTCTATCCACGCCCTCCGCGAGGAGGGCGACAACCCAGCGTTGCAAAATTTGAAGCAAATCTTCTTATTTCTATCCACGCCCTCCGCGAGGAGGGCGACCAACCTCACCGCCTACGCGCTGGAAAAGGTGGAATTTCTATCCACGCCCTCCGCGAGGAGGGCGACCTCAGAGACTGCGGTGTGGTAGTTGCCCTGAGTGTGATTTCTATCCACGCCCTCCGCGAGGAGGGCGACGCCCAGCTCTCCGGCAACAACCGCGAGGGGATGCAATTTCTATCCACGCCCTCCGCGAGGAGGGCGACCTGACCCGTCTCCGGGAGGGCAAATGACCGAAAAAATTTCTATCCACGCCCTCCGCGAGGAGGGCGACCGGCTTTATCCTCGGTCTGGCAGCGGTCAGAGTTATTTCTATCCACGCCCTCCGCGAGGAGGGCGACCGTTGATGCTGTTGGCGGTGTAGGCGCAGATGTATTTCTATCCACGCCCTCCGCGAGGAGGGCGACTATGGGAGCTTGAAACGGTCTCCGCCCCATTTGTATTTCTATCCACGCCCTCCGCGAGGAGGGCGACCCTTTTTGATAGCCAGCAGGATGAGGTCATCCGTATTTCTATCCACGCCCTCCGCGAGGAGGGCGACCACCGTAGGTGTTGTTGTAGTTCCAGTTGTCGTTGATTTCTATCCACGCCCTCCGCGAGGAGGGCGACACGTGAACTTCGCCACGGAGTATGACAAGCGGATTATTTCTATCCACGCCCTCCGCGAGGAGGGCGACTCGTTCTGGATGATCCGGGGAATGCTGCTCTTGTTATTTCTATCCACGCCCTCCGCGAGGAGGGCGACTGCATAGGTTGCTTCATTCCGCTTCACGCCGAACGATTTCTATCCACGCCCTCCGCGAGGAGGGCGACCACGGATGGAACTGGAAGCATACGGCCACAGCAAAATTTCTATCCACGCCCTCCGCGAGGAGGGCGACTTGATACTTTTGTGGATAACTTGTTGAAATGTTATTTCTATCCACGCCCTCCGCGAGGAGGGCGACAGCAAAAACAGAGACAAAATCTCTATTTTCTTATAAATTATACAACATTCTGCACGAATTTAGAAGAGCCTTGATTTACAACGGGTCAAAGAACTATCCAAATCATGCAAAATGACACAAAAATCCGGTGCGAAGGTGCCGGAAAAATGCTGAGAACTCACCCTTCGCACCGGGGCGGGAAACTCAGAACAACAGCAGGCCGTCCTGCTCGAAGGGCGGATGAACGCCGATATGCTCCACCTTGCTCTTATAGTTGTTGCCCAGCTGGTAGAAGCGCAGGCTGTCCAGCGCGGGATCGATGAGGGCCGTCAGCTCCGCCTTGAGAACGGCATACTGCGCGGCATCCAGCAGACACTCGAACACGGAGTTCTGCACCCGCTGGCCGTGGTCCACACAGCGCTTGGCGACTTTGCGCAGACGTTTGCGCCCGGCAGGAGTTTCGGTGTTGACGTCGTAGGTGATAAGGACCAGCATACACATCCCTCACTTCCAGAAAAATGGCGGGTAAAGCTCCATATCGCCCCGCAGGGTGCGGGCCAGAAGCAGAGCCTGCACATAAGGCACGAGGCCCCACGGAAGCTTTTCGTTCAGGAACGGGTGGGTGATGGTCTCCTGTTTGCGGGTCTGCCACCCGCCCAGAAAGGCGCGGCGGCCCTCATCGGTGAGAAGGACAGCTCCGTTCTCCTGCTTCTGGAAATGCTTCGGCGTCATGATCTTCTGGTTGATGCAGGAGAGCACAAAACGGTCGGCGTAAACAGTGCGCAGCTCTTCCATGAGGTCGAGGGCGAGGCTCCTGCGCCCGGGCCGGGCGCGGTGGAGAAAGCCGACGTAGGGGTCGAGGCCCACACTCTGAAGAGCCGCCGTGCAGTCGGAGGCCAGAAGCGAATAAGCGAAGGAGAGCAGGGCATTGGTGTTGTCCAGAGGCGGGCGGCGGCTTCGGCCAGCGAAAGAAAAATCATCGTGCTGCTGCAGGATAAGTGAATCAAAGCAGTCGAAATACCGCTGTGCCGCCTCGCCCTCCAGACCGCGAAGCTGGTCGAGGTCGTCGCACTGCTCGATAAGGGGCAGCGCTGCCGCCAGCTGGGCGCTGGTGCGTTTGAGCTGTTCCACCGGCACCCGCTGGGGATGGTCGCGGGTGGCCCGTTCCAGCACCCAGCGGGCGTTATAGACTTTGCCCAGGATGAAATTGCGCGCATAGAGACAGCTCTCTGCCTCGCTGTCTGCGATGCGGTACTGGGTCTGCCGCAGCAGGACGTTGCCCCGCTCTTCGCCTACGGCCCGGGCCAGAAAGCGTCCCTGCGGGCTGAAAAAGCTCAAATCGACCCCGAGGCGGGCGCATTTGCCCATCAGGGCAGGGCTTGCGCCGGGATAGCTGAAGCAGACGATGCCTTCCAGCCTGTGGAGTGGGACTCGGCCAATTTCAGTCTTGTTGCAGAGCAGGACGATGTTCTCCCCCTCGAGGGAAAGGTAGGCGTCCTTGTTGAGGACGTAGAGCGTGTTCAAAAACTTTCTCATGGCGCGGCCTCCTGCATCTCGTCCAGATGGGCGCGGAGATAGGCTTTCGGGTCGGCACGCTGATATAGCACGGGGAGGCAGAGCTCTTTGAGGGAGCAGGCGCTGCAGTGGGTGCCGGGCTTTGACTTGGGGGTATAGCCCCGGGCAAAATAGGCGTGCATCTCGTCGGCCATCTTTTGGGTGGCCTGGCGGAGTTCTTCGGTCAGCGGCAGGACCTCCCGCCGCCGCGTTTCCTCGTAGAAGAGCGCACCCTCCGGGATGCTGCACACCAGCATCTCTTCCAGCGCCATGGCCTGTGCGCAGAGCTGCAGCCGGTCGGCGTCGTCGGCCTTGGCGCGGCCATGCTTGTACTCGACAGGCATGGGCTTCCAGAGCCCTTCCGTGCTTTGCAGGGGGATGCCCTCTGGGTCGGCCCGGAACTCGACGACGTCGCAGTTTCCGCTCAGGCCAAGCCGACGGCTGACCACCTGCATCCCACGGGTGATGAGCAGGCCGCCGCGCCGTTCGGTCTGGTCTGCGTCATGACAGCGGGCGTGGTCGAGCTGGCCTTCGACGGTGCGGCGGTTCTCCGCCCACTGCTGTTCCAGATGGATGAGCGCCCACTGGCGGCGGCAGAAGCAGAAGTGCTGGATGCCCGACAGGGGCAGCCAGTCGTCCGGGCCGGCCATCAGGACAGCCTCTCGCAGGTGACTCCTTCCGGCAGAGTGTCTGCCACCGTGACGGTGTAGTCGCGGTAGCTGCGGGCGGCGCCCACATCGGACTTGCGCCGGACGGTGACGGAGTCGAAGAGCTTGTAGGCCGGGGCATTGCCCAGCTCAGAATCGTGCTTGAACACGATGAGCTCCCGCACGGCCATCTTGCCGCGGGCGGCGCTGTGGTCGTTCTCGAACATATTCAGAATGGCAGTCCACAGAAGCTTCAAATCATCCTCGGAGAAGCCGGTGGTCTTCCGGGCGAGGTTGGCCGAGACATAGCCCTCGGCGCGGTAGAGGGCGTAAGGCACGATGTGCTTGCGGCCCATCTCAGTACCCTTCTTCTCGGCATCGGCCTCGGTAGTGATGGCCACGCGGGTGATGGTGACTTCCTGCGGGACGATGGGGTCTACCGACCGAGCAAAGCTCAGCTGGACGGGGCCGCGCACCTGACCGCAGTTCAGCGCACCCTTGACGAAGGTGGTCATGACGGCACCGAAGGTGCGGATGTCGAAGTAGTTCTCGCACATATAGTCCCGCAGCTTGGCATCGATGTCGGGGTCGGCCTTTTTGGCGGCTTTCAGGTCGGGGTCGATGCCCAGAGTGCTGATGGCCTCGGCGTCGCTGCGGTTGAGGGGAACGCCGTCCTTGATGTAGATACGATAGCCTTTTTCGTCCTCTTTCAGGGTCTCGACATAGTTGCGGATCTTCCGCTTGAGGCAGACGTCGGTCACCAGACCGTAGCCCGTCTCGGGGTCGATACGGGGCATATTGCCTGCATCGGGGTCGCCGTTGGGGTTGCCGTTCTCGACGTCGAACAGGATGACGAAATCATAGCGGTTCTTGATGGGCTCAGACATGGTTTATTCCTCCTCATTCTTTTTGGCGTAGCGTTTCTGGGTCTGGTGGTAGTAGCCGATCTCAAAGGCACCCTGCTCCGGCAGGCTGAGCCGCGCCGGGAAGCCTGTCTCGGGCAGCTGGGCCATCAGTTCGGTGAGCTGTTTGCTGAAATGCACCTCGTTGGGGGTGCTCATCTTCTGCAGATGCTTCTGAGCCAGCTTGACCAGCGTAGGGAAGGCCGTTGCCGGGGTGGCACAGGCCGAGTTGAAGTACCGGTCTTTGATGGTGGCGTTGATGCTGGGGTTGGCGACGCTCTGGATCGTCTCCAGCACAGAGAAGAGACGCCCCAGAACATAGGGGACATTGCTGCTTTCGTTCAGGCTCACGGTAAATACCTCCTTGTTGAGCTCGGTGGGGTAGTTGCGGAGATAGTAGGCTTTCAGGATGGCGGCGCGGCCTCGGGTGACTTCCCGTTCGGCCCGGATGCGGAGGGTCACGCCGTTGAGCAGAGTGGCGGGATAGGGTCCGCCGGTGAGGATGGCCCGGAGCAGATCGCCCACCAGCTGGGGCGATGGATTTTTGTCCCGGGATTTCTGGTTGACCGTCTCCTGCGCCAGCGCCCAGACCGACAGGTTTTCCCGCTTGTCGAAGGCGGGGCGGGTGATGCTGAGCCGGTCGGCGTGGTCCTGCAGATTTTTGGCAAACTGTCCGAAGCTGCTGTGCAGGAAGAACCGGACGGAGAGCCGGGCCGCGTTGGGCGAGATGCCCAGCACATAGAAGTTCTGGTTCGGGTCCAGCTTGTCGTCGAGGAAGGAGACAGGGCGTCCCTGAGAAAGGGCTTTCAGTGCGGCGGCAAGGTCGCTTTCCGAGACGCCGCGCGCCTCGGAACCGCCGCAGAAAAACATCAGCATGGCGTTTGAGTAGGCAGGAGCGGCGTTTTCGGCCCAGCAGACGATGGTGGTGTCGCCGATGCGCTGGCAGCAGTTCCGGTCTGCCAGCAGCAGATTGAGGGCCGTGGTGTAGGCGAAAGCCGCGTACTCGCTGACGGGGGCGTTGGCACCCTGCTCATGGCCATAGGAGCAGAAAGCGGGCGCGTTGAAGGAGACCAGTGCCGCACCGGCGGCCTGTGCGCCCATCACACCTTTGATGGCGGGGTGGATGCGGGCGATGCCGGCTTCTTTGCCGGTGATGAGGCAGCGGGCCGTCTCGGCGTCTGCATCGGAGGTGTCAAAGGCGGACTGCCATGCGGTCCGGATGGCGTCATCTGTGGTGGCCAGCCAGTGGGCGCCGTCGGGGGATTCGTAGCCGAACACAAGGTTCGCGTTGTTGTTCAGGTCGGCCCACTGCCCTGCCAGCAGCGGGTGGGTGGGGGCTGTATCCGGCTTCCAGCTGTCAAAAAAGGCGAGGATGGCTTTGGCGGCAGGGGAGTCCACGCCGTCGAGCACCTTGTGGTGGAGGGCGGCACAGGCCTCGAAGCACTGGCGGGAGCGCTCGGGCTTGCCCTTTTCGTCTGCGCCAAGCAGATAGGACGTATTGTCGCACAAAAAGTTCGCGGCGACGCCGGAGGCGCGCTTGACCCGGTGGGGAACAGGGAGCTCACGGGGGGCGATGACGGTCTTTTTGCCCTTGGGGACTTCCTGCCGCAGGTCGTTGAGGGCGAGAAGCTGGCCGTCGGGGCCGAGGCGCAGCTCGTAGCTGACCTTGAAGCGGCTGTCCCAGCCGGGGGCCTCCACCTTGCCCTGCTTCAAGAGCTGTTCATAATAGGCGGTGAGTGCTTGGAGTATCATGTAAACACCTCCACGTCCCGGCATTCCATCACGCCGTCCACCAGCTTTGCGCGGAAGAACTGGCTGCGGATGTTGGCCGAATCAGAGTAATCGAGGCTATGGAGCATGAAGCCCAGGTCCTGCGTGACCTTCAGCGCCGGAATGCTGCCGCCCGGCCACTCCCGGAAGTTGGCCGGGAACTCCCGACACCCGAAACAGGGCTGGTGATAGCACTGGCCTTTGCGCAGGCGTCGGCGCAGGATGTCCTGGAACTTGCCGGGATTGTCGCTGGGGGCGGCTTTGTCCGTCAAATCGAAGTGGCACTCGATGACGTAGTGGACGTCCTGCAGGACCATTGCGGCCCGCTGTTGGATGTCCTCCGAGGTGTAGAGCACCGGCGGCGTGCCGCCTTTGGCCGCACTGAGGGCGGCGGAGGACAGCAGGGTGGACTTGACCTCGTTGCGCCGGATGTTGGTGAACCGGATGGGCCGCTGGGTGTATTCCTCCGTGGATGCTTCGTCCTCGGGGTCGAGGCCGAAGGGCTTGAGCAGATAGATGCGGTCAACCGTATAACGCAGCCCGGGGTGCCAGTAGATGGCCTCCACAAGGCCCCGCGCGGCGGACGGGGTGATCATGTCGTAACTCACGCGCTCGGTCTTCATTTCCGGACGAGTAAAACAGGCATAGTCGCCCCATACCTCAATGAGCATGGACATCAGCATCGCCTCCTTTCCGGGTGAAGTTGAATTTTCAGACTAAGATGAATGTTGGCCATTGCAACCACCTCTTTCTTTTAGAAGTAAAGGCCGATGCCCGTCTCCACATCCATGGCAAGGCCGGTCTTTTCACTGTAGCAGCTGGTGTCGGTGAGGATGGCGGAACCATCGGGCCGCAGTTCCAGCGCCCCGGCGGCGTCGAGCTTGTCGAACTGGTCCTTATAACAGGAGACACTGTAAACGCCCAGCTTCCGCAGCAGCGTCCGGGTGACGTGTCCGCTTTGCAGTTGTTCACAGAGGGCCGCCCCCTCGCCGACGGGCAGATAGACCGTGCGAGCAGCGTTCTCGATAAGGCGGAATTCCTCCGCCACCTGTGCAAAGGGGAGCTGGCAGCCACGGATGCCCCGGAGAAAGGCACCCAGAATCCCATGTTTGTCTATAGCGTTGGGAACGCTCAAATCAGAAGGCATGCCGCGCAGCTCAAGAAGCTCCTCAAAGTAAGCTTTGATGGCTTTGGGAGTGTCGAGCATGGATTGATGCCGGGCGGTGTAGTCCAGCGCGCTGACGTTCTGCCTGAGCATCTGGGGCGTGGAACACTCGTCCAGCCGGAACCGGTAGACGATGCTTTCCTCTGCGCCCCGCCGCCCCTCGCGGTTGCAGCGCCCGGCAGTCTGTAAGAGCGAGTCAAGACCGCACTGCTCCCGGTAAGCGACGGGAAAATCCACGTCCACGCCCGCCTCGATGAGAGAGGTGGACACCACCCGGCAGGGCAGACCCTTTTTCAGCCGCTGGCGGATGGCGTCCAGCTGACGGCGGCGGTCGGCGGCGCAGAGCAGGGTGGTCAGGCAGTAGCTGCCCTCGGCGGGCAGAGCAGCGTAGAGCTGCTGGGCCGTCTTGCGGCGGTTGACCACGCAGAGCACCTGCGGATGATTTGCCAGCCGGGCGGCGAACTCCTCCTGCGGCAGGGTGCCGAGGTCTTGCAGGGTGGTGCGCCGGAGCACTTCGTAGAGGCGGGCCGCGTCGGGCGTGATCTCCTGCGGGTGGAGCTCCGGCGCAAAGTGCCGGAACAGCGGCTCAAGGGCAGGCTGGGTGGCCGTGCAGAGGATGGCCGTGGAGTGGTAATGCTGGATGAGCTGGGCGATGGCGCTGACGCAGGGGGCAAGGTAGTCGCCCGGGAGGGTCTGCGCCTCGTCGAAGATGATGACGCTGTCGGCGATGTTGTGGAGCTTGCGGCAGCGGCTGCTGCGGTTGGCGTAGAGCGACTCGAAGAACTGCACCGCCGTCGTCACCACGACGGGGGCGTCCCAGTTTTCGCTGGCCAGCATCTGGCGGTACTGGGCGGGGGTCAGGTCGTCCTGCTCAACAGTCTTGTACTCGGCGTTGGAGAAGTCGGCCAGAACATTTTCTGCGCCCAACAGGCCCGAGAAGACGGCGGCGGTCTGATCGATGATGGACATATAAGGGATGACGTAGATGACCCGCTTCATCTTCTGGGCGGCGGCGTGCTCCAGCGCAAAGGCGAGGGAGGCGAAGGTCTTGCCGCCGCCGGTGGGTACGGTGAGGGTGTAGAGCCCCTGCGGGCCGTGCGCGCCTTTCTCGAGACAGGCGCGGAGGACGGTGTTGCGCTGGACGCTGACGGGTGAGGGCGACTCGGCCCTGAGATAGCGCTGCGCCTGTGCCGAGACGATGTCCCGCAGCGCGGCGATGTCCGTGCCGCTGCCCCGGGGTGCGGCCTTGCCGTCCATGAAGGTCTCGGTGTCGATGAAGTCGGCGTCTACGAGGCAGGAGTAGAGCATCCGGGTAAAGAACGCGAGGCTCAGCGGGTCGGCGCAGGCCCACGCGGGCGGCGTCGAGGCGGGGAGCGTTACTTCCTGCCAGCCGTCGTAGGGGGCTACCGGCTTCTTGCTCCGGCCAAACAGGGTGGCGTCGCCCGGGTCATCGGCGGGGCTCCCGCCGTCGGGCAGGCCGCTGTGGTGTCCGGCCACGGCAAAGGCAGTGTGGAGATGTTGGCGAACCCAGGCCTCCTGCGCCCCGGCGGTGGAGTGGTCCACCTTGGGGCCGCCTTTGAGCCGCAGCTGGAAGGCGTCGCTGTACTTCCCGACGTCGTGGAGCCACGCGGCAAATTCGGCCTCGCTCTGCGCCCCGAAGGGGGCTGCGAAGGAACCGGCCAGTCTGGCAGTGCCGGCGAGATGGTCGTAGACGGTCTGGGTGCGGGTGCCGTCCTCGCTGATGTGGGCAAGACGTGTGGAGTGCTCCATAAAATGACCTCCTGACTCTGGTTTGCAATAAGGATACGCTTTTCAAAAAGCGGCTGTCAACAAAACGCGTTTTTCGACGAAAAATTCCGTGACTTTGCACAAAAAGCAGACGGAAAAATCTGCAATGTGACAAAGACGAAAGAAACGAGTTTTTCTTGTTTTTATGATAATGCAAATAATGTCCAATAAACTGGACTTTTTCTGATTTTTCAGGCAAAAATGAAAAGAGAACGGCGTTTTCTGTACTGCGGGAGAAAGACCGCCCGTCGGCAGAGAAAAAATGAAGATGTTGTGTACAACAACACCGCATTAAGATGGAATTAAGGCAGAGTTAAGAAAACTGCAAGAAAAGTGCTGAGTTATTCCATCTTGGAATGGACTTTCGGGAAAATCAAGGCGAATATCCCCCTTTTCATTTGCTGAAATCTGTTGTATTATGAATAACGGATATGGAATCTGAGCAAAATGCGCCTGGATGAAGCGCAAACAGGAATGATAAGAAAAATAAAGGGCAATAGGGGGAGAGCTACGATGGACGAAAAAGATTACGAGCTGCTGCACGCGCTGGACGAGACGCGCAACATCACCCACGCAGCGGACAAACTGTACATGACCCAGTCGGCACTTTCCAAGCGCATCAAGGCGCTGGAACAGGAGCTGGGGGTGGAGATCGTCCTGCGCTCACGGCAGGGCATCCGCTTCACGCCGGCCGGTGAACAGGTGCTGCTCCACAGCGCTGCCGCCGCCCGCGAGATGGAAAAGATGCGCCGCCAGCTGGCTTCCATCCAGGGCGAAGCCTGCGGCACCCTGCGGGCCGGCATCTCGGTGAACTTCTCCTACTACCGCCTGCCCGAGGTGCTGACCGAGTACCACAAAGCCTACCCGAAGGTACGCCTCGACATCGCTACCGGCCACAGCCGGAACATCTATCAGCAGATGCTGGACTCCTCGCTGGACGTGGCAGTGCTGCGGGGCGAGTATCCGTGGGACGGTACCCAGTTCCTGCTCTCGCAGGAGAATATCTGCCTGATCTGCAGCGAGGAGAACAAGGACAGACCCATCTCCGATTACCTTTATATCGACCACAGCAGCGACGCCACCATCAGCGCCCAGATGGCCCGCTGGCGCTACGAGAACGGCGTGACCAACGATGTGGGCAATTTTGTGGTGGATAACATCATGGTCTGCCGTGAGATGGTGGAGCGAGGCCTTGGCTGGGCGCTGATGCCGGAAGTGGCGCTGGATAACTTCAAGGGCTATGTCAAGCCCTGCACCTTCGAGAACGGCGAGCCCTTCGTCCGGCGCACCTATATTTTCTGCCAGAGAGATGCAGCCGCCCTGCCGCAGGTGCAGCTCTTTATGGACATGCTCAAAAAGCACCGCTGAGAGGAGAAAAACATGGAAACGACTGTTTCGCTGGTCCAGATGCTGGATGCACGGGAGCGCCGGGTGCAGCACCAGCAGGAGCTGCTGGCCCGGTACCACAAGCCTCTCATCTGCTTTACCATGAATATCTGCGGCCCGGTAAAGGATTCGCCCCTCATCCGGCGGGGCTTTGCGCGGGGGCGTCAGCTGCTGCGCCAGCAGTTTCTGAGGGCAAAGCTGACGCCGCTGTATCAGGACGCCGTCCGGGAAGTGACCGGCTGCGAGGCATTCTATGTGCTGGACGCCGACCCGCTGACCATCAAGAAATTTACCACCGACATCGAGGACGCCACCCCGCTGGGGCGGCTGTTCGACATGGACGTTATCCGTCCGGACGGCCTCAAAGTGGACAGAGAAGAGCTGGACCTCGAAGGCCGCCGCTGTCTCATCTGCGGCGGGCCTGCTAAGGTGGGGCGGAGCCGCCCCTGTTTCGCCGCCCCCGCGGGGCGCTGGAAGAGGTGTGCAGCAGCCGCCGCATCCATACCGTGGCCGAACTGCAGGAAAAGACGACGGAGATCTTGACCGAGGCCCGGGACGCGCAGGACATTGCCGACGCGGCCCGTCTGGCCGTCCGCGCCCTGCTCTACGAAGTGACCACCACCCCGAAGCCCGGCCTTGTGGACCGGCGCAACAGCGGAAGCCATAAGGACATGGACGTCTTCACCTTCATGGACAGCGCCGCAGCGCTCTACCCCTATTTTGAAGCCTGCGCCCGGACGGGCCGCGAGACGGCGAAACAGCCCGCGCCCGAGACCTTCGCGGCCCTGCGGCCTCTGGGCTGTGAGGCCGAGGGCGAGATGCTGGACGCCACCGGCGGCGTCAACACCCACAAGGGCGCGGTCTTTTCGGTGGGCATCGTCTGCGCGGCGCTGGGACGTCTCGACCGCTCCCTCTGGGCCGAAGCTGCCCGGGTGCTGGCGGAAGTATCCGCCATGACGGCGGGCCTGACCGAGAAGGATTTTGCAGGCGTCACTGCCGAAAACGCCGCCACCGTGGGCCAGAAGCTTTATATCCGGTACGGCATCACCGGTGTGCGCGGGCAGGTGGAAGCCGGACTTCCCGCAGTGCTGAATGTCGGTCTGCCGGTGCTGGAAGAGGGCCTTGCCAAGGGTTACGACTTCGACCGCGTCGGCGGCGGCGCACTGCTGGCCATCCTGGCCAACAGCACCGATACCAACATCATTGCCCGCTCGAGCCGGGAGCGTCAGCTGGCCCTCACCGAAGAGCTGAAAGCCCTTCTGGCCCAGACAACTTACCCGGACAAAGATGCCCTCGCGGCGCTGGATGACCGGTTCATTGCAGAAAATCTCTCGCCCGGCGGCAGTGCCGACCTGCTGGCGCTGACCTGGCTGCTCCATTTTGTTACTACTGAAGGGAATATCGATGAGTGAATATACCATTTCGCAGGTCTGTCCGACCGATAAAACCGTTCTGGCCCAAATCGACACACTGCTGAGTCAGGAGGGCATCCGCCGCGACGGCAATCTGGACTACATCTGCGCCATGTTCGACGAGGAATACAACGTCATCGGCACCGGCAGCTGCTTCGGCAACACCCTGCGGTGCTTCGCCGTCAGCAGCGCCCATCAGGGCGAGGGTCTGCTGAACCAGATCATCACCCACCTCATCGAGGTGCAGTGCGCGCGGGGGAATATGCATCTGTTTCTCTACACCAAGGTAAAAAGCTCCAAGTTTTTCGGCGACCTCGGCTTCTACGAGATCGCCCGGGTGGAGGATACCCTTGTCTTCATGGAGAACCGCCGCGACGGTTTCGGGGCTTATCTGCGCGATCTGGAAAAGACCAGGGCCGAGGGCAAAAGTGCGGCCCTCGTCATGAACGCGAACCCTTTTACCCTCGGTCATCAATATCTTGTGGAAAAAGCCGCTGCCGCCTGCGACACGCTCCACCTGTTCGTGGTCAGTGAGGACGCCAGCCTCGTGCCTTTCGCCGTGCGCAGGAAGCTGGTGGAGGCGGGCGTGGCCCATCTGCCGAATGTGGTGCTCCATGACAGCGGCCCCTACATCATCTCGAATGCCACCTTCCCCAGCTACTTCCTGAAGGATGAGGCCGCTGTCATCGACGGCCACGCCCGGCTGGACCTCGCCGTCTTTACGAAAATCGCGGCGGCGCTGAACATCACCGCCCGCTATGTGGGCGAGGAGCCTGCCAGTCAGGTGACGGGGCTTTACAACCAGATCATGTGCGAGCAGCTGCCCAAAGCGGGTATCGAGTGTGTCGTTGTACCCCGCAAAGAAGCAAACGGCAAGGCCATCAGTGCTTCCACCGTCCGCCAGTGCCTGCAGAGCGGCGATTGGGATACCCTCGAGACGCTGCTGCCCAGGACCAGCCTCGACTATTTCCGCAGCCCGGAGGCAGAGCCGGTGCTGGCACGCATCCGCAATGCGGGCAATGTCGTGCATTACTGAGAAAAACTTCCTCTCTCTTTGTGGTCATGACAACGAAAAGCGCAAACCAAAAAAGCAGACGCTGCACGAAGCGTCTGCTTTTTTGGTATCATTCAGTTTGTGGTCTGGGCGGCAGACTGTATCATCTTCCAGACAGACTCGATGCTCTGGCGTATCTGAGCCAGCGTGGCGATGTCCTCGTCACTCATCCGGGAAGCCGGGGGAGAGAGCACCGTCTTGGCAGAAGTCACCGTGCCGGTGAGCTGGATGTGGACGTTGTGGTCCGGGATGGTCAGCAGCACATGGATGGGCGTGGTCTTCGAGAAGAGAGCGTCCGTCGAAAAGCCGAGCACGAGGGTCGTGCCGTCGGCTGCGGCGGGGAACTGATAGTAGCGGTAGCCGTCTCGCGCGGCGGAAGGAGAGACTTTTTTCAGCCCCTTGAGCGAGAGGGTGAAGCCGGAAAGCTCCTGCAGCTCGACCTTGTTCGTCTCGACGCCCAGTACGGCGGCAGCCTGCGTCTGGGAGATGTAGTCTCCGAGACTCCACTCGGGCAGAAGAACGCTTGCGAGGGAGAGTTTATCGGTGACAGCCTGACGCAGAACGGTGTAGAGCTGCCCGATGTCGAAGAGCGTCTCTTCTGAGTCGATATAGACCCGGGTAAAGGGAGACGTCTTGACGGAGTCGTCTTCGTTGAGCTGGTAGAAAGAGAGCTGCAGCTTTCCGGGCGCATACTGCCCGCTGACACTGCCGCTGGAAGCGTTCACCCGCTCGAGGATGTTCAGCAGCGGCGGCTTATCCGGGCTGTTGGGCGCTATCTCATACCGGAAGGTGAAGGATGCACCGGTTTGCAGAGCCGAGATTTTGCTGTGCAGCTGGAAAAAGACCACGCCCACAGCGGCCACTACAGCCACCAGCACGACCGCTAAAGCAACAAACAGTGGATTGACACGTTTTTTTGGAGATGCCATCTGCAAGACCTCCTGTCATAGACTCTATGATTATAGCATACGAGCAGGCAGACAAAATGTCAAGCCGGAACTTGACGTTATCAGACGGTCAGCGTATACTGTCTGGTACGTCTTATATAAGGTAAAGGGAGGCAGAAATGAAAATAGCGATACTTGGCACCAGCGGCAGCGGAAAATCCACGCTGGCAAAGCGCCTGGGGGAGAGATACGGCCTGCCGGTGCTCCATATGGATACCGTGCATTTCCTGCCCGGCTGGGTGGAGCGGCCCTTCGCCGAGGAAGAAGCCATTGTCCGGCAGTTTCTCGACGAGAACGCAGGCGGCTGGGTCATCGACGGCAATTATAGCAAGACCTGCTATGCCCGGCGGCTGGAAGAAGCGGATAAGATCATCGTGCTCTGGTTTTCACCGCTGGTCTGCCTCTGGCGGGCGGTACGGCGCTGGCAGCAGAACAAAGGCCGTGTGAGGGAGTCGTCTGCGCCCGGGTGCGAAGAGAAGATAGATGCCGAATTTGTTCGCTGGATCCTCCACGATGGGCGCACGAAGCAAAAGTGGGCGCAGATGGAGAGGATCGGGGAAAAGTACCCGGAGAACTATATATTGATCCGGAACCAGCGGGAGCTGGAGGGGTTCTTAAAGGAACTTTGAACTGGTTCTCGCGCCGGTGGCGCGGGGGCAGAGCGCTTTTTCATTAAGGCTGATTGTTCTCTTTTGATGTCAAAAGAGAACCAGAAAACCACCAGCGATTTCGACGCGCTGGACCCACGAGAAAGGGGCTGCTCGCCCCTTTCAGACCCCAAAGAAGAAGTCGAAACGGAAAAAAGCTAGTCGCTTCGCTTAACGCTTTTTTCTCGTTTCTCCGATTTGCTGCTTCGCAGCTGGTG
>OBXC01000719.1_pt1 | contig 21232 bp, 18 predicted proteins | sample 1538111 | NCBI WGS metagenome assembly OBXC01 (sample SAMEA2580137, study PRJEB22360) | human gut metagenome | biome: human gut; feature: human-associated habitat; material: faeces | place: Denmark | collected 2008/2010
TCATTTTCAGCTTGTCAAGTACTTTTTTAAAAAGTTTTTTTGCTGCCTTTCGGCATCTCTGCTCTTTTGCGACAGCCATACTAGATTATCACATCTGCATCTTTCTGTCAAGAACTTTTTTAAAAAACTTTTTTCAGTCTTTTTTGACTGTTTTGTTGTCGTTTCACGACAGCTGGTTTAGATTATCATATTCCGTCGTTTTTGTCAACAACTTTTTTAAACAGCTTAATCGCTGTAACGGAGAAAGAGGGATTTGAACCCTCGCGCCGCTATTAACGACCTACTCCCTTTCCAGGGGAGCCCCTTCAGCCTCTTGGGTATTTCTCCATAGCCTGATTTCAGTTATTTTACTGAAGCGGAGAGAGTGGGATTCGAACCCACGCGCCCTTGCGGACAAACGGTTTTCAAGACCGCCTCGTTATGACCACTTCGATATCTCTCCGAATGCGCTGTGTCAGCGACAGGTAATATATTAACACGCTTTGACAGTATATGTCAAGACTTTTTATAAAATTTTTTCCAGAATTTTTTCTGCTACTAAAATATCTTCCGGTGTGGTTATTTTTATATTCTCATAAGCCCCCTCTACAATATGGACAGGTGTGTTTTTGTATTGCTCTACTACCATAGCATCATCTGTTATTCCCTGCATGGATGTACTTCTGGCTGCATCATGAGCCTCCTTTATCAGAGAATATAAAAATACCTGCGGTGTTTGAACGGACCACACTCTGCTTCTTTCAGGAGTTACTGATACCATATTGTTTTCATCAATGATTTTCACCGTATCTTTAGAAGGCATACCTGCAATACAAGCGTCATAAGTGACCGCACCCTCTTTGGTTCGTTTAATAATGTCCTCTGTAACAAACGGTCTTGCTCCGTCATGAATAAATACATAGTCTGTATCGGCAGAACACGCTTCCAATCCCGCATAAACGGAATTATAGCGTTCTTTTCCGCCTTCTGTGATACATTTCACCTTTGTAAATCCGTATTTTTCTATAATTTCACTTCTGCAATAGTCAATACTTTCTTTTCCCATAACTACCACTATTTCCTGAATTTCATCTGATTTTTGAAAACACGCAAGGCTATAATACAGCAATGGTTTTCCCTGCAACATTAAAAATTGTTTCTGAACTTTTGTTTTCATTCTTTTCCCTTGACCTGCTGCAAGAATAATTGCTGTACATTTCATCTTTTGTTCTCCCTATCTTTCTCCTAATTTCAAATTGGGAACTGCGTTCAAGTCCCAACCGTGACGAGTGCCTTTTAAATATTCATAATATGCTGCCACACCAATCATAGCTGCATTATCTGTACAAAAAATCGGTGACGGATGATAAAACTTGATTTTATTCTCCTCGCAGGCTTTTTCCATAGCATTTCGCAGAGTCTGGTTTGATGCCACACCGCCGGCAATGGCGAGCTTATCAATTCCATAATCTTTTGCGGCTGCAATGGCATGCTCTACCAATACTTCCACCACACAACGCTGGAAAGAAGCTGCAATATCTGCTTCTACAATAGCTTCTCCCTGCATCTTACATTTATTGATATGATTTAAAACAGCCGATTTTACTCCGCTGAAACTGAAATCATAAGGCGCATCTTCGATTTTTGCTTTTGGAAAGTCCATTGCGTAAGCATTGCCTTCTTTTGAAAGCTTGTCGATTTTCGGTCCTCCCGGATAGCCCAGCCCAATGGCACGAGCTACTTTATCAAAAGCTTCTCCTGCTGCATCGTCTCTGGTTCTTCCCAAAATTTCAAATTCTCCGTAATCTTTTACAACTACCAGATGTGTATGACCACCAGATACAACAAGACACAAAAACGGCGGTTCTAACTCTAAATTTTCTATATAATTGGCAGAAATATGTCCTTCGATATGATGAACCCCTACCAACGGAATATCTTTTGCAAAACTAATTGCTTTTGCTTCAGCCACTCCTACTAAAAGTGCACCTACCAATCCCGGTCCGTAGGTAACTCCTATGGCATCTAAATCATCCAGTGTAACTTCCGCTTCTTTTAAAGCTTCCTCGATTACCTGATTGATTTTCTCAATATGCTTTCTGGATGCGATTTCCGGAACAACACCTCCGTATAATTTGTGTAAATCTATTTGAGAAGAAATAACATTTGACAAAACAGTGCGTCCGTTTTTTACCACAGATGCCGCTGTTTCATCACAGGAACTTTCTATCGCCAAAATCAATACGTCTTCCTTATTCATGGGTTCTCTCCTTATTCTTCAAACATCAGCTCCACAGATTGTCTGTCTCTGGCTGCAATAGTATTCGGGAATATATCCGTAGCTTCCTTTACCGCTTCTTCCGGTCTTACCAGAGAAGGACTGTAATGTGTCAGCCACATTTCTGCTACCTGCGCTTCCTTTGCCAACTGTGCTGCTTCTTTAAATGTCATGTGTTTATATGCCTTTGCTTTGTCGTCCTTATCCTGCTCTCCGTACATACCTTCACAGATAAACAAGTCCGAACCTGCTGCATGGTCTGAAATTGCCTTTACAGGTCTGGTATCTGTGGTATAGGTAAGCTTAATTCCCTTTCTCGGCGCTCCTAAAACCATGTCCGGTGTATAAGTATTTCCTTCGCATACCACTGTTTCTCCCTTTTGCAGAGAATTCCAGCATTTCAAAGGAATATTCTGCGCTTTTGCCCTTTGAGCATCAAACTTCCCTGCTCTTTTAATCTCCAGTGTATACCCATAACAAGTTACATTATGATTTACACGAAAAGCAGTGATACAGTAACCATTCAGCTCATAAGTTTCTTCCGGCTTCGTAAGCTCGATACACTGAATTTCAAATGGAAGCTCCGGTGCAATAACACGAAGTGCAGAAACGACTCTCACAAGTCCCTTCGGTCCGATTAAAGTAAGAGGCTCTGTTCTTTCTGCATTTCCCATAGTAAGCAAAAGCCCCGGCAAACCGCTGATATGGTCTGCATGGTAATGAGTGAAGCAAATCACATCAATGGGTTTAAAGCTCCAGCCCTTCTCTTTTACCGCTACCTGAGTTCCTTCTCCGCAGTCAATCATCAGGTTACTTCCGTTATATCTCGTCATTAAAGATGTCAATTTTCTTCTGGGCAGAGGCATCATTCCCCCTGTTCCTAATAAGCATACATCTAACATCTCATTGTCCTCATTTCTATCTAAGTTATATCATTTCATATCATAGCACAGTTTTTTTCGTGCTACAACATTTCATTCTCTATTTTCTTTTCCACCGGAATTTGAAACCCTGCAATCCATTTATCAAAACAGCTTTCGCATAAATCAAAGGTGTGACGTTCTCCGTCTTTTTCCGAAAAGTATCCCCAGAAAGCCGTCACGGGCAGAACCCCTTCCATAATCACACCGTCTTTTACAGCTAATTTCTTTCCACAACAATTACAGTACACTTCAACAACCTGATTTTCCTTTTTTTCTTCGTATTTTCTCATTTCTTCCTCCTGCTTGTGGAATAATTATTTGACTACGCTGTTTATTATATATGAAGGTTCTTTCAAAACCCAGTGGGAAATCACGCTAAATTTAGAAAAAGATAGCACTTCTGCTATCTTTTACACATAACAATTCCGTTTTCCACAGGTTCTTCATAAAAATTTTTTCTTATACTCAAAACAGAAAATCCACAGGACTCATATAGTCTGCGGGCGTTTTGATTACTTTCACGCACTTCCAGAAAATATGTGCTTACCCCTTTTGCTCTACCTGAAATTTCCAGTTTTTCTAATAATGCCCTGCCGATTTTCTGTCCCTGATATTCTTTTTTCACAGAAACATTGGTGATTTCACCTTCATCCAGCACTATCCACATTCCTATGTACCCTACCGGTATCTTATCCAGATATGCCACAAGATAGAGAGCCTTTTCATCCCTTACAGCTCCCAGAAAATCAGCCTCTTTCCAAGGCTTTGAAAAATTCTCCGCTTCTATCTGCGCCACTGCTGCCGCATCCTGCTCCTGCATCTCTCTGATTTCAAGCATTTTCTGTTTTTGCAAGGCGTTCTGCCCGCTCCCTTTCTGCCTGAGATACCCGTAAATAATCCGGCTGATGCTCTGTGGCAGTCTGAATTCTTCCCTGCGCAAAATAAATACCTGCCAAGGCAGCCACTGCCCCTGCCCTTTGACGGCTTAAATGAGCAGGAGCAAAGCTGTATTCTACCTTACAGTTTTCTTTTATGATTTCTTTAAAAACGGGAACTCCGTCACCTAAAAAGATAACTTTCTTTCCTATTCCGTTTAACACCTCTAAAAGCTCCTGAATAGATAACGCATCCTGCTCTTTTACAATAGCCATCTCATGATTTTGAAATTTATAAATACCTGTATACACCTGATTTCTTCTTGCATCCATAATCGGGCATACAACGGTATCTTCCCCTGTATCATAAAGATTATATGCCAGCGCATCTACTGTGGGCACTGCAATCAAAGGCTTATCAAGAGCCAGTCCCAATCCCTTTGCCGTAGCAGAACCGATACGAAGTCCTGTAAATGAGCCCGGACCTGCTGCCACTGCAATAGCGTCAATGCTGTTTAAATCAAGCTGAATGTTATTTTTTATTTCATCCAGCATAGGCAGCAAGGTCTGTGAATGTGTTTTTTTATAATTCATAGTGTATTCTGCTATAAGCGTATCATCTTCCATCACGGCAACAGATGCTACCAGCCCCGAACTGTCTAACGCCAATATTTTCATGTCAAATGCTCCTTTCTACATTTCTAATTCCAAACCTGTAATGGTAATTCTTCGATAGTCAAATCCCTTGTCCAAATCCTTTTCAATGGTAATGGAAATGATATCAGAAGGTAAAATCTCCTCTATAAGCTCTGCCCATTCAATCAGGCATACGCCTTGTCCAAAAAAGTAATCGTCATATCCGATTTCTTCCATTTCTTCTATGTCGCCAATGCGATACACATCAAAATGATAAAAGGGAAGTCTTCCTTCCTCATATTCTTGAATAATCGTGAAAGTCGGACTGTTTACCGGCTCTGTAATTCCAAGTCCCTTCGCCACCCCCTGAGTAAACACGGTTTTCCCTACTCCCAAATCACCGTTTAAGGTATAAACCTGTCCGGGAAGCGCTTTTTTTCCTATTTTTTCACCTAAGGAAAAGGTTTCCTTTGCATTATATGTTTCTATTATCATCGGTTATCCTCTTTATCTTTACTATAAGTTCAGTACAATAGTATAGCACACAAAATTCCGGCTTGCACCTTTTATTTTTTCCGTTTATAATCAAAGAAACTACTGAAAATAAAGGAGAATTTTATTATGGCAAATCCAATCGTAACCATTACAATGGCAAACGGCGATGTTATGAAAGCTGAATTATATCCTGAAATCGCCCCGAATACAGTAAACAACTTTATCAGCCTGATTAAAGACGGCTTTTATGACGGTCTGATTTTCCACAGAGTTATCCGTGGTTTTATGATACAGGGCGGCTGTCCTGACGGAACAGGCATGGGCGGTCCCGGCTACTCCATCAAAGGAGAATTTTCTCAGAACCATTTTGAAAACAATCTGGCGCACACACCGGGCGTTCTTTCCATGGCTCGTGCCATGCACCCAAACTCCGCAGGCAGTCAGTTCTTTATCATGCACGAAACTTCTCCGCACTTAGACGGCGCTTACGCTGCTTTCGGAAAAATCACAGAGGGAATGGACGTAGTAAATAAAATCGCAGAAACACGTACTGATTACAGTGACCGTCCTTTAGAAGAGCAGAAAATCCAGACCATGACAGTGGAAACCTTTGGTGTGGAATATCCTGCTCCTGAAAAATGCTAATTTAATCATCAAACAGAAGGTACTCTCCTTCTGAAACTGCAAAATACAGTTCTTTTAAGTCCGTGACAGAGGCTCTTGCATTGGTAGCTTCTGTTACGGCCTTTTTTATCTCCTCGACTCTGTTTGCCGGTATAAGCACCTGCATTTTCACAGCCTCCTCATACTGAGAATTCATAATGGGAATTTCCTTTTGTGCAAACAGATATTGAAGCTTTCCCACTCCGTTGTAATCTGTCCCCACCTCTGTCAGTATACCGTGATATTTTGTAATAATTCTGCTTTGTGCCAGCCCTTCCTGTACGGATTTGGAATAAGCTCTTACTAATCCTCCTGTTCCCAGAAGTGTTCCTCCAAAATATCGAGTTACCACAACAGCAGTATTATAGAGCTCTTCTCCCAAAAGTACGTCTAACATCGGTTTGCCCGCTGTCCCTTGAGGCTCTCCGTCATCGCTGCATCGCATAATCTCTCTCCTCTCCCCAATCACATAGGCAGAGCAGTTATGCGTAGCGTCCCAATATTTCTTTTTCATTTCTTCTATAAATTTTACAGCTTCCTCTTCTGTCTTCACAAGACGGACCGTAGCGATAAATCTGGATTTTTTTTCTGTTATTTCTCCCTGTCCGCCTTCATAAATTGTCCTGTATTGCTCTAACATAATATTCCTCATTTCTTTTTTCTTTCCTGCTATTTTAGCATATTCTCCCTGAAATTGGGAATATTTATGACTAAAAAAAGCGGAAATCTTCCGTGCCGGTTTAAAGTTTCTTGAATTAGGTTCTGTCATTTGATATAATGTACGGGAAAAGGAGGCAAACTACATGAATTTTGGAAAACGCGCCACGAATAAGAAACGCAACGCACTTACTTCCCGTTCTTCCATGATGGGGAAAAAGGCACATGTTTCTTTTCTACGTATTATTTTCATCTCTCTGATGGCAATTTTGATTATCGGAGGCTGCATGGGTATAGGTGCTTTTAAAGGTCTGATTGATAATGCACCTGATATTTCAGAAGTAAATATTGTCCCCGTTGGCGAAGCTACCTTTGTTTATGATGCAAATGGCAACCAGCTGCAAAAGCTGACTGCTCCCAATTCCAACCGTATGCCTGTAAGCATTGAGCAAATTCCTCTGGAATTACAGCATGCTGTGGTAGCTATTGAAGATGAACGTTTCTATGAACATAATGGTATTGATATAAAAGGTATCCTGCGTGCAGGTGTCAAAGGTATCTTAAACGGAGGAAACTTTACAGAAGGTGCCAGTACCATTACACAGCAGTTATTAAAAAATAACGTTTTTACGGGCTGGACAAACGAGTCTATTGTACAGCGTTTTAAACGTAAGTTTCAGGAACAGTACCTTGCCATTCAATTAGAAAAGCAGGTAAAGGATAAAAATATTATCCTTGAAAATTACCTGAATACGATTAACCTTGGAAACGGTAACTTTGGTGTACAAGCTGCCGCTCAGGATTATTTCGGTAAGAATGTCAGTGAATTAACACTTTCTGAATGTACGGTCATTGCCGGTATCAGTCAGAACCCAACGAAATTCAATCCCGTTACCAACCCTGACAAAAATGCAATGCGCCGGAAAGACGTTTTAGACCATATGCTGGAACAGGAATATATTACCAAAGAACAGTATGACGAATGTCTTGCCGACAATGTGTATGACAGAATTAAAACCGTTGACGAAGAACAAGGTGAGGAAACCCAGACTTACAGTTACTTTATTGATGAATTAACCGAACAGGTTGTAAAAGATTTACAGGAACAGCGTGGATTTACGGAAGCACAGGCTTACAACGCACTTTACAGCGGCGGTCTTCGTATTTATACCACACAGGATCCGACAATTCAGCTTATTTGTGACGAAGAATATGGAAATCCTGACAATTTCCCTTCCGGCACGCAGGTAACCTTGGATTACCGCTTGACTGTAAAACATCCAAACGGTGAACAGGAAAATTACAGCAAGGAAATGCTTCAGGAATATTTCATTCAGAATGAAGATAAAGATTTCACTTTATTATTTGACAGTCCTGAAAGCGCTCAGGCTCATGTAGATACTTACAAGGCGTCTATTCTGGCAGACGGAAGCGAAGTAATCAGCGAAAACATTTACTTAACTCCTCAGCCGCAATCTTCTATTTGTATTATTGACCAGCACACAGGCTATGTAAAAGCTATTGTGGGTGGACGTGGGGAAAAATCCTCCAGTCTTTCCTTAAACCGTGCAACAAATACTTTGCGTCAGCCGGGTTCTACATTTAAGCCATTAGCCGCTTATGCTGCTGCCTTAAATGAAGGCGGAATGACATTATCCACAACCTTTAAGGATGAGCCGTTTAAATACGACAGCGGACAGCCGTTATACAACTACGATCGCCAATATCACGGAACTGTAACCATGCGTACTGCAATTACAAAATCCTACAATATTCCTGCTGTAAAGGCTATGGTGGAAATCACACCGGAGGTCGGCGTAGAATACTTAAAGAAATTTGGATTTACTTCCATTTTAGATACTTTAACTGAGCTGCCTCAGGGAAGCGGTAATTTCTATACAGATGTGAATTCTGCAACAGCAATCGGTGGTATTACAAAGGGTGTAAGTAATCTGGAATTAACAGCCGCTTATGCTACTATTGCAAATAACGGAACTTATATTAAACCTGTATTCTATACAAAAATTTTAGACTCTGACGGAAATGTTGTCATTGATAACACACCTGAAAAAACAACTGTTATCAAACCAAGTACCGCTTATCTGCTTACTTCCGCTATGGAAGATGTTGTTAAAAAGGGAACAGGTACTCGTTTACAGTTAAACAATATGCCGGTAGCAGGAAAAACCGGTACAACCGATAACTACAAAGATTTATGGTTCTCAGGATTTACTCCATATTATACCTGTTCTGTATGGGCAGGATATGATAATAACATTGTCCTTCCAAAAGGACAGGCAAGAACCTACCAGCAGACTTTATGGCAGAAAATCATGCAGCGTATTCACAATGATTTGCCTGAAACAGAATTTAAAATTCCTTCCACAGTGGAGAAAAAATCCATTTGTAAGAGCAGTGGTCTGTTGGCAAGCTCATCCTGTGATGCCATAACAGAATATTATGACACAGAAACTCTTCCAAAGAAATATTGTTCCGGTCATAAAAAGTCAAAACCGGAGGAAAGTGAGAAGCCAAAACCGGAAGAAAACGTAGATGCTCCGGAAGAAACCACACCGGAGACGCCGGAGACTCCACAAACTCCGCAGGAACCGGAAAATCCAACTCCTCCTACACCGGAGACACCTCAGGGGCAGCCGGAAACACCGCCAACCCCTCCGGCAAATCAATAAAACTTTCAAGACAACAAAAAGCAGGTTTTCCATAAGCGAAAACCTGCTTTTTCTATGTCATACTACTTCCGATTTTTATCTGCTTAAAATCAGTTTTGCAGCGCCGCAGATACCGGCGTCATTTCCCAGTGTAGCCAGCTTGATTGGTGTCTTCTTACATGCGGAAAATGCAAATTTCTCATACTGTTTCTGTATACAATCTACCAAAACTTCTCCTGCCTTTGAAACACCGCCGCCAATAACAATCACATCCGGATCTGATACACTGGCAAAAATTGCCAGAGCATGTCCCAGATATCTTGCGAATTTTTCAACAATTTCTCCTGCTAATTCATCCTGCTCTTTATATGCGTCAAAAACATCCTTTGCAGTTACTCTTTCTTTTCCTCTTAAAACAGAAGCTTTCTGGGAAGCTTCCAGAGCTTCTCTTGCCAGTCTTGCAATTCCTGTTGCAGACGCATACTGCTCCAGACAGCCTTTGTTTCCACAGTTACAAGGAATGGTTTCATGAGGATTTACCAGAGCATGTCCGATTTCTCCGCCTGCACCGTGAGCCCCTGTTACAATCCTCTCGTTGACAATAATTCCACCGCCTACACCAGTTCCGAGAGTTGCCATAATCAGATTTTTTGCACCTTTTCCGCCGCCTTTCCACATTTCACCAAGAGCAGCTACATTTGCGTCATTTCCTGCCTTTACTGCCATTCCTGTCAGTTCCTGCAGTTCTTTCTCAATATTCTTTCTGCCCCAGTGAAGATTAACAGCACATGCAATCTCTCCGTTTTCTTCAATTGGTCCCGGCAATCCAATACCAATGCCCTCTACCTCTGTTTTTTCTATCTGTTTTTCTTTCATCTTTGCTGCAATTCCATCTGCAATATCTGGAAGAATTCTCTCGCCGCCATTGTCTGTATTTGTTTTGATTTCCCATTTATCCAAAATAGTTCCATCATTTAAAAACAGCGCACATTTAATCGTTGTTCCCCCTACATCAATTCCAAAACAATACTTACTCATCCTCATTCTCCATTCCTCTTTTTTTTGTCATATTTTCCTGCACTCTCCGGTATAATTCCTGAGCTGCATTATAACCCATTTTCTTCTGTCTGTGATTAACTGCCGCTGACTCTACGATAACTGCCAGATTACGTCCCGGACGAATTGGCAGAGAATGGCATACAATTTTATTACCTAAAAATTCCGTATATTCCTCTTCCATTCCTAGACGGTCATATTCCTTGTCTTTATTCCATTCTTCTAATTTAATAACCAAATCAATTGCTTGAGTATCCTTTACACTTTCAACACCGAACAGCGTTTTTACATCGATAATACCGATACCTCTAAGTTCGATAAAATGACGGGTAATATCCGGTGCAGAGCCTACCAAGGTAACGTCACTGACACGGCGCAGCTCCACAACATCATCGCTTACCAGACGATGACCTCTCTTAATCAGCTCCAGAGCAGCCTCGCTCTTTCCGATACCGCTTTCACCGGTAATTAAAACACCCTCACCATAAACATCTACCAAAACCCCGTGAATAGAGATACATGGTGCAAGCTGCACATTCAGCCATCGGATAATCTCTGCCATAAATACAGAAGTTGTATTATGTGTCACCAGCACAGGAACATCATATTTCATTGCCAGACTCAGCATATCCTCATCCGGCTCTGTCATCGTGGTAAATACCACACATGGAATTTTGCTGGAGACAAATCTCTCAAAAGCCACGATTTTTTCTTCTCTGCTGAGGTGGAGAAGATAAGTATATTCTACATATCCGATAATCTGTACTCTCTCATTTTCAAAATGCTCTAAATATCCTGTCAGCTGCAAAGCAGGGCGGTTAATTTCCGGCGTATTAATCATTTTCTTTGAAATGTCAACTTCCGGTGTTTTATTATACAGATTTAATTCCTGTACCATTTTCTTTAATTCTACACCATTCATGTTCCATTCTCCTTCTATTCAGTCTTAAACTTCTTGTTTTATTTTATCATATCTATTTTTACATGACAAGCAAACTGCCCGACCTTTATCACTCCTTTTTATGAAAAAAGTCATAGACCTGTCTGGCTGCCTTCTCATTCATAGACTCAATATTGGAAAGGGTTTCCACAGATGCCTCACGTATACCGTCCAGCCCTTTAAAATGCCGCATAAGCGCCTTTCTTCTTGTCTCTCCAATCCCCGGAATATCATCTAAAACAGAATGTACCTGTCCCTTGCTTCGCAGAGAACGATGATATTCAATGGCAAATCTGTGCGCCTCATCCTGTACTCTGGTAATCAGCTTGAAGCCTTCGCTGTCTCTGCTGATAGGAATTTCCTGATTATTATAATACAAACCTCTTGTACGATGCTTATCATCCTTTACCATACCGCATACAGGGATGGTGAGCTGCAGCTTTTCCAAAACCTCCAAAGCAATATTTACCTGTCCCTTGCCTCCGTCCATGAGAATTAAATCAGGAAAACGGGTAAAGCTTCCAAATTCATCTTCCAGCTGTTGCTGCTTCCGTTCTTCCCGCTCATCCATTCCATGTACAAAACGGCGTGTAAGCACTTCTTCCATACTGGCATAATCGTTTGGCCCCTGCACACTTTTGATTTTAAACTTTCTGTAATCGCTGCGCTTTGGCTTTCCTTTTTCGTACACCACCATAGAGCCTACGGACTGAAAACCGCTGATATTGGAAATATCGTAGGCCTCCATTCTCTGAATACCGGACAATCCCAGAAGCGCCTCAATTTCTTTCACAGCGCCTATGGTCCTTCCCTCTTCTCTTTTTATCCGCTCCTTATCCTGCCTTAAAACCAATTTTGCATTGTGGTATGCCATTTCTACCAGCTTTTCCTTAGTCCCCTTCTTGGGTACGGAAATACGCACTTTTTTCCCTTTTCTGGACTCCAGCCACTTGGCTATCAGCTCCATGTCTTCCACTTCTTCCTGAAGCATAATTTCTTTTGGTATAAAAGGAGTTCCCGCATAAAACTGTTTTAAAAAGCTGGATAAAATCCCTTTTCTGTTTTCTCCCGGCGCTGACTTCATATAAAAATGGTCTCTGCCAATCAGCTTTCCGTCCCTTACAAAAAATACCTGCACCACTGCATCTGCATCTTCCATAGCCGCTGCAATAATATCCTTGTCTTCTCCCGGATGGTCGGTAATCTTCTGCCTTTCTCCTATTTTTTTCACACTTTGTATCAAATCTCTGTACTGAGCAGCATCCTCAAACTCCATTTTTTCAGACGCTTCATACATTTTCTCCTCCAGCTGCGTGAGAATTTTTTTATGATTTGCGTTTAAAAAATCAAGGAGCTCCTCCACCTGTTTTTGATAAGCCGCTTCTGTAATGTAGCCCTGACAAGGCGCATCACACTGCTTAATGTGATAATAAAGACAAGGTCTCTCTTTTCCGATATCTCTTGGCAGATTTCGATTGCAGGTTCTTAAATGGTAAAGCTTACGTGTAAGCTCAATCACATCTTTAACAGCCCCTGCGCTGGTGTATGGTCCGAAATACTTGGATTTATCCTTCTTCATACTTCTGGCAGTCATAATTCGTGGAAATGCTTCCCCTGCCGTTACTTTGATAAAAGGATAATTTTTATCGTCCTTCAACATGGTGTTGTATTTTGGGCAATGCTCTTTAATCAAATTAGACTCTAACACCAGCGCCTCTAATTCTGAGTCCGTCACAATATACTCAAAACGGGCGATTTGTTCTACCATCTGCTCCTTTTTAATTCCCAGATTTCTGCTTTTCTGAAAATATTGTCTGACCCTGTTTTTCAGACTGATTGCCTTTCCCACATAAATAATCGCATCCTGCTCATCGTGCATAATGTAGACTCCGGGGAGAGAAGGCAATTTTTTTAATTCTTCCTCGATATGAAACATTCTGCTCTCCTTTTGCAAAAAATCCCCCTTCTTTTTATTCTTTCGTAATTAAAAAGAAGGAGGATTTTTATTTATTCTTTTATTTCTGTTTCCACAGCCGGTACTTCTTCTGTCTGCTCCTTTATCCCTTTGATTTCATGGAAAATTTTCATAAATTCCTTACCTGTAATAGTTTCCTTCTGAATAAGAAATTCTGCAATTTTATCAAGAGCTTCACGATTTTCACTTAAAAGTCTCTTTGCTTCATCATATGATTTTTTCAGAAGCTTCATAACCTCGTGGTCAATCTCCGTAGCCGTAGAGTCGCCGCAGTTTAACATGCTTCTTCCGTCAAGATACTGGTTCTGACTCTCTGCAAGCCCCATTAATCCAAAGCGGTCAGACATACCATACTGGGTAATCATAGCTCTGGCAATTTTTGTAGCCTGTTCAATATCGTTTGCTGCGCCGGTAGTAACGGTGTCAAACACGATTTCCTCGGCTGCACGTCCACCTAAATATCCCACCAGCATTGCCTCTAATTCTTTTCTGGTATTTAAGAACTTTTCTTCCTCCGGAACGTGCATAACATATCCCAGCGCACCCATGGTTCTGGGGACAATGGTAATTTTCTGTACCGGTTCAGAGTCCTTCTGCAATGCGCTTACCAGTGCATGTCCTACTTCATGATAAGAAACAATCTTTCTTTCTTCCTTGCTTAAAATTCTGTCTTTCTTTTCCTTACCTACCAGAACAACCTCTACGGCTTCTAATAAGTCTTTCTGTGATACAGCCTGTCTCCCGTTCTTTACTGCCAAAATAGCAGCTTCATTGACCATATTTGCCAAATCTGAACCCACAGCTCCGGAAGTAGCAAGGGCAATTCCCTCTAAATCTACGGTTTCATCTAAGGAAACATTTTTTGCATGTACCTTCAGAATACTAATCCTTCCCTTTAAATCAGGACGGTCTACAATTACACGTCTGTCAAAACGTCCCGGTCTTAAAAGCGCAGGGTCTAACACCTCCGGTCTGTTTGTCGCAGCCAGAATTAAAAGTCCCTTCGAGGTATCAAATCCATCCATTTCCGCAAGAAGCTGATTTAAGGTCTGCTCTCGTTCATCGTTGCCGCCATATCTGGAGTCTCTGCTTTTTCCAATGGCATCTACTTCATCAATGAAGATAATACAAGGTGCATTTTTCTTTGCTTCTTCAAACAAATCACGCACTCGTGATGCACCTACACCGACAAACATTTCAACGAAGTCAGAACCGGACAGGGAAAAGAAAGGAACATGCGCTTCTCCCGCAACTGCTTTTGCCAGAAGCGTCTTACCTGTACCCGGAGGTCCTACAAGCAATGCGCCTTTTGGAAGTTTAGCACCGATTGCCGTATATTTTCCCGGATTATGCAGGAAATCAACAACTTCCTGTAAAGACTCTTTTGCTTCATCCTGTCCTGCCACATCCTTAAAAGTAATTCCTGTTTCCTTCTGTACGTAAGCTTTTGCTTTGCTCTTTCCTACGCCGCCCATCATGCCGCCGTTTTTATTCATACGGCGAAACAGCATATTCAGCAAGAAGAACATTAAAACAATCGGTACAATCAGACTAATCAGACTGAACAGAATTTCCATAACTACATTGGGCTTTTCAGTATAATAGTCATTGACTCCTGCTCTTTCCAGTCTTTTTACCAAATCGGTCTTGTCTTCGGAAAGCACTGTATAAACTTCTTTTTTTGCGCCCATGCGCTGCTGTTCTTTTAAGGTAACTCTTAAAGTTTCTCCCTTAATCTGTACCTCCTGTACCTTGCCCTGTTCCAGTAAATCTACAAACTCGCTGTATTTAATTTCACCGGAACCTCCCTGCATAGTCATTGTCAGGAGATTTACTAAAAACATAACCACCATGACGCAAATCAAAAGCGTCAACAGAGGTTGTTTATTCTTAGGTCCATTCTCATTATTATTATTTTGTGGACTTTGATTTTGATTTTGCTCCATTTTCATCCTCCTCATACTATCTCTTCTATTATAAAGATTACCGTGCTATAAATCAACATTTAGATTGTGAAAAAGAGGACACATTTATTAAACTTTTGTAAATTTATGTTGAATATACACAAAATAAAACATTTTTCTTTTTACCACTGGAATTTCCCCTTGCTTTTGTAGTATACTATCGCAGTGGTTTAAAAAAATAGAGAAAAGGGGCATGAACATGAAAATAGGATTTGATAATAACAAGTATTTATCGATGCAATCAGAACACATTAAAGAGCGTATCAGCAAGTTTGACAACAAGCTGTATCTGGAGTTTGGCGGTAAACTCTTTGACGACTATCACGCCTCCAGAGTTTTACCCGGATTTGCCCCAGACAGCAAGCTTAGAATGTTAATGCAGCTTTCCGAGCATGCAGAAATTGTAATTGTTATCAGTGCCGGAGACATTGAAAAAAATAAAGTACGAGGTGATTTGGGGATTACCTATGACCTTGATGTAATCCGTTTAATCGACGCCTTCAAAGAAAGAGGCTTTTTCGTAGGCAGCGTAGTCATTACCCAGTATTCCGGACAGAACAGCGCAAATATCTTTAAATCAAAATTGGAAAATTTAGGAATTAAAGTCTATATCCATTACCCTATTGAAGGTTATCCAAGCAATATTCCTCTCATTGTAAGCGATGAAGGCTACGGAAAAAATGATTATATCGAAACCTCCCGTCCTCTGGTCATCATCACTGCACCGGGTCCGGGAAGCGGAAAGATGGCAACCTGCCTTTCCCAGCTTTACCATGAGCACAAACGTGGTATTCATGCAGGTTATGCGAAATTCGAAACTTTCCCGATTTGGAATATTCCGCTGAAGCATCCGGTCAATCTGGCTTATGAAGCAGCTACCGCAGACTTAAATGATGTCAACATGATTGATCCTTTCCATCTGGAAGCCTATGGTGAAACAACAGTAAACTATAATCGTGACGTGGAAATTTTCCCTGTATTAAGCGCAATTTTTGAACGTATCTTTGGAAAATGCCCATACCAGTCACCAACGGATATGGGTGTAAATATGGTTGGAAACTGCATCGTTGACGATGAAGTATGCCGTGAAGCTTCCAAGCAGGAAATTATCCGCAGATATTATCAGGCTCTGGAAAGACATCTGGAAGGGGAAGACAACAACGAGGAAGTGTTCAAATTAGAACTGTTGATGAAGCAGGCAGGTATTTCCACAGAAAACAGAAAAACAACCATTGCCGCCCTTGACTGTGCAAAGGAAACAGGCGCACCTGCGGTTGCACTTGAAATGGAAGACGGAAAAATCATCACAGGAAAGACTTCTGACTTATTGGGAGCTTCTGCCGCTCTGATGCTAAATACTTTAAAAGAGCTTGCAGATATTCCTCATGAAGTACACGTTATCTCTCCTGCTGCCATTGAGCCAATCCAGAAGCTGAAAACAGAATATCTGGGAAGCCAGAACCCTCGTCTGCATACAGACGAAGTGTTAATTGCACTTTCCAGTACCGCCGCTACCAGCGACCTTGCAAAACTGGCTCTTGCACAGCTTCCAAAATTAAAGGGCTGTCAGGTACATTCCTCTGTTATGCTTTCTGCTGTGGACAAGAAAGTATTTAAAAAGTTGGGAGTGCAGCTTACTTGTGAAGCGGTTTATGAACATAAGAAATTATACTAGGTAAAACTATTCTAACAAACGTATAAGAAAGTCCCCTGTATTTCACGCTCAGTCTGCGTTCCCTTTGAGCCTATGGTCTCAAAGTGTACTCGACAAATTCGCTAAAATGCAGGGGACTTTCTTATACTGTGTTACGATTGTTTTAAAGTATGAACAGAAAAATTTAGTGGATTTCGTATGCAAAAAACAACAAAATTTCTATGTTAAACAAAAAAGGAAAGAGTCGACCACTATCATTGTGGCAAGCTCTTTCCTTTTATTTCACTTACTTTATTTTATTCTTCGTATCCATTTGGATTGTTTGACTGCCATCTCCAGGAGTCTTCACACATTTCTTTAATGCCGAATTCTGCTTTCCAGCCCAGTTCTTCTTCTGCTTTTTTTGCACTGGAGTAGCAAGTAGCAATGTCGCCCGGACGGCGTGGTTTGATTACATAAGGTACTTTTACGCCGGTAGCTTCTTCGAAGTTCTTTACCATATCCAGAACGCTGTATCCTACACCTGTTCCCAGATTGTAAATTTTAAGCCCTGCTTTTTCTTCGATTTTCTTTAAAGCTTTTACATGGCCTTTTGCAAGGTCTACAACATGGATATAATCTCTTACACCTGTACCGTCATGTGTATCGTAGTCATTTCCGAACACACCTAATTCTTTTAATTTTCCTACTGCAACCTGTGTAATATATGGCATCAGGTTGTTTGGAATACCATTTGGATTTTCTCCGATTGTTCCGCTCTTATGTGCTCCGATTGGGTTAAAGTATCTTAAAAGAACGATGTTCCATTCCGGATCTGCTTTCTGAATATCGGATAAAATCTGCTCTAACATGGATTTTGTCCAGCCGTAAGGATTGGTGCACTGACCTTTTGGACATTCCTCTGTGATTGGAATAATTGCAGGATCTCCGTATACAGTAGCGGACGATGAAAAGATAATATTTTTCACATTATGCTTTCTCATAACATCTACTAAAGTAAGAGTACCGGCAATGTTGTTTTCATAATATTCCCATGGTTTTGCCACAGACTCTCCTACTGCTTTTAATCCGGCAAAATGAATACAGGAATCAATCTCTTCTTTTTCAAAGATTTCATTTAACGCATCTCTGTCTAAAATATCTGCCTTATAAAATTTAACAGGTTTTCCTGTAATTTTTTCTACTCTTTCCAGAGATTTTTCACTGGAATTGGAAAGGTTATCTACTACTACTACATCATAACCTGCACTCTGAAGTTCTACTACTGTATGGCTACCGATATATCCGGCACCGCCTGTTACTAATATTGCCATTTTTATTCCTCCTTTGAGAAAAGCACTATTTTTTATGTTTCAAAACATTTTTTATGTTTGTTTATACTCTACCACTTTCTTCCTGAAATTTCAAGAAAAGATTAGCGATATTTATTTACAATTTCATTCATCTGTTCCAGTTTTTCTTCCATATCCTTTACCAGTTTAAACTGTGTACGGCAACGGTCCAAATTATGACCTTCTCTGTGTACCTTGAAATAATGGTCTCCTTCTAAGTAATCAGTCAGGAAACGCATACCACATTCATAAGTCATTGTCATAGCACCGATTGGAAGCATATCTAATTCTTCTTTTGTCAGACTTCCGTTACAGCCTTCAATAAATCCTTTTGTATACAGTTCAAATAATTCCATACTGCAGGATACTTTTGATAAATCTCTTTCATCTTCTTCTCCTGTACTTGCTCCGAAACGGATGGAGTCACCGAAATCATTCACTGCAAGTCCCGGCATAACGGTATCTAAATCAATGACACAGATTGCTTTACGTGTTTCATCATCAATCATAATATTATTTAACTTTGTATCATTGTGTGTTACACGGAGAGGAATTTTTTTCTCAGCCTGCATATCGCATAAAATATGTGCAAGCTTTTCTCTCTCTAATACAAAATTAATTTCTTCCTGTACGTCTTTCGCTCTGCCACAAGCATCTTCTTCTACTGCTTTTTTGAACTTAGCAAAACGGTCCACGGTATTATGGAAGTTCACGATTGTTTCATGCAGAGTTTCAGCAGGATAATCAGCAAGAAGTCCCTGAAAATGGCCGAATGCAACAGCGCTCTGATAAAAATCTTCTTTATTCTGAACTAAATCATAAGTAGTTGCCCCTTCAATAAAAAGGTATGCTCTCCAATACTCTCCGTCTTCATCTACATAAAAAGCTTTTTCATCTTTTGTAGGAACAATATTTAAAGTTTCTCTCTCCGGATTTCCGCCGTTTTCCTGAATTTTCTTATTCAACCAAGAAGTAACGCCTACTACATTTTCCATCAATTCTTCCGGATTTAAGAAGATATTTTTATTCATTCTCTGTAAAATATATCTTCTTGTTGTTCCGTTATCTTCACAGGTAATACGGAAAGTATCATTGATATGACCGCTTCCGTAAGGGATACATTCTACACAAGCTCCCTGAAACTGAAAGCTTTCGATTATTGCTGTTTTTACTTCTGCCATTTTATTTTTCCTCCCAAAGTTTTTCAGGATATAATCCGCTGTCTTTTAAGTTCTGAATTGCAGCTACAACTACCGGTTTATCTTCTTTGTAAGTTACGCCGTACCACTTATCCTGCGATTTTAATACCTGAACCGTAGCTTTTCCTTCGTTTAATAATTCATCCACTACAAACGGAAGGAAATATTCGCATTTTAATGGATTTTTTTCCAGATTTTCATCTAAGAATTTAGAGAAACGTGCTTTCAGTTCTGCCAGAATACTTGGTGTAAAGCCCCACATATTCATAGAAACTGTGCTGCCTTCCGGAATAACGGTCCATGTTTCTCCGTCATCTTCTGTGTATGCTGTGCCGTTTTCTCTCTTTTCAATATGTGTTCTTTCATTGATTTTCTGAAGGTATCCGTTCTCATCTGTTACACAAACACCTCTTGCAACATGTCCGTTTTCTGTCAATGTATTTTCCAATACATAGCCAACCATTGTGTAACGATATTTATCATCATCTGCATGAGTGGTAAGATAATCATAAATCATTTTAAATGCGTGGCTGCCATAGTAATCATCTGCGTTAATAACTGCAAACGGAGCATCTACCACACCAAGGCAGCTTAAAATCGCATGACCTGTTCCCCATGGTTTCACACGGTCTGCCGGTACTTCATATCCTTCCGGAATATTCTGTAAATCCTGAAATACATATTCCACATCAATAACTTTGCTTAAACGGTCGCCGATTGCAGCTTTAAAATCTGCTTCATTTGCTTTCTTAATGATAAAAATAACTTTTTCAAATCCCGCCTTTACAGCATCATAAATGGAAAAGTCCATAATGATATGTCCCTGTGCATCAACCGGGTCAATCTGTTTTAATCCGCCATAACGACTTCCCATACCTGCAGCCATAACAACTAATACTGGTTTTTTCATAACAATTTTCTCCTTTTCTGATTAAATTTTTTCCTGTTTTCTTTATTCTTATTTTATCAAAAAATCTTCTAAATTCCTTTGCACAAATTGATTTCTTTTTGTCATTTTTATGTAAATTTCATATCAAAAAAATAAGAAATATGTATCTTCTACACTTAAACAGAAGATACATATTTCTTATTTTTATTAAATATAATTAGTCAACTTATTATAAACTATTTAACCATTCAATTTACTAAGTTCCTGTTTAAACTTTCTTAAAATTCTTCAGTTCCAAATGAGTCTGTTAAATATCCCTTATCACCAATCGCTTGTAACGGAATATCTATTCCAATACTACCTTGTCCCGTACTTCCCCCTATAGAAACATTGAAAGAAGTCGTAAGATAACCATAACTACTTATTGTTGCTGTAGGCACTCCTTTGTCAAATTCTAATATTGCCTTTGCATCTATTTGTTTCCACTCATAAATAGTAAGACCAGTAGTTTCTATACTAATATCTTTTGCTTTCTCAAAAAATGGAAAACCTTGAAAAAAACGATAATAAATATGACAAGAGCTTTCAAATTTAATTGGAAATAATATTCCCATTTGTCTTTTAAATTTATGACTTACCCATTTATCATATTGTTCAAGACCTTGTGGCGAAAATATCTGCTGAGAAACATCAACATCTTATATAGGACAATCTACTGTTGTTATATTTTTCATATCTTTCATAACTTCAGATAAATCATCCAAATTTATTGTTTGAAGTTTATCATTACTTTTAAGAGAATTCATCGGTAAAAAACAAATTTTTATTCCGTATTCATCTGCTATTTTTTGAATTTGTGCACGTGCTTGCATAATGTCATTATTCTTAGGTGCCGCCTCTATAAATGATGAATTAGATATAATTAATATAATTGATAAAAATACACATATCACTTTTTTCATAATAGTGTTACCTCCTTCTTAATAATTTTATTTAGGCGTTTGCGAAACGCCAAAGCCCACATAAAATCGGGCTTTTTTCTTTGCTAA
>OBXC01000720.1_pt1 | contig 21176 bp, 19 predicted proteins | sample 1538111 | NCBI WGS metagenome assembly OBXC01 (sample SAMEA2580137, study PRJEB22360) | human gut metagenome | biome: human gut; feature: human-associated habitat; material: faeces | place: Denmark | collected 2008/2010
TAGGGCGGGCTTAGAGCCCGCGTCCCGAGCCACCCGTTTTACGGGTGGGGGCGACTGTCCGATAGGAAATCATATTTTATGCTGAACAAAAGAATACGATTATACGAGTTTTTGCAAAAGGTGGGGATTGCCTGGCGGCAAACGCGCTGTTCTTAAGTGTGGTGTTTCCCAAGAGAAAGGATTGAACTCTCCGGTATCATATGATAAGATAAGTTTTCCTGTTCTGTCCACTTGCGGGTAATATTCCGATAAACGGGAGCGGGAGGAAAGGAAAATAAAGCATGGATTTTTATCAGTATAAAGTCACAAAAAAGGGAGAGAAGCCGCCTGTATGGAGACGGTGTCTGATTCCTGCGGATATTACATTTGCGCAGCTTGCAATGATCCTGGACGATGTGGTGGATGCAAAAGAAACGCTGCGGTATGAATTTGAATTTAAGACTTCTAAAATCCTTATCCGGGAAAATGCAGAGACGGAAAGCGGTTACGAGGAGCTGGATGCGAAAGAAACTTTTGTGAGCGAGCTGGCAGATGGCGAAGCGTGGTTTAGCTTTTGTCCTGACTGTGCGGAAAAAAAGGGCAGCATATACCGGATAGACCGTGAGACGGCGGCGCTGAATGAAAAGGGAAAACAGGAAATGCCGGAATACCCTGTGATTGTGAAGGAATCTGAGGCGGCGCAAAAGGCATTCCCGACAAAGCTTGCAGCTAAAAATAAGGTGCTCCGTCAGAGATATAGCATTATCCGGGAAGCAGCGTCTGTAGAGGAAACAGCGAGTGAGAGTCTTGAAACGCTGATACGGCGGCGCGAACAGGGAGAATACGGCATTGTGACCTGTCCGGGGGCAAAGAGCGCTTACAGCCGGAACGACTGGATGCTGTCCTGCCAGCTGATGCTGAGTTTCTTGTACGGGTCGGCTCCTATCGGGGTGATGCATGAAATGTATCGTCAGCGGGAAGGGTTTGAAGTAAGCAGACTGGAATTTATGGACGTATTCCGGGCTGTTCCGAAAGAGCAGAATTTTTGTGTGGTCCAGGATGGCAGGATGATACAGAAGGAAGCGCTGGAAGATGATATTTATAAGCGTATCGAGAGCCGGCAGGGAGATTGTTCTTTTTATATGCCGAATGTAGAGGAAATCATGGTGTACAGCCGGAAGGGATATCCTGCGGTACAGGCTTCTTATGAGAAGCTGTATGAGTTCTTTGAAAAGGAAGAAAAGCTTTCTGTCAGCAATATCGAAGAGCTGATGCGGCTGGTCTATAAAAAGTTCTCTTTAGGCTGCGACATGGAGGAAACGTTGGAGGCGCTGAGAAAAGAAGGCGTTGCAGCAGGAGAAGGGCTGAGAGGGCTTCTGGCGGCGGCACAGGCGGATACGAGGATGCTCACACTGCGCGGGCACACCGTAAGCGAGTGGAGGCAGGAGGAAGCTGCGAAAAAGCAGGAAGAAGATAGAAGGAAAGGCGCGGGCAGAACTCTTTTGCAGCCCCGTCGTAAGATATATCCGAATGAGCCTTGTCCTTGCGGCAGCGGACGCAAGTATAAAAAGTGCTGCGCGGGAAAATAAGAAAACTCTCTGCAATGTTTTACGGACAGGAGCAGCGGGCAAAAAAAGGACGTCACGGCAGGAAAAAGCCGGACGTCCTTTTTGAGGTACAGACCGTAAAATGATTACTGAATCTTGAATACAAGTGCGATCGGTGCAGAGCCGGTCCTGCGCCCTGCAGGAACAGTAACGGTGATGCCTCCTTCTGTTTCGGTGAAGGAAACGTCTGTCCCGTCATCGAGCATTGTTACCTTGGAAGCTTTTTTCGTATAAGGGATGAAGATCTTTGCTTCCACGGATTCCTGAGCGATAGGGTATAAGCGGAATGCGTAAACAGCATCGCCCTTCTGGGTAAAACGAAGGTTCTCATACTGATAAGGAGCGACAGCACGGGTTCCGTAGATTGCCTCGCCATAGGTCTTGAGCCATGCGCCAAAGCCGTACAGGCTTTCCATAGCATCTACCGGAATCCTGCCGTCGGGCTGGGGGCTTACGTTCAACGCCATGTTTCCGCCCTTTGCAACGATGCCGACAAATGTATTTATGAGCTCACGGGGAGATTTGTAGCGGTCGGCATATTCATATGTAAAGTCTGCGCCGAGCGTCAGGCAGCTTTCCCACGGCACTCCGAGAGGCTCATCGGGCACACACATCTCCGGGGTAACATAGTTTTCATATGCGCCGCCGATGGTACGGTCAACGGATAATACCCAGGGCTGGAGCTTCCGGGCTTCGTCAACGATCTCATTTAAGCGGATGCCCTGACCGTTTGTTTCGCGCACCCATCCTGCATCGAACCAGAGAATATCCACCCTGCCGTAATCGCGGCAGAGCTCGAGCACCTGATTTTTGGTATACTGGATGAATTTTTCCCAGCGTTCGGAATCTTCCTTGGGGGCGTACATGGGGCCGTTATTGGTCGGTTTGGAATCTTCGAGCTCAGGTGTGCGGTAGTAGGGGGTGTGCCAGTCTGCTTTTGAAAAATATGCGCCGATACCAATGCCCTTTGCGCGAAATGCGTCGAACATGCTTTTGACGAGGTCAGCGTGCTCATTTACATGATAGGGGCAGTCGGGAGCGGTCACTTTGTAATCGCTGTATTGGGTATCCCACAGACAGAAGCCATCGTGATGTTTGGTTGTCAAAATCAGGTACTTAAAACCACAGTCCGCAGCCATCTGCGCCCATTCTTCGGGCTGGAAGCGGACAGGGTTAAAGGATTTATTCAGTCCGTAATACTGTTTTTTGAAGGTTTCGCCGTCTGCCCAGTTTATCTGGTGGCGGGACCATTCGGAATCTTTGTCGCTCAATGCCCAGGAAGCAACGATGCCGAGCTGGCAGTACAGCCCCCAGTGCATCATCAGCGCGAGCTTCTGGTCCTGAAACCATTCAAGCTGCTTTAAAACCTCCGGGTCTTTCGGCCAGACATAATCCTTGGCGGCGCTGTAATTGTGGACGCCTTCCTGTACGATATCTTCTTTTTCTTCTGCTGTCGTACTCATTATATTTCCCTCCGATTGGTTTGGAATAAATTTTGCCCGGGCACGCTCTGAACTGCAGCCTCAGGCTGACAGTGCGCTTTCGGGACGCCCCTTATCTTACGCAATTTTATAGGGACAGTCAATATGATATGGTGCGAAAAATATTTAATATTCTCTGAATGTGCTTGCATTTTGATTTTTAATGGTGCTAGAATGAACGATAAGCGCGGTAACGCTAAAGAAAGTATAAAATACCGTGCCGTCGCAGTATTTGGATGATACATACATATTATTTTTGAGGGGAATATTTTGAAACATATTGCAAATACCAAAAAATCAGCAGGAAGAGGAAGGCAGAAGAGAAAAAAAGACGTAAGAAAGCTGGCGGCAGTATATATAGCAGTGGTCCTGGCGGCAGCGGGAGCTGCGGGATGCGGTTTGTTCTGGGCGCTTGAAGGCGGCAGGACACAGGAGGTCGCGCAGGTAGAGAGCACGGAGACAGAGAGTGTCCCGGAGGAAACAGTTTCATTGGAAGAAACATTTGAGGAGGCAACAGAGACAGAAAGCGAAACAGAACCGGAAGAGGAATATGTGGAGCTGACGGAAGACAATATCGGGAATTTTGTAAAAGTGGAGTCCTGCGAGATAGAGCCGGGAAGCGGAAGCTTCGTGCTGAAGGCGTCGGCGGAGGGAAAGCCTGCCAGCGATGATGATAATCTTTATCTTTTGGAAATGAATATGTACGATACCGGAGTGAGTCAGGAAGCGGGGTATCTCACATCGGCAGCAAAGGCAGAGGAGATATCACTGTCGGCGGCTGTAAATGAAAACAGTGCAGATTCCCGTCTGTATTCTAAATTTGTTGTGGCGGTAAAGCTTGACGGGGAGTATGTCCCGCTCTGTGAGCCGCAGTATATCACAAATCCGGAAGTGTTATCGGCTTACCGGGAGGAATATCCGCAGAGAGATTCGATAAAGGGTATTTTGGTGGATCCGATGCGGGTGGATCAGCTGGATGAGCTGAACGTTAATCATGCGGCATATAATATTCCGATAGGCAACATCCTCGGAGAAACAACAAATGGGTTGTATCCGACAATACATTATACCTATAATGGAAAGACGTATGCGTTTAACGGACAGCGGATAGCGGAATATGATTCGATTTTTTCCAGACTGACGGCAAAGGGAATAACGATATCGGCAATCCTTCTGAATAATAAAAGCGGCGCATATCCGCAGATAACTCATCCGCTTTCGAGAGGCGGGGCAGCATATTATTACGGATTTAATGCGGCGGAAGAGGACGGCGTGGAGCTTCTGGCGGCAGTCGGTGCATTTTTGTCCCAGCGTTACCGGGATGCAAACTGCGGGACGGTAATGAACTGGATAATCGGAAATGAGGTCAACGTGCGGACGGACTGGAACTATATGGAGCACGTGGACATAGATACCTATGCGCGGGAATATGCCAATGCGGTCCGGGTATTTTATAACAGTATCAAGAGCATGAATGCGAATGCGAGGGTATTTGTTTCGATGGATCAGCAGTGGGACAGGAATATCTCCACAAACCAGAATTATGATGTAAAAGACCTGTTGGTATCCCTGAACGATATCGTTTCATCGGAAGGAAATATCGACTGGGGACTGGCTCATCATCCGTATGCGTATCCGCTGACTAACACAACATTTTGGAATTCTTCCGGCAAAATACGGAAGCTAATCACAGATGAGCAGGATACGTCTATCGTAACGATGGAAAATATTGAGGTGGTTACTGATTTCCTGCAAAGAGAGGCTATGCTGACAGCTGACGGAGAGGTCCGTCCGGTGATATTGAGCGAGCTGGGATATTCTTCGACAGGCGGCGAGGTCAATCAGGCGGCGGCTTTTGCCTATGCATATTATGCGGCGGAAAGCAACCCTTATATCGATGCGCTTATCCTTTCAAGGCAGACTGATGCGGCAGAGGAAGTAGCTCAGGGACTGGCGCTGGGACTGGCGACGCAGGGCGGACAGCGTAAGTATATTTATCAGGTGTTTCAGAATATCGACCAGGCAGGTTCCGAAAACTACACGGAGTTTGCAAAGTCCGTGATAGGGATAAACAGCTGGACGGAGATTCTGGCAAAGGCAGATTAGAGGAATATAAAAAAGGGGATGCAAAAAAACTCGATTGAGTTTTTTCGCATCCCCTTTTTTCCGTAGAGACTGTTATTTCACATCCCTTTTTTTATATGGTGCAGGTTTTACAGGTTTTCGAGGATGCGTACGTCTACCGCGGTGTAATAAAATTCCCGGTCGGGCGCCTGACCGGTCATAAGGTAGTCGAAGAGGAGCTGCAGGGGTTTTGCGCCCTGAACCTTCGGCTGCTGGCAGATGACGGCTGAAATGATATTCTCTTCCATGGCTTCCTGTGTGGATGGAATCTTGTCATAGGCGATGACCCGGATATCTTTGCGCCCTGAGGCAATCAGAGCGCGGCAGCCTCCATATACGCCTGCTGCGGTAAAATAAAGCGCATTTATCTCGGGATGTCGTTCCAAAAGCGATTTGGTCTTGTCGTAGCTTTCAAAATCATCATCGCTGTTTTCTATCGTTCCGACAACGCGGATACGCGGATAGCGCTCGCTGATGCGGTCGCAGAAGCCCTTGATGCGGTCGGTATGACAAAGCACCTGGGAGGAACCGGTGATGATGCCTACGCACACGTCTCCGGCAGTGATAAGCTGCATCAGTCCGGCAGCGGTCTGTCCGCATCGGTAAAAGTCACTTCCGACAAAGGCAAGCCGGAGGGAATTGTGGATATCTGTATTTGTCGTGATGACAGGGATTCCTTTTTGGGAAAGGCGGTCGATGTATACTGCGACCGAGGGGTCGTTAAAAGGGCTGATGACAAGCCCGTCGATGCCCTGCTGTTCCAGCTCTTCCATGGCGGCAAGCTGTTCCTGTGCGGAAAAACCGACGCTTTTTTTGAAAACAGTACAGTTATAGCCCGCCAGCTCTTCTTCTTTTTCCAGAACGCCTTTCCAGACCTCCTCAAAAAACGGGTTTTTTGTATCAAAAAGCAGAACGCCAAGCTTGACATTTTTGCGCTGGGCTGCAAGAGCGATGCCGGCGGGATTCGGTCTGTAATCCAGACGTGCCGCGATGTCGCGTACGAGCGCTGCGGTAGCGGCGTTGACGGAGCCGCGGTTGTTTAAGACACGGTCTACCGTGCCGCGGGAAACGCCTGCAAGTTCTGCGATTTCTCTGATGGTTGCCATAAAAATTCCTCTTTTCCTTTAAAATATCCGCAGTCGGACAGCCTGGCAGCCTGCGGATGCCCCCTTTTTTCAAATGTACCATGTCAAAAGTGCAAAGTCAATGCCGGGGCGGGGACAGGACGTGCCCGTGCACAAAAAAGATGAAAATGCACAAAACAAAGGACGGAAGAGGCGGAAAAGGAGGGGGATTTTTGTGAAAAGTCATGAAAATAAAAAGAGTGCTTGATTTTTGTGAAACACGAACTTATGATAGGGACAGAGAAGACTTTTGAAAGAAGCGGAGCGTAAATTGCGTGCGCGGGCACATAAGCGCAGGACAAAAGCGCTCAGGGCAGTATCAGGAGCAAAAACAGGGCGGCAGAATATCAAATATCATGGTTCAGGAGGAGCATATGTATTATATTGGAGTAGATCTTGGTACATCGGCGGTAAAGCTTTTGCTGATGGAAGGAAACGGACGTATCGCAAATGTGGTATCCAGGGAATATCCTTTGTATTTTCCGCATCCGGGCTGGTCGGAACAGCATCCGGAGGACTGGTATACACAGACGATGGAAGGGATAGGACAGCTGCTGGAGGGCTTTGACCGGACGCAGGTGGCAGGCATCAGCTTTGGGGGACAGATGCACGGGCTTGTGATTCTGGATGAGGAGGATAAGGTCATCCGCCCCGCCATTTTGTGGAATGACGGCAGAACCTGGAAGGAAAATGATTATCTGAACGAAACGGTTGGCAAAGAGAAGCTTTCGGAATGTACCGCGAATATCTCCTTTACGGGCTTTACGGCGTCCAAGCTTTTGTGGATAAGGAATAATGAGCCGGATAATTTTGCGCGTATCAGGAAGATAATGCTTCCGAAGGATTATCTGGCATACCGTATGACAGGCGTACACTGCACCGATGTATCTGATGCGTCGGGAATGCTTTTGTTTGATGTGAAGAGGCGCTGCTGGTCAAAGGAGATGTGCAGCATCTGCGGCGTGGAAGAGCAGCAGTTGGCCAAAGTATATGAGAGCTATGAAACGGTCGGAACCGTGCTGCCTGATGTGGCAGAAAAGCTGGGGATTTCACCGGATGTAAAGGTGGCGGCAGGAGCGGGAGACAATGCTGCGGCGGCTGTGGGGACAGGTACTGTCGGAGAGGGACAATGCAATATCTCCCTTGGTACGAGCGGGACAGTGTTTATTTCTTCGGAACATTTCGGGGTGGATTCCAACAATGCGCTTCATGCCTTCGCCCATGCGGACGGACATTATCACCTGATGGGATGTATGCTGAGTGCGGCGTCCTGCAATAAGTGGTGGATGGATGACATCGTCGGGACAAAGGACTATGCGGCGGAGCAGGCGGCAATCGACAAACTCGGAGAGAATCACGTTTATTTCCTGCCGTATCTGATGGGAGAGCGTTCTCCTCACAATGACCCTGATGCAAGAGGGACATTTATCGGGATGACGATGGATACGACACGGGCGGATATGACGCAGGCTGTGCTGGAGGGCGTGGCGTTTGCGCTGAGAGATTCTTTTGAGGTCGCAAGGTCACTGGGGATTTCTATTGAACGCACGAAAATCTGCGGAGGCGGCGCAAAGAGCCCTCTCTGGAAAAAAATCATCGCCAACGTACTGAATGTGAAGGTTGACGTGCCCGAGACGGAGGAAGGTCCCGGATACGGCGCGGCAATGCTGGCGGCAGTAGCGTGCGGCGAATACGCGTCCGTGCAGGAGGCAGCAGGAAAACTGGTGAAGGTAGTGGATACCATAGAGCCCGATCCGGTCCTTGCGGCAAAATATGAAGAACGTTATGCGCAGTTCAAGCAGATATATCCTGCGGTAAAAGAGCTTTTCGGTAAATTGAAATAACGGAAAAGTTCAGATAGATATGGAGGAAATGCGGAAATGAAAATTTATGAGGTAACGGATGCAGCTTTTTCCGAGTACGGAAGAGTGATTACGGATGTGGATTTTTCCGAGCTTCTGGAAAAGCTGGCAGAGACACCTGTTCCGGAAGACGTCGTATATGTGGCGTCTGAGGAGAGTCTGGAGGAGCTTCCGGTTTACGAGGAACTGACGGACAAGACTTATGGCGAGCTTCCTATTCAGATAGGGTATTGCAATGGACATAACCGGAAGCTGAACGCGCTGGAATACCACAGAAGCTCAGAAGTGGATGTAGCGGGGACGGAGCTTGTGCTGCTGCTTGGCAGACAGCAGGATATTACGGCGGACTTTACCTATGATACTTCGCTGGTAAAAGCGTTCCGCGTGCCCGCGGGGACGGCGGTGGAGCTGTATGCGACGACGCTGCATTATGCGCCCTGCCATTCACAGGAGGGCGGCTTCCAGTGCGCCATCGTTTTGCCGAAGGATACGAATCTGGAGCTGACCTTCAGACATGAGGGCGGCGAGGATGGTCATCTGACTGCAAAGAACAAATGGCTGCTCGGCCATCCGGAAGGCGGTCTGCCGGAGGGCAGCCCGATGGGACTTCTGGGGGAAAATATCGAGCTGTAACAGAGATGGTTTAAAAATAATACGGATAAAAAATGGAGGAAATCATCATGAACAATTTACCGAAAATCAAAGTTGGTATCGTTGCGGTAAGCCGCGACTGCTTTCCGGAATCTCTTTCCGTGAACAGAAGAAAGGCGCTGGTAGAGGCATATCAGGCAAAATATGATATAGAAGATATTTACGAATGTCCTGTCTGTATCGTAGAGAGCGAGATACATATGGTACAGGCGCTGGAAGATATCAAAAAGGCGGGCTGTAACGCACTGTGCGTATATCTTGGAAACTTCGGTCCTGAAATTGCAGAGACTTTGCTGGCAAAGCATTTCGACGGTCCTTCCATGTTCATTGCGGCAGCAGAAGAGTCCCAGAACGACCTGGTAGGCGGCAGAGGCGATGCTTACTGCGGTATGCTGAATGCAAGCTATAACTTAAAGCTGCGCAACATCAGAGCGTACATCCCGGAGTATCCGGTAGGGACTGCTTCCGAGTGCGCGGATATGATTCATGATTTTGTGCCGATAGCAAGAGCTATCGTAGGCTTAAAGAGCTTAAAGATTATCAGCTTCGGCCCCAGACCGTTAAACTTCCTTGCCTGCAACGCACCGATAAAGCAGCTGTACAATCTGGGCGTTGAGATAGAAGAAAACTCTGAGCTGGATCTGTTCGAGGCATTCAATAAGCATGCGGGCGACGAGAGAATTCCTGCGAAAGTAAAAGAGATGGAGGAAGAGCTGGGCGAGGGCAATAAAAAGCCGGAAATCCTGGAGAAGCTCGCACAGTATGAGCTTACACTTTTAGACTGGGTAGAAGAGCATAAGGGATATCGCGAGTATGTGGCGATCGCAGGAAAATGCTGGCCTGCATTCCAGACACAGTTCGGCTTCGTTCCCTGCTATGTGAACAGCCGTCTGACCGGCATGGGCATTCCTGTATCCTGTGAGGTGGATATTTACGGCTGCCTGAGCGAGTTCATCGGAACCGCTGTCAGCGACGATGTGGTAACGCTTCTTGATATCAACAACAGCGTGCCTGACGATATGTATGAGGAGTCGATAAAGGGCAAATTTGATTATACCCACAAGGATACGTTCATGGGCTTCCACTGCGGCAACACCTGTTCCAGAAAGCTTGCGTTCTGCAGCATGAAAAACCAGATGATAATGGCAAGATCTCTTCCGGAAGAGGTAACGAACGGTACGCTGGAAGGCGACATCGCTCCCGGCGAGATTACCTTCTATCGTCTGCAGTCCACAGCAGACAATATGCTGCGTGCTTACATTGCACAGGGAGAAGTACTTCCGGTCGCAACCCGTTCCTTTGGTTCTATCGGCGTATTTGCCATCCCGGAAATGGGACGCTTCTACAGACATGTCCTGATAGAGAAGAATTATCCTCACCATGGTGCGGTGGCGTTTGGTCATTACGGAAAAGCGCTGTATGAAGTATTTAAGTATATTGGTGTTCCGGTGGAGGATATCAATTTCAATCAGCCCAAGGGCATGATGTATCCGACGGAAAATCCGTTCGCATAAAATATAATGAAGCAGGGGCTGTGAAAAAACAGCCCCTTTTTGTTCAGAAAGGGGACTATAATGGGGAAGTTTCGTGAAAAGGCAGCGGCTCTTGTAGCGCAGATGACATTGGAGGAAAAGGTGAGCCAGACGCTTTATAATGCGCCTGCGATAGAAAGGCTGGGTATTCCGGCGTATAACTGGTGGAACGAGGCTCTGCATGGAGTGGCGAGAGCGGGAACGGCAACGGTATTTCCGCAGGCAATCGGCGCAGCGGCAACTTTTGATGAGGGACTTTTGAAAAAAATGGGAGAAACTGTCGCTGTCGAGGGCAGGGCAAAGTATAACGCGCAGCAGAAGTACGGTGATCGGGATATTTATAAAGGACTTACCTTTTGGGCGCCGAACGTAAATATTTTCAGAGACCCCCGCTGGGGACGCGGACAGGAAACCTATGGAGAAGATCCATGGCTGACCTCGCGTCTTGGCGTGGCTTTTATAAAGGGCGTACAGGGAGAGGATGAAGAACACCTAAAGGCAGCAGCCTGCGCAAAGCATTTTGCGGTACATTCCGGGCCGGAGGGGCTGCGTCATGAGTTCGATGCCAAAGCAACGAAGCAGGATATGTATGAAACGTATCTGCCTGCATTTAAAGCGTGTGTGCAGGAGGGAAAGGTCGAAGCGGTCATGGGAGCCTATAACCGCACGAACGGCGAGCCATGCTGTGGCAGCAAAACGCTTTTACAGGATATTTTGCGGGAAGAGTGGGGCTTTGAAGGCCATGTGGTCAGCGATTGCTGGGCGCTGGTAGATTTCCATGAGTATCATAAGGTGACAAAGACTCCTCTGGAATCGGCTGCGCTGGCGATGAACAATGGCTGCGATGTGAACTGTGGATGTACATTCCCTCATCTGAGAGATGCGGTGCGCGGCGGCTATGTAGATGAAAAGAGACTGGATGAAGCGGTCACAAATCTGATGGAATGCCGGATGAAGCTGGGGATTTTGGGCGAGGAGCGTCAGGCGGAGCAGGATGCGCTCGGCTATGACCAGGTGGATACGCCTCAAAACCGCGACCTGAATCTGGAAATTGCCAGAAAGAGCCTTGTGCTGTTGAAAAATGAAAACGGATTTTTACCGCTGGATAAAAAGAAGATAAAATCCATCGGTGTCATCGGGCCAAATGCGGATTCCCGGAAAGCTCTGGTCGGCAATTATGAAGGAACGGCATCCCGCTATATCACAGTTCTGGAAGGGATTGAAGATTATGCAGGCGACGAGGTGCGAGTGTACTATTCGGAGGGCTGCGATCTGTGGAGAGACCGGTCCACGGGGCTTGCTCAGGCAGAAGACCGGATTTCAGAGGTAAAGGCTGTCTGTGAAGCGAGCGATGTGATAGTAGCGGTCATGGGACTGGATTCTACGATAGAAGGGGAACAGGGCGATACGGGCAATGAATTTGCCAGTGGCGATAAAAAAGACCTGTATTTTCCGGGAATGCAGCCGGAGGTGCTCCGCGTGGCATACGAAAGCGGCAAGCCGGTCATTCTGGTTTCAATGACGGGTTCTGCGATGGCACTGACATGGGAGGACGGGCATTTTCCTGCAATCATTGAAGCCTGGTATCCCGGGGCGCAAGGCGGACGGGCAGTAGCGGAAATGATTTTTGGTGCATATAGTCCGGAAGGAAAGCTTCCGGTGACCTTTTATCGCACATCTGAGGAGCTTCCGGAATTTACGGATTACTCCATGAGGGGACGGACGTACCGCTACATGGAAAATGAGGCTCTGTATCCGTTTGGCTATGGACTTTCTTATACATCATTTGAACTGACTGATATGGCTCTCAGTTCGGATACGATTGCGGCAGGAGAAAGGATGACCGTAACGGCGACTTTGAAAAATACAGGAGAGATGGCGGGAAGCGAGACCGTTCAGGTATATGTGAAAGCGCTGCGGCCGGATACACCGAATGCTCAGTTGAAGGGGCTGAAAAAAGTATTCCTCCATCCGGGCGAAGAAGTAAGAGTGGAGATTGTATTGGATGATCATGCATTTGCGCTTTGCGATGAAGATGGAAGAAATATGCTGGAAGCAGGGGAGTATGCGGTGTTTGCAGGAACACAGCAGCCTGATTCAAGAAGCGAGGTCTTGACGGGGCACAAGTGCGAGAAGTTTACGGTAAAGTGCGAAAAGCCGGCAGAGCTGAGATAGAATCCAACTCTTGTGAATATTTTTAAAATATTATATAATTCTACTAAAACAGGGATGTTCCTTAAGGCATCAGAAATTAGAGCCGGATAGGCAGCAGATGAAGGAGGACTTGCGATGAAAAGAGTTGGAATGTTGACCAGCGGCGGGGACTGTCAGGCATTGAATGCAGCGATGAGAGGTGTGGCAAAAGCACTTTTTAACGGGCAGGAAGATGTGGAAATATACGGTTTCATGGATGGATATCAGGGATTGATCTATGGAAAATTTCGTTTGCTGACTTACAATGATTTTTCAGGTATTTTGACGAAGGGCGGCACATTTCTGGGAAGCAGCAGGACTCCTTACAAGACAATCCGGGATATCGGCGCGGACGGCGTGGATAAGATTGCTGCGATGAAGCAGACTTATCACAAGCTGCAGCTGGATTGCCTCGTGATCCTGGGCGGAAACGGCACGCATAAGACAGCAAATCTTCTTCGGGAGGAAGGACTCAATATTGTAACGCTTCCCAAGACAATCGATAACGATCTGTGGGGAACGGATATGACCTTTGGGTTCCAGAGCGCGGTAAATATCGCAACGGATGCCATAGACTGCATTCATACAACGGCGGCTTCTCATGGACGTGTATTTATTGTAGAGGTAATGGGGCATAAGGTTGGCTGGCTCACCCTGAATGCGGGCATTGCGGGTGGCGCAGATATTATTCTGATTCCGGAAATTCCGTATGATATCAACAAAGTCATAGAAAAAATAAATGAACGGCATGCCCGCGGCAGCCGCTTTACGATTCTTGCGGTAGCAGAAGGGGCAATTTCAAAGGAAGATGCGAAGCTTTCCAAAAAAGAATACAAAAAGAAAATGGAAAATTACAAGTATCCGTCTGTATCTTATGAGATTGCGGAGCAGATTCAGGCAAAAGGCGGCATGGAAGTTCGTGTGACGGTTCCGGGGCATACACAGAGAGGCGGAAGCCCCTGCCCGTATGATCGAGTATTTGCAAGCCGTCTGGGATCAGAGGCGGGCAGGATGATCATGGATGGTGAATATGGTTTCATGGTGGGTTACAAGCATAGAGAAATTGTAAAAGTTCCGCTGGAAGAGGTAGCAGGGAAACTGAAAATGGTAGATCCCAATGCTTCTATTGTTAAAGAGGCGAAGCTGCTTGGTATCAGCTTCGGAGACTGAATCCATATAAAGAAAGCAGAGGTTTTTTCATGTCCTATACGGCAATGTACCGGCGGTTCCGTCCGACTTGTTTTGAAGAGGTAAAGGGACAGGACGCTATCGTTACAACGCTGAGAAATCAGATAAAGGCAGATCGTATCGGTCATGCCTACCTGTTCTGCGGTACGCGGGGTACAGGTAAAACAAGTATTGCGAAGCTGTTTGCAAAGAGTGTCAATTGTGAGCATCCCAAAGAGGGAAGTCCATGCGGAGAGTGCGCTTCTTGTCGGGCAATTGCAGAAGGCAGGAGCATGAATGTGGTGGAGATTGATGCCGCTTCCAACAATGGTGTCGATAATATCCGTGAGATTATTGATGAAGTTTCTTATTCCCCGACAGAGGGCAGATTTCGGGTGTACATTATCGATGAGGTACACATGCTTTCCACAGGAGCATTTAACGCTCTGTTAAAAACGCTGGAAGAACCGCCGTCTTATGTAATCTTCATTCTGGCAACGACAGAGGCAAATAAAATCCCTGTGACGATACTTTCCCGCTGCCAGCGTTATGACTTCAAACGTCTGACAGTGGAACAGATTGAAGAGAGGATGCGGGAAGCGCTGGCAGCTGCGGGCGAGGAGATACCGATAGAGGAAAAAGCGTTAAAATATCTGGCAAAGGCTGCGGACGGCGCGATGCGTGATGCCTGGAGTCTTTTGGACCAGTGTCTCGCATTTCATTTCGGACAGAAGCTGACCTATGATAAGGTGCTGGATGTGCTGGGGGCGGTGGATACGGAAGTGTTCAGCCGTCTTCTGCGCTGTGTGGCGGCAAGGAACGTTCCGGGCTGTATCGGCGTATTGGAGGAAATTGTGCTTCAAGGCAGGGATATGGGGCAGTTTGTAGCAGATTTTATCTGGTATTTAAGAAATCTGCTCCTTGTCAAAACGTCCGGGGCGGCAGCGGAAGAAGTGATTGACATTTCCGGTGAAAATCTGGCAAGATTAGGAGAGGAGGCGGAAATGGTTGAAGCGGATGCAATTATGCGCTACATCCGCTGTTTTTCCGAGCTTTCCGGACGGATACGTTATGCGGGACAAAAGCGCGTCCTTATAGAAACGGCTCTTATCAGGCTGTGCAGACCTGAGATGGAGGTAAAGGAAGATGCGCTTCTGGACAGGATACGCAGGCTGGAGCAGACGCTGGAGAAAATTGAAAGCGGCGCGCTTACCGTGGCAGCTGCGGCGCCGATGCAGCAGGAACCGGTAAGACCTTCCGTTCCTAAGGCGGAGCTTCCAAAGGCAATTCCGGAGGATGTAAAACATATCGTGGAGGCCTGGGGCGGTTTTTGGAGCAATACGCCGCAGCCGATGAAATCGTATCTGAAAGGTGCGCGTCTGAGCCTTGGCGGAGATAACCGGCTTTTGCTCGTATTAGAGGACGGGCTGGCATCGGATTATTTTCTGAAAGAGCCTGCAAACCGCGAGGCGCTGGAAAATATGCTGGCGGATTTTGCTGGGAAACAGGTGGATATTGAGATCAGAAGCGTTCAGGACCGGCAGGAAATGGAGCGTTCTTATGTAGACCTTTCACAGGTCATTCATATGGACATAGAAGAAGAGTAAAGAAAGGATGTACACACATATGGCAAAGAGAGGCGGATTCCCGGGCGGTATGCCCGGCAACATGAATAATCTGATGAAGCAGGCACAGCGCATGCAGCGTCAGATGGAGGAAGGTCAGAAAGAGCTGGAGATAAAGGAATTCACAGCAAAGGCTGGCGGCGGTGCGGTCGAAGCGACTGTAAACGGCAAAAAGGAGCTGATAAAGCTTAACATTTCCGAAGAGGCGGTCGACCCCGATGATGTGGAAATGCTGCAGGATATGATAGTCGCTGCGGTAAACGAGGCAATGAAGCAGGCAGATGAAGCGAGCCAGGAGCTGATGGGTAAAATGACCGGCGGACTCGGCGGTCTGGGCGGAGGCTTTCCGTTCTGATGGACCTTTACAGCGGATATATTAACAAGCTGATAGATGAACTTGCAGGGCTGCCGGGGATTGGGAACAAATCAGCACAGAGACTGGCATTTCATCTGATAAATCTTCCGGAGGCGAAAGTGGAGCGTATTGCAAATGCAATGGTTTCTGCGAAAAAAAACGTTCGTTACTGTAAAGAATGTTTTACGCTGACAGACAATGAGCTGTGCCCGATATGCGGCAATCCGGATCGCGACCACTCTACGATAATGGTGGTAGAAAACAGCCGTGACCTTGCTGCTTATGAAAAAACATCAAAATATAAGGGTGTTTATCATGTGCTGCACGGTGCAATCTCCCCGATGCTCGGGGTCGGGCCGCATGATATTAAGCTAAAGGAACTGATGGAGCGGCTCGGAGGCGATGTAAAAGAGGTTATCATCGCGACCAATTCCAGTCTGGAGGGCGAGACGACGGCAATGTATATCGGCAAGCTTATCAAGCCTACCGGAATCCGGGTGACGCGTATCGCCAGCGGAGTGCCGGTAGGAGGAGATTTGGAATACATAGACGAGGTAACGCTTTTGCGGGCGCTTGAGGGACGGACAGAGCTGTAGCGCAAAGACAGGGGATTGTTGGAAAGGAATACAAGAGGGTTATGAAAAAAGAACTGTTCGGGACAGTGGATGGCAGAGAGGTATTTTTATATACGCTTGAAAACAGCAAAGGAATGAGAGCGGTTGTGAGCGATTTTGGCGCTCTTATCGTGCGCCTTTATGTGCCGGATCATGCGGGAAACTGCGAGGATGTGGCACTGGGCTACGAAACGCTGGAGCAATATCTGACAAACGGCTGCTTTTTCGGGGCTGTGATCGCACCCAATGCGAACCGTATCGGCGGGGCGCAGTATACGTTGAACGGCGTGACCTATACGCTGGACGCCAATGACGGCGCAAATAACCTGCACAGCCACAGAGAGCTTGGCTCCCACAAGCGCGTCTGGGATGCGGAAGAGAAGGAAGATGGAATCCTGTTTACGCTGGAGATAAAGGATGGCGAAATGGGTTTTGGCGGCAATAAAAAGCTTTCCGTTCTCTATCAGGTGACAGAGGATAACGGGCTGCGTATCACTTATGACGGAGACAGCGATAAAGATACGGTCATCAATATCACGAACCACTGTTATTTCAATCTGGATGGACAGGGGGCAGGGACGATAGAAGACCACGAGGTACAGCTGGCGGCTTCGGCATATACGCCTGCTGACGCGGCATCTATCCCTTACGGAGATGTGCTGCGGACGGAAGCTACTCCGATGGATTTCACACAACCTCATAAGATCGGCGAACGCATCGGCGAAGATTTTGAGCAGCTTAAAATGGCGGGCGGCTATGACCACAACTGGGTTTTAAACGGATATACGGGAAATGTGCGGCGCGTGGCAGTCGTTCACAATTCGGATAAGACCCGTACGATGGAGGTCTACACAGACCTGCCGGGAATGCAGTTTTATACGGGCAATTTTATCGAGCCCGATAAAGGTAAGGACGGCAAAAGCTATGATTTCAGGAGCGGCTTTGCGATGGAAACACAGTTTTTCCCTGACACGCCAAACAAGCCGCAGTTCCCTTCGTCGGTGTTTGGGCCTGAGAGACATTATCATACGGTAACGGAGTATCGATTCAGCTGATACAGCCCGCTTCCGGGATAAATAACGATATTTTGCAAAAAGCGGGTATCCGGTTAAATGAGCCGGATGCCCGTTTGTCTTATAAGGCTTGCACGGCGGAAGGGAGGCTTTTGTGGCAGCAGAATCAGAATGGAAGGTCTTTTTTGAGGGGGACTTTTGGTATCATTCCGGCAGGGACCATGCCGGGAAAGAGCTTCGGACAGAAAAGGAGTTTGAACCGGCGGCGTATGTGGAGTGGATTCCTGTTTTCCATATAAAACAGTTTGAGGACAGAACGGAAAGACTGGTGTAGGGGGAATTTTCCGCCGCCGCCATTTTCGACAAAAATCCCTGTGACCATATGCTAGGATGAAGAAAAAACGGCGGTACAGGAGGGAGAGAGAATGGCGGTGATACCCAAAAATGTGATGCAGATCGGGCAGACGGATGCGCACGTCAAGATTTACATGGAAGATTATGTGCATACTTTTCTGGAACGCTGCGGGAGCGGCGGCGCGTGCTTGGCGTTCGGGCGGAAAGAGGAATCGGAGGGCATCAGTTATTATCTTATCTATGGAGTAGAGAAAAGGCAGGATTGGGACAGGGGGAGTTTTCCCTATTTTAAGAATCTGGAACGCATCGGCGAGATTACGGGAGTAAACGGTGAACTCCGCTTTAAGACAGTGCAGGGAAGGGAAATCCCCGTACAGGGATATTTTATTTTTTACGAACAGAATGAGGACATGCAGTCCTATATGATCGCAGAGCGGGAAAACCGGGAGGCGGAGACACAGCGGGAACGGGAGCGCGTTATGGAAGAGGTGCAGCTCCGGCGGGAAAAACGAAAGCAGGAGGCAGAGCAGCAGGGGCAGCCGGCGGGGGCGGAGAACGGAAAACGGGACATGCCTTCGGCAGGCAGGGCGCTGCGCTCGAGATATTTACGGGCAAATGCCGCGGTTTCCCAGAGGATTTCCCGCAAAAATCCGGGCGGGGGCAGGATGACGCTGGCGGGGGTATGCAGAGTAGGGTGTCTGGCGCTTTTGCTTATCCTGGCGGCGACAGCGCTGACGTCATTGAACCGCTATCCGGATATGAAGGCGGTCACAGAGCTTTTTTCAGATGCTGCGGGACGATTCGGGAAAAAGGATGACGCATCGCTTATTGTAGAAGATGCGCCGTCAGGGATAACGCCTTTGGAGGCCGAGGACGGAGCGGACTTGGGAGAGGATGGCGCGGACGGTATTCCGGTACAGGCGGATGGGGAATGGCTCATCGGCGGAAGCGGGAAAAAGGATGAGGGGCAGGATGCCGTGCAGGAAACGGCGATTTCCACAGCGGAACCGGAACCGGCGGAAAAAGAGACGGCACAGGCGGAAAAAGAGGAGCCGACAGAACCGGAAATACAGGCAGCGCCGGAAGAGCAGGCTGCGGCAGAAGAACGGGATATATCGGAGGAAAAGACCGGCTCGGGAGAGCAGACGGCGACGGCGGAACCGGCGGCCGCTGAAGCCGCGGGAAATTATACGGTTCAAAGAGGCGACAGTCTGGCGAAGATAGCACGCCGTTTTTACGGCAGCACAGCCTATGTCAGCAAAATCTGCGACTTAAATCAGATAGAAGACCCGGACAGGATAACGCCGGGACAAAATATTTTGCTACCTTAGGCAAAAAGAGTATGCTATAATGAGGGGCATGAATCGGTCTGTAAAAAGGCCTGTTCGTGCCCGTTGTTTTTTTGATAAGGAAGATAGTGTGTTTAGCTTTTATATGCTTCAGAATGAGGATAAGTATGACAAATATCAGGGAATACCTTCCTAAAAAGGATAAGAAGGAAACTGTCAGAGGAGACGGCTTAAAGCAGCAGATACGCGCACACAGAAGAAAAATGATTATCCGGATCGCATGTGCAGCAGCGGTTTTGGGAGTGATGTCGGCAGCGGCAGTTTTTTTATTGAAGAACCAGACCTACACCGGATATACAGTTGTTTCCGGTATCGAGCGCAAGCATACGGAAGGGAGTGCGCTCCTGCCGCATTTGAACGGTTTTGTAACATATAGTAAAGATGGTATAAGCTATACGGATTATAAAGGGAACGCCCTGTGGAATCAGACTTATGATATGCAGGCTCCAAAAGTGGCAATGCGCTCGGGATGGGTTGCGGCCGGTGATTATAATGGCAATCTGATATACAGGGTCAGTCCGGAAGGAACGGCGATACAGATAGATACGAATCTGCCGATCAAAAATCTTGCAGTATCCGCAAACGGCGTTGTGGCGGCAATACTGGAGGATGGCGATGTGACCTGGATAAACGTATATAATCCCTCCGGAGAAAAGGCTGTCGGTATCAAGACGACCATGCAGAAATCAGGATATCCGGTGGAGATTTCCCTGTCGGATAACGGGAGACTGATGCTTGTTTCTTATTTAAAAGCGGAAAGCGGAAGCATGAAATCCGTTGTGAGCTTCTATAATTTTGGGGAAGTGGGACAAAATTATACGGATACGATGGTGAGCTCTTATGAATATGCGGATGCGGTCGTTCCGTTTGCGGTATTTAATAATGCAGAAACGGCGATTTCGGTGGCAAATAATCAGTTTGTTCTTTATGAAGGGGGAGAAATTCCTAAAAATATCTCGCAGAATTTTATCCAGGAAGAGATAAGGGACGTCAGATACAGTGGGACTCATGTTGGATTTGTATTTGAGGGAACGGAAGGAACCGGAAAATATCGCATAGATATTTATGATATGAATGGACATCTGGTCCTGTCTCAGCCTTTTAATATGGAATACAGAGATATCATGCTGTCAGGGGATGAGCTTATCATCTATAATGAGGCAGAATGTCTGATATATACGCTGCATGGAAATCGAAAATATGAAGGAGATATCCCGGAACAGACACAGTTGCTCAAGCCGCTGGGCGGCAACCGTTTTCTGGCGGTAACGCTGAGCAGTATGGATATCATTGAATTAAAATAGGACGGTAGGAAGAAAAATGAATATATTGCTGCTGATAGTAGTCCTGTTTGCGCTATGGAGAGGGTACGCAGGACTGAAAAAGGGAATGGTGGACGAGATACGGATGTTGTTGTCTCTTGTCATAACGCTGTTTGTGCTTTCGCTCGCAATTCTTCTATATACAAGTGTAAAAGAAGGTGATACGAGAAATATCGTATTATCCGTGATTGCAATCGTTATTACGGGAATAGTGGCACGACTGGTAAATTTGATTTTCAAATCGCTTTCTGCAATAGCAGGACTTCCGATAATAAGCCTTATAAATAGATTATGCGGAGCGGCAATAGGAGCTATGGAAGCTGTTGTGGGGCTATGGATAGTTTATATCATAATAGGAAGTTTTGATACGGGAATTTTCGGATCGCAGATTGCGGCATGGACGATGGAAAATGAAGTTTTAACAAAGCTGTACCGGATGAATCGGGTCATCTACTGGATGGCTGGATTAGAATGAAAAAGATTTGTTAAAAAAATGCAAAAAATATGTTGACAATTGGGAAAGTGTGCTCTATAATAAGCCTTACCGCTGAGGACACAGCGAAAAGCTCCTTCAAAAAAGAAGAAAAAAGTGCTTGACAAAAGCAAAGGGTTCTGATAAAATTAATAACCGTTGCGGCAATTGAAAAGCAACTGAGCTTTGAAAAAAGTTCAAAAAAGTGCTTGACAAGCTGAAAACAATGAGTTATAATTAATAACCGTTGCGGCATAAAAGCGCGACACGAACTCCTGAAAGGGTTCAAAAAAATTAAAAAAAGTTGTTGACAAACGAAATCAACTGTGATAAAATATCAAAGCTGATTGAA
>OBXC01000728.1_pt1 | contig 20893 bp, 19 predicted proteins | sample 1538111 | NCBI WGS metagenome assembly OBXC01 (sample SAMEA2580137, study PRJEB22360) | human gut metagenome | biome: human gut; feature: human-associated habitat; material: faeces | place: Denmark | collected 2008/2010
ATCTGTCTTTGAATGCAGCATTTCTCTGTTCATCTCTTAAATACTCCTCCTCTTATCCCTTCACTCCCACATGCGTCATGCTCTGTACAATCCATTTCTGTCCCAGAATAAATACGAACAGGACCGGCAGCACCGCGAGACAAACTGCGGCAAATACAACATTATCACCTGTGGAAAACGGTTGTTTGATTGATAGAATTCCTACGGGCAGCGTCAGCTTTTCCGTAGAGTTGATCATAATAAATGTAGTAAAATAATCATTCCAGGCAAATGTAAAAACTATAATTGCCAGGGACGCCAGCGTCGATTTTGCCATTGGCAGCATGATGGAAAAAAAAGTTCTTATAATGCCTGCCCCATCGATCGTAGCCGCCTCTTCCATTTCAGCCGGCACCGTCATAAAAAACTGTCTCATCATAAATATTCCAAATGCACCCGCAAATCCCGGGCACATGGCTCCAAAAACAGAAGGCAGTGTCACGGCAGCCGCCGTGTTGATAACCCCCAGCAAATTCATGATCTTAAATAAAGGGACTATCGTCACCTGTACCGGTACCATCATACCCACCAGCATCAGCCCAAACATCACATTCTTTCCTTTAAAGGAGAGACGGGCATAGGCATAGCCTGCCAGTGCACCATGGCATACCATTCCAGCAGTGATGATTGTGCTGATTTTCAGACTGTTCCGCATAAAAGTAAAAAATGGGATCTGCCCCGAACATAATTTGTCAAAATACTTCATATTCCACTCGCCGAGGGCAGGCGGAAGCCATTTGGGCGGCAGTGCCGTCGCATCACTGAATGTCCGCAGCGACGCTGAGAACACCCACAAAAACGGGGCAATCATAATCATGGCCACAAGGATCATACCAATGGCCAGAAGAATCTGTCCGGGACGTACTCTTTTTCCTTTTATTCTAATTATCTTAGTCATAATGTACCCACCACCTGCTTCCCGCGAATTGAATCATTGTAATGATCCCGATCAAAATCAGAAGGATCATGGACAGAGCCGAAGCTATTCCATAATCGAATGAGGTAAACGCCTTTTCCGCAATAAGCATAACAAGACTTCTGCTGGAATCTCCCGGCCCGCCGTTTGTCAGAACATATACCGATTCGTAAATACGCAGCGCACCCGTCACATTCATAACCAGCACAAAGAAAATGGTCGGAGACGCGAGGGGAAGAGTCATCTTTAAGAACTTCTGCACAGGACCAGCCCCATCGATACCCGCTGCCTCTAAAAGGCCTCTGTCGATATTCTGGAGTCCTGCCAGAATAAGCAGCATGGACATCCCACAGTTCTTCCATACGTCAAGGATCAGAACAGAAAACTTTGCCATGCTCTTGTCACTGAGCCAACCGATTTTACTGATTCCAATCTTTCCCAGATAATAATTAATCACCCCGGCATCCGTCTGAAAAAAATACTGCCAGATAATTGCTACAAAGACCAGTCCGATTAAGGAAGGAAAAAAATAGATGGATCGGAAGAATACCGTGACCTTTCCCGGAAGCTTATTGTCCACAGCTATCGCTAAAAGAAGCCCCACCGCTGTGTTTCCTACCGTTGCGAAGATTGCATACCACAAAGTATTCCCCAGTGTGGTCACAGATCTTGGATCCTGTAAAATATGCAGATAATTCTTTACCCCGTTCCATGTGCTGGCCCCGGTAAATACATTGTATTTTTGAAATGAAATGATAAGGGCCCAGAATACCGGAATCAGAACAAAGGCTATGAATCCAAGGAAGGATGGCAGGGTAAATAAATACCCTGTCAAAGCCTCTTTTTTCTTTCTTCGGTTACCTGGTCTTCGTTTTATTCCTGCCATCGCTTCCTCCAATCTAGTGTTTCGCCGAACTGTCCTACTTGTTTGCAATCGTCGTCTCCACCTCTGACTGCGCCTGATTCATGGCATCTTCTACACTCATGGAACCTGAGAATACATTTTCCAGTCCACGAAGCATCGCCTGTTCGATATCACCAAAGAATACGGGAGCCGCAACCGGTGAAGCTATCGTAACTGCTTTCCAAAGCCCAAGAATGTTATCCGGTACGGTTCCCATGATTGCCGTGTCACAAGCCAGCTTCTCTGTCGGTGGTATCTGCTGTCCGCCCGCCGCTACTGCAGTTAACGTCTCGTCTGCCACCATTTCCTTCAGCAGTTCGACAGCCAGTTCTTTCTCCTTTGTCATGGAACCGATACACCATGCGGAACCTCCATATACACTGCCCTCTTCCGTCTTCTTCGGCCACTGCACACAGTCAAAATTCTTCATTCCTGCATCCTGCCATGTATTTAGTACCCATCTGCCAGCACCTACCATAGCCAGCTGACCGGAAGAGAACATCGTATAAACATCAGAGCTGATCGGATCCGGCGTCACCTTCTTATCTACCATAGATTTTAAGAATGTAATGGATTCCAGCATAGACGGCGAATTTAATGTTGGTTTCTCATAGTCCTCGCTGACCGGATATGCACTGTTTGTAGCCCACCACGGTGTTAGCTGAAAATAAGAACTGGATAATCCGTATCCATATACGGTCTTTCCATTTTCTTCATATGTAAGCTTTTCAGCCGTCTCCAGAAATTCATCCCAGGTCCAGCCTTCCTTCGGGTACTCGACGCCTTTTTCATCAAAAATATCCTTGTTATAGTACATAACCATGGTCTGTGTTCCACTCGGAAGCCCATAAAGCGTCCCACCCTCGCTGAAGCCTTCCAGCAGCGACTCCGCATACTGTTCTTTCTTACTCTGTAATTCTGCATCCCCTGCTGCAATGTCATCGAGCGGAAGCAGTAAATCATTGGCAACCGCCATCTTCGCACCTTCCAGTCCCAGATTAATCACATCCGGCGCCTCCCCCGAGGTGCTCATGGTAATCCACTTCTGGATAAAGTCGGACCAGGAATCAACTGGAACACATGTCTGTTCAACCTCCACGCCCGGATGCTTCTCCTTAAATCTGCCAATCGCATCATTGGCGATAGCTTCCTCCTCCGTATTTCCCCAGTTCAACATCCGGAGTGTCACCGTCTTTTCTTCTCCCCCCGCGGAAGATTCCTTTGAAACCTCGCCAGACGTCTGCGCCTCCTTCTGGCTGCTTACCGTAGCTGGATCTGCCGCCTTTTGCGGGCTGCAGCCTGCTGCCTGGAGTACCATGAACGCGCCGAGTGCCAGTGCCGTAAACCGTTTCCATTCTTTTTTCATTTTACCTTCTCCTTTTTTCTTAAAGTTAGTAATTCGAATTAGTAATACGTATTACTAACTTTAAATTAACACATTGCCAGACCTTTGTCAAGAGTAATTCCTCCACTAAAGGCGAATTTTTCAAAAAAAAGGAACGCTGTTTTCACAGCATTCCTTTCCTAATCAGATCCCCTGGAAACAAACCGTCCCAAAGCTCTATAGCTCAATCCAATATCTCTGAGTAATCTTGCCTAGATACGGGACTTCATTTTCCAATACCGCGCCGTTTTTCTTCATAGTGGCGATCGAAGCCGTTTTATCGCTGTCGACCGTCAAAAGTACTCTGTCCAATCCTATCTTTTTCGCCTCCTTCAGAGCCAGCCGCAGCATTTCAGCTGCATATCCCTTCTGCCGCTCTGATTTGCGGACGCAATAGCCAATATGTCCTAAATAACGGTACATTTCTTCAGTTAAATCATATCTGACATTAATCATACCAACGATTCTTCCTCTGAAGTCCATAATCTCGTGCTGATACTGCTCAGAAGGCTGTATCAGACAGATATTTGCCTGAGTGAGTAAGTTGTTCTGTTCCATTCTCATCCTCCATTAGAAAAACAGATCCAATTCCCTTCGCATTTAAGCCTGAACACTTCATCTATCAAGACAGGACAGCAATTTCTGTTCGTCCCGGACCTTCTCCTCCAGCATTACCGCATACTTCTCATCATCGATCGGGAACTCAACCCGCTGTTCCTGCCAGGACGAGAGGTACGCGCCATTCGCAATCATCAGTACGCGGAGCCCATCCTCTCCCGTTGCAAGCAGCGGTTCTCCTTTTAACAAATGATCCGTAAAATTCTGGAAGATCTTCTGATATCCTTCAACGCCATTTTTCTCCACTGCAATCTCCCTTGCATAGTGCTCCGGCATTCCATAGATATCCTGATTCAGACGGTTAAATTCATCCGTAGACATCACATTTTCGTCAAATATAATCCGGCTGCTGTCCTCGATGCACAGCCTTCCCTTTGTTCCCCAGATTTCCAGACGGTTGACTCCCGGATACTCCCCGCTGGAAGCAATAAAGGTTCCGTGGAGCCCGTTGTCATAGAAGAACTGGATATCTAAACTGTCGTCTACCGTGATATCACTGTATTTCCCACATTCCACCGTAGCCAGAACCTGATCCGGCATGCCGAGAAGCCACTGCCACACATCGAGGAAATGCTGGCTCTGATTGATCAGCAGACCGCCGTGCTCTCCCTCCCATGTGCTGCGCCAGGACGCGGAATTGTGATAGGCCGGAGTACGGAACCAGATATTGGATATCCACACAGCGCGGTTAAGCCGCCCCAGTTCTCCGCGCTCGATCATCTCCTTGGCACGGAAAAATACGCGGTTCATCCTCGTATTAAAGATCATTCCCAGACAGACTCCCGCGCGGGCCGCCGCATTTATGAGTCCCTTCACTTCCTTCGTCGATATCCCGGCCGGCTTATCCAGCAGGATATGCTTTCCCGCCGCGGCCGCCATCTTTCCGATCTCAACATGGGTGGCGTGAGGTGTCACGACAACTACAGCATCAAATTCGTCTCCGCATGCGAACATCGCCTCCACATTCGGATAGACAGATACCCCCGGATAGACTGTCCTAATCTCATTCTGCCCCTTTTCATTTCGGCAGCAAACTCCGGCGAGTACCATACCATCGATTTCACCGTCATAAATCATCTGTACGTACTGGCGGCCCATACCGCCAAATCCAACCACTGCGGCTCTGATTTTCTCCATCGTCCTGCTCCTTCGTCAAACCGGTATTTTATAATTTTTGATTATAATCTGTAAAGTCCTGCTGCCATTGTATACATTAACCGTCGGATAATAAATCACATCGATTACCCGGCTTCTGCCGAGTTCCTCCAAAAATGCGTCGCCGTCTGTAAACAGCATGGCGTCGATCGGAACGCCCTTATCGTCAGCCAGGGAAAACTTCACCGCGTTCCGGTTCTTTCCCAGCACCCGCACGCTTCTGATATGAAGCCCTTTCAGTGCAAACAGCGGCTTTTCATTGCCCTGTCCAAATGGTTCCAATAGCTCCAGTTCTTCAATAAGAGGCTCATTTATGTAATCGAGAGGCATGGGAACATCGATCCAGATCTTGCGGACAAAGTCATCCTCTGTAAGTTCCGCCTCCTCATTCAGCCTGCGGCGGAATTCATCGATATTTTCTTTTTCAAGTGAGAGCCCTGCGGCCATGGGATGGCCTCCGAATTTAAGCAGGAGATCCTTTACCTTCACCAGCCCTTCGAACATATGATACTGCTCGATCGACCGCCCTGATCCCTTCGCGCATTCCTCTCCATCCGTCAATACAAAGGCCGGTTTCTGATACTGCTCCCGCAAACGCCCTGCAATGATTCCCGCCAGCGATTCATGGCAGGAAGGCAGATACGCCACCAGAACCTTATCGTCACGATAGCACTCCTCCACCTGCGCAATGGCTTCCTCGGTCCCCTGCTTCGTCATATCTTTTCTCTGGTCATTTAACTCCTTCAGTTCCATGGCCAGCCGGTCCGCCTCTTCCCCGTCCTCACAAAGCAGAAGCGACAAAGCCAGCTTGGCTGTCTGAAGACGTCCGCCTGCATTTAAACAGGGACCGATGACAAATCCGATATGATACGCGGTAATCTGGTCTTTATCCAGGTCATTCCGCTCGATCAGCTTTAAAAGACCAATACTCTTCGTATTTGCGATTCTTTTTAATCCTTCTTTGACAATGATACGGTTTTCATCCCGCAGCTTCATCACGTCGCCCACCGTGGCAATCGCTGCAAATTCCAGCATGGACAGCCATTCCTCCTCCGAAACGGAAAATGCCTCGTAGAGGGCCTTTACAAGCTTATAAGCGACCATTCCGCCGCATATCTCCGGGTATGGATAGCTGCACTCACTCTGTTTTGGATTGACCACCGCGTCCGCGGGCGGAAGCAGATCATGGCCATCCTCCTGCATGATATCGTGATGGTCCGTGATCAGCACGGTAAGTCCCAGTTCCTTCGCCAGGCTGATCTGCGCCACAGCGGCGATTCCATTGTCACATGTCAGGATCGTATCGACTCCGTCCTCAGCCGCGGCGCGGATAATGGATTCATTGATTCCATAGCCATCCCTGATCCGGTCCGGAATCTCATAATCCACGTTAGCCCCGATTCTCGTGAGCGCCCGGTAAAGCAGGTACGTAGAGCAGACGCCGTCTATATCGTAATCCCCGACAATCCGGATCCGTTTTCCCTGCTCCGTCTTCTCCTTCAGGATCTCTACTGCAAGATCCATGTCCTTTAAAAGATGAGGGCTGTACAGATCCTTTAATGATCCCCGGAGATACTTCTCTACCGCCTCCTCTCCCACAATATCCCTGTTCCGGATAATCCTCGCCGTTACAGGTGTAATATGATGGATTCTTGCCATCTCATGAAAGTCTGCCTTCTTCGTCTGAAGCATCCATCGTTCTGCTGCCATCCTTCTTCGTCTCCTCACCAGCCTGTTCTCGATCAGGCGTTGTATTTTCTCCCGCCGACTGCATCTCTTCCGCCAGCTTCTTCTCTTCTGCCAGCTTCGCTTCTTCCGCCAGCTTCTTCTCCGCGATTATCTCCGCGGCGACCCGATCCTCCAGCCGCTTTTTCAGTTCTTCCTTTTTCTGCTTCGCTATATCCAGTCTGCTTATCAGGCTGGCAATGGAATACAGAATAGGTGCAAAATCCCCTCTGTAAGCCTGTTCACAGGTAGACTTCACCTCGAAATTCTCACTTCCGATCTCGCGGAAAAGGTATTTCTCATCGTCAATAATGTTCTTCAGCCGCTCAATCAGCTGATTCACGGAATCCGTCAGAATTCCAATCTCATCCTCAGAATCGTAGGGAAGATACACATCCAGGTCACCGTTGGAGACTCTTCTGGTCCCCTCCACGATCGCCTTAACCGGCTTATCGATAGCAATAATAATATAGATGACAAGCATCGTGATCATCAGCGCAATCAGGCAGATGGACACGATCTTCACCCTGGCCAGCCTGGCGTAAAGCTGATCGCCCCGGACACTGGCCGCCTCGGCTCCAAGACGGTTAAACTCCGCCATCTTTAAAAAGTTGCCGCTGGCCTCATCAAATAAGAGCCTGGACTCTCCGATGATCATCTTCAGCGATTCCTCGTTATCATTGCCCCGGCTGATCGGAAGAAGCCGGTCGCTGTATTCCAAGTACCGGTCCCAGTAGGCTCTGGCGTTTTCCATCAGCTCCCGGTCCGTTTCGTCCGTAATATAATTCTGCTCATACTCCGTAAAAGCCGCGTCGATCTCATCACGGACCGCCATCATCTCTTTTTCCAGATGATCCATGGTCTCCTGGTCGTGGGTAATGGCATGGTAAAATTCCTTGATCCTGTAATCCGAGGTCTCGGTATTCAGTTCCTCCGCGATGATAATCGCCGGAACCCAGGACTGGGAAATCTCCGTGCTGGCCTGGTTAATCTGTCTCGCCGTGATAATGGACTCCGCGCCGATAAACACGAGTCCCAGAATGCTGACTCCTCCCAGAAACAAAAGCTTCGTTTTAATCCTGATATTTCTGATTGATTTCACTTTCATAACCCTTAAGTCTTCTCCTTCTTTGCCGGTAATCCGGCAGTTCTCTCTCAACGACTTTCCAGAAGTCCTTTGAATGATTCATCTCTGTGCGATGAGCCAGTTCGTGCACCACAACGTAATCCGCCAGCTCCACGGGCAGAAGAACCAGCTTCCAGTTATAGTTAATATTACCGCGGGCGCTGCAGCTTCCCCATCTGGTGGCCTGATCCCGAATGGCGATTCGCAGATACGACACCCCCATCCGATCCGCCCACCACGCGGTTCTCTCCTCCAGAAAACGCCTCGCCTGCTTCCGGTACCAGTTTTCCATGGCCGCCTTCACAAGCGGCTCGTCTTCCTCCTGCCCCGTAAAAGGGCCGGATACCAGAAATTTATCGCCGGTATCGCATACCCGGAACCGTTCCGTCTCATAGTCCCGCTCAAAATGGAGTTTTCTGGGGCTTCCATGAAAGAGCAGCAAAGCCCCCTCCATCCAGTGAAACTGTTCCCGTTTCTCCAGTTCTTCCCTGATCCTGGAAGCATGCGCAAAGATCCATTCCTGATTCCGCTGCGCAAATTCATGGCCGGCCTTCCACGATAGCCGATCCGGTATCCGCACGACAATCTCTCCCTCCCTGGTAACGGAGACCGCCATCGTGCGCCTGGCGGATTTCACTATCCTGTAAGGGAAAAAATCCCCATCTTCACAGATGAGTATCCCATGGTCAGGCAGCGCCTGTTTTTCAGTTTTCATTTATTTTCACATTCTTTTCTCTCATGCTTCAGCCTTGCTTTTACCTATTGTACAAGCCGCATTCTCACGGCCTGTATGTCACATTATAGCGGATAATGTCAAAAGAAACAAGTGTGAATGTTTCCGCAGCACCTGGACAGACTATAAATGGTACTATCTGCTAAAAAACAAAAAAAATACGGAGGTTCTCCTCATGAAATATTTTCACGGCTATCAGAAAAAACACTCTTTCTTTGAAGGCTGGTACTTAAAACATCAGTCGCCGGACGGCGTACTCGCCCTGATTCCGGCATACCATATTGACAGGCAGGGAAAGCCATCCGCCTCCCTCCAGATTATCACCAATACCGAGTCGTGGGTTATCCCCTGCTCCGCCGACCAGTTCCGGGCGGCCTCAAGTCTATTTTATGTAAACCTCGGTACATCCACCTTCGCGGAACAGGGCATCCATCTGGATATTGCCACAAAAGAGGTGACACTGACCGGTCACCTCTCCTACGGGCCGTTTACACCGCCCGCCTACGATATTATGGGGCCTTTCTGCGCCGTTCCGTTCATGCAGTGCCGCCACGGAGTCTTAAGTCTCTCCCACCGCCTGTCCGGCCAGCTGGTCTTAAACAGGAAAAAGCTGAACTTTGACGGCGGTCTCGGCTACATCGAAAAAGACTGGGGCCGCTCCTTTCCCTCCCGGTACGTATGGACCCAGTGTACCTGGACCGACAAGAAGACGAAGGCCCCCTGCTGCGTCATGCTTTCCGTGGCCGATATTCCCTTTGCCGGAACGCATTTTAACGGTTCTGTCGGTTCTGTTTTGTTCCGCGGAAAGGAATACCGCCTCGCCACCTACAAAGGGCTTAAAATCCTGGAATTCACCGACCGCGAGCTCCTGGTCAGCCAGGGCGGCCTGATGCTTCACGTCAACCTGATCAAGGACCAGCCCCTGTCTCTGGCCGCACCCTCGTTCGGAAGCATGAGCCGCACCATAAAAGAGAGCGCGGCCTGCCAGGTCCGCTACCAGTTCTTCTACCAGGAAAAAAAGATATTTGACATCCTGTGTCACCATGCAGGCTTTGAATCCCAGATCATGTGACACATAACTGACAAAAAGCAATTTTCAGACACGCACTACATCTGAAAACGGCCTTCCAGCGCGATGAACTGATCAAACAGCATCCGGCTGACTCTGGCACCGAACACCGTCGCCGGATGCGCCGGATAATACATGGCGTCGCTGAACTTCTTATTGAACATCACCAGCACATACGGACCGTACGGGGTGTATATGATGCCGCCGTCATTTCGGCAGGCGTTCATGCTGCCGCTCTTGGAGGCTACATTTACCATCACATCATCCGTATTGTCACTGTCCATGTAAACAGCCGGAAAATCCTTTGTGATCATGCTGTTGTAGTGCTGCTTCTTAAAAATCTCCAGCATCTTCGCGTCCGCTTCAGGGCTTATCAAAGTCCCCGCTGCCAGCCTCGTAAAAATGCTGGCGTAATCCCTGGGAGTCGATGTTCCCAGCTTGTCATACCGCTCAAAATGAAGCGGATTGTGCAGCACCGTGTCCCTGCATCCCAGTCCGCGGATACACGCATTGATCGTATCCAGCCCCAGATAGTCGATCATCATGTTCGTCGCCACATTGTCGCTGACAATAATCATCAGGGTGGCTGCGTCCTTCACCCGGAGCACAGCCCCCGGCTCCAGCGCACACAGGACTCCGCTGCCGTCAACCGCGTGTTCCTCTTTAAATTCCACCATATCCTCTAAGCTGGCTTTTCCCTTTTCCACCTGATCAAACAGACACGCCAGAATATACGTCTTTATGGTGCTAGCCGTCTCAAACGGCTCATCCGCGCCGATGGCAATAACATTTCCATGAAAATCATCGGCGTAGATGGCCATCGTCCCATCATAACTCATGAGCTCCGCCTCAATCCGTCTCTCTATCGTCAGTCTCTTATCCATTCTCTTTCTCCTCTTCCGTCTCTGCGCCGCAGATCAGTGCTGCGCCGCTTATCCGCCCCGAAACCGATTCGCTCCCGAAACTATCCGCCCCGAAACCTATCCGCTCCCGAAACGGCATGGTTCCTCTGTCAGAAAATACTTCCCACCGCATACAGGCTCTCTGCCAGATCGGCTCTGAAATCCGCATCCTCCGGGTTCAGGCTGTTGATCACCACTCCGCCGCTTCCCGCCTTTCCGGTGGAATGAATATACTTTCCATCTCCCATATACATGGCGATGTGTCCTGGGAAATACAGCAGATCCCCCATTTTTTTCTCATTCCCTGCGATCTCGTGGACCGGATACCCATCCACGATTTTCGCATCCCGGTAGGTCAGAATTCCATTCATCATATAACTTACCGAGGTAAGCCCGGAACAGTCGATCCCGGCGGTGGAACGGCCGCCCCACCGGTATTGAATCCCCAGATACGTCTTTGCCGTCTCCACTACAGCGCGGCGAAATGCATCTTTATCCACAATTATCTTCTGCGGAAGCACCTCTGTCCACAATCCAGCCTGCGAAAACTCCTTGTTTTCCAGAAACTGCTCCCTGATGTATCCGAAACGGCCGTCTGCCAGCTTCACCTTCCCCCAGCCTTCTATGCCGCATTCATACGGTATCACACTCACCAGAGACCCCCGGAACAGGCTGACAAGCCTTACTCCCTGCACTTTTGGCACGGAAACCACATCGACGCAGAAAGCTGTGGTCACCATAAGACCGCCTTCCTCCCACGCCGTCATTTCCTCTAAAGAGACAAGCCGCACCGCTTCTTTCCGCACATAGCCCGTATAACCGTAAAATGTGCGCACCGGCAGAAATCCCTGCCCGGCAGCCTCCCTCCCGGTAATCTCTGCCCCGGTGGCCTCCGCCCCGGTGATCTCCGCCCCGGTGACCTCCGCCCCGGTAATCGCAAGCCCCGTTCCATACATCGCCTCATCCGCGATAGCGGACAGCATCATTCCATCCTTAACCATAGTCTCCGCCGGAATCTCATAAATAGTCGCAACCGGCTGTATCACAATTCCATACTGCATCGTTCCATCTCCTGTTCCGGACTCCTGGATTTTCCTGAACCACAGGAAAGGCAGCGCCAAAGCGCCGCCTTCCTGCTGCCTCTTTCCTCATTCCATATGGTCCTTTTCCATGATTTCCGCGAAGTGCGGACTATCTGTCCCGGTATATCTTCTTATACGCCTCATACTCGCTGCGGTTAGCCAGCACATAATGTTCCGGCCTTACCTCCCGCCAGGAAGGCGGATCCGTCTCATAGTGATGCATGGAGGCGTCATAGACCAGAAGCTTCTTCTCCCTCTCATGCCGCGGATCCGGCATGGGGATCGCTGACAGCAGCGCCCTTGTATATGGATGAATGGCGTGGGTAATCAGTTCCTCCGTCTCCGCCATCTCCACGATCTCCCCTTTTCTGATGACCGCGATTCTGTCGGTGATAAACCGCATAACCGACAGATCGTGTGCGATAAACAGATAGGTGATCCCGCGCTTCTTCTGCATATCCGCCAGAAGGTTTAACACCTGCGCCCGAACCGACACGTCCAGCGCGGAGATCGGTTCATCCGCGATGATAAACTCCGGATTCATAATGAGTGCCCGGGCAATACCGATTCTCTGCCGCTGGCCTCCCGAAAACTCGTGAGGGAAACGGCTGGCAAATTCCGGCAGCAGCCCCACATCCAGGAGGGCCTGATCCACCCGCTTCTTCCGTTCCTTCTCGCCGATCCCTTTCTCGATGTTCATCAGGCCTTCGCTGATGATGTAATCCACCTTGGCCCGCTCATTCAGCGAAGCCTGAGGGTCCTGAAAGATCATCTGGATCTCCCCCATTACCTTTCGGTCCAGTTCTCCTGTGATCCTGCCATTGATCTTCTCGCCTTTATAGATGACCTCCCCGCCAGACGACGGTATAATTCTCATGATTGCCCGGCCGATGGTTGTTTTTCCGGAACCGGATTCTCCCACCAGTCCGAAGGTCTCTCCCTTGTAGATCTTGAAATTGACCTTCTTTACCGCCTCATACCGCTTCCTCCGCTCGCCGAACGTGACGTCTAAATCCTTTACATCCAATAATACTTCTCTCTCCATTAAAACAGACCTCCGTTTCGGATTTTTTCTACCACGGAAGGCGGGTCCACCTTCGGAGCCCGTTTATCGAGCAGCCAGGTTTTGGCCTTATGGGTCGGAGATACGAAAAAATACGGAGGACGTTTGATAAAATCGATCTTTAGCGCCTGGGGATTTCTCGGCGCAAACGCGTCCCCCTTTATCTCCGTAAATAAGTTGGGCGGTGTCCCGGGAATCGAGAATAGATCCGTCCCCTTCACGCCCACCTGCGGAAGCGACGAGAGCAGCGCCCACGTATACGGGTGTCTCGCATCGTAGAAAATGTCCTCGCCCGTCCCGATCTCGATAATGTCTCCTGCATACATCACAGCCACGCGGTCCGCGATATTGGCGACCACGCCCAGATCGTGGGTAATCAGGATGACGGATAAATGGTATTTGTGGCGCAGTTCCTTGATCAGATCGAGTATCTGTGCCTGGATCGTCACGTCCAGCGCCGTTGTCGGCTCGTCACAGATTAAAATCTGTGGGTTGCAGGCAATGGCGATGGCGATCACCACACGCTGCCGCATGCCGCCGGAAAACTCATGGGGATACTGGCCGAACCGTTTCTCAGGCTCACTGATTCCCACATCCGCCAGGTATTGCAGCGTTCTGGCCTTCGCCTCAGTGCGGTTTACATTCTGATGAAGCAGCACCGCCTCCATAATCTGCACACCGATCGTCTTTAACGGGCTTAAGCTGGTCATGGGGTCCTGCATGATCATGGCGATCTCATGGCCCCGGATCTTCAGCCATTCCTTTTCCTTCTTTAAGGAAGTCAGTTCCACCGGCTCTTTGTTGTCCGCACCGTAATACGTAGCCTTCCCCGCCGTCACATGGCCGTTCTGGTCCAGAAGTCCCATGAAGGACTTGGTAAACACGGATTTTCCGCTTCCCGACTCGCCCACAATGGCCAGGATCTCTCCTCTATGTAAATCCATGGAAATTCCTCTGATTGCATGCAGAGTCTTTCCCCTCAGTTCAAATTTAATCTCTAAATCTTCTACCGTCAGTATCTTCTCTGGCATTCCTTTCCTCCTTCTGATCGATCCGTTCTGTCCTGTCTTCTACACATGGTTCTTCGGGTCAGCCGCGTCGGAAAACGCGTTGCCGATAATATAGAATGAAATAGTGACGAACGAAAGAATGATGGTCGGATATACAAGCTGGTAACGGAGCGCCGGGCTGGTGATGAGGGCGCGGCCCTCATTGATTAAGTTGCCAAGGCTTGGAATGTTGACCGGAAGCCCCAAACCGATGTACGTGATAAAAACCTCATTTCCAATGGCGGACGGAATCGTCAGCGCCATACGCAGCATAATAACCGACACCAGATAAGGAAGCAGGTTTTTTATGATAATCTTCGCCGTCGGCGTGCCGAGACAACGGCTGGCCACATTGTAATCCCTGTCGCGGATAATCAGTATCTGGTTTCTGATGAAACGCGCCATCTGAATCCATCCCGTAAGGCACATGGCGAAGATCAGTGTCTTCACACCCGGCTTCAAAATATAGGAAATCAGAATCAGGACAATCGTATTCGGTATGTTGTCTATAATGTTATAAATCTCAGTCAGTATAAAATCAGCCTTCCGCACGTAACCCCAGATGACACCGACCGTGATGCCGATCAAAGCTTCCGCCAGCGCCACAGACAGGCCAATCAGCAGGGAGGTTCTGGTTCCCGCCCAGATTCTCGCCCACAGATCCTGGCCAATGGAGTTGGTTCCCAGAATAAACTGGTCTCCGGGCGGAATATTGCGATACTGCATTCCCGCTTCATCATTGACGATCATGTTCGGGTCATACTGGCCCGGAAGATGGGGCTGAATGAAGGTAAAGGCCAGGAGAAGGAGCAGGAGAACGAGAAGAACGACCGCCCCCTTATTCTTTAAGAAAGCCCGAAACGTACTGCTCCAGTAGGAATAGTTGCTGTAGCCGGTCCGCTCCACTTCCGCTTCGTTAAATCCGGCGAAGGAAAAAAGCTCCTCATCGGTCTGTGGGGCGCCCTTTGCCGCCTGTTCCATGCTGTCCATCAGCTCTGCCTCTTTCGTATGGCGGTAAGAAAACTGCTTCATCATCTGTCACCTCCCTTTTTGCTCAGGCTGATTCTCGGGTCAAGCAGAACCATCAGGATATCGCCGAGAAGCAGACCCATAACACCGACGCAGGCATAGAGGAGCACGATTCCCTGAACCATGGTATTGTCGTGTTTCTTAATCACCGTGACCAGCAGGCCGCCCATTCCCGGAATGCTGTATAAGGATTCGATATAGATGGAGCCGATGACCGTATTCAAAAATGCGGTCGGTATGTACTGGGCCAGCGGAACAAAGGCGTTTCGGAAAATATGCCTGAACATGACGCCGCCCTCGGACATGCCCTTTGCCCTGGCCAGCTTCACATAGTCCTTATTGCTCTCATCCACCATGTAGCGCCTCAGCCACATGCCGTAAAATGCGATATTATTTAAAGACATGGAGACAACCGGAAGAATCCAGTACTTCGGATCGTCGATTTGAAACAGCAGACCGACGCCCAGCGCCTGTGTTCCGTACAGCTGGATATAAAGGAAGTAGACCGCCGCAGGAACCGCCTGGATACAGACGATAAATAACGTCCCCAGCTTGTCAAACCATCTGTACTTGTACCGCGCCATCAGTGCTCCCATGGGAAGCCCGACAAACAGCGAAACAATCATGGACAGGACGCCCAGCTTAATGGACACCGGAACCTTATCGGCCAGAATCTCCGCTACCGGCACATTTGCCCGGTAAATTCTGGATACCCCCAAATCTCCGTGCACCAGGTCGTTAAAGAAACGTACCACCTGAACCGGAAGCGGGTCCGTAAGACCCATCTCCTGTAAGCTTACCTGGATCTGCTGTGAAGTCAGCTTATCGAAATTAGTGAAATAGCCTTCAATCGGCATCAGACGAAGCAGGCAGAAAACGACAGTCAGAATAATGATTAGAGTAAGAAACGATCGCGCAATTCTTTTACCTAGATATTTTAGCATCAGCAACATAACTCCTTTGTAATTTCTTTTATAAAAACACTCTCGGAAGCAGATGTCATCGGCAATTTCGTAAATTACATCTATTTCCGAGAACATTTTTACTTAATTCCGCAGTGATGCGGATACTTACCGAAGTAAAAGTTCCGGTAAGCATCCGCCCTCCGCTCTACTGGCCTGCCTTCTCCTTATTCGCTTCAAATTCTTCCATGGAGATGTAATGATCCTGCAGATGCTGGCCCTTATACTTTAAGTTGGACACACCAAACGGCGCATACTGGCCTTCAAACACATTGAGCTTCGTCGCAAGATATTTGCTTACGCTGATGCTGAAAGGCACGACAAGCGCATGATTAATCAGAGTGGCCTCCGCTTTGGCAAATGCCTCGTAACGGGCGTTGATATCTACCTTGATGTCCTTGGCTTCCTCAATCGTTGTAAAATACTCTAATACAGCGTCGGCAGAAGGGGTTCCATCCTCAATGGCTTTCGCAAGGTTTGCATACTTGTAGCCCAGATCGTAGCCGCTCTCGCCTTTCGCCTGGTAGAATGGATCGGTCCATGTCTCCGGGTCCGCGTAATCGGCGCCCCAGTTACACTTTAACATTGCGTACTTTCCGTTACGGCGAATCTCAGTCAGGAATCCGTCGGTTGGACCTGTCTGCACGATAATATCGATAAAATCAGTTCCCAGCAGCGATTCCATCTGCTGTTCCACAACCTGACACTCCTTATCCCAGTTTACCTCGGTAGGATTGTACGGCAGCAGCACCTTCACCGGGAAGGTCACGCCTTCGGCCGCCAGCTCACTCTTTGCCAGATCACGGTACTCCACGGCCTTCGCCTCATTAAAGGTATCTCCCAGAGCCGCCATATCGCCGATCTCTGTAAAATCGGTTCCATCCGCGTTGAAGGTGAACTTCGCTGGAGTGATGGTATTGATCACGTAATCTTCCGGAACGTTCGGCTCCAGCACAGCGACTTCCTTAGTCTTATTCAGAGCGGAAGAAAGGGCCTTACGGAAGTTCTCATTGTTCACGGCCTTTCTCCAGTTATCCGGCTCATACTCTGCGTCGAACTGCGGATCAAAGTTGAAGCAGTAGAAATAGGAGTAGCTGTTTCTCGGCCTCTCACGGCTGATCAGATTCTTTGTATCCTCGTTGCTCATCCAGTCGTCCAGAATATCGGCTGTGATTTCCGCGTAATCGATCTCACCGCGCTTGATCATCTCCGGTCCGATGGTATTCGATTCCGCATTGTAAATTTTCTGTATTTCATCGATATAGACGACGTCCGCATCATAGTTCAATGTATTCTTTTTATAGATCCGGCGCTCCTGAGGAGAAAATTCCGACATATAGTAAGAACCATTGTAGTACATCTTATCTGCGGCCGTTGCAAACGTCTTGCCCAGTTCCTCCAGCTGAGGTCCGTAAGCCGGCATATAGACGATATAAGCCAGAGAAGACAGGAAATACGGCACTTCCGTCTCCAGCGTATAGGTAAGCGTATAGTCATCCACTGCCTTTACTCCCACCTCGGAGAAATCAATGGCATTCCATACCACACCGTCCTCATCGGCTCCGCCGTTATATACCAGGCCATTGTAATAGGCTTTGGCATTTGCAATCACACCGAACAGATTCTGCACAATCCCACTCTCGTATTCCGGTGTCAGCTGGTATTTAATGGCGTCGACGTAGTCCTGTGCCGTCACGTCGGCTACCGGCGCACCTGTGTTATCCACCCATTTGGCTTCTCTTAAATGAAAGGTCCACGTCCTGGATGCCTCATCATATTCCCATTCCGTCGCCTGTCCCGGCCGGATCTTTCCTTCACTGTCGTACTCGATCAGAGTATCAATGCAGTATGCTGCCGTTTTAAAATCAGCTTCTGACGCAGAGACCAGATAATTTAATGTCGTAACTTCCCCCGAATACAGTTCCGTGTACACGACGGGTTTTCCCCCGTCTTCGCCTTTACCGGCCTCGTTTTTCCCGGCCTCGGTTCCGGCTGCCGTAGAGACGTCTTCCGTCGTCTTTTTACCGCCGCATCCGCTGAGCACGGTCGAAGCAGCAAGAACAGCACAGAGCAGTGCCGCAGTCAATCTTCTTTTCTTCATAAGTTTTCCTCCATGTTCCTAATATTCTAACCCTTGCGGGATTAGTTTCCATACGATTACGCCAGTTACGGCTCAAATGCGGGAACTCCTGTAATTCCGATCCCGTCATTGTCATTCATTCGGATGACCGCGCCCTCATAAACCGGTCCCCCTGTATACGGATCGATGGAACAGAGGGATGGGCCGTCCAAATCCGCACGGGTAATAATCCCCTTACCCGCTGCCAGATGCGCCGCCGCGCTGACCGCGATCTTGCTCTCCAGCATACAACCGATCATGCACTCCACTCCATAGCTTTCCGCAATGGCACAGATCTTCAGCGCCTCATAAATCCCGCCGGTCTTCATCAGCTTGATGTTAATGAGATCCGCCGCCCGGTTCTGGATTATCCGAACCGCATCCTCCGGAGAAAACACGCTTTCATCCGCCAGGACAGGCGTGGCCACATTGGCTGTCACAAACTTCATCCCGTCAAAATCATGAGCATTTACCGGCTGTTCCACCAAATCCATCTCAATTCCCGAATCCTCCATGGCCCTGATGATGCGAACGGCCTCCTTGGCCGTCCATCCCTGGTTGGCGTCGATGCGCAGCCGGATCTCCGGCCCCACAGCCGCCCGGATCTCCCGGATTCTCCGGATATCTTTTACGCCTTCTTTTCCCACCTTGATTTTCAGAATTCGAAAGCCCTGTTTAACCGCCTTTAAGCTGTCCTCCACCATCTCGTCCACACCGTTGACGCTGATGGTCAGATCCGTCTCTACTTCTGTCCTGCTGCCTCCCAAAACCCGGTACAAAGGCTTCCTGCAGGACTGTGCATACAGATCATAGAGCGCCATATCCACCGCCGCCTTGGCCGATGTGTTCTTCACCATACAGCCGTGAAGCTTCTTCATCATGCCGTCCAGGTTATCGATCTCCATTCCGATCAGATTGGGAGCGATAAATTCCTCGATGGCACACCGGATGGAGCCTTTCGTATCCCCGGTGATCACAGCCGTGGGAGGGGCCTCTCCATAGCCCGTCCTGCCGTCATCCGCGGTAACTCTGACCACAATATCATTCACGCTGTTCACGGTCCGCAAAGCCGTCTTAAACGGCGTTACAAGAGGAATATCCACTTCTGCGGTCTCTATCTTCGCAATTCTCATACTCTAACCTCCGAATTTCTATGGTACAGCCACAGAGAAGTCTCCGCCATCACACGCTCATATGCCGGCGTATCGGTATCGTTTCCACAGTAGCACACGATAAATGGCTGTTTTGCATATACAATTCCAACATCATGTGTAATTCCGCAGTCTTCCCCTGTCTTGTGGGCGATTTCCGGTTCCTCCGGCAGCGCCTGCAGATAAAACGGAATCTTGCTGCACAGCTGCTGGTTCTTTAAAATAGAAATCATCTTTTCACTGGCCTGCCGGCTCACCAGTCTGCCCTGATACATCTCACGAAGCAGACGGCCCGTCTCCGCTGCCGTTATGTAATTCTGGATTCCCCGCTTTGATTTCTCCGTATCGTACATCTTCCGCTGAAGCACCGTATCGCGGTATCCCATCCGCCTGATCGTACGGTTAATCTCCTCGATTCCAAGAAGATCGATAAGCACATTCGTCGCCGTATTATCGCTGAAAATAATCATCAGCGTCACGAGATCGAGAACCGTCACTTCGATTCCGTCATGGAGATACGTAAGTGCCCCGCAGGACGGCACACAGTCCTCCCGCTTCATGCGGATGATTCTGTCGGGATTCAGAGTCCCCTCCTCGAACCGCACAAATACTTCTGTCATCACAAACAGCTTGATAACGCTGGCGGCCATCATCCGTTCGTCCTCGTGATACGCCGCCCGCTCACCGGTTACGAGATTTTCATAATAAAATCCCGTTTTTCCCGGAAGTCTCCTGATCTTCTCTGTCACTTCCTCTTCCAAACTGCCTGTCAACCGCATAAGTCCCCTCTCCACGCCTGCCGAATTTTCATTATAGAAAAAAAGAGGCACTGCACCTACCACCTACAGCTACCTCATTGCACCTGATTTTGCGACTGATTCGTATTCTTTATGAAATATAATCTTATGTATAAGTATAATAAATTTCACAAAAAAAGCAAGCGCTATTTCCCTCTAATTCGGTAATTTTCAGTCATTTTATTACGGTTTGCAGCACCTCCGGCCCCGCTGCCTGCCACGTTTTTTGACTACCGCAGCTCCGCTTTCAGCAGCTGAAACTGATTTTTATGGAAGGATATCTGTCCTTCTTCCTTCAGCCGTCCCAGCTCCTTTGACATGGCGCTCCTGTCCACAGCCAGATAATCGGCCATCTCCTGCCTGTTTAACGGAATGGTAAAGGACTCCCCTCCCGCCTTCTTTGCCTGCTCCGACAAATAGGAAAGAATCTTCTCCCTGGTTGTGCGTTTTCCCATGTGACCGATCTTCTGTGTCAGCGTCATATTCTTTTCCGCCAGAATTTTAAGCATATTGCGGACCAGACGGTTATGAAACTCACATGCGGACGGACAGACGGTTATGATTCTCTCACAGTTGATGAAGAGCACCTCCGTCTTCTCCGCGGCGGTCACACTGACCGGCAGACATTCCACTCGCGCAAAGGAAAACGCCTCGCCGAACAGACCTCCCCGCTCCACATGGGCCAGGATGGTCCGGTTGCCCCAGAAGTCGTCAGAAAACACCAGCACGCTGCCGGACAGGACCATACCTACCTGATCCGCCCGGCCGCCCGCCATTAAGATGTACTCTCCCTCATCAAAGAAAACTCTTCTTCCGCCAAGACACGGAAGCAGCTGTTCCAGTTCCCCATTTTCAATCCCGTCAAATAATGAAACCATCTCGCTCCGCCATTTCGATTTTTTTAATTTCGTTGCAAAAACAACATACTTTTCGATTTTAGTATAGTATGATACAGCTATCGAGTCAAGGAGGAAAAAAACATGATAAGAAAAATCATTCACATTGATACAGATGCCTGTACCGGCTGCGGACTGTGTGCCGAAGCCTGCCACGAGGGAGCCATTCAGATG
>OBXC01000731.1_pt1 | contig 20783 bp, 16 predicted proteins | sample 1538111 | NCBI WGS metagenome assembly OBXC01 (sample SAMEA2580137, study PRJEB22360) | human gut metagenome | biome: human gut; feature: human-associated habitat; material: faeces | place: Denmark | collected 2008/2010
ACAAAATAAAAAAATAAAAAAGAAAGTTATTATTTTATGTAAAAATTATAAACAAAATAAAAATATTGAAGCCATAAAAAAGGAAGCCAATCTACTATATAGCCTATTAAAAAAAGAGGACATGTATGAAGTAACATTTGTTTCTGCTGAAGATAGGGAATGTATAACTCATACTGAAGATGGAGTAATCTATATTTATAATGAAAATGTTAGTAAAGAATTAGAACTATTAGCACCAGCGGTTATTCATATATTTGAAAGTAATCCTCATACCCTTTTTAGAGAGAATATGGGACTATTAAAATATAACATAGTATTTACTATTACAGGTAATAACCCATTACCACAGTTTAATGAAAATGCTATTGAAGAGTTAATTCATCTAACAGATAATAATAGATTACGTTTTGTCGTGGAATCGGAACAAACGAGGCAATCATTATTAAGTGCAGGTATTAAAGATGGATATAAAGTATTACCTATTATAGATAAACCTCACATTATGGACAATGAAATTGAACAATTTACTATAGGATTTGCATCAAGTCCTATGGCTAAAGAGGAGATAGAAGATAGGGGTGTTTTATTTTTAGCTGAAGTTGCAAAGGCTAATCAAGAAATAAAATTTAAGATAGCTTGGAGAAATAAGAAACTCGAAGTGCCAGAAATACTGTTGCAATGTAAGAATGTATATATTGAATATGGCTATATAGATATGGATGACTTTTATAACAGTATTAATGCTATTATTATTCCATATCAATCAAGAAATAATAATCATGCATGTTCTTTATCTGCTATAGAAGCTATTAGCGGTGGATTACCAGTTATTACAACTGAAGTGGCTGGAGTTGCAGAGGTGGTTGCAGAGTTAGACCGCAATTGTGTAGCCGATTTAGATGTAGTAGGGGTTAGTAAATGTATAGATTATGTGAAAGATAATTATGATAAGGTTAAAGTGCATTTTGCTAATAAGATTGGCGATAGTAATAATAAAACAGTAGCGTTATATAAAAAGTTATATGAAAGTATGGTAGAGAAGAAAGTACCAATACTTGCAGAGTGGGATTATGCACTAAAGGTAAATAATAAGTATTTAGTTAAAGGGAATGAGAAAATAAAGAAGTATTATGAAGAACAAAGCATAACAAGTAAGTATGATAGAGACAGATTCATTCAATATCCTATGAACATTGTTAATGAATTAGAGAAAACATATGTGGAAGAAATTATTAATTGTGAAGTACAGAATACTAAGGCACTTAAACTATTAGATATAGCTACAGGTACGGGAAGAATATTAGAGAAGCTTGTAGGTAAGGGTGAATGTACAGTTATTGATAACTCTACAGAGATGCTAAGTATTATACTAGATAAGTTTAAAAATGAGAAGAAGTTGGTGTTATTAAAAGATGATTTTCTTGAGATGGAAATTAGTGACAAGTTTGATGTTATTACTTCATTTAGGTATATTAGGCATTTTGATAATAAAGAGAGAAAGATTATCTTTAATAAGATAAAGAATATTCTTAATCCAGGTGGGTTACTTATATTTGATGTGCCAAATTTAGAGGCAGAGGTAAGTTTGAGAAATTCTTTAGGTTGGCAGAACTTTAATATATATGATGTGTTTTGGACAGAAGAAAGTATCAAACAGGAGTTAGCCCAATATGGTTTTGAGGTAGTTCACATGATTCCAATAGATGGATACTATTTCAAGGAAGTAATTGCTGAAAGTAAAGATGTTCCTATGAGTTTTGTATTAGGAGCAAGATACAAAGGAGAATAAAGAATGAGAAAGAAAAAAGTAGCTATTTGTGCAGCACAGGTACCTTTTGTTCGAGGGGGAGCAGAGCTTTTATCAGAGGAGTTAAAGAAGGAATTAATTATAAGAGGATTCAATGCTGAAATTATTCAATTACCCTATAAATGGTATCCAAAAGAGCAGATTTTAAATAGTGCATTGGCGTGGAAATTTATAGATTTAACCGAGAGTAATGGAGAGAAGATTGACCTTGTTATACCAACTAAATTTCCTTCTTATGTGGTACAACATCATAATAAAGTAACGTGGTTAGTGCATCAGTTAAGACAGATATATGATCAATATAATACACAATACAGTGAATTTAGTCCTAATGATCCTTTTGATGTTAAAGTGCGAGAACAAGTTATAGAAATAGATAATAAAACGCTTATGGAATCTAAAAAGATATTTACAATAGCGCAAAACACTACTAATAGATTAAGAAACTTTAATAATATTCAAGCTGAGACGCTATATCATCCACCTAAACATGTAGGAAGATATTATACAGATAAGTATGAAAACTATATTCTGTCTGTAGGAAGATTAGAAAGGATAAAAAGAGTTGATTTACTCATTAAGGCTCTCAAGTACTGTAATAAAAATATTACAGCTATTATTGGTGGCAAAGGGCCTTATGAGGAAGAATTTAAAAAATTAGCGAAAAAAGAAGGCGTGGCAGATAGAGTTAGATTTCTAGGTTTTTTAGAAGATAGTCAGATGTTAGAACTATATGCAAATGCCATGGGCGTATTCTTTGCTCCTTTCGATGAAGACTATGGTTATATTACTCTAGAAGCATTTTTATCTAAGAAACCAGTTATTACGACTATAGATGCAGGAGGACCACTTGAGTTTGTAGTGGACAAACAGAGTGGATTTATTTGCGAGCTTAGTGCACAGCAAATAGGTGAAAAGATACAGTATTTGGCTGATAATAAGAAGGTATGCGAAGAGTTTGGAAATATAGGGTATGATAGGGTAAAAGATATCACATGGGATAATGTTATTGATAAATTGACAGAAACAATTAGATAGAAAGGAGGAAGAGGAAAAGTATGAAAATCGCATTTTTTACACCACTAACGCCTCTAAAATCAGGAGTTGCAGACTTTTCAGAAGAATTGTTGTTAGGGATGAAACAATATACGGACCTAGATATAGATATATTCATTGGAGATTACAAACCAAGTAATAAAGAGATTATAAGTAATTTTACGATTAAAAAATTTAAGGAATTTGAAGACGAAAATGTTAGAAGTGAATACGATGAAGTTATTTATCAGATAGGAAATAATGAACAATGTCATGAAGAAATATATAATATGGCCCTAAAATATCCAGGTATTATAGAACTACATGATATTGCACTACATCATTTTATAGCGGCTACTACCCTTGCAAGAGGTAATGTAGATGAATATAAGCGAATTATGAGATATTGCCACGGGGTAGGTGGGGAAAAAGTTGTAGATAGATTTTTAAATCAAGAAATACTTCCACCTTGGGAAACAGATGCGCTTACATTTACTGTTAATAAGGAGATTGTAGATGCTGCTAAAGCTATAATAGTACACTCTGATTTTGCAAAACAAATAATAAAGGGGATTAGACCAGATGTACCTGTACAGCTCATATACTTGCACACTCCTGATATTTATGAGGATTATGAAGAACAAAAGAAATCAAGTAGAGAAGAGTTAAACATTGGACAAGATGAGTTTATTATTAGTTCATTTGGATTCGCTACAAAGACAAAACGTATTAAAGAAATAATGCAAGCGTTAGCACAAGTGAAAAAGCAAGGGTATATTTTTAAATATTATATAGCTGGACAAGCAGATGAAAATTTACAGTTAGATAGAGTGATTAAAGAATTAGGACTCGAAAATGAAGTTATTATAACTGGATTTTTGGAATTAGGGCATATGAAAAAGCTTATGTTAGCATCAGATGTATGTATGGCTCTTAGATATCCTTCGCAAGGTGAAAGTTCGGGAGTCTTACATAGAATGTTTGGTATGGGAAAAGTTATTATGGTTACAAATGTAACTAACTTTTCAGAGTATCCAGATGATGTAGTAATAAAAATTGAAGTGGAAAAAGAAGTAGATAATATTAGTAAGAATATAATACAGTTAATTAACAAACCGGAGAAAAGAGATAGTTTGAAAAAAGAAGCCTTTAAATTCTCTATGGATAAGTGTAGTTTAAAAATTAATACTATGATGTATAAAAATAGTATTATACATTCTGAATATACAATTGATTTAAAAGTAGAAGATATAATCTTATCAAAAATAGAACAGTTACAAATTAATGATTTTGATATTTTAAGTAGGATGTTAAGAATTTTAGAGTACTAGGTAGTATAAATAGTTAGAGTGTATTCTAAGGAGGGATAAAATGTTAAGATGGAATATTAGTAAAATAGATTTACTTGTTATTATATCATACTTATTAATACCTATTATATTTTTTTTCGTAATTATTATCAATAAAGGATTAATGGTACAAACAGATGGAATAGGATATATAGCAAGTACTCAATTCTTTAAAGACTCAATTCTTCAAGGAGAGTTTCCTTTATGGAATAGGTTCAATTCTTCAGGGACAGTATTTGCTGCAGATATACAAAATAAAGTTTTTTACCCTATAACGTGGTTGTTTTTAGTATTTCCTGCTAAATTAGGATTTAAATTATATTTTTTATTTCACTTATCACTAGCTGCAATATTTATGTATTATTATTTAACGACTATTAAGTTATCTAAGAAAGTTGCTTATTTTGGTGGAATAGCTTTTATGTTTAGTAACATACTCATAATTAGATATGAGCATATTAATATTTTAAATTGTATTATTTGGGTGCCATTATTATTGTTATTATTTGAGAAGTTGATTGAAAAACAAGAGAAGAAGTATACGTTTTTAGTTGGAGTAATAATGGGGGTACAATTCTTAGGAGGATTTCCACAAACTGCACTTTATACAGATATATTTGTATTTCTATACTATATTACATTAAGTATTCATAAAAAAATTAAGTATAAAAATATATTTAAACAGACAATAACATTTATTTTAGTATACATAGGAATAATTGCAATTCAACTTTTGCCTTTAATAGAAGTAATGTTGTTTAGTAAGAGAAATATTATTAGCTATGACTATTTCACATCATATGCATTTGATTTACGGATGCTTATAAATATGATATTTCCAGCCTTTTGGGGAGAATGGGGGAGAAATCTCAATAAGAGTATGGAATTTCCAACAGATATGTATGTAGGAATAGGAATACTAATATTGCTAATCTATGCATGGCGATATAATTATAAAGATAAAAGAGTGCAAATATTTACTTTAGCTATGATTGGTAGTTTTTTATTTGCATGTGCACCTCAAGTGCCTTTTTTAGGCAAATTACTTTACGCACTTCCTATAATTAGTTCTTTTCGTGTATTAAGTAGAATTATGTTTGTCTTTGGAATTGCAGCAATTATAATAGCTTCTATTACACTAGATAAAATAATATGTGAGAAAGAGTATAAAAAGTATTTAGTTATTTCAATTTTTGTATTTTTAGTTATTATAGGTATGTCTCTAGGCACTATGTCTATAGCTGAATCACCTATATTTAATATAGAATATGAAGATTACTATGGTATAGGATCTAGTATATATAAGGGAAGTATTATACTTAGCGGTTTAAATGTAATTTTAGCTTTAATTCTAATGATTAGTAAAAAGACAAGTATGTCATTGCAGAAATTTGTAGTATTTGCGTTTACGCTAGTATATATACTAGATGTATACTTCATTAACATAGATAAGACAAGTAACATATATAGAATAAGCGGTATTATAAATCAAAGTGAAATAGCTATGGATTCTGAAGTTACTAGATTTTTAGATTCACAAGAAGATATAGACCAATATAGAGTATTATTAGATAATATATCAGATATAGATACAAAACATTCTATTAGAGGATTAAAAGATAATTACAATATATTTAATAAAAGAATGTCTATACAAGGATATCTGACCTTTGATAATCCTAATTACTTAGAAATTAATGATATATGGAACAGTAGGTATATTAATACGTATTCGGCGCCAATATCAGTATTATCAATGCTTTCTAATAAGTATATTATAAGAGGTAAGGACCAAGAAATACTTAAAAATAGTGATATTATTGGAAGAAAGTTGTTATATGAAGCATCTTCTTGTGATAATATGGTAATAAAAAATAAGGAATTAGGTCTAGTAGACATTAAAATTCCACTTAATAAGAATAAAATAATAGAAGTCAATATTGATTTTGATATTGATGCAATTCCAAGTGACTTTTTTACTATCGATTTATATGGTGGTAAGGAATATGATTTAGCTGAAGCAAATAAAGAATTAAAAGATAAGATCAAACTCGGTAATAATAAGATGACATTTAATCTATCGACAGGTAATGTAGATATTCCGAAAGATGCAATATGTAGGATTGTAATGTATACGCAAGAAAAAGATATTAACTTTAAAATTAATCATATTGAAATTAATGAATTAGAGACATCAGAAAATAATGACATAGTATCTATATACGAAAATGAAGAAGTAATCATATATGAGAATAGAAATGCTAAACCGTTAATATCTATCCCATCAAAAGTAATTAATACAGATGGAATAGATAAAGATATTCAATATTTAAGGAGTCAAAATAATTTAGAAGAAATAAGTTATGTAAAAGACTTCAAAGATATGGATTTGACTAATGTAAATGCACAAGTAACTATTGAAAAAATTAGAAATAATTATGTTAAAGCAACTATAACTTCAGATGAAGAAACATTTGTTAATATGGCTCAGTGCTATTATCCAGGATGGAAAGTATATGTTGATGATGAAAAGGCTAAGTTATATAAGGTTAATAATTTAATACAGGGAGTAGCAGTACCAAAGGGTACACATTCTGTTACTTTTAGGTATATACCTATAACGTTATATGTAGGGGCCTCTATTAGTGTGCTTACAATAATAGGCATATTGATTTCAATGAAAAAACATACAAAAGTAAGAAAACAATTTTAGTAGAAAAAGAAATTTCTTTTTATTTAGAAATTATATAGGAGGGGGTATTTATGATAGAGAAAATTATCCAATTCATTAAGTTTGGAATGGTAGGAATAAGCAATACTATAATATCTTTAATTGTATACTATATATTAATTTACTCTGGAGTATATTATATTGTTGCTAATATTTTAGCATATTTTATAAGTTCAATTTGGGGATATATATTAAATAAAAAGTTTGTATTTATTAATAAATCACAAAAGACATTGGATTCTTTGATTAAATATTATATAGTATACGGGAGTAGTTTTTTGTTAAATATCCTTAGCATGTATATTTTAGTAGAAGTATGGGGAGCTACAGAAATAATTGCACCTATATTAACTGTGTTAATTACAATACCTTATAATTTTATATTAAATAAAGTATGGGTATTTTATAAAAGGTAATAGATATTAAATAAAAGTTATAAGAGAAAGAAGTGGAAGCAAAAAGATGAAAGTAATGGCGAATCGATTAGATAAAGGATTTTATAAATATCAACAAGAATTTGAAAAGAAAGCAGTAGAGGTATTAAGATCAGGGTGGTATATATTAGGGAAAGAAGTAAGTTCATTTGAAGAGGAATTTGCAAAATATACAGGCGCTAAATATTGTGTAGGATTAGCTAATGGATTAGATGCATTATGGATTGCTTTCAGAATATTAGGCATAGGTGAAGGTGATGAAGTAATCGTACAAGGCAACACATATATAGCCAGTGTTATGGGGATTACTATAAATGGTGCTATACCTATTTTTGTTGAGCCAGATATATATAATAATTTAGATCCTAATAAAATAGAAGAAAAAATTACTAATAAGACAAAAGCCATATTAGTTGTACATTTATATGGACAATGTTCACAGATGGATAAGATCATGGAGATTGCAAACAAACATAATTTACGTGTTGTTGAAGATTGTGCACAATCGCATGGAGCAATGGAAAATGGAAAGCAAACTGGAACCTTTGGAGATATAGGTTGTTTTAGTTTCTATCCATCTAAGAACCTTGGAGCATTTGGTGATGGAGGGGCTATTATAACAAATAATGAAGAGATATATAAGCAGTTTAAGATATTTAGAAATTACGGTAGTGAAAAGAGATATTATAATCAAGTTGTTGGTGCAAACTCAAGATTAGATGAATTACAAGCAGGTCTTTTAAGAGTAAGGCTGACACACTTAGATGAGTTGAATATGGAAAGAGAAAAGATTTGTAATAGATATCTTAAAGAGATTAAAAACGATAAAATTGAACTACCTAAAATATGCGAGAGTGTAACAACAGTATGGCATCAATTTGTAATTCACTCAGAAAATAGAGATGAACTCGTTGCATATTTAGAAGACAAAGGAATAGGAACGATTATTCATTACCCAATACCACCACATTTATCAGAGGCATATAGCTATCTCAAGATGGATAGGGGATCACTTCCTATTACAGAGGCATATGCAAGACAAGTCGTATCACTACCACTTTATAATGGAATGTCCGATGAAGAAGTTAGCTATGTAATAAAAACTATTAATGAATGGGAGGGATAAAAATGTATAGAGTAATCTTTTATGAAGATGGGTATGAAGCAGTATGGGATGAGTTTGTGCTAAGGGAAGATTGTGTAAATGGGACATTTCTCCAAAGTAGAAGATTTTTAAATTATCATCCTCAAGGAAGATTTATAGACGCTTCAGTCATTGTATTGGATGATAAAGATAGGCTTGTAGCAGTTTGTCCTGCATGTACATCATACGAGGGGGATAAAAAGATCTTATTTTCACATAAAGGGAGCACATTTGGAGGATTAATAGTTAGTAGAAAAAATTATAAAACAGATAAGTTATTAAAGATTATAGAAGCATTTGATAAATTTATACTAGATAATGGATATCATAAAATTATTTTAAAGCTTACTTCTAATCTGTTTTCTAATAATGAAACAGAACTTTTAGAATATTTATTCACCTATAAAGGATATAAACAATACACTGAGTTAAGTACGTATATAGATTTTTCTTCATATAAAGAAAATATAATAGCCAACTTAGAACAAGGGAAACGGACTCATGTAAATAACTGTAAAAAGGCAGGATTAGTTTTTAAAAAACTAGAGTTGGATAGAGATATAGAAAAGTTCTATGATGTTTTATGTGAAAACTTAAGTAAGTTTGATACTAAACCTATTCATACTTTGGAGGAATTATTAGAGTTTAAAAATAAAAGGTTAGTAGATGAGTGCGAATTTCATGGTGTATTTTTAGAAGAAGAACTAGTGGCTGGAGGAATGATCTTTAAATTTAAACAGGCTAAAGTACTACATGCACAGTATCTAGCTGCAAAGTTTTCTTTTAATAAGCTAAGCCCTGTGACGTTTCTATACTATTCATTAATATTGTATGCAAAGGAAATAGGAGCAGAAAAGTTATCGTGGGGAATTTCTACAGAGAATTGCGGAAAAGAAATAAATATGGGTCTTATTAAAAGTAAAGAATCATATAACGGTAGATATTCCTTAAATAGAACATTCTATAAAGAATACTAGGAGGTAACGCATGAAAGAGTATGGAGGCTACTTGCCATTAGAATTACCACTATTAAAAGAATATTACAATGATGAAGACCATATGATACGAGTAAATTGCGGACGCTCTGCAATCTATTGTGCATTATTAGAAGCTAAGCCAAGTAAGGTTTATCTTCCATATTATAATTGTGAATTTGTAAAAGAACCTTTTGAAAAATTAGGTATTCCTTACTGTTATTATAATATTGATAGAGATTTTATGCCAATAGGGATTGAGTTACTGCCAAATGAGTATATTTTATGGGTTAATTATTTTGGCACACAACACATTGATAAGGCTATTAAGATTGTAGAGAGATTTAAAAATGTAATTTTAGATAATACCCAAGCATTTTATGCAAAGCCTATAAAGGAAGTATATAACATATATTCTTGTAGAAAGTTTTTTGGAGTAAGTGATGGAGCATATGTCATTAAAAATAATATAGTTAAACCTCATCTACAACAGGATGAATCTTATAAAAAGATAGAATTCATCTTAAAGTGTATAGAAAGAGGAACAGATGCAGGGTATAAAGATTATATAGAAAATGAAGATATATTGGCAACTAATATCCTTAAAATGTCTAAATTGACACAACGTATTTTAGAATCTATTGATTATGAGTATATACAGAAAAAAAGATATGATAACTTTAAATGGATACATGAACTTCTAAAAGATATCAATCAATTGGATGTTGATATGAGTACGAGAACACCAATGGTATATCCATTAGTAATTAAAAATGGAGGATTACGTAATCATTTAATAGAAAATAAAATATATGTTCCTCAGTGGTGGAAACATGTTATGGATAAAACAGACAGTCAATCATTTGACTACTACTTATCTAAGTATTTAATACCACTCCCTATTGATCAAAGATATTCTAAGAAGGATATGGAATATATTGCGAATGTGGTGAAAGGCTATGTAAGAAAGGTTACAGGGGAGGATTAACTTGGAAAGAAAGTTTTTAAAGAGAATAGATGAAAAAATATACTCTTGTTTAGATAAAAATTTAGAGATTATGCCAATTAGATTAGTGAAATTAATTGCTAATTATTATACTGACGCAAGAATAAGAAAGAAATATTATAGTAAGCTAGGCGTAAAGATGGGAGAAAATACTTATCCTAACCTTGGACTAAGGGTTATTCCAACCACTGAAGAAATAAGCGTTCAAATTGGGAGTAATGTTTCACTAGGTCCTAATATCACATTTGTGTGTTCATCTTGTCCAAACAATGGAAAAGAAATTAATCAAATGCCTTATGTGAAACAGCATTTAGTTAAAGTATCAAAAATTATTATAGAAGATGAAGTTTGGATAGGTGCTGGGGTAATCATTTTACCAGGAGTTACTATAGGGAAATGTTCTATAATAGGTGCTGGGAGTACAGTAATAGAAGATGTCGAGCCGTATTCTATTTATGCAGGAACGCCTGCAAAAAAAATCAGGGATTTAAAAACAGGACATAGAGTATAAGTATATGAGAAAGGAGAAAATAATGGAAAGAGATGACTTTTCAATAGTAACATTTAAAGAAAATGGAGATAGTAAAGGACGGTTAGTTGTAGTAGAAGGTATGAAAGATATTCCTTTTGAAATAAAGAGAATATTTTATATTTATGGTGCTGATTCAGATATAGTGCGAGGTAAACATGCTAATAGGAAAAGTGAGTTTGTGTTGATTAATGTAGCAGGTTCTTCCAAGGTACGAGTGAATGATGGGGAAAAAGAAGAGGTATTCGTTTTAGATAAGCCGAATAAGGGTATTTATCTACCTAGAATGGTTTGGAAAGATATGTATGAATTCTCATCAGATTCGATTCTGTTAGTCTTATCAAGCCAACCTTATGATGCAGAAGAATATATTAAGGATTTTGATGAATACTTGAAGGAAGTAAATACTAATGAATAAATTATCAATTATAATACCAGTTTATTATAACGAAAAGAATTTACCTTCCCTCTATGCAGACTTACAAGAAAAGGTCCTTAATCATCTAGAAAATTATGAAATAGTAATGGTAGATGATGGATCAGGTGATAACTCTTGGAAAGAGATGAACCAGTTAAAAAAATTAGATAAAAATATTCAACTAATCAAGCTTTCAAGGAATTTTGGATCTCATGCAGCGATTCTAGCAGGGTATCTTAATTGTACTGGAGATTGTGCAGTTGTAAAAGCGGCAGACTTACAAGAACCATCAGAATTAATATTAGAAATGTTTGAAAGCTGGAAAAAAGGAAATAAAGTTGTTTTAGCAGTGCGTTCAGGAAGAGAAGAAAGCTTTTTCCGAAAATTATTTGCAGATATATATTATTGGATGATGAAAAAATTTGCTATTTCCTCCATGCCTGAAGGTGGATTTGATACTTTTTTGATCGATAGAAAAGTGATTGAAGTACTAAGATTATTAGATGAAAGAAACTCAGCTATTACATTACAAATTTTATGGGCAGGCTTTAAAACGGATAAGATTTACTATGTACGTAAGGCAAGAGAAATAGGAGAGTCTAAATGGACATTATCTAAAAAGATAAAGTTGGTTGTTGATTCCTTATTAGGATTTTCTTTTACACCTATAAGAGCCATTTTGGGGGTTGGAGCTAGCATCTTTGGGATAGCTATACTAGCAACAATATATCTTATATTTAATAAGTTGTTTTTGGGTGTAAGTGTTGAGGGATGGACATCTCTTATGGTACTTATTCTATTTACTTTTGGAACAATTATGCTGACTTTAGGTATTCTTGGAGAATACATATGGAGAAGCTTTGATGCAGCAAGGAATAGGCCTACCTATATCATTGACGAAGTGATAGGGCAAGATAATTCTGGAAAAGAGAAGAATAAGGTAAGTAATGTATAAAGACATAAGTAGAAGCATTTTATGAGTAATTAAAAATAAAAGTACGTATATGATTAAGGAGGAGTGCAATATGAAAGGTATAATTCTTGCAGGAGGGTCTGGGACAAGGCTTTATCCTATTACAAAGTCAGTATCAAAACAAATATTACCTATTTATGATAAGCCCATGATTTATTACCCATTATCTACCCTAATGTTGGCAGGAATTAGAGAAATTCTTATTATTTCAACACCTAGAGACTTGCCAGTTTATGAAGAACTCTTAGGAGATGGATCCGCAATTGGCCTGCATATTGAATATACAGTTCAAGAAGCACCACGTGGACTTGCAGAAGCCTTTATCATTGGAGAGAAGTTCATAGGAGATGATAAAGTAGCATTAGTTCTAGGTGATAATATTTTCTATGGAAGGGGATTTTCTCAAGTTCTAAAAAATGCAGTAGAAACAGAAGATGGTGCTGTTATTTTTGGATATTATGTGAGTAATCCAACAGAGTTTGGAGTAGTGGAATTTGCTTCAGATGGAAGTGTACTTTCATTAGAGGAGAAACCAGAAGAACCTAAATCACAGTATGCTATTCCAGGCCTGTATTTCTATGATAATGACGTAGTAGAGATAGCAAAAAATGTACAACCTTCTCGTAGAGGTGAATTAGAAATTACGTCTATTAATGAAGAGTACTTAAGACGTGGAAAACTCAAAGTAGAATTGTTTGGTCGTGGTATGGCATGGTTAGACACAGGAACTCATGAAGGGCTTATTGAGGCTGCTAACTTTGTTCAGACCGTACAAAAGAGACAAGGATTATATGTAGCTTGTATAGAAGAGATTGCTTATCATATGGGTTACATAGAAAAAGAACAGCTTTTAAATTTAGCTGAACCTATGATGAAAACAGATTATGGTAAATACTTGAAATTCGTTGCATCACACTAATTAGGAGGGAAGAGATGAAAAATATATTAGTAACAGGTGGAGCTGGCTTTATTGGTTCTAACTTTGTTAAACATATGCTTAATCAATATAATTACCAAATTATTAATTTAGATGCACTTACATATGCAGGAAATCTTGAAAACTTATCAGATATTGAAGATAATCCAAGGTATACCTTTATAAAAGGAGATATTAGAGATAGAGAGCTAGTAGATAGGATATTTCAAGAGTATTCTATTGATACAGTAGTTAATTTTGCAGCAGAATCTCATGTGGATAGAAGTATTGTGGAACCAGAAATCTTCTTAACGACTAATATCATGGGAACACAAGTATTATTAGATATAGCTAAAAAGTATTGGAAAGTTAATTTAGAAGACAAGTATTGTAGACTATTTAAAGAAGGAGTGAAATTCCTTCAAGTTTCAACAGATGAAGTATATGGAACATTAGGAAAAGAAGGCTTGTTTACAGAAATAACACCTTTAGCACCTAATAGTCCTTATTCAGCATCTAAAACGAGTGCAGATCTAATAGTACGTGCATATCATGAAACTTATGGCATGCCGATTAATATTACAAGATGTTCAAATAATTATGGACCATATCAATTCCCAGAAAAGCTTATTCCACTTATGATTAATAATTGTTTAAATGAGAAGAATTTACCAGTGTATGGTGATGGTATGCAGATCCGTGATTGGCTCCATGTAAAGGATCACTGTACAGGAATTGATACAGTACTTCACAAAGGTAAAGTAGGTGAAGTCTACAATATTGGGGGAAATAATGAAAAGGCAAATATTGAAATTGTTAAACTCATTATAAAAAACCTAGATAAATCGGAAGAACTTATTAAATATGTAGCAGATAGACCAGGGCATGATAGAAGATATGCTATCGACAATACTAAAATTACGACAGAACTAGGCTGGAAACCAAGTTATACTTTTGAACAGGGAATCAAAGAAACTATTGAATGGTATTTAAATAATCTTCACTGGATGGAAAGAATTGTATCTGGTAATTATACAAGCTATTATGATAATATGTATACTAATAAATAATAGTAAGAGTACGTTACAGCATTTTGTAGCGTGCTTTTTTATGTTAAAATAAGAAAAAAGATAAGAGGTCATAAGATGAATATATCCTTAGAACTTCAACCTTGCCTTAAAAATAAATCAGGTATAGGTGTCTATACCTATGAACTTGCTAAACGGTTACAATCCTACGAAGACTTACGGATTACAGGAAATCTCTTTAACTTTCTAAACCGTAATGATTTGGTAAGAGATATGGAAGGGTTAGAATTTAATAAAAATACTTGTAGTACGTTGCCTTATCGGGGCTATTGTAAGCTTTGGAACCATCTACCTATTAAATATAATCATCTTTTCAAACAGCCAGTAGATATTACTCATTTCTTTAATTTCATTGTACCACCTAGAATAGAAGGGAAGGTTGTGAATTGTATTCATGATCTTACTTTTTTATTGTATCCCGAAACAATGGATGAGAGGAATTTGACGCGTATTACAAGAGATATAGCTTACAGTATTGAACGCGCAGATAAAATTGTTACAATCTCAAAGAGTACGGAGAGGGATTTGATTCATTATTTAAATGTGCCAGCTGAGAAGATAGAAATTATTTACCCGGGGGTAGATAGTGAGCGCTTTAGGCACGTATATATCCAGGAAGAAAAAGTACATGTCAGCCAAAAATATCATTTGCCTAAACGTTATATGCTCTATATGGGGACTATTGAACCTAGAAAAAATATAGAATCTATTGTAGAGGCTTTTTATTTATATAAAAAGGAATCAATTAATGATGTGCAGGATGTAAAGCTGGTCATTGCAGGTAAAAAAGGGTGGCTATATGAATCATTGTTTGAAAGAGTAAAGAAGTTAAACTTAGAAGACGAAGTTATCTTCACTGATTATGTAGATGAACAGGATAAACCACTTATTTATCAAATGGCTTCAGTATTTGTATTTCCTTCTTTATATGAGGGGTTTGGCATACCGATACTCGAAGCCATGGCATCAGGGATTCCAGTGATTACATCTAATGTATCATCACTACCAGAGGTAGCAGGGGAGGCTGCTATTATGGTTGGCCCAAAGGATATAATAGGTATTGCAAAAGGGATGACAAAGTGCATGGGTCAGGATGATAATATTAAAGAGATGATTGAGAGGGGTTATAGACAAGTTCAATTTTTTAACTGGGGTGAGTCTGCATATAAACTCTATAATCTTTATGTAGATCTATTACGAGATAATTGAAGAAGATACCAGGAGGTAGACCTATAAACATAGGCCTACCTTTTATGTTATAATGGTATATAAGTAAATGAAAGAAGGCATGGAGGAATAGATCATGAAAGTAGCATTAGAGTTGCAGCCTTGTGTTAAGGAAAGGTCAGGTATTGGTGTTTATACATATGAATTAGCAAAGCAGTTGCAAATCAATAAAGAAATTGAACTAATAGGAAATTTATTTCAGGTTGGAGGGCTAAGGGAAGTACAGAATGAACTTAAAGAATTACAGTTTAAGCAAGCTGTTTGTCCTTTGATGCCTTATGGTATATATAAAAGAATATGGAACTATATGCCTATTAATTATCATAAGCTATTTAATCAAAAACCAGATCTTACACATTTCTTTAATGTTATTATACCGCCACATATAGAAGGAAAAGTAATTAACACTATTCATGATCTTACTTTTTACCTATATCCTGAAACCGTAGAAGAAAAGCATCTAAAATTTTTACAGTCTAATATTCAGCGTAGCGCACAAAGACCAGATAAAATTATTACTATTTCACAAAGTAGTAAGTGTGGATTAATTGAAAGGCTTAAAATGGATCCTGATAAAATAGAAATTGTATATCCAGGAGTTGACCCACTTTTTTATCAAGAAAGTTTAGATATAACTAGAGCTGAAAGTATTAGAAAGAAGTATCAGCTTCCCAGTCAATATATCCTTTACATGGGGACATTAGAACCACGTAAAAATATAGAGCGTATAATCGAATCCTTTGTATCCTTTAGGGTGAATAGCCAGGTTCTAGGCAAGGAGTTTAAATTGGTTCTAGCAGGGAAAAAGGGATGGCTCTATCATTCTATCTTTGAGAAAGTTAAAGCATATGGGTTAGAGCAAGAAGTTATTTTTACAGATTATGTAGAAGAGAAGGACAAACCTATTCTCTATAGATTAGCAAGTTTATTTATGTTTCCATCTCTTTATGAAGGATTTGGAATACCAGTACTTGAAGCTATGGCATCAGGGGTACCCGTTATTACATCCAATAGCTCATCCCTACCTGAGGTTACGGGTGAAGCAGCTGTGCTTGTAGATCCCTATGATGTAGAAGGCATGGCAGTAGCAATGGAAAAAGTTTTAAGTGAGGAAACACTTAGGCAAGCTTTAATAAGTGAGGGCTATAAACAAATTCAGAGGTTCAACTGGGAAGATTCAGCTAATCAATTATATCAAATTTATAAAGAAGTACTACAATAAGGTCAGAGAACTAAAGGAGTAGTAGATATGCCAGAGAAAGTTATTTATATGCTTACAACTGTATTTTATCCCTCTATTGGAGGACGAGAAAGTCATATTCATAATATATCCAAAGAGCTTATAAGAAGAGGATATGCTGTTAAGATTATTCATCCGATTATTGGAATAGACGAGACATCTTGTTACACCTTAGATGGTATTGAAGTACATACAGTTGCTATAGGTGATGAAAAAGCTAAAAACAAGTATGAAGGATATAAAAAGAAATCAAAAGGTACCTTAGGTTATGTAAGTGGATACTTAAGAAAAAATTATTATAACCACTTCGCTCAGATTATTAACGAGTATATTGAAGAAAATATTAAAAAAAATCAGTATGCTAGCGAACAAGTCATGATCCATCAACATGATTTTATTTCAGGTTATAAACTTTCAAAAGTACTTAGTCAGAAGTACCCTCAAGTTTTCACTAATCATACAGGTGAATTTCTGTTTTTAAAAAAGTTGCCTTTTAATAAGATAATTATTAAAAAGCTGACAAAGCATTTTGATTATATTATTTCACCAAGTGAAGAGCTTAATCAATTTGAAGGTATTCGTCCATCTGATACTTATTGTTATATGCCTAATGGGGTAGATACAAATGTTTTCAAACCTATAGAAAAACAGCATATTGATGTACTACGAGAAAAATATGATCTATCTAAAGAAGCTACAATTATTCTATGTCCTCGTAGATGGGCACCTACTAAAGGTATTATTTATCTTATTAAGGCTATTGATAGATTAGTGAACCATTATAAAATGCAGTCATTTAAGGTTCTTTTTGTAGGCAATGATTATACAGATTATCCGGAGTATAAAGCGGAGATAGAAAAGTGGATTACAGATACCCATATAGGGTCATATATTAAATGCTTAGGGAATTTACCTTATGAGAAGATGAGCGAAGTGACACAGCTAGCAGATGTAGTAGCTATACCTTCTTTAATGGAAGCTGTTAGTTTATCTATGCTTGAATCTATGGCATGTGGAAAAATAGTAGTAGGAAGCAATACAGGTGGTATTCCGGAAGTTATAGAAGATGGAAGAAATGGTTTTTTGACTATAAAAGGGAATGAGAAGGATATTGCTTATAAGCTTAAATACATTATTGAGCATAAGGGAAATCTTGAAGCTATAAAAGAAGGAGCAGTAAAAACTGTAGAAAAAGACTATACATGGGACGTTATTACAGGGCAGGTGAAAAAAGTTTATGAAAAAGTTTGGAGCGAAAAGTACACCTAAAATATTGTTTAATGCATTGTTATATGAAAAAGAAGGAGCTGGCATATCTGTTTATACAAAAAAGCTCATAGATGCTTATCTTATAAATGAAACATTAGATATAAATTGTTTAGTACGTAAACAATTTAAAGAGGATTATAGTGAAGAAGATAAAGTTTGTTTAAGTACAAAACCTATTTATAATAGCAAACAGCGTATTTTATATGAGCAGATTAGAGGTATTAAGCAATATAATCAATATGATCTTATTCATTTTCCTGATTATGCAATACCTTTGATGAGTAAGGCTAAAAAGATCATTACAATACAAGATATGGCGATGTTTACTATGAAGGAAGCTTATACAAGGAAGCAAGTCTTAGTAAAACAATTTTTGCTTAAGTGCTCTTTGAAAAGGGTAGATGGGATTGTATGTAGTTCGCATTATGCTAAACAAGAATTATTAAGATATTTTCCATATATTAAAACCAATATAGAGGTTATCTATCCTGGAGTCGATGAACCTAAGTATAAACCACTAGATGAAGAGAATAAAGCAAGTGTACTTCATAAGCTTAATATTAGTAAGCCATACATATTATTTGTAGGAACGTTAGCACCATCCAAAAATATATTGAATTTAATTAAAGGATTTGAACTTATTAGGAAACAGGGATTAGACTATCAGCTTGTTATTTGTGGTAAAAAAGGTTGGATGTATGAAGACTTATTTAAGGTTTATCAATCCTCAGACTACAAAAAAGATATTATTTTTACAGATTTTATTAGACAAGAGGAGCTCGAAACTTTATATGCAGAAGCAAAGCTATTTTCTAGCGCTTCTTTATATGAAGGGTTTGGATTTCCACCATTAGAAGCTATGATTAGGAAAGTCCCTGTTGTCGTATCAGATATAGAAATCTTTAGAGAAACATGTGAAGATGCTGCTTTATATTATAATCCTACAGATATAGAAGATATGGCGAGAGTATTAAAACAGGTATTACGGAATAATGATTTACAGCAACATTTGATTAAAGAAGGTTATAAAAGAGCAAAGCAGTTTAAAACAGAAGAAACAGTTAAAAGGCTATATGCATTTTATGAAAGGGTACTTAATGAAGATAACTATTTATATCAGGAGTATAACAAAATTAGCCTAGGTTCTTCTAATCAAGGGAGAGATCTAAGTCAATAAAGTTATCTACGACTTCCACAATGCTATGTGGATATTTTATAAGAAGCACTACATCAAAAAGTATAGTCTGTGGATAAATACTTTGGTTTACACAGGGATATGGGCTAAATACATGCTTGAAATAGGTCAGAATGCTATGAAATCTAATGGTGGCAAGTAGTAGTCAAGTTACAACTAGCGAGCAAAAGGAAAGTATATAAGCATGAAGTAGACTCTAAAATAGAGATATGTAGGGGGAGCTATGAGAAAGTGTAAAAGAATACAAGCTATCATCAGTCTTTTACTAGCAGTTGTTTGCATGAATGGGACATCTATGTATGCAGCACAGACGAGTCAGAATAAAGTATTACCGATTTACATTGCAAGGGAGAAGCAAGCAGGCGTATCTACTAGAATGGAACCTGTAGATAAACAAGTATGGGCTTATGTTGGAGATTATAAGGAAGAAGATTTGCAGCTTTTAGTAGATGAGCTAAAGGTTAAAGCAGGAGATGTTTATCTGAGTTTATATGGGAAGAATCTTGAAGAACAAAAGCAAGTTAAAGACCTTTATGACCATCTTATTCATCAAGAGGAACTTAAGGTATTAACAGATTTAAAACTGCATTTTACCTATACGCCATTAAATGAGCAAGATGTGCTGTTTAAGGAAATGCCCTATGTTACAGTTTTAAATATACATGTAAACCAAGTAGAAGATCAGAAGTTCATCAAGTACTTTCATACACAATATGGTAAACAGTATGAAATTGTTTTAACAGATGAGCTGGCTACCTATTATGGACAGGATGTGTCCAAGGGGTTGGATGCTCTTGCTAAAATTTATTATGATATACCTTTTGACTATCCTCATATAGATAAAATTTTTAGACAAAGTAAGCTTGGCCCATTACCTGTGAAATATAGTACTTTCTATCAAGAATTAGAAGAAGTACTGGGGGGAAATTATGAAGCTGTGAAGTATGATGCCATTTATGAAGTAGAACCAATAAACTCTACAAAAAGTGAAAGTAGTACAATGGGCTTATTACAATTTATAGTACGTACAGATGAGCCAGTAGAATACATAGAATATAAGATTAATGATGCAGCGGCAGGGCAGAGTTTTAGATACCCATACCCTATTAATATAGATGAAGGGCTTCTACATAAAGGAATGAATGAAGTGAAAGTAGTTGCGAAAGTAAAAGGGATAGAGGGATACCATACGCAGAACTTCTATATAGATTATAAGGGAGAGAGAGATTATAAAGAGCGAGCGACTAGAAAGGGAGAAGTCTATCCGTTAAGTGAGCAGCCTGTCTATAGGAAGGTAAGCACAGGAACTAGTGTCCAAACTGGGGCTAAGAAGACAAACAGGGTATATATTCCGGTGTTGATGTATCATAAAATCAAGGATCAAGTGGCTCATACAGAAGAAGACCAAAGCATGTCCGTTAGCACAGCCAACTTTGAGGCTCAGCTTA
>OBXC01000743.1_pt1 | contig 20602 bp, 21 predicted proteins | sample 1538111 | NCBI WGS metagenome assembly OBXC01 (sample SAMEA2580137, study PRJEB22360) | human gut metagenome | biome: human gut; feature: human-associated habitat; material: faeces | place: Denmark | collected 2008/2010
ATATACAACCAACTAAAAAGACATAAAGCAACAGTAAAAACTGTATGTGATGGATTTGCATGTAGTGCTGCTTCAGTTGTGTTTATGGCTGGAGATGAAAGAGTAATGTCCACTGCATCTTTACTAATGATACATAATGCATGGAGTTGGACAAGTGGAAATGCCAATGAATTAAGAAAACAAGCAGATGATTTAGATAAAATAACTCAGGCCAGTGTTAATGCTTATATGCAAGAAGTAAATATAACAGAAGAAGAGTTAAAACAGATGCTTGATGATGAGACTTGGATAACACCACAAGAAGCATTAGAAATGGGATTTTCAACAGCTATTGTAAATGAAAAAGAAGCTGAAGAAGTTAGTCAATCTGTTAAAAAATCATTAATGAAGCTTATATTAAATGCTAAAAAAGATAATGACGATAATAAAGATGGCGATAATGACGACAATAACGATGATAACAATGATAATAACAACGATGATGATGACGATAAGGAACCAAAGGAATCTAAAATAGATTCTTTTTTTAATGTAATAAAAAATTTGAATAATTAGGAGGAAATGAAATGTCAATATTAGGAAATAAGAAATTAAAACAACAAGAAGTTGCATCTAAAATGCAAGCTGCATTAGCTGGAGGGAATGAAGAAGAAATAAAACAAGCATGGGTAGAATTTCAAGAGTCTGTAGTTGATGATATAAAAGCTGACTTTTTGGAATATCAAATAACACAAGATAAATCTATATTAGCTCAAAGAGGATATAGACAATTAACAACAGCAGAAGAAAATTACTATAAGAAATTTATTGAAGCAAGTAAATCTGCAAACCCACAACAGGCATTTGCAGCTTTACCAGGGACACCAGATGGAATTATGCCAGAAACTATAATCGAAGATGTATTTAAAGAGTTAGTTGAAGAACATCCTTTATTAGATAAAATTAATTTTACTTATTGTAAATATCTAACTAAATGGATACTGAATGATCATACGATAGATACAGCAGTGTGGGGTGAATTAAACTCTACAATAACTAAAGAAATAACATCTGCATTTAAAATTGTTGATATAACTCAAAATAAATTAAGTGCATTTGCTGCAATTCCATTAGATATGTTAGATTTAGGTCCAACTTTCTTAGATTCTTACATAAGAACTGTATTAAAAGATGCTTTATTATGTGGATTAGAAAAAGCTATAGTTGCAGGTACTGGTAAAAACCAACCGGTTGGACTATGTAAAAATGTATCTCATGGTGTAACTGTAACAGGTGGAGTTTATCCAGACAAAACAAAAGTAGCTTTAACATCATTTATGCCTAAAGAATACGGAAAGGTGCTTGCAAAATTATCTAAAACAGAAAAATGGACAGATGATAATAGTAAAGTACATGGAGGAAAAACTAGAAAATTCAGTTCAGTTTTATTTATATGCAATCAAACTGATTATCTTACAAAGGTTATGCCAGCATCTACAGTATTAACTGTTAATGGAACATTTGCACAAAATGTATTCCCATTCCCAACAGATGTGGTTATCTCAAACGAATTAGCTGATAATACAGCTATATTATGTTTACCATCTGAATATTTTATGGCAATAGGTGGAGCAAAAGAAGGTATAATAACTTACTCAGATGATTATAAATTCTTAGAAGATTTAAGATATTATAAAATAAAAACTTATGGTGCTGGAAAAGCAAACGATGATACAGTAGCACTATTCTTAGATATAACTAACTTGGAAGAAGCTTATGTATATACTAAAGTAAAAGGTACAGTAGAAAGTACAGTAAAAGGTACTGTTACTACAAAAGCAGAATCTTAAGATAAAAAATAAGGGTTAGAATTTCTAGTCCTTATTTTATTGGAGGTAAAAATATGAATTTACTTCAAGATTTGAAGCTAAAATTAAATATAACTTGGGTTGAAGAAGAAACAGAAAATCGTTTGAATGCTATTTTAGAAGATGCAAAATCAGCATTAAATTTTAAATTAGGTGCAGAAGTAGATTATTCTAATGGAATGGAAAGAAGTTTATTGCTTAATTATTGTATGTATGAATGGAATAATTGCATTAATGAATTTGACGATAATTATTTCAACAATATTATGCAATTAAGACAAAAATATGAGGTAGAACAAAATGAGGACATCTAATTTTAATGATGGATATATAAGAGTTTATAAAGAAAAAAATAAAGAAAGTGACTTTGGAGCTAGAAAAAATATAAAATCTATTGATGATTTAGAGTTTATAGTCAAATTAGCATATAAAGAATGCAATAAAAGGCAACAGGACCTTGATTTTGCAGAAGCTAGAAATAGGTCTTTAAGTTTAAAAATAAAAACAAGATTTTATAGAGATATATCTAACTATGATAAAGTTATTATAAAAAATGTTCTTTACGATATTGTGTACTTTGATATAGATAGAGAAAAGCAAGAAATTTACTTCTATTTGGAAGAGGTGAGAAAGATTGCTTAATGATATAAAACAAGCATTAGAAAAATTAGGATATAAAGCTTATTATGGACGTTCACTGGCAAAACCAAATGATGATTGGAATTATTTTGTCTTTAACAAAAGTAGGACATCTAGATCAGGAACAAATAGAATGGACTATAACAAATATTATCAGGTACATTTTATTTGTGAAGATTATATAGAAGAAGATTTTGAATTTAAAATAATAAAGCAAGTAACGGAAAATACAAAATTAAAATTAGCAGATACAGAAATTGCATTTAATTATATAACAAAAAATAATACTGATAGAGTAGTTGAAATTTGCACAATAGAATTTACAAAAGCTAAAAAAGGTTGTGAGTTATAATGGCAGGTATAAATTTTACACTAAATTTTGAGGATGTAGAAAAAATACAACAAGCTATAAATGATTATGGAGACAATGCAGAAGATATAATAAATCAATGTATACACCAAGAAGGAAAAGACAGATTAATAAGATCTATAGAAAATTGTATGCCTGCATCTGATAGAAATAAAAAACATGCAAAATTCTCAAATTCATTAACAAATAAAAATTTTAATTTAGGTGTAAGAATTACAACAAAATCTAAATTTAATTATCTTATATTCCCTATGGATGCTATAGGAACAAGTACAGGTAAAAGTGAAAATCCATTTATGGAAAAAGGTGTCGAAAACGAAAAAGATAATATTGTTAATGATATATTAAACAAGTTAGGAGGGTTGAATATATAATGACTGCTTACAATAAAGTATACTCAGATTATGAGATAAAAGAAAGCGCCATTAAATTTAATGGAGAGAATGAAATAACAACTACAAAAGTGGGTTGCGTAGGTTCTTTAACAGAGGAAATGGATGTAAGAACAGTAACAAAAAAATGTGAAGGGGTAGTAATAAAATCCAGAACTAGAGGGACAGGGACAGGAACATTAACTGTAAGTATGCATATGCTATGGAGCTTATATGTTAAAGTATATGGAATGATATTTACAGACAAGCTTGCAGAAGGTGTATACGGATATGGAAGAGATAGTATTCACCCAGAATTTACATGGGTAGCAAAAGTGCTAGACGAAGATGGTGTAGAAAAATATTTAGCATATCCGAATTGTGTTATAAATTCTGGTACAAGTAAAAAAATAGAAAATGGGGCTGATGAAGTAGCAGAAATAGAAATGACTATTGCAGTATCCCCGGACGACCAAGGATTTGGAAAATATGAATGCATGGCGAGTGAATTAGCTTCTGACTCTCAGATAGCAACAAAATGGTTAACTGCATTTAATTTTGAATTAATAAAAAAAGCATAGATAGAGGGATAAAAAATGAAATGTACATTCAAAGAATTAGAATTGCAAAATGGAGAAGTTATAAAATTAACTTTAAATTTTGCTAGATTATTGCAGCTAAAGAATAAAAGAAAAAAAGAATATGAAGAATACAATAATATATATGTAAAAGAAGATAAAGATGCGACATTTAGTTCAATCACGATTTTATATACAGCATATTTATGCGCTAATATAGAACAAGATGATAATACTTTAATGACTAAAGAAGAATTTATGGAAAATATACCACAAAGTTTTGTACTTATAAATAACTTAGCTAATGAATTAGCTAATCCAAAGCAAAAAAAAATTTCAGGAGCGCCTTTACCCAAGCAACAAAGAAGATAACAGGAGCAAAAAAAATAAAAATACCTAAATTTAAACTAGAGGACATAGAGGATTATTATACCTACTATGTCCTTATTTTGGGCATAAGCGAGGATTTATTTTGGAATATAGATATATCTTCTTTAGAAGGTATAGTTGCTAATAAAGTAGCATATGACAACTACATTAGTTATGTAAAACAAAGAGAATTAGAAAGGAGGGGAAGATAGATGGCAAATAAAACACAGGCTCAAATAGAATTTAAAGCTGTAACTTCGGATTTTAGGTCTGGTATAAGAGATATAAGCAAAGATATGACTACTTTTTCGAATGAATTGAGATTAAATGCTACTCAGTTAAAAGGAAATTCAGACGATATAAATCTATTAGAACAAAGACAAAATATATTACAACAACAATATGCAGCATCAAGCCAAAAGGTAGAATTATTAAATCAATCATTAGAACAGGCGAAAAATATACTTGGAGAAAACTCTAATGAATACAGAAATCTTAATAATGAGTTACTTAGAGCGCAAACTCAACAACAAGCCATACAAAATGAAATAAATCAAACATCACAAAGGCTTAATGATTTAAGAAGTGCAAGTCAAGAAGCTGGACAAGAGATAAGTCAATTAGGAAATGATACAAATTCATTGTCTAGACTAACTACAGAGATAGATCAGCAACAACAAGAATTAAATAGATTAAAAGAAGAATATAAAAATGTTGCATTAGAGCAAGGGCAAAGTTCGAATGAAGCACAACAACTTGCAAGTAGAATAGGACAGTTATCAAATAATTTAAGAGAAAATCAAAATAGATTGCAAGAAGTTAGTAGCGCTGCTGATGAATTAGATAATAGTTTGAATGATGCTGCAGATGGAGCAGAAGAAGCTGGGAATGCACTAGAAAATGCATTAGCTATAGAAGGTGTTGACGAACTAAAAGACGCATTTGGTGGCATAGCAGACAGTGTAAAAGAGTTTGGATTAGAAGGACAAAGTTCACTTAATCAATTGCAAGCACAATTAGGACTTACAAACGATGAGATGGGCGAATTTGAAGGCATAATAAATGAAATTTATGCAGATAATTTTGGAGAATCGCTAACAGATATAGGCGAAAATATGGCATTAGTACATCAAAATACAGGCTTGGCTGGAGAAGCCTTAAAACAATGTACGGAAAATGCATATTTATTATCTGATGTTTATGAAATAGATATTGCTGACAGTACAAAAGCAGCAGACGCATTGATGCAAAAGTTTGGACTTACAGCAGATGAAGCATATAATCTTATAGCACAGGGAGCAGAAAGCGGACTTAATAAGAATGATGATTTAATAGATATAATAACTGAATATTCTCCTTCGTTTGCTAATGCAGGGTATTCAGCGGAAGACATGTTTAATGCGCTTGCAAATGGAGCAGAGACAGGAGCATTTAGTATTGACAGCTTAGGCGACGCGTTCAAGGAAATGAACATAAGAATTATGGACGGTTCAGCTGATGATTATCTAAAAAAGTTAGGGTTTAATGCGGATGAATTTAGGAAGAAATATGCTGCAGGTGGAGATAGTGCTAAACAAGTCACACAGGAAATGATAGAACGACTTGGAAAGATGAAAGATAAGCAAGAACAATACAATGTAGGTGTTGGTATATTTGGTACAATGTACGAAGATAATGCTGCAGAAGCTATATTTGCACTTGGAGATCTTAACGGTGAGATAGATAATTCTAGAGACAAACTAGATGAAATGAATAAAGTTAGATACAATGACTTAGGAAGTGCATTAGAAGGAACGAAAAGAATATTACTTACAAATTTACAGCCTGCTATAAGTGCAGTTACAAGTGGAATTACAACATTATTACAAACATTTGCAAATCTTCCACAGCCAGTTCAGACTGTTATAACAGGAGTTGTAGCATTAGGGGTTGCATTTGTAGGTATAACAACTGTAATAGGAATGGTATCCTCTGTAGTAGGCATATTTACAAGTGGATGGAGTGTGCTGACCGGTGCATTTGCAGCAGTAAAAACTGGAGCAATGGCGGTAGCAGGAGTTATTGGCGGAATAAGTGCTCCAGTATTAATTGTAATAGGAGTAATAACAGCATTAGTAGCAGTAGGAGTTTTGTTGTATAAAAACTGGGATACAATTAAAGCTAAAGCGACGGAAATTTGGAATGCAGTTTCTAGCACCATTAGCAATGCGTGGAATTCTATGAAAACTGCCGTTACAAATGGATGTTCGCATATATATAACACCGTGAGTTCAAAATTCAATTCAGCTAGAAATACGATTGGCAATATTTGGAATAGTGCTAAAAATACAATGAGCAATATTTGGAATTCTATGAAGTCCACTGCGTCAAGTGTCTGTAGTGGAATTTATAGTACCGTGAGTTCTAAGTTCAATTCGGCTAAAAATGCAATTAGCAATGCCATAAATAGTGCTAAAAATATAGTTTCTTCTGGATTATCAAAAATTAAAGGATTTTTCAGTAGTTGTCATTTAAGTTTGCCAAAAATCAGATTACCTCATTTTTCTATTAAAGGTAAATTTAGTTTAAATCCTCCTTCTGTACCAACGTTTGGAGTTAGTTTTTACAAACAAGGTGGTATAATGACTAATCCTACTTTATTTGGAATAAATGGGAATAAAGCTATGGTAGGTGGAGAAGCTGGACCTAAAAATTTGGGTCACTATAAGGAAACTTATAGAAAAAATAAGTCAGTGAATTCGGTGAAGGCTAAGTTAAATAGCAATGTTTTATTAGTAGCATAATCGCCTCGCAACGTGGTATAATAATACTAAGAGGTGGTTAAGGTGAGATATAAATTTGAAGATGTTTATAATTTTGTGAAAGAAAATAGCAAATGTGAGTTACTGGAAAAGGAATATAAAAACTACAATACTTATATGAATTTCAAATGTGAATGTGGTAATATTTTTAAAACTACATTTAAACAATTTAAAGATATGAATAAAAGGCAATGCAATGTGTGTGGCAGAAAAAATGCTAATAAAAATAGAACTTACAATATAAATTATGTAAAACAATACTGTAATGATGTAGGTCTAAAATTATTAAGCGATGCTTATACTAATTGCAAAGAAAAACTTTTAGTAGAATGCGAATGTGGAGAAATATTTGAAAGTAGTTTTGATAGTATAAAAAACAGCAATAAAATAAAATGTGATAAATGTACTGGAAGAGGTTATTTTGAAAAAGATAAACCTGCAAATAATTTAAAAACAACAAATGACTTTATTAATCAACTAAATAAAGTCACTGATGAATTTATATTATTAGATGAATACATAGATGCGAAAACACCACTAAGATTTAAACATATAAAGTGTGGCAGAATATGTTATAAAACTCCAGACAATATATTGAATAAATTTAGAGGTTGCCCTTATTGTATAGAGTCGAAAGGAGAAAGAAAAATAAGAAACTTTCTTGAAGAAAATAATATACACTTTGAACCACAAAAAAAATTTAAAGATTGTAAAGATAAAAGAGAATTACCTTTTGATTTTTACATACCAAGTTTTAATTTATGTATAGAATACGATGGAGAACAACATTTTAAAGAAATTTTAGTGTTTAAAAATAATTTAGAAAATATCAAACTCCATGATAATATTAAAACTAAGTTTTGCTTAAAACACAAAATAAATTTACTAAGAATAAGTTATAAACAATTCAATAATATAGAACATATACTATCTGATATGTTAATACCGAGCGAAGCCGTTAAGGAAACTTACGGAACGTGTAGAGACTAGATGGAGTAAGCTAAGTAAAAAAGATACTTAAAATAGTATCTTTTTTATATGCAGAAATATCCACGAGTGCTGACAACCCTAACGTAAAGCCGAGGGTTAAGATATAGTCCGATACTCTTAGAAAACTAAGAGGAGCTAAGGATAAAGAGCCTTAGACATAACGAAATGGAAGCAATCTTACCATTAGATAATTTTTATAATTACTTAGATTCTAAGTTAGATAAATTTATGCAAGAAGATGCTACAGCGAGTGAAGTAAGAAGATTATCGAACATAGTTTCAAAATTAGAGCTAAGATTGGATATAGACGGAAGAGAATTTACTAGAACAGCAATAGCACCAAATCAGGATGAATTAGATGATTATAGTACAACAAGAAATATGAAATTAAAATACTAAGAAAAAGGAGGGGTAAAATGGAAAAGAAATTAATATTTAATAATATTTGTTCGAAAGAATTAGGAATAGTAGTAGTAGAAGGCCCTCCAGAAGTATTAGCGCAAGAAGAATATGAAGAAATAAGTGTAGAAGGTAGAAATGGAACACTAATAGAAAATAAAGGGACTTTTCCAAATGTAGAAAAAAGTTTTATATTAACAACTATAGATTTAGACCAGGATATAGATCTTATGATAGAAAAAATTAAAATATGGCTTTTTAATACAAAAGATAATAAACTACTATATGCTATTCCAAATAGATATAATATTGTAAAAAAAGTTATTATAGAAGAAGATATAAAAACGACATTCGAAGAATATGGAGACTTTAAAATTAAATTTTTATGTGAACCATTTTATTATAACTTACTAGAGAAGGATATAACAATAACAGAAAAAGAGACGAAAGTTTACAATAAAGGAGACTTTAAAAGTAGTCCTAAAATAGTTATATATGGTACAGGGGATATAAAAGTAACAATTAATAATACTGCTATACAAGTAAATAATGTAGAAGATAGAGTTTTGCTAGATAGCAAACTTTTTTTATGCCTAGATAAAGATAATAACAGCAAAAGTATAGATATGATAGGAAATTTTCCTACTTTAGATGTAGGAGAAAACACTATAACATGGACAGGAAATATAACTAAATTAGAAATTAGTCCAAGGATTATATATAGATAAGGGGGAGTATTAATGAGTAATATAGTAAAAATATGTATTTTTAATAAAGATACTCCCAAAAGTACGGTTATTTTAAGTAATGGGGATGCAATACTTGATAATATTTGTACAAGTTGCAAGGTTACAGAAAATTTAGAGGGGACATATGAATTAGATGCAGAATTTATAATTGACGACAAAGGATTATGGGAATATCTACAAGAAGAAGCAATATTGAAGGTAAAGGTTGATTATGGTGATGAATATTTCAGGATTATAAAACCAAGAAAAACACGAACTAGAGTAATCATATATGCTGTACAAGTTACTATATATGAAACTATACATTTATGGCTTAATGATGTAAGGCCCACTGGATTAAATGGAACAGCAGCAATAAACTGGATATTAGATGGGGCAGTAGGAGTCAAAGAATTAGAAGTGTATTCTAATATATCTACATCAAACACCGCTTATTATGAAAATATAAATATGTATAAAGCGATACATGATTGTGATCAATCATTCCTCAATCGCTGGGGTGGAGAAATACAAAGAAGAGGATATCTTTTAAAAATACTTGATAAAGTAGGAAAAGATAGAGGGGTACAAATAAAGTCATGCAAAAATTTAAAAGGATTTGAAGCTAATACAAATGTAGATAGTATTACAACTAGAATTAAACCAAAAGGCAATAATGGAATAACCATTGATGGTTTTATAGATAGCCCCATAATAAATAATTATGCTAGAGCTTATACTAAAGAATTTACTTACAATGATGTAAAAGTAAAGTCTGCAGATGATGAAACAGAAGGATTTAGTACATTGGAAGAAGCTCAAGCGGAACTAAAAAGGTTAGCGCAATTAGAATATACAGAAAATAAAGTAGATATTATAAGTGCTGATTACACTATAGATTTTGTGGATTTAAGTCAAACCGAAGAATATAAAAACTACATAAAAGCTGAAAGAGTTTATATAGGAGATAAAGTTTCAGTTTTTGAAAGCAAATTGAATATAAATGTAGTTGTAAGGGCAATAGAAAGAAATTATAATGTTTTAACACAGAAAGTAGAAGAAATAAAATTATCAAATAAGGATATAGGCAGAAAATCTATAAATGATGTGATGATTGATATTTCAAAGGAAATAGAAAAAAATGATAATTCAATTGAAAAATGGATACAAAGTTTTATAAATGCAGGTATAAAAGATAGTTATGTGTTCTATAACAAAGAAGAATTAATAGTCTGCGATAGTCCTACCATAGAAGAAGCTATACATGTATGGAGATTTAATAAAAACGGATTGGCCCATAGTGCTAATGGTTACCAAGGACCGTATGATATTGCATTAACTGCAGATGGAAAAGTAAATGCAAACATGATATTAGCAGGTATGCTAAAAGGCCAATATATAGATGCTAGAAATATAACTGTTCCAGACGGAAACGGAGATATTACATTCTCTGTATCAAGCGATGGTAAAGTGCGTATAAATGAAGGGGCAATACAGCTAGATGAGGAAGGCATTCAGATTTTACATAAGAGCCAAAATGAATCCCTTGTAGGTAGGACAGTAATGGACGAGGAAGGTTTTAGAATATTAGACAAAGACGGGAATGAACTGGCGGATATAGGTGCTAGTGGAGCGCATTTTGCTAATATGACTGTAGATGGGAGATTTAACCATTATCCGAGCGCACAAATAATAGATAGACAACAAGGATGGTCAAAAGATTATTATGTTGGGAAAATTGCTACAGGAGACGGTTCGGGAAGAGACGAAGCAAATAAGGCGGATAGTCTTCAGACTGTTTTAAGAACTTTAAAAGAAAATGGTTGTTTGTTTTTTAACGCAATATATATTAATTTAGAAGCAGGTGTAAGAGTTAGAGAGAAAATCGTATTGCAGGATTTTTATGGAACTCTATTGCAGATAAATTTAGGAAAAGATGCACTTCTACAAGTAAAGGAAGGAAGTGTTATAGAAGATACGAGATGTAGAATTTATGTAACTTCTTCAGAATACAACGAAATGAACACCCTAGATTCTTATAATGAATCCGGCAAATTAAATACATTAGGATGTGTGGAAATTAAAAATGTAGCAGGCTTAAAACTTAGCCATAATAGTCATGTTAGATTTGATGGACTTCGTATAAGAGGAAATACAACAGATTCTGTAGGTTTTAGGTGCGCAGATAGTAATCAATTAGAGATCACAAACTGTGATATAAGTAAAATGGATAAAATAGCTGACGTATACAATTCTTCAAAGGTACTTCTAGTTAATTGCCAGGGCAATGTAAACAAACTTGTTACGCTTGCGAGTGGAGGTATTTTTAGCCCCTCTATTCAAGTACCTTCTTACACAGAGACAGACCCATGTGAAGTACATGGTTCATCCGCTGTCGTGAACTCTTTTGACACATATGTTAAGAAAGATTCACAATTCCAAGATACCTTTAGCACCGATGATAATACGAATACTCTAGCCATATTTGGAGTAAGTCAACAGTATACAAACTACGAAGGCGAAGGAATAAACGAAGAAACAAGTATGCTTAATCTTGTAGGACAAGGAAAATTCAAGGAAGATTATAAATATATGCATGGGTACGCAGTGTTCGTAAATGATACAGAGGATTCAATGGCGGATTATCTCAAAACTTTGGACAGTTACAATATGTACTTAAGAATGACGAGAGCTGATAATAATACAACTGCACCAATACCGAGAGTTAGATTCCAATTATCTAACGGAGAATATACAGCATATTATAAGTTAGATGCATTGACAAGCCCACTAACTGGAGATGGAAGTGGAGCGCAAATTATAGATTATAATGCTACAGAAGATAGAAAATTACCGAAGGACCTTACGGATAAAATAGCAACTTATGGAGTGTATTCTGTAGAATTTTTTTCAGATGAGGTAGCCAATTATCTGATAGTAGACAACATAAAATTGGTAGTTGTAGGAACGGCTAAAGGAGATGAAAGCGGAGACATTGGAACAGATGTAAAAGCAATAGGTAAAATATTAGCTAATGCTCTTAATGTGCGTAAAACTCCAGGAACAGACGGAGAATATGCTGGATTACTTGTAAATGGGAATACAGTAGAAATTGTAGGAGTGGATGCAGCTACAGGTTGGTATAAAATAAAATTTGAAGGTGGCTATGCATATATAACAAATAAAAGTGAATATGTAGAAATTATATCTGGGGATCCAAATGGAACAACTACTGTAAGCAAAGTAGAAGTTTTAGCAGATAATCTTAATGTGAGAAGTGGACCAGGCACAAGTTATAATTCGATAGGAGTTGTATCTAAAGGTTTTATAGCAGATATTATAGAAACCGATAGTGCATCTGGATGGCATAAAATAAGTTATAACGGAGAATACGGATGGATTTCAGGGAATACAACCTATGTAAAAGTAACTACTGGAACAGCTACAGTAACAAATGAGCTATATGATGGAGCAAAAGTGGCATCTTTTGCAGAGTCTTACTACACTGCGAGAAATAATTACACATCAGCGAAAAGTTGGGATAACGGGTTCACTTACGGAGATTCTACACCATGTAACACTAGTGCAAGTGGTACGCAAGGGGCTACAAATAGTATATGGGAGAAATCTACATCGGGGAACTATTGGAAAATGATAGATGAATCTACTTTAATGTTACTTTGTCTTATGGGATATTCTTATACAGATTCTCCTTATTCAAGTTTAGTAAACTTTAACAATTATAGAAATAACATAATGGCTAAAAATAGTGCATATACAGGAGCAATAGTTCCTACAAATGGTTCAAATCTTGCGAGAACTTGTGCAGAAATAGCACAATACTTTTACAATAAGGGACAAACCTTTGAAGTAAAGAGCGATTATAGTAATTTACAAAAGGGTGATTTATTATTTTATGCAAGAAAAACAAGTAGTGGAGCATATGTCTATCCAACTAGATGGAAATATATAAGCACAGGAGCAATTTGCATAGGACAAGATAGTAGCGGAAATGCACAAATAATTACGGCGATGAGTAATCCTGGAGAGAAACACTCAGATGGCTGGTATGTAGGACTAAAAAAAGACCTTGTTAAAAACCAACAACCTAGTACTATTGTATTGGCGGTTCGTCCAAGCACTAAGGTTACAAGTAGTGGAGGAAGTTCTAGTGGGGGAACATCAGGAGGAACTAATACGGTTGTGTCAGATTTGCGTAAGACGATATGCGACACAGCTATGAAAATAGTAAATATGGGTACAGCTCATACTGCGTGGTACTCCCAATATTGGAGAACAATTTCACTTAATAATATGGTTACAATAAAGGGCAGAAGTGAAACAGTAGGTGGTACAACTTACAGTCAACCAAGCTGGGTACAGATAGGGGTAACATACGGTTTTGACTGTAGTTCTCTTGTGGGATGTTGTTACGAAAAAGCTGGAATGAGCTATATGAAAGGATTAACTTGTAGTATGGGAACTTTACAGGCTACAGCTAAACAACATGGTGCAACATTTTGGAGATATGCAGATAGTGGATTTACGAAGGCGAAACCTGGCGACATAATAATGTTTGCCAATACCGGCTACACAGTAACTACATCTAATATGGCAACAGTAAGAACGCATCACACCGCTATATACATGGGGAATGGATATATTGCGGAGGCGAGTGGCTACAAGAAAGGCATTATTTACAGTAAGTATAATCTTAGCAAACAAGCCTTCTTTATAAGATTGCCTGAGTTAGACAAAGCGGATAGCGCAAGTTCTACAGGAGGGACAACTGTGAAAGAGGAATATGTTAACTGCTTTAATGAAAAAGGAACGATAGACGACAAAAATTATATATACAAATTACACGATGCTAGATGTACTTGTTATGCAGCTACAGAAAGTAATAGTTCTGGACGAAGTGGACTCGGAACACACATGGGTAAAACAGTTGCAGCACAAAATATCCCGTATGGAACAAAAATATACATACCAGGTCTAAAGGGGCAAACTTGGACTAATGCAAACGGAACAAAAGTTACATTAGATGGTATATTTACGGTCACAGATAGTGGTATAGCTTGTTTTGACTTCGATATTGTAGCAGGAAGTACAAGCAGTGCTTGTTTTAGTAATTATTCAAATCCACAAAGATTTGATGTCTATATTTTAGAGTGGGGAACAAGTACAATACAAAATTATAGCTTTTCTGATACGTACAGAATTGCCTATAACAATGGTGTACTATCTAGATACAAATCAGCATTCAAAAATTATATTAGCAATGGTGGAGTTTTGATAAACCTACTTAAATTCTATAATGATGATGCAAATATAAGAAGTAGTACATATTGGAGCATATTAAACAGTTAAGAGGAGGTGCAACATGAGAGATTTTGATATAGATAGCGATTTGAAGCAAGAGAAATTTCAATCTCTTAAATTAGTGCAGGGAGATAGAGGAAATAAAATTAAAATAAATGTGTATGAAGATGGGCAACCAGTTAATTTGGCTGGTTGCTCTGTTACTGCAAAATACAAAAGAGCAGATGGAGAAATAATAAACGATGGTGTAATAGAAAATATACATGATAATTCCTTCGATGCAGTTATGGATAGTTCTATAACAAAGGTAGCAGGAACGCTAAAAATGTTATTCACTATAGAAAAGGATGATGTGAAAGTTAGTACATTCTTACTATTAGCAGATGTGCGTGAAAGTATAGGAGAAAATACAGGAAGTTCAGGCGGAAATACAGGAGGTGGGAGTGGAGAAGTGACAATAGATTTATCAAATTATTACAAAAAAATTGAAACTTATTCAAAGAATCAGATAGATGCACGATTTAAAGATATTGCGAAACAAACTATTACAACTGAAGAACGAACAAAATTAACTAATTTAGAGAATTATGATGATAGTAGTATTAAAAATGACATACAAACACAGAAGGCTAGAATAGATAGTTTTACTTCACTTAAAGAAGGAAGCACTACTGGTGATGCTGAATTAATTGATGCTAGAGTTGGAATTAATGGCACAACTTATTCTAATTTAGGTGATTCGATAAGAGAGCAATTGGATAATATAGTTAGTATATCACCGAATTTATATGAATTTGGTGATACTGGATTACGTGTTGAAAATGGTATATCTAACACAAGTACAAAATATTGGCATTCAAAACCTATCCCTTGTAAAATAGGTGATGTATTTCGTATATCAAAAAGAGTAAGTTGGCAAAGTTCTTGGATAGGAATATTAGATAAAGCAGGTAACAATATACAATCTTTATCAGATGGAAATCTTATATCTTGGGTACAAAAAGGGGGAGACGATACTAATTATGATACTATAACTGTTTCAGAATATAATTATAACGGAGTTGTTATAGATAAAAATAATATAGGATTTATAATAATATCCTTTTCAGCATATGATAGTGTAACGGATTCAAACAAGGATATAATTGTTAAAAATTGTAATTTTCCTGATGTATTTGCAGAAAAAGGTTCAACTCTGCAAGAATGTGTAAAATTTAATGTCGTGCATGAAAATATAATAAAAGATATAAGTAATAAACAAATAGAAGAAGATAATAAACCATTCAAAAAAGGATTTATAGCACTTAATTTTGACGCTTTTAATTTTGATGATAAAAGATTCGAAATATTACAGGAATATGGGTTTAAAGCGACGGTTACAATTGGCACTCAAACAACTCCAGCGTATAATGAAGAAAGAAGCAATAAATATAAAAGAATAATGAATAATGGTTGGGACATTGGTATTTATTCCGCTGTAAATTGGGTTAAAGATACTTACAATAACGAAGCCTTTACATCCACAGATGATGCAGTGATAAAAGCATGGGATGATTATGTAAAATTAGCCAAACAAGATGCAGAATTGAATGGTGTATATTATCCTCAAACGTGGTTTTGTAGACAAAATGCCTATTGTGATGCTTTAGGGACTGCGTTGAAAAAATATGGATTTAAAATGTGTAGAGGTGAAGATTTTACAGATTATAAAAAAACACCTATGTATTTTGAAAATAACTATAATTTTGTAACAAGAGTTAAAGGATTATATCCTTCAACTGTAGATGGATGTTTATGGGAAATAGACCAAGCAGTAACAGGGAAAAAAGGAGTTTCTATATTTTCACATGGAATTTATGCAACTACCGAAACTGCTGAAAGTAATTTTGGATGCACAGAGGAAAATTTGAGAAAAATTTTAGATAGAATAAAAAAATATGTAAACGAAGGAAAATTAGAAGTATTAACATATAGCGAAATATATAATAGATATAATCCAAATGATTCAAATATGATTAATTATAATAGGATTTTAAAAATGCTAACCAACAGTTCGTAATTTAAAAATATTGCGTACTTAGTTTTGCGATATGGTGGAGTATAAAGGTACACCATTTAAAAATTAGAAAGGAGATTATATTATGAAAGATAAAATATTGGAAAGATTCGCTTATGATACTGGAGCAACAGATAGTGGAATTAATCACTCAAAAGAAGATATTAAAGAATATTTATTAAATTTATCAGAAAATGAATTTAGATTATTTCTAAGTAGATTAATTAGGGAAGAATTTTTATCTGAAAATTCATTAGAACAAGGATATGGAATTGAAGATGTGTCAAGTTTTATAAATTGGATTAAATATGATTTAGAAATAGATATTTAATAATTAAAAGGAGGTTTAATTATGAACGAAGAGTATATTCTGTTAGAAGAAGATAAAAGAGAAGAATTACGAAAAGCATATAAAATAATTGAAAAAGTAAAAAATAAAATAAATCTTGATTATGAAGAATATACATGCATAGATACAACGCTTGATTATTTAAACGTTGCGATAAATTATAAGAAAAAAATGTTGTCTTAGTTAAAAATTATTGCGTACTTAGTTTTGCGATATGGTGGAGTATAAAGGTACACCATTTAAAGATGAAGGAATAAAAATCAAGGAATTTTGTCCTTATTGTAGAAGTATTACAATTGATAAAAATGAAGTCAAATAGGTAAGATCATAGAGCAGTTATTAATTTAGCTGCTCTTTTTATATAAGAAAGGAGGATTTAACATGCAAATTAACATAAAAACTCCAGAGGGAATTAAAATAGAACAAGAAGAAATAGAGGCTTATATAAAACATGTAAGAAAAAATAATCCAAATAGAGAGATAGAATATCTTAATATAACATTAGATAAATTAGGATACGTTGATCTAGAATATAAATTAGCACCAGTCGAATTTGAAAGAGTTAGACGAATTACAGGATATCTAGTAGGAACAACTAACAGATGGAACAACGGAAAGAAGGCAGAACTAAAAGACAGAGTAAAACATGAATATTAAAATAGATTATTATTTTAAGGAGGTGATAACAATGTAAAATTATTATATTTGTGTAAGTATTTAATATATAGTAAAACTTAAAAAAAGCATTATTTTAGGACTGTAGAGGTACAGCCCTTTTTTATTGCAAGAAAGGAGAAAAACATGGATACAGAAGTAATAGTTGCAACGATTGCATTTATTGGAACATTAGTAGGCTCTTATTTTGCTAATAGTAAAACTACTGCGGTAATGCAGGAGCAAATAAAAGATTTAAAAAAAGATATATCTACTTTAAGTAATAGAGTAGATAAATACAATAATTTAGTTGAGCGCATGGCAAAAGCTGAAGAAGGCTTAAAAGATGTACATTATAGAATAAACGAAATAGGAGGAAATAAATGATCGATTTAAATTTATTAGGTAGCTACTTAGTTTTAGTAGTAGTAGGTATTTGTGTATGCGTAGGATATGTTATAAAAACAAGCTTTAGTTTTATAGATAATAAATACATACCATGCATAATGGCAATACTTGGATGTATTTTAAATGTTTGGATAGCAGGAGGTATAAATCCAGAAATAATTTTAGGTGGTATGTTATCAGGACTTGCATCAACTGGATTACATCAAACTTTTAAAAATTTAATAAGGGGTGAAAAAAATGAGTAAATATTTAGTAGCAATCGATGCAGGACATGGAATGTGTACACCAGGTAAGCGTTCTGTAAAATTGTCTTCAGATCTGTATGTTAATGGAGTCTTAGTTAGAAAAAAAGGTGAAATAATTAAAGAAAATGAATGGAATAGAGCTATATCTGAGTATTTAGCAAAAGCACTTACTAGATGTAATATTGGCTATATGTATACTGCTGATATGACAGGAAAAACAGATGTACCTCTAGCAACTAGATCATATAGAGCAAATAAAGCAGGTGCAGATATATTAATTTCTAACCACTATAATGCAGCTGGAACAGCAACTGTTTGGCAAACAAAAGTTAAAGGATTACTTGTTTTACGTACTAAAAATTGTTCTTCAAAATCTATAACATTGGGAAAATTAGCAGTAAAACATTTAACAGCAGATATAGATTATGAGTATAATTACGGCTTGATGCGCGATGTAGATATGAGTGGATTTACACTAGCGATTTTAAGACAAACAAATATGCCTGCCATATTAATTGAATATGGATTTATGGATTATGAAAAAGAAGCAAAACTTATGTTAAATCCATCACATCAAGAGAAATGTGCAGAAGCAGTTTGTAAAGCAATTTGTGAGTATTTTGGTATAAAATATATTTTGCCAAATATTAAAGAAGAAAATAAAACACTATATGTTAAGATAAAAGAAGATATAAATATGCATAATCGACCAGACTTTACAAAAGAGAGTACAATAGGCATTGTAACTGCTGGCGGAGTTTATACTGTAATAGAAACTATAAAGAGAAATGACACAAATATGTATAAACTTAAATCAGGGGTATATATTACAGCATCTCCTAAATATGTAGAAACATTCAAGAAATAATGAGCCGATATGTATAAATATACTAATATAAGTTTATACTTCTAAAAAAGGAGGTATACGTATGTTACTTAGATTAGGATATTTTATATTAGGAGCATTATTAGCAACAGCTATAGTACCATTATTATTAGTAGGCTAAGGTTTTAACCTTAGCCTATTATAATTTACTAGCTTTGTACTGATAACTGATTTTATCCTCATTCACTTCTGCATATAACATAGTTGTATTAATATTTGTATGGCCAAGCAATTTTTGAACGACTGTAATATCTGCAGTAGAAGCAAGTTTTGTTGCAAAAGTATGTCTTAGAAGATGAGGATACAATTTCTTTACGTTTAATTTTTCTTTTATTTTCTCAAATCTTTTTTCAATTGCTCGTTTAGACATTCTATTATAAGGTTTCTTAATTCCTACAAACAGAGCAGTATTATAATCTTTTCTCTCATTTAAATATTGTTCTAAATAGAATTTAGCAATATCAGAGAACATAACATTTCTTTCTTTATTACCTTTGCCGACAACAGATAATTTATTAGATGTAAAGTCTAAGTCATTTATATCTAATTTAACCAATTCTGAAACTCTTAGTCCAGTAGAATAAGTAAACTCTATTAGGGCTCTATCTCTTTTATTATCACAAGCAAGTCTTACCTGTTCTAAATTTACATCATTTAAAGATTTTCTTAATCTCTTTTCTTCTTTTACCTTTTTAATCTTACGAGAAGGATTTATATCTAAATAACCTTCATCATATAAAAAATTAAAGAATGACTTTATAGTTGTGATAATTGTATTTAAAGTATTTGATTTACATGTAGTTTGTTTATTAAGTATGTACATTTTTAAGTCAGCTACAGATATTTTAGTTATATCTTTTTCTAAATATCTATCTAATGCTTTTAAAGTATAACATTTATTTTTTATAGTTTCTTCTGATAGACCTTCTAGTCTCATAGAATTAGCATAGATATCTATATAAGTTAAGAAGTCGCCTTCTTCTTCCTTTAGCAATGTTATTTCTACATTTTGAGTACATTTATATAAAAGGTTACTTAATGCTCTTTGTTGAATTACATTAAAACCAAATTGATCTGATATTTCTCTTACCGCTTTTGTTATAAATCTTTCATTATAATTCACTATATTTTCTACTACGTTCATTTTTATCCCCTCTTTATTATATTTGTGTTTATAAAAATATCTTCGACTTATCGAATATATATTTGATATTATTATAATTTTGCATATTCGTATTGTCAATATATTTCTTTAGTTTTTCAAAGATTTATGTTATATTATAAATATAAAATGTTTTAGGAGGATGTCATGGGAATTAAATTTTATAAGTTATTAGATTTATTAAATAGGAAAGGAATAAATAAAGAGGAATTAAGAAAAAGAACAAACATTTCGTCTTCAACTATGGCTAAGATATCAAAAAATGAATACGTATCTTTAAAAGTAATAGAATCTATATGTAGGGAACTTAATTGCCAACCAGGGGATATAATGGAGTATATATCAGAAGAAGATAAAAAAAGCTAGAGAATAATATCTCTAGCTTTTTTATATAAATAGCTTGTCCATACATATTATAAAATAAAATT
>OBXC01000752.1_pt1 | contig 20326 bp, 22 predicted proteins | sample 1538111 | NCBI WGS metagenome assembly OBXC01 (sample SAMEA2580137, study PRJEB22360) | human gut metagenome | biome: human gut; feature: human-associated habitat; material: faeces | place: Denmark | collected 2008/2010
TTATAGCGATAGGTAATCCACCTCTTTTACTGCATCCATTTGAATGCAGCAGTCAGGGTGGATTTTCCCCCGCTTCACACCGTGCATGCGACTTTCACCGCACACGGCGCTCCATCTATACAGTTGTTTTGGCATGGGAAACCAGATTTTTCCTAAATTCTTCGATTTTTCTGCGTGCCTTGGAGTCGAATTGTGTGATATCAGCATTTGGATTCAGGATTGCCTGTTGGCATTCTCTGTGCATGGACGCCAGGTTACTTACTTTGTTCACCTTGTCCAGCGGTAGGTTGGGGTCAATATGGTGGGCATATGGGGCGCTGGATATCAGCCATCCGCCGCATACCCTGCATTTCAGCCTGTCCCGGTTCAGGGCATAGGCCCGATTCATATAGAACTCGAAGTTGAAGTTCCTTTTCCATCGTCCCTGTGCCACGAGTTGAGCTGTACTGCTACTGTACATGTGATCCAGGCGGGCATTTTGCCGTTTCTTCTTTGTCCGCCTGAAGTACAGTTGCCGGCCGCGCTCTGTATATGGGGTTTCCTCGTGGTGCTTTACCGCTGGCTTTTCCCATTTGCAAAAAGAAAGTGAGGTCATTCCAATATAGAAATCCCGGTATTGAATAGAGGGTATTTTCTGCTTGTACTTCTCATGTATACGGGGCAAGTTTCGGGTCTCTTTTGCGGGTATCCATTTGCCCTTATATTGCTTCAGACGGTGCATAGCGATGCTCTGAAGCCAATGGGCATACTTTTTCATGGCAATATTGACCCAAGTGCAATTGGAGTAGTAGTTGATAAGCCCTCTTATTTCGCTGTTAATCCGGTTAATTGCAAGAATGACCTGTTCTCGGCTGTAGTTGTACGGAATATTCTTTGTTTCTTTTGCAATGGCATCCACCTTTCGCTTCAGCCGATTTCGGTCAGGAAGCGTACGTGGAATGTAACCTTTTAATCCTTTGCCTTTGACCACCTTGTATTCATATCCAAGGAAATGGATGTACTGCTTACGCAGGTCGGTTATCAGCGTTTTCTCCGGGGATAGTTCGAGTTTCAGTTCCGCCTGAAGATACTGCTGTAGCCGTTCCTTCCAACTCTGGGCATGCTCTCGACTATCTGTAATGATTACAAAGTCGTCGGCATAGCGGACGAGGTAGCCGGGTATCAAGCGGCTGCCCTTACGGAGCCCCTCCGACTTACCTTTCCAGTCTTTGTAAGGGAATCTGGTTTTCTTCTGTTCCCATTGGCTGGTTATCCATTGGTCAAGAATGTCCAGGCTGACGTTTGCCAGCAGAGGTGAGAGTACCCCGCCCTGCTGTACGCCCTTCTCATTGACTTCACATTCTCCGATAATACCAGCTTTCATCATTGCCTTGATTATTTGCAGTACCCGTCTGTCCTTGATGCCCATGTGATAGAGCCGTTTTATCAGGACATTGTGGTCGAGCCTGTCAAAGCATTTGCTGATATCTCCTTCGACAATCCAGAAATACCCCGTTCGGAATACCAGGTCAGTTACGCGGGCAAGCGCCTGATGGGTATCGCGCATCGGTCGGAATCCATAGGAGTGTTCAAAGAATTGTGCTTCCAGAATGGGCTCCAGCACAATCCGGACGCATTCCTGAACGATTCTATCCCGTATCGTAGGGATTCCCAACGGACGCTTTTCTGCCTTTCCCGGTTTATCAATATACTTCCGGCGTATTTTTTGTGGTTCATAATGCCGGAAAGCGGCCTGGATATCTTGGATTACCCATGCTGTCGGTTTTTGTAGATATCCCTTCTGCATGGTTTTGTGGTCAATACCTGGCGTCTTGCTTCCCTTGTTGGATTTGATGTTATGGATGGCTGTGATAATCGTTGCCTGTGCAGACATCAACTCGACCAGTCCTTTGAATGCGGGGCGGTTTCCTGCCTCGCGCGCCGTTCTGGCCGACTTATAAAGTGCGTCAAGTATAACACGCAGGTCTGTTTCAGATTTTGGGTAGTCGAATTGTTGTGCCATGGCCACCACCTCCTGTTTGAAACAAGATTTGGCGCTATGGTTTTAGTCAGGTTCGCCTACGGCTTCCTCGACAGACTGGTTCCATGTTCCCTGTACAGACTATGCCCCTTCGCTCCACCCCCATTACAGGGGCTTCTTCACTACTACGGGCTGCTGTCCCACGGATTTATGAGCCATTTCCTGCTCATGCGGCTGGTGTGCTAACCAACTTACGCCGTCCTGATGGCCGGTGTGCCGTCCGTGGTTCCCTTGTTCCCTGCATCCTAGCTTTTCATGGCAGTTTTAGCCTCTCCCTATGGCCCGGCTGTCATCACTGGCTGGTGTGACTTTGCCAGCGACATTCGACCATTCCTGGTTTTCTGCGGCCCACTACAATCCCAAGGTATTGAGCTGCGACAGCACCCCACATGGGGGCGGGTGGCTGTATAATCACCCTTGCGTTTACGAGCTGTTAGGTCGGGAGTTTGTCGGTCTGTTTGACATACTAGGCGTGACTGCTTTATAGCCTCTAGCGGCGTGATACCATCTCAGATATCACCTCCGCACTTTACCGAGCTTCGTACCCACCACATAGCACTGCGATGGGCACGTCGGAGACTCAGAGCTTTTGTAACCCGTCACACCGGGTCAGGCGGGAACTTCCCCCGCCGATTCAGATACAGAGTTCAGATTATTCTTTCATAATCTGCCTTGTTTTATTGCGCATTTCTACGCAGATTGTCAAGGAACAAGGCGCACCGGGTTTACGCAGTACGCTGGAATTTCGCGGGTTTGACCATCGGCACCTTTGTAGTTGTAGTAGGTGTAGATTTGGGATTGGATCTTGCCGTTGATGGACAGGTAGGACATCTTCGTGCCGCCATTATATATATTGATTTCACCAAGCGCTTCATCAACGCTGGAGGCGGCAGAGGCGGATGTCGGGAAGAGTCCCAGGGCCATGATTAAGGCCAGAAGCATGCTAAAAAATCTTTTTTTCATAGGCAACCTCCATAAAAATAGGGAGGATGCCTCTATACGCTGCATCCCCCCCTTTGTGTTGAATGGGTAATGATTTAGTTGTCGGGCTGCAAAAAGGAAGTGCGCTCACTGCGCACTTCCTTCTCTTAGAGGTGTTGCTTGCTTATATTGTATAGATTTGGTATTCCGTACGTTGAAAAATTCCATCCGAAAACACATCCCACGCCTGCATACAGTAGGTGCCAGGGGGGACGCTGTTAAAAATGTTGGTGATCTCGCTTGCGCGCCAGGGCCAGAACATCTGGTAGGACTCGCCCTCTGGGATAGTCAGCTGGATATGAACCAACTGATTCCCCTTTGAACTCAGGACCGGCGCCCCATCTTTCCAGGTGACCGGGTTATCACCAATGGCATTGTACAAGGTGTAGAGCATTCGTCGCGTCTCATAAAGATTGCACACAAAGAGGTAATCTCCATCTGAGTCAGTGTATCGTATCGCCTCCGCTTCCGGGAGTTCCGGCTGCTCCAGCAGGCTCCAGTCACAAGTGGGCTCCGGGAGGTCTCCAACAGGCCCTGATGCAAACATATTTTTATCATAGCGGGATACATCGGTGATGGTGTAGTTGCTTCCGTCATCACAGCGGATCACATCCCCGGCCTGCGGAACATAGCGGGAGCCATCCGATGGGATGTTGATCGAGCCATCGGTGTTGTAAGTGATTCCTTGGCGGCTGGATGCTGAACTCCCTGCGCCTTCCTGCGGGATATTTTCGGTTGCGTCTCCCGCGGTGGAACCGCCTGCCCCAATGGCGCCGCCCTCTGGGCTGCGCATTGCACGATAGAGGAGAATTGCCATATCGCCTCTGGTGACGACGCCCTTTTCTGCCAGCTCGCTCGGAGCAAGTCCAAGGCTGATCAGCTTATCACAGGCAGTATGGTAATCCCATCCGCTGGATTCCAGATACCCAAGATGCCGCAGGATTACTGTGCAGGCCGCTGCGGGCGTCACCAAATCTGCAGCGCCAAAGCTGCCGTCATCATATCCCACCATTAGGCCGTTGAAGGACAGGTAGCCGACATACAATCTGGCCCACTCCGGAACGTCCGGGAATTCACACTTTCTAGTGTAGAGCTCCTGCTCCGCTTCCAGATGCTCCGAGTTTACTGTGATCCGGGTCAGAATGACTGCCAGTTCTGTGCGGCTCAAGGCCTGGTCTAAGGCCATGTCTCCGTTTTGGTCGCCGACCATAACCCCCTGCTCCGACACATAGCTGGCCGCGGCCCGCAGTTCATCATTTTGAGTGGCTGCCGCATTGACGCACATGCTCAGGGCCAAGCCTGCGCACAGTACCGCAGACCAAACACGTTTTGCTTTCATCTCAGGCTCCCTCCTCATAAAGTGTCGTGCTTGCGCTTAGCCACAGCACCTTCCGTTCAGCGTCATACTGGCAATCATCAAAGCTGCAAATGCCCCACAGCGCCAGCTGTTCCGCTATATTGGAAGGGACATCGAACGTGAGATCCATGCGCAGATTGATCTTACCTGTGTCGTTCTTCTGGCTGCCGGATTGAAGGAATGGGAATTCACAGATCATGACAAGCACCTCATTTCCTTTACATTTGCAACGGCTTTTACAGTCTCACAATAATACAGGAAATCCAGCTTGTCAAAGGTTTTTTATTCGGTAAAAGGACGTTATTTCGCACTTTGAGCGATCTGTATCCAAATCCCATCTTTGCATCTCTTTTTGTGCAAAAATGATTTCAAAATATTGAATTTTAATTTTTTATGAACTCACTTCAACCCCCTGGACACAGACGCGCTTGGTTGGCTGATTAGCCAGGCACGTAATCAAAGTGATTCGGTTGTCTGAAGTGGCATTCAAATAGCTCCAGTCAGTCCAGTCGATGAGCCCCACATAGCTGACGGAATAGGTGAGGCTTCCCAGGCGCGTCTCATAGCGAATGGTATCACCGACCTCCAGATTTTTGATAGAGCCGATATTATGGCTGGAGCCCCGGTTGTGGCCACACAATCCAATGTTTCCGCTCCATGCGCTTGTGCTGGGGAAGTGTCCCACACCTTTCCGCATGGACGCGGCGGATGTTCCATCATAGACCCGGTAATGGATGCCCAGGCTTGGGATTGAAAGAGTGCCTATGCTGCCGTTTGCCTGCTCTACATCGCTGACAGGGGTAAAGGCCGTCGCCGGGGGGACAAACGATCCCCCCCATTGGAGCGGGTAATCATCGGAAGTCCCGTCCGGATAGATGCTTTCGGAAGAACTGCCAACGCCATACTCGATGGAGTTCCCCGCCAGCGGGGAAGGTGCGCTATCGGCCAGAGGGTCAAGAAAATCCACGGCATTTGTGCCGCCATAGTTGTACTGAGCGCCATAAACCTCCTCATACGCAGTGCTTTCATAATAGTCGGCTGGTGCTTTTGTTTCAAAAGAGCAATCAGCAGCCATTGCCGGCGTGCTGAGCAGCATACATCCCATCAGAGCGAGTGCGATGCGCTGGGACAGTTTCATAGTTCAGATCCCTCCTTATCCTCGTCCTTGATCGCAAACCAGTAGTTTTCTGTTTCGTTCCCTTCAATAGGCTCTACCAGATGCGTGCGTACTCCATCATAAAGACGGATGCTGATGATTCGTCCGGCCAATTTCCGGGCCAGCTTGTTTTTCAATTCCACGCTGGAATCTCCCGCGGGGTATTCTCTCAGCTTGGTAAAGTCCAACTTTGGATTACGTACAGCTATGTGTTGCCTGCCCAGCTTTTTATATGCAACACCTTTTGCGTTCATCGCATAGATAGCCGCATTCGGCCGGCGCAGATATAGAAAAGTCAGAATAGCCGCAAGCAACGCCAATCCGGCTGCCAGCAGGGCTAGAATCGGAAACCCAATCGAAAATTCAGGTTTCAGCATTGTCCCAAGGTAGGTCACCGTATATTGGACGGAGCCGATCCCTTCTGATGTGATTTCACCCGTATAGGTGGCCGTGGTGATATATCCGGTTGCTGCGCTCCGGCTCCCGGTAGCCTGGTAGGTTGCGGTAGCTGTATAGGAAGTTGGCACCAGGGTATCGTCTGCCAGGCCTGCCCCTGTCACCGCCCAGGAGATATTGCTGAGAGACAGCGTCTTTCCATCCTTTACTGTGGTAGTCGGAACATAAGAGGGATCATTTCTGGGGAGACCGGTAAACTGCCTTGTGTCTGTAATGGTGTAATACTTAGTGGTATAGCCGGCCGCCTCTGTTTGAAGTGTAGTGTGATCCAGGGTAAGCACGCCGGAATATCCATCCTTGCTGTATTCCATGGTCGGCGCCAGCTGCTCCAGGATTACGGCCAGAGAATCGCTACTGGTCGTTACTGTCACGGCTTCTGTATGTGCTTTGGAGTCATGGAATGGCTGATCTTCCTTTACCGTTTCCAGATGCTCATAGTGGTAGCCCTCAAGATCAAATGGCTCGTCAACCAGTTTGGATGGATCATCTTCCGGGCTGAGTTGGTAGGTCTTGATGATTAGCTGCCGGCCATCCCGGTTTTCCGTCACAGAGCTTTCCGGGATATATGCCGCGGAAACAGGTATGCTCAGCAGACAGAGCAGCGATAAAAATACAGCCAGTCGCCTCATGTGTGTTTCCACCACCTTCTGTACAGAGCGTAGAGCAGCGCTGGGACAGCTGCTGCGGCACAGGCCAGGATCAATTTCTGCTTCATTTTGTCTTGCCTCCATTCACAAAAAATTCTATGGACAGCTCCTGATAGGAGCATGAACCATTATGGATTCGGTCCAGCAGGCCCAACGACGACTCCAAAGCCTGCATAGTATCGCGCCGGTGCCGCTTGACAAATGGGGTCAAAAAGAGCACATCGCCATCCGGCGTCATGGTAAAGATGATGCGGACCAGGGTTTTTGACTTGGCGCGCAGCTCATAGAGACTGCTGTAGCGTTCCAGTGTGAAATGCTTTACATAGGGCTCCCGCATGACGGAAACTGGGGTCTGAAGCATGAGCGCGAATAGCGACAGGAGCTTCTGCCGCTGCTTCTCATTCAGCTCGTCATTGAAGAAGTCATACAAAGGCGGCGTTTTATCATTGGGTATTGCGATCATCAGCTTGGACATAGCTTTCCTCCTCACAAAATACTTCGGTCAGCGATTCTACAAAACCGATTGAGAATATCTTTAATGCGTTCGGTGAGCCCATCAGCCACCAAACGGGGTCTGGCAGGGTCTTTCTAAGCTGGTCATACTGCAACGACAGAAAAAGATAGATACCCTTATAGTCCTTTCGTCCCAACAGTTCATCAAAAGAGGCCAGCACAGCCCCAACAGTCGATTTTGTATAGCTGTCACACAGATTGTAGTAGAACTGTGCTGCATAGATCCTTGTGAATAGGCGCATATTCTCTATGTTGATTTCCCCATCTCTTTTGGCGATCCCCATCTGATAAAGCCTGCTGAGCAGTGGACCATTCATGGGAAGGGAAGTGGAGGGTGTTTCTGCTACTGTCATTTTGATCCATCCTCTCGTTGTAAATTGTGAAATGGGCAAAAAGAAAGGGCTGATGGCGGGTTAGGCCATCATGCCCTAGCTTTTTATGCAGATGATGTGTTTTTTTCTGACTGAAAGTAAAAATCAAGAGCTTTTTCTACAATTTCAGAGATTTCTTTTTGAGATGCGCCTTCCGAAAAATACTTCCCACAGCTTCTGGGAAGCCGGACGGACAGCCGGCCCCGATTCGGCTTCGCTGGCTTCTCACAGGTCAGAAGTTCTAAAATGCGCTGTTGATCCAGTTTCCCATGTTCAAACTCTTCCCGGAGCAGTTTGGCCTTACCTTTGGACACGGTTGCGCCATGCTGGGAAATTGTGTAGTGGATGCAGGCTTGCAGGGTGGAGTTCTCAATAAAGCTGATTTCATAGGCAGCCAGCTGCCCAATCTTTTTGCTCTCATCCAGCAAAAGGAGTAGTGGACGGTACAGGGTGGCAAGACGGCAATACCTGGAGATCTTATCTCTAGTCAGTTCGTACTCTTCTGCAACCTTGGCATCCGTGTGCAACTTCTCCTGACAGTCAGGAGAAGTTGCGCCATCGTCCTCCGCTCTTGCCATGAGGAGATCCGTCCGCCGGCCCTGCTGCTTCATAACATTGTAGTGGGCCGCGACACACAGCACTCGCTGAGAAAAACGCAAATCGGACAACGATCTCTGCTGAAAATTCATTTCAAAGAACAGGTCTTCCGCCATCTTGGGCGTCAGGTCCGTGCGGATGACCGCGGAGACTGTGGTGAGCCCAGCGAGCTTTGACGCGTTGACCCGGTTATGTCCGCTGATGATGACGTGCCGACCATCTGATGTTTTCCAGACTAGAATAGGCGTTTGCACACCATGCTTTTGGATGCTGGAGATCATACCGGACAAGCGAGCCCCGGTATAGAGGGGGAAGTGTTCCTCGTGATTTGGATACCCCTCCAAAAGATCCAGTGGAAGGCTCTCCGTGATGGAGGCACTGGTTTCAGGCTGTTCTCCGGGCTTGACAGGGAAATTGATCATATCCGCAAAGGTCTGAAACTGGATTTTAGGCTGGCCATCCTTAACCCGCATCTCCCATCAGCTCCTTCAAAAAATCTTCGTATGCGACAGCCGCAGGATTTTTGGGTCGGTATTCACAAATCGTCTGCTGATAGCCGCTGGCCTCCGCCACCTTAACGGAGCGTGGAATCCGCGTGTTAAAAATGCGAATTTGATTCCCGATTGTCCGCTCCAGTTCCTGGGTGATCTGAGTGGAAAGGTTGGTATTTCCCTGATTCATAGTAATCAGGATTCCGGCAATCTCCAGCTTTGGATTTGCATGTTGGCGAATTTGCTGGAAATTCCGGATAAATTTCATGCTGCCAATAGCAGAGTAGTACTCAGCCTGGGTCGGGATTACAACGCTGTCGGCACACACCATGACGTTCAGCATGCTGGTATCAAAGTTCGGCATACAGTCAATGATGATGTAATCATAGCTCGGTGAGATTTGGCTGATATACTCTTTTAAGATATATTCACGGAAATCTACGTTACTCAAATTGCGCTCCAGAGTAGAAATTTCCTCATTGGAGGGCACCAGGTCTACGCCGTGGTAGGAATACATATAGCTGGATGGACTCGGAAGCGGTTCTCCAGTGATGACCTGCTTCACGAGAGACAGGATGGTAGTTTGGAGCTTATCCGGGTTTGGTACTCCGTAGGCCAGGGAGGAATCTCCCTGGCTATCTAAGTCGATCAGGGCGGTATGTTTGCCGCGCCGGGCCAACAGATAGGCCAGTGTAGTGGCTGTAGTCGTTTTTCCACAGCCGCCCTTCTTATTATAAACAGCGATAACTTTCGCCACAGAAAGCACCCCTTTTCACAATCATACAGCACCGTCCACCTGGCGGTGTACGATAGCTTCAGGCTTATTTGAGATGGGCGCCGGGCCCGCGTGTAATGGCGGCAAGTCTAACAGGTTTCTAACATTTCTCGATTTTTTCGCAAAATCCGGTTGTCCTACAACCAGAAGGGATTTCCTTCCAGAACCTTGACGGTTGCCCTTTTCCCCAGTAAAATCAATGGGTAGCAGGGTGTCAATACGGTAATGGAATGGGCTTACTAACACGTCTGTGCTGTAAATGGGGTTCAAGAGGCCGCTGGTTCGAATCCAGTCACTCGGACCAAACATTGATAATCCGAACTACATTATTTAAGTGGATAATGTAGTTCGGATTATCATTTCTATTGAAAATCTATTTTAATGGACAAGGGCGGGAATTAGTTCCTGCCCTTTACATCTTTGCTATTCTATCCCTAACACTATGAGAGTATCACGGAGTCGACGCCATTCATTGAGTAATTTCTTTCGCTTTGATTGTCCAGCCTCGGTAATATGATAGTATTTTCTTGTAGGGCCTTCCGAAACTTTTCCTTCATATTGTTTGGTGCAACCATCTTTACACAGGCCACGGAGCAAGGCGTAAATTGCGCTCTCCTGTGTATCAGGGAAACTTTTATGGATACGGTGGAGAATTTCATATCCATACAGATCTTCTACATCCAACAGGTGAAGTAAACAAAGTTCGATTAGGTCTTTTTTCAGCATAAAGATACCCCCGTAATAATTAAGCCGAATATCCCTGTTATGCTGAAACTAATAGCGTATGGTATCCACCAAGAAACACCGAGAGGAGATAAACTAGTAAGTAATACTGTCGTCATAGTACATTCAATAAGTACCGTAAGTCCCATGATATACAGTGCTCGCCAACGGTAATCAGATAGCCGTGATTGAATAAGTCCGCCAAAGGCCGTAAGTGCGCCAGCAGTGCCTACCGCCCATAGCAACAGCCGGGCCGCAAAGCCAGACCTTTCCGGCGGTATCCATTCCCAGATACCCATTGTTAAACCCCATATCATTCCGCCTGCTAGAAAAAGGGCCAGCAGTAGAGCGCCTATGATGGGTAGCAGTCCTTTAGGCATAGGTAATCTTTCTGCGCACCTGCAAGTCCGAAACCAGGCCAAAGGAACTATAGCCCCACATACCAGAAAACACGGCAATATACATTCCCAAAACTTTAAGTTGAATTGTGCTCGTAACAGTATGATTTCCAAAAGTAATAAGCATAGTGTCATTACTCCAAAAACTGCCAACCAGCGGTGATATGCTTTAGGCTCTGTCAGCATCTGGGCCGTTTGGGATGGATGTCCTAATTCCTGTATGAGTGTATTATCATTTTCAGAGTAGTGAAGTAATATCCCCTCATAGTCGCTTAAAACTTCGTCAGCCTCTTTTGGTGGCAATCTCCATCGTACAATGCGAGAAAATTTCTTCATATAGGTTTTTTTATTCATGGTGTCCACCCTCCTTTTACTGTATTCTATTCTATTGATAATATAACGGTAGTTTGCGTGTATTATATCACAAATAGAACAGATGTCAATACACAATACCTAAAAAGCGGGGACATCGTTATAGATGTCCCCGCCCTGTGTGTTAGCCCTGTTTCGTTTTATCCTGTTCCTGCTGTGCTTTCCACTCGGCAAACTCCCGCTGTCCTTCCTCGCTCTCGAAAAATGCCTGTATCTCCGGGAGCAGGACACGGGCCAGGGCTTCCGCTTCATGGAGGGGAATTCCCGTGCCCTAGTTAAGGCTTGCGTGAATCGCCCGGCCAGCTGTCCATTACCTCCCGAAGCTGGCTGTCCTGGCGGTGCGCCTTTTATCGCTATTTACGTGGGGGTTGTATCCGAAATACTGTGTATTCAGTTGTCAGTGGGAGGGGGACCCTCTTATCTATTAGGCGGATTTTAGGGCAAAGGACCTCTTTTACAGAGAATTTTTCAAACTATTTTAAATTTAGCAAACCCTGCTGATCCCCACGCCCTCGACCCTGGAAATTTTTTACTGGCGCTGAGAATGTAATGAGCATGAACGCGCCGGGCCTGGACAGGCGGGAGTTGGACGATGGCCGCATGGAGGAGGTCCCGATCTTCCCTGGTCTCTAGAGGCTGCTCCGGGGACAGCGGCGGGTAGGGCATGTCGTCCTCAAAGCCGTGATCAGTGTCCATGGAACGCTCGCCATGATCCTGCTTGTGGCGCTTGTAGCTGTCACACAGGCGGCCACCAATGAAAGAGTCACGGTAATTTCGTCTGATGCCTCCAGAATGACGCGCTCGGTCAAATGGGGATAGTAATTGTTTAGAATGATAGTCTTCATTTTTAGTCTTTATTTCGGTGTTCAGCAGTTGACGGACTGGCGGATCGAAATGGAGGATGGCGGGGAGCGGCGCCCAGGCCAGCCGCCCCCACCTCTGGCCGCGATGGCCAGAGGTAGTCTGGTATAACAACGTCCGCACGGCGCAAGACCATGCGGACAGATATAACATGATTTTCTTTCGGACACTGGCAGATTTCTGCTACAAAGCCAGACAGGGATACCGGCAGAAAACGACCATTTTCGCAGATAACTGCGGAATGGCCCCCTAATAGGGCCGGACTTTCTTTGACGAATAACCATCAGTCAGCTTGCTGCATGGTAACAACATGGCAGTATCCTCCTATAATCCGCCGTATCCTGTGCATAAGTAAACGGCAGCTTATTGCTAAACCGCCGTTAGTACAAGAAATCCGAGCATGAGGGAATATGTGCCCAGCAGCGGTTTTTTCTTTCCTGCCGCTGAGCAGATAACTTTTGACGTATTTTTTACATAGCTGTCATCAGGCTAAATAGAATCCCCCTGTGAATTTTAGCTGTCATGCAGACCTTTACGAAATCTCTCGGATTAGGATGAAGGGGGTAAGCTGGCGGTCTTGGCCTGCGGGATTATCTACAATCAGAGCCAAAAGCTGAGAGTCGGGCCAATTCTGGAGCTGTTCACTTTTTCCCAGAAGTTCGACAGTCAGATCGTTGGCATCCACGACCATCATCACAATTCCGGTTTTTTGATATACCTCATCACAGACCTTATCCGGCTTACTGGGAATACGAATCCCAATATGCGCATACTCCGGGATGTCCCTCCCCCAAAAGCCGTCTAGTCCCCTCACCTCATCGTCCAGCATGTCGTAAAAAGTACCGTGGATGCCGCGGAGCTTATTAAGGCCGGCGCAGACAGCCGCCTTGAGGACCTTTCCCAAGCCGCAAAAGTTGATGGCAAACTGCATTTTAACAGGCAGGCCCATCCCGGGCCCAGCCGCCGTCTGATGGACAAAGCGTGAAAGAAGCTTGGCCCAGAAGCCTGGCTTGACCTGTTCCTCAGTCACTACCCGCCCTTGGCATAGGGCAATGACTTTTTCGCTGGCGGAAAGAATATCTCCCGGTTGGTAGACTGGTATGACATATCTCTCCAGGAGGTCAATATAATTCTCGCCTACCTGGACGAAATGTGTTGTAATCGCATGGCGGGCATACGTCTTGCCGTTAGCTTGAATGGTAACGGACTTTCCTTCGTTGGCGTAAAAATCCATGGGAAAGATTCCTCCTATATAATACGTAAATTGAAATAAGTATCCTGGTACGTTGCCTCCTTACTCTCCGCGCTTTCTGGCGGGGTACAGTTTAGACCATTTTATAAGGCTTGAAATGCCCATAGATTGCTGATTTGCGGTTTCAAAGTATCATAATCCCACAGCATATTGCTCCGCTCCGTACTGTTGGGATCATTGACTGTAAACTGTCCGTCCTTTATGCCGGTAATCACAATAAAATGTCCGGTTGTTGTAAAATCTCCGGGCCGCATACTGCAAATGATGGGGCGGCCTTCCTTCAAGACACCCTCCATAATCGATTTTGTCAAGGGCAGTTCCTCCCCGATTACTCCGAAGTGCTTCGCTCCTTCGCTCATAAGTGTCCAGGCAGTCCCAGCGCCGGGAACATAGTATCCCTGCTCACTGGCGTATTGGGCCACTACATACGGCGTAATGGTGTCATCGCCCGTTAAGCTGGTAATCACCATGGATAAGCAGGCTGGCCCGCATCCACTGACGGCAACGGAGCTGTTGCCATAGTCGCCGTAACCCCAGCGTTGATCGTATTGCAGAAGAAGCGGAACTTCTCCGCCTTCAACCTCTCCGACAGTTTCAGCAAAAACCTGCCCTACTTTCTCTGGATACTCTAAAACAAAATTCAGCATATCCAGGTTTCTGGACAGCATTTTCAAAATATCCTCGGGATAGATTTCGCAGTTATCTATGACCTGCTGAACCCGCTGATCCTGGCTCACCAAGTCTTGCAGTTTCTGACAGACTTCATGATCCATCGGCGCCTGGGTAACATCTGTACTTTTTTGCCTGCTGTCTGCCGTCCCGCACGCATCATGCCGGGATTGATTGGTGCCCGAGGAAGATGCGCCGCTATCATTCTGAAATAAGGTTCCTCTAAAAAGCCAGACTCCTGCGATGACAAATGCAAAAACAAATGCGCACCAAAACATCACTACCCGCTGGTTGCGTTTGTGACTCCGCCTGGTTTTTTGGCCGAATGTTTCTTTCATAGGTATGCTCCTTTTCTAAAATGCAAAATAAACCACGCTCCTGACAGTTATCATTGTACTGAACAGGAGCGTGGCAAGTTTGAATATTCAGTTGTTTGTTTCTTGAGAAAAACTTGAGGAAGGATAGATGTTTTCTGAATCTGCCGCAGGCAGTTGAACCGTAAATGTGACCGTGTCATTTTCGCTCGATGCATGGATCGTACCGCCATGTAAAAGAATGATTTCCTTTGCAATTGCCAGCCCAAGCCCCGTGCCGCCTGTATCAGAGGCGCGGGATTCATCCAAGCGGTAGAACTTATCAAAGAGGGAGGACAACTTCTCAGCCGGGATTGTATTCCCCTTGTTTTGAAAAATGACGAAGACATGTCCTCTCACTTTCTCGGTAGAGATTCTGATTTCTGTATTCAGATAGCTGTATGCCGCCGCATTTTTTAATATATTGCTGAATACACGGGCCAACTGATCCGCATCCGCACAAACTGTTAAATCTTCATCAATTTCCAGTTTAATTGAGAGCCCGCGCTGAGAAAAGACCGGAGACAACTCATCGGATAATTGTATCAGCATATAGGAGAGGTCTATCGACTCTTTTATTAGCTTGATTTGCTGTGAATTGTACCTGGTGATTTCAAAGAATTCATTGATCATCTTTTCCAGCCGGTACGCTTTTTCCAATGTAATACGTACATGCTTCACACGCTGAGGGGCTGGCATATCCGGATCTTCGTGCAAAAGGCTCAAGTAGCCGATAACGGATGTGAGTGGGGTACGAATATCATGGGCCAGATACATTACCAACTCATTTTTCCGCTGTTCCGCAAGGGCCGTTTCCGCCTTTTGTCGCTCCAGTGTCTGCTTTACAGCATTTAATTTACTCTCAAATGGCAGCATTTCTGGTGATAGGCGGATCGCTTTTGAATCGTCCACCTGCAGAGCGTCAATTCCCTGATCGATCTCCTTGAAGTATTTGGTCATCCATCGGAATAGGCGCAGGAGCAAAAACGCAAAGACGAATGTAATTGCCGCTGCGAAGAACACTTCCCTGTAACTTCGAAAATAGTAGAAATAGATCATGTTCGCAGTTTCACGGTCTACTCCAAAAAAATGCATCAAAAAGTATGCAATTAGGTTTCCTCCTCGCTGTCTCCACAGCAACACATAAAGAACAATTACGATAAGGATCGATAACAAAGCGTTACCGCAAAAACGACGCGTGATTTTAGCCCGAAATGTAGCATAATCGTTGCTGAACTTAATCTTCAATTTTATAACCGACCCCCCATATCGTTCTGATATATTTTGGATTATCCATCGTATCATTTAGTTTTTCTCTTAAATGGCGAATGTGGGACGTGATTGTGTTGTTCGTTTTACTGTAATATTCATCCGCCCAAATCCTGTAAAAAAGCTCCTCGGCGCTGACAACCGTTCCCTTGCTTTCTAAAAGGATCTGTAAGATCGAAAATTCAGTAGGCGTCAGCGTAAGTGATTTTCCATCCAACAAACACTGGTGTGCTTTTACATTCATCTCCAAACCGGCGTGGGTCATGACATCACCGGCCTCCGCTTCAGCTTGCGCGGGATTGTATTTTTTGTACCGCCGCAGCTGAGATTTCACCCTTGCAACTAATTCAAGCGGACGAAAAGGTTTTGTCATATAGTCGTCTGCACCAAGTGTCAGACCGTTGATTTTATCCGTTTCTCCGTCTTTGGCTGTCAGCATAATAATTGGATATGTGTGTCTTGTTCTGATTTTCTGGCATAGCGTATATCCATCTATATCCGGTAGCATGACGTCCAGGATCGCAAGGTCAAGGTTTGTTGTGTTGATACACTCGAGGGCTTCTTTTGCAGAATAGAATTTAAACACGCTATAATTTTCGTTGTTCAGATATACTTCAATCAAATCCGCAATCTCGACCTCATCATCGACGACTAGTATTTTGTCCGGCATGATACTTCGCTCCTCCTTTGCATCGTCCTCCACATATTGTAATAGAAAGGGATATTATAATTGTTGAGCCTTACATGAGAAAATATTAAGATTTTCCTCAGATTTCTATTGTGATTGGGGGAATCGTCAACTACTATTGCAGCAAAATCCTTGAATACATCAAGGATAGGAAGATAATTCGATTTTTTGCATTTCCGCAGGTTTGTGGGGTGCACGTTAGTATCAAGCAAGGCAAGTGTATAGATACTTGACGTTTTTGCACCGCAAAAATGCTTGTTGGGGTGCCCCCAAACCCTCTGGCACTTCTGGCCACGATGAAGCCGCTGACAAAGTCCCCAATTCGGACGTACTTGGGCTGGACCTCCTGGACCGGGTGCCGGACCACAGTCCCGTCTCCCAGCTGCGGTGGAGGAAGCCCTCCTTCGGCAAGAGCTTCCGGCGGCTGTTTGAGGAAATAGTACGCCAGTGTGTCCCAAACGGCCCTGTGACCGGTCGGCTTGGGTACCGACTTATGTGAAGGCCAATGCCTCCCGTGCCTCGGAGGAGCTGATGGAGCTCCAGGAGAGCCCAGGGAATTATTGAGACCGTCTGGACACCTACGGGGAGGAGGGGCTGGAGGAACCGGCCCAGTGGACCGGAAAACACCGTTCCAAACGAACCAAACAGCTCAAAAAGGATAGCTGCCACACCAGAAAGCGTGTGTGCCACACTGACCCGGAGGACGGCCATCTGAACCGCCCCGGCAGGCCCCGGGGGGCCCACTACTTGGGCCGCCAGACGGTGGACACCGACCACGGCGTTATCATCGGCGTCACGGGTTTAACCGTGCTTTTCATGCGTGCGAAAAAGTCCTTTGAATGGAGGACTTGCAAATCGGTGTCAAAGGGATTGTCATGGTGGGGCTCCGTGTCAGGCATTGGAGCGCCCCTGGAGATAGGAGCGGCGTGACCCTGCTTCCGGCGTTCATGTTGGATAGCCTAAGGGTGTATCAAATGGAAAACATTAGAGAAAATAAGAGGGACGACAAAATCATTTCCTGCCGCTTCACGGTCTGTCTTGGGCGGGACATAAAATAGAGGTTGGTCACATCGTCCCGCCCATGGCCGAGGAACCCGGCCACGGCCTTTTGGGCCGCATAGGGAGATGTTGGCTTCGTACCATTCGCCCGCGTAGGTGTGTCGGAGGCCGTGGGAGGCCATTGAGCGAGTGGAGTCCGGCTCCTGGGCGTAGGAACGAAAAGCCTGGAGGACCGTGATGTCCTGATGGGTGGGCACACCGTCCAGGATAAGGAGCTTGCATTCCTGTAGCGTCTGCTCGAGATGATACCGGAGGCGTGGCTCCAGGATGGGATTCAGTGAAACCGGCCGACCGCTCTTGCTTTTCAAAATCAAAAAAGGACGCAGTGCACCCAACGGCGCGGGCCGACTGTTTCTGGCAGATTTCCGCGGGAAACTGCCATCACAGTCAGCACCGGGAGCGGTAAACGCATTGAGGTGACTGGAATGAGAGGATGGAGGCCAGCCGGGCTCCCACAGCGGCCGCGCGTCCTTGGGTGAGGGGCAGATGATACTGCCGGCGTCCGTGGTCCGCCCCCGGCAGCAGGACGGAAAGATACACTGGTATACTGGTGAAACCGGTATGGGGAGCGCTCCTCTGCGCCAGGTTTGTGTTATCCTTTTGGACAGAAAAAGGCCCGAAAACAATTCGTGCTTGTTTTCGGACCTGATGGGTGAATATTCCAAATGAAGGCCGGTCTGTTTTTATCTCTGTCAAGTCTCCAGGGAGTTGGAATAAATCCACGGGTGAGAAATGCCACCTGATAACGGAATTAGCATAGCATAAAACAACACAGCCATATAGCTGCACTTTTTACTATCATTCTAATTATGATGATTAAAATAATTCGTCTTTACATAACCAGTAGATCAGGGCGCAATAAGCCCATTGCCGGCGTACAAACATTACAACGTGCACAACGCGGATCAAAGTCCGACGAACAGACGGCCAGCAATCCGGCGCATGCCCCGTGATTTCAGCGAGTGGGTACAAAAATCAATCACAGCTTTGATACCATAATATATCCTGCTTTTTAACCAGTAAATCTGTATGTAGTATCCGGATAGGGGCGCACTTATACAAGGTGATCTGCCAGTCCTCCTTAACTTACAAGTAAGGTTTACCACAGGAGCCTGAGGGATGTATAGGCGAAGCTTTTTCAACTGTTTAGAAGCTGCTTCTTGCATTTCCGGTCGGAACATTCCGTGTCCCACGCGGGCGGCATGTATTGTTGGAATGCCGAATAGGAGCCGTGGGAGTACCCGGCAAGGACGAGAAGTCCAGCGTCTAAGCGAGCATCCTGTAGGCCGAGGGAATCATTATCCCATGGCGTGAATACAGGTGGCGCTGATCTGCGGGGGGATGCTATGCGTCATTACTCCGTTGTAGTGGATGCATACTTGACAGCCAGGGCAAAAACAGAGAGCGTTACCGGCGTGCACAACGACAGCTTGATTGGTGCAATGGTCGCACACAAGAAGCTGTGAGGCGCAGGATCTGCATACCGTGGCGTACATGGTTACGGACTTATCTGGTTCCACAGTAGAACCTCCTCTCCCAAATACGGTAGAGTATCCTATGACCGCAACGGTTGAGTAGTTCGAAATGGTCCACAAAAAGCCGCCCCATGAAAGGGGCGGCTCAGGACTATAGATCTTCCAGATCAGCAGCAGGGAGGTCATTCTCCAGGTTATCCCGCGCCAGATCAGTGTCCAGCTCGGGGTATGCGTCAACGGGAATCGGACGCTCGTGGTAAACCAGCATTGTGGGGCCGGAGGTGCCTGCCACAATGGGATTGGCCTTTTTCTTGGTGTGCTTCGCCTTGCCCTGGAGCTCGGGGACGGGTGGGGCGTCGTTGTGGGGTTGGGTGTGCGTCCGCTCGGGGCGGGACATACCTTGCTTTGCCATAGTATCACCTCACCACTAGGGTGCCACGGGCAGAGGTAAAAATACGATACAAAATTTGAGGTACGGCATGAAATTATTGCAGCCCGGCGCCCATTCCCTTATTGCGGGTAGCAATCAAGTCCAAAATTCCGCAAGTACCGCGCTTGCTGACTGAGCTTGCGGAAAAGGAATCACGCCGGATTCGCTCCGTCGCCTCTACAGCGGGGATGAGGTGGTGCTCATCCAGGTATGGAACCAGGTCGGCACCAGCCTGGATAAGCTGGATGTGTCCAAGTCGGACACAAATGGTAGGAGGGGGCATTTGTCAATCTTCGGTGGGGGAGAGCTCTCCCGTTATGGCGTCCACATAATAGGCGCCGCTGTCTGTGGTGATGCGCCAGACCGGTGTGAGCTCGACAGGCCGCGTGGTGCCGCTGACAATCAGATAGCCCGCGTTCATTTCGTCAATGCGGCTGCACACAAAGCCACCCTCTGTCACACCGGCCAGAAAACGGACCAGGACTGTGGCGGCAGAGAGGGTCTCTTCCTCGCTGGACGAGGTTATGGTGCCGGACAGGCGCTGGCCCTCCATGCGGAGCAGTGTGTCATCCTGCCAGAGCAGGGTGACCTGACAGGAAAAAAGGGGTGTTCCCTCCCAGTTCTGGTAGTAGGTCAGTACCGTTTGCCCCGGGCGCTCACCGGACTCGGAGGAGATGAGAGTGCCCTGGAAATCGATTCGCTCCAGGCATGACTGGGAGGCATCCTCGTAGGAGCGCTCATGTTCCTTGGCCCAGGCACCAGGTTGAAAACGCACTGAGAAGGTGCCGTTCATGGAGAATTCAGCGGTGCCCTGTACACTGGAATACCGATGCCGGACATCGTTTTCCCCCTCACGAGAGACATCGCCCAGCAGAGTCTGCGCCACGATGGCCTCGCTTTCTCGGTCGCGGGTGACGGTCATAGGGGAGAGTCCGGCCTCCTGAGGGACCCGCTCCGGGCCGAAGGTGATGCCGCTCTGCTCCAGAACGCGTACGGCCGCCTGGCGCGTATCCTCCTCATAGCGGGCGGCACGGCTCTCCTGCACACCCACCAGAATCAGGAGGAAGGCATTGACGGATACCAGCAGAAGCAGGATGATGTTTTTTAATTTGGACCATTCCACAGGGCATCATTCCTATCTGGCGGCCCAGTCGGCCTCCACAGTGTCACCGCCATTATCCGTATAAAAGACCACTAACTCCCTTCCCTCGGGAGACAGGGCCTCCAGCGCGGCGGCGGCCTGCCGCTCGGGAAGAAGCAGGCTGTGCTCCGCAGTCTCCTCATAGCGGCGGAAGCGCAGGGTATAGTCTATGATCTGTCCGTTCCGCACCGTGAACCGGGCGGCGCAGCCGTCCTCTGGAAGGAGAACGGCCGCTCCGCTCAGGCTGTTACCCTAGCAGACCCTGTACGAAA
>OBXC01000758.1_pt1 | contig 20148 bp, 20 predicted proteins | sample 1538111 | NCBI WGS metagenome assembly OBXC01 (sample SAMEA2580137, study PRJEB22360) | human gut metagenome | biome: human gut; feature: human-associated habitat; material: faeces | place: Denmark | collected 2008/2010
GGAAAAGGGTGCTTTGAATTTCTGGAAAGCATGCACTATTGCATTGGAATACTCACCAAACCGAAAAAAAATTTATGACCGACACGAATTATGGGATGCTTACTTTCAACAGTTGTCCGCTTACAAACATTGTTGACCATTTTTTCTTGTAACAGGCAATTAAGAACAAAGCGAGTGCATGAAGTCTGTTTGCTATACCATAAATTTGATTTTTTCCAGACAAACACGAAAAATGCCACAGATATAGCTGTAGAGCGGAATTCAGGAAATTCCACCCCAACTATCATCACTTACTCGCCATAAATTACTTGTCTTAATACCTGCCTGCACTTATCAATATCCGGCACCAAAACACTCATCCCTCTAATACTGGCATATCGAAAAGAAGCATCTTCAGGGATATTATGAGTTTCAATTTCACTGACACCCATTCCTAAGACTTCCACACCCACTCCGATTAAATCAGAGTTACTCATATCTGTAGTCAATAATGGAAAAATTGTATCTGCAAGCTTTAACATCTCATTCAAGCCAGCGTTTTTCACTTTATCAAAAGCCGCCATTAAAACCTTTCTCTGACGCTCTGTTCGTCCAAAATCTCCATTTCCTACGTAACGAATTCTGGAATATGCAAGTGCTTGAAGCCCATTTAAGTGTTGAACTCCTGCCTGCGTAACTATGTTAGCATTTTCGCTTTCACCAGACATCTTGTCCAGTTCTCTCACATAATCATTTAATACCTTTATCTCATCGTCGTGAATATCCAATTCAATACCTCCAATGGTATCTATCACCTTCTGGAAACCCGAAAAATCCACTTCAATATTGCCATCAATATCAATGTCAAAATTTTGCTTAATGGTTGCGTCAAGAAGCTCCATTCCACCGAAGGCATAGGCTGCATTGATTCGATTGTCACTATATCCCGGAATTTGTACATACAAATCTCTCATTAACGATGTCAATTTAATCGTCTTATCCGTCTTGTTAATTGTCATAATCATCATAGAGTCTGAACGTGCTCGTCCTTCTCCGGGACGTCTGTCTTGTCCAATCAGAAGAATGTTTAATACATTGTCATCCCCAAATACTTCTTCACTACTGGACCATGTAACATCTTCAGGATTTACTTCTTCGTATCCTTTCTCTTCTTCGTCCGGTTCAAAATACTCTTCCTCCGGCTCTACCTTTTCTACTTCTTCTGCTTTATTGATTTTATCTAGTTTAAACCAAGCATACCCTGCACCTGCTATTACCATTCCAAAAGCCACTATTAATATAATCAATATAATTTTTATCCATATAGACACTTTTTTCTTTTTCATTGTTTCACGTCCTATTCTATCCAAAGCAATGACATTAATTGTCCAGTTTCTATACTAGAGCGTAACTACTTTATCTATATTCAACTTAATCTCTCCCATATAAGTCTCTTGTATAAACCTTATCTTTAATATCTTCAAGACAAGAATCGTATCTATTTGCAATTACAGCATCAGAAATCTTTTTAAATTGCTCTAAATTATTTATAACTTTACTTCCAAAAAATGTTGTTCCATCTTCTAAGGTCGGTTCATATACTACAATTATCGCACCTTTTGCTTTAATTCGTTTCATAACACCTTGGATAGAGCTTTGTCTGAAATTATCAGAATTAGATTTCATTGTAAGCCTATATACACCTACAACCACTTCTTTTTCTTTACTAATGTCATAATCACTATTCGCTTCATATCCACCAGCAATTTCAAGAACTCGCTCTGCAATATAGTCTTTTCTTGTTTTATTACTTTCTACGATCGCAGACATCATATTTTGTGGTACATTTTCATAATTTGCTAACAACTGTTTTGTATCTTTTGGTAAACAATATCCGCCATAGCCAAAACTAGGGTTATTATAATGATTTCCTATACGGGGATCAAGACACACACCATTTATAATTTGTTCAGTATTTAATCCTTTCATTTCTGCATAAGTATCAAGCTCATTAAAATATGATACTCTAAGTGCCAAATATGTGTTTGCAAAAAGTTTTACGGCTTCGGCTTCAGTAAATCCCATAATTAAAGTATCAATATTTTTCTTAATAGCCCCTTCTTGTAATAATTCAGCAAAAGTATTTGCAACTTTCACAAGACGAGCATTTTGAACATCTGTACCTACAATAATACGACTTGGATAAAGGTTATCATACAATGCTTTCGATTCACGTAAAAACTCCGGACTAAAAATAATATTATCACAATGATATTTTTCTCTTATATAAGCCGTAAATCCTACTGGAATTGTAGATTTAATTACCATTATTGCGTCTGGATTGACTTTAATCACCAATTGAATAACTGCTTCAACAGCACTTGTATCAAAATAATTTCTCTTACTATCATAATTTGTCGGAGCGGCAATAACAACAAACTCCGCTTCTTTATATGCCGCTTCTCCGTCTAAAGTTGCTATTAGATCTAATTCTTTCTCATCTAAATACCTTTCTATATATTCATCTTGAATAGGTGATTTTCTACTATTAATTAAATCTACTTTTTCTGAAATAACATCTACTGCAATCACATGATTATTCTGTGCCAAAAGCGTAGCCATAGATAAACCTACATATCCCGTTCCCGCAACTGCTATATTTCTCTTCATATTCTCCACTCTCCTTACACCTGATAAAATTCTTTATACCACTCTGCAAACTTTCTAATACCAGTTCTTAAATCTGTACCTGGTTTAAATCCAAAATCTTTCTCAAGTGCGCTGGTATCTGCATATGTAACCGGAACATCCCCTGGTTGCATAGGAACCAGTTTCTTATGCGCTTCAAAATCATAATCTAAAGGAAGCACCTTTGCTCGAATTAATTCCTGTTGTAGAATATCAACAAAATCCAATAAATTCTCCGGCTTCTGATTGCCAATATTATATACTGCATACGGTGGAATTGGCAAGCCATCTTCTCCTTTCTTCTTTTCTGGCGGTGCCTGCATTATACGTTTTACTCCTTCCACAATATCATCCACATAAGTAAAATCTCTTTTACAATTACCATAATTAAATATTTCTATTGTTTCACCTTTTAACAATTTATCTGTAAATCCAAAATATGCCATATCTGGACGTCCAGCCGGTCCATACACAGTAAAAAATCTCAACCCCGTAGACGGAATATTATAAAGTTTACTATATGCATGAGCCATCAACTCATTAGATTTCTTTGTTGCTGCATAAAGAGAAACAGGATTATCTACCTTATCCTCTGTGGAATAAGGTACTTTTTTATTAGTTCCATACACACTTGAGGATGATGCATAAACCAAATGCTCTACTCCTATCTCATCATTATCATATGAATGACGACATGCCTCTAAAATGTTATAAAATCCAATTATATTAGACTTTATATAAGCATCTGGGTTAGTTATTGAATATCTCACCCCTGCTTGAGCAGCTAAATTTACTACAAGGTTAGGCTTGTATTTTTTAAAAATTAAAGATATTTCATCATTATTCGAAATATCTCCCTCCATAAATTTCCAAGTCACTTGACTATTTTCTCCTACAGCTTCATCAATCTTCTGCAAACGCCACTTTTTTATAGAAATATCATAATAATCATTCATATTATCTATTCCGATAATTGTAATTGGAATAGACATTCTTACAATTTCTAATACAAGATTAGCCCCAATAAATCCTGCTACACCTGTTATAAATACAACTTTATTATTTAAACATATACTATCTTTTTCCATTTTATTTCTCACCCTTTTCAAAAAATTCTTATATAAAGTTCTATAATAAATGTTGAGGTATAATTTATTTATATATTCCCCTCATTTACTTTTTTATTAAATTAAGAAGACTCCCAATCACTACTTTATTAAATGAGTACTTATTATTCACTAATCTCATTTAAAAATTCTAACATTTTATTTTCATTGGCTTCTAACGTAAACACTTTCATTGCTGTTTCAAAAGCATTTTTCTTCATTTCTGCAATTTGGTTAGAATCCAATATCAAAAGATTACCTAAAACTTGTAAAAGTGTATCATATGAATTATCTTTTAAATGGACACCATCTTTCATATCACTTATAATGCTATCTGCGCCTCCAACTTTAGTACATATTACCGGTACACCTAAACACATACTTTCTGTAAATTTTGTTGAAAATCCTGCTTTTGCATAACGCTTGTTTTGTCTAAGCAACAAACTAAAATCTGCTTTTTTTACTATCTCTTTCGTCTTTTCATTTGACAAACGGCCATACGCATAAACCCCATATTTATTCCAATTATTACACTGTGTCTCCTTCTCAATATCTTCCATTGTTACTCCAACAATATCTAGATAAATTTTAATCTCTTTTTTATTTATTTCCTTTAAAACATTCATTACTGGTAGAATTTGATCTTTATTTCCGCCTAAGCTACCTGCATAAACCAAATGAATTTTCTCATCTTTATAAAATCTATCTATTTTATTATTCTGCTCTACCTTAAACATAGGTGGAATAAATACTACATGTTTATTATTTTTCTTATAATAATTGTACAAATATTTACTTATAACAATAATACCATCTGCCTGCATATCTAATACTTTCATAGCATATTCTGTTTTATTATGGACAAAATTCTTTTCAAGAAATGTTGCTCTATCTTCTTTTTCAAACCAATCGCATCGTTCCAATATAACAGGTATATTCTCTTTTTTACAAAAATTAATAATCTTTTCTTCTCCTTCTATTCCATATAAGACAACAATATCCGGTTTTTTAATTTTCACTTGACTTTTTAACAAATTAAATATCTTAATACCTGTTAATTTTTCCAGAATCCATTCTAAAGAAGAAAATTTCCAAAATTTTAAATATTTTTTTGTATAGAAATATTTAAAATCTTTATCTGAATTATAATGGCGCTGAGTATCCCAGTTTTCACAAAAATAAACAACATCATAGTTTAATTTTTTTAACATATATCCCATATTTCTTGCATGTATTGCCAATGCTGTATCTCTACATCCAACATCTCCAACATAATATACTCTTTTTTTTAATTTTTGATTTTCCATTATTTTTTCCTTTTCAATATACTCAAAATATATACAAATGCCTTTAATTTAAAAATAATTGACCCTCCTAAATATACAACTATACCCGCTAATACCTGCAATAAAATTGTTATGATATCAGCAAATCCTAATTTCACAATAGGAGAAACCAATAAATACATAATAGCTGACAAAAGTAATGCCGGAATAACATCCTTAATTTGTTCTTTTATTCCGTAATCAATCAATTTTTTATTGGGCATAATATTTAAAATTGCAGATACACATGCAAACAGAGCATTCATTACAGCAACTGCTAACGGACTTATCTGAATAGCTATAAACAAAAAAGTAATTCCAATTGCTTTTTTTGCCATCTCCAATTTCAAACAAATATCGCTTCTTCCTACAGCCTTAATTGCTTGAACATTAGCAGTTTGTGATGGTTGAAACATCCAAAATAAACAACTTATTTGTAAAAAAGGTACACATCCTAACCATTTTTCGGTTAATAATAAACGAATCATTGGTTCTGCAACAATCATCAATCCTGTTACTAATGGAAAAATCACATATGAACTTATCATAATAGATCGCCTTGTTAGTTCTTTTAGTTTTCCTTTTTTTTGAGTTGCTAAAGACATTGCTGGAAACAACACACTACTAATTGCACTATTAATATTCATCACTAATACTGAAGGAAATTGCTCTCCCTTATTGTATGCAGCTAGATCAGCAGTTGTATAAACTTTACCTATAGACAAATTTTTCAGTTCAATATATGCTTGATTAACAAATTGAGCGACTACTAATTTCCAACCATACGACAATAATGTTCTAGCTGACTCTTTATCAAATTCAAATGATGGTTTCCAACGAACTGTAATGAATAAAATGCATGTATTCATTATCGTATTTGTCATATATTGAATGACTAATGCCCAAATACCAGCCCCATTATACGCTAAAATAATCCCTATAACTCCGGAAAAAATTGTTCCTCCTAATGTGGAATAAAAGAATTTTTTAAACATCATATTTCTAGATACATACGCTTGTTGTATCGTATTCATAGAGGCAATAGGTATTTGTAATCCTAATACTCTAAGGATTGAAATTAATTGATTATTATTATAAAAGCGTGCAATAAATGGAGCGCTTATAAACAATATACAATATAGTATTATGGCAAAAAATAAACTACAATAAAACATTGTTGAAAAATCTTTTTGCTCTGCATTGGGCTTTTGAATTAATGTTTCACCTAATCCGTTCGTTACAAAAACATTTGCCAAATTAATAAAAACCAATACTAATGCAACAACTCCATATTGCTCTGGTAACAACATTCGTGCCAAAACTAAAGAAACACAAAATGAAACCCCTTGCGCCAATATCCTCTCTCCAAACTTCCAAAATAAACCAGAAATAATTTGTTCTTTCAAGTTTTTTTTCATTTACTTCTACCTTTCACATTTATCAAATTAACAATTTTTCCCATTGTCCTGCTATTATATCTGGCTTTAATTCCTCTCGTAATTTACTCGCTCTTTTACCCATTTCTCCTGCTTTATCAGGATATTCTATCAAATATATAATAGCTTTTGCAAATTCTTCATCATCTCCTACCGGTGTTAACAATCCATTCAAATTATTTTTTATTACCATCTTTGCGCCACCAATCGGACAATCCGTACATACAACTGGTAAACCTATTGCCATAGCCTCTAGCATTGAATTTGACATCCCTTCAAAATCTGATGACGAAACAAACATACTTGCATTTATAATATACGAATGTACATTCGCTCTCTGTCCCATAAAGGCAACATTTTTATCTATTTTTAGTTCACCTGCATATTTCTTTAATTCTTCTTCCTGTTCCCCTTTACCATAAATCTCCAATATATATTCAGGATATTTTTCTAAAACTCTTTTAAATGCTCTAAATAACATAAAAATATTTTTTTGTTGGCTTAATCTATTTACTGCTACAATTCGCTTTTCACGCTTCCCATTAAAAGGTTGTGGAAGAGATGCTGTGATAGGATTCGCTATTACTTGCGATTTTTTTTCAATCGTTTTTCCATAATATTCTTGGGCTTCTTTTGTTTGAAATACTACTTTATACGCTTTTTGATAGCAATATTTCACATAAACTTTTTCATACCATTTATAAAAATATTGTGGTGCATTCCTCTCAGACAAAATAAATTTATATTTATTCAACAAATTTCCTAACAATAAATATTGATACCCTAAACCTAACGATATTACATAGTCTGGAGCTTGATTTTTTAACAATCTTTTTAGTTCACGAATTCTATAAACTATTTCCTTCTTACTTCCCCTATTTTCTGGCAAAAAATCTATGTTTATTTTAGAATTAATCTCATAATTATTATTTTCTCTTGAAAAAGCTATAAAAAAAATTTCATATCCTTTTTTAATAAAATAATCTCCTAATGCAACTGTCACTCGCTCTGCACCACCGCCACCTAGGCTTCCAATTAAAAATGTTATTCTTTTCATCGAATTATTAACTCCTTGTCTTTCTTTGTATTGCGTTTCCTAAAAGAAGCATAATCAATACACTACTATAGCTTAATTCAATCTGATAATATGTCGAAAGTCCCATATATGCTAATACTGCAAACCCACCAATATACTTTGCTGCACGAATAATAACTTCATCTTTTAAATTAATTATCTTTTTACCTTTAAACACATAACAGTACACTACAATCCAAGAAACAACCGGTAAAATCCCATAATGAAACATAATAAACATAAACTGATTATCGAAATAAGGATAAAAATCATTTCCCAAATATGTATATGTAGCATTTAGACCTAACCCCAAAATCAAATCCTCCCATGAGTGTTGTTTAAAAAAAACTACATATTGTCCACTTCTAGTATCCTCAAACCCTCTTTCAAATAAACTACCTGTTATATTGGGGAAAATATATGAAATTCCTACAATAGCAATAACAATGAATAAACATCCCATAAAAAACTTAATATATTTATTTTTATTGCTCAAAGCAGCAAAAAAAACAAAAAATAAAATCAACGTCTGTAATACCCATGCACGTGATTGTGTAATAAATGCTGCTATGATAATAAATACTAAATTACAATAAATAACTTTTCTTTTCTTTTTATCATTAAAATACACAAAGGTCATTATCCAAACAGATGTAATCCAATAAGCAAATATCCCTTTATACGAAGCATTCATTGGCCATTTTAATCCATATTGTCCCCAAAATGAAAATACAGATATAAAAAATGCGCCTCCTAATAGAACATTTATAATCGGAATTTGCTTTACTAATAAATCCCATATTTTATTATCAAATCCTACTATACTCGCTATTGGTAACAAAATTATCGAAGTTGAAATTGTCTCAAAAAAAACACTTTGAATCGAATTGCTATTTAAAGATATACCCGTCCATAATAAATAATAAAATATCAAGCTCCAAACCAAAATCCGTATTCCGATAGGGACTTTTTTGACAAATTTAATGCTACAACGAAATAACAATAATAGTAGAATAATAGTCGACATAGTTAACATCAATGTTCCCCAACGACCTTTACTTACAAAAGTATATGTATCATAAATGGGTTCCCATACACCTAACATGTTTCTTAATATTCCACCCATTATCGCGCTAATTAAATACAATTCAAATAAAATTTCATTTATAGTAAATTTCGTTCTCATTTTACAATCACCATCTGATTTTTATCGCTAATCTATATTAATCTTTTGTGCTCTCTTATTTCTTCATCTGTAAATCGTTCTCTTATGCGTCTAGCTGGCACTCCTACATAAATTCCATAAGGTTCTGTACTTTTTGTTACTACTGCCCCCCCACCTATTACACAACCTTCTGCTATAGTCACTCCTTTAAGAATGGTTACATTTGCTCCTATCCAAACATCTTTTTCTATAATAACATCTTGATCATCTTTTTCATCCTTCTCGTCTGCCGTAATATCGGCCATATATTTTCCTATAATATCTATTTTATGATCTCCTGTTATGATACTCAATCTCGGACCAATTATAACCTTATCTTTAATAGTTAGTTTAGCTCCTGTTGTCCATAACAGTGCATGAGGACCTATAGTAACATCGTCTCCGATATTGATATTTTTATTTCCTTTAATGTCGCATTTTTCTGCTATATGTACATTTTTACCGCAACTTCCTAAAGAGCATTTGATTACACTCTCACGAAAAGCTTTATAAAAAATTTTTCTGATTAATTCCTCAACTTTATATATAACACTTCCAACTTTTCTTGGCATAATTACTCTCCCAAAACATTCTTATAAACTGCACATACTTTTGCCAAATGTTCCTCTAAAGAATACTTTTCTTTTGCTTTTTCTATACTTTCTTCTCCCATATTATAAATTAAATCGTCATCACTGATAAGTGTCAATATTGCCTTAGCAAAACCATCTATATTTCCCGGCTCTGTCATATACCCATTTTTGCCTTCTTCCACAAGCTGTGGAATTCCTCCCACGTTCGTAGCAATTATTGGTAATCCATATCCCATGGCCTCTAATATTGACATCGGCATTGCTTCTGTATATGAAGGTAAGAAAAAAAAGTCTGCACTTTTGAGTAAATTTTCTTTTTCTTCTTTCTTTACCCATCCCGGAAATGAAAAATATTGAGATATACCTTTTTCTAATAAAATATTTTGAAGTTTCTCAATCTCACCACTTCCAGCCAAGATAAAGTTTACATTATCTTTTTGTTCAATGACTCTTCTTGCAATTTCAGGAATATCAAAACAACCCTTAAGCTCCGTTATAAATCCTAAAAAAAGAATATTTTTATTCTCATGACATTTTCTTTTCAAACACTCATTATGTATGGTGCTATAATTTTCTATCACAATTTTCGGTGTTTTTGTTTTCACAACCTGCAAATTGTTTTTCCATTCTTCTGATAACACCACTAAATATGCACATTTATCAAAACATTTTTCCACCAAATGCTTCTTCCTCTCACCTGCATCAACATACAAGCTGGAAATTTCTGACCCGTGGATATGATTTATCACTGGAACATTGAAACTACTTGCCATATAAACAAATGGCAATTTTCTATAAAAACTTCCACCAAACGAAGAATGTATATGTACAATATCTGGTTTGTTTAAAATCATTTCCCTAAAAAACAGAAAATATGCCACTACTGCTTTTAATATTTTTTTGATTTTACTTCCATCACAATACGATTCAATATATTTTACATCATATTGTTCTTCCAGCTCAGAACCCTTATATCCACTTACGACTGTTGCAATTCCACCTTTTGCAGAAAAGCTGGGCACTACCATACATACTTTCTTTTTCATTATTTGACACCTTTTTCTCTAAACAAGTACCATAAAAATTTACTATTCGTCACAAAATATCTCTTAAAAAGTCTTTTCGGTTCTTTCATAAAACGATAAAGCCACTCAAGACCATGATCTTGCATCCACTGTGGTGCTCTCGGAATTACTCCTGATATAACATTCAATGCACCTCCTACTGCTACCCATACAGAATTGGTTCGACCAGATAGTTTATTACAAAATATCTCTTGTCTTGGTGCACCCAAAGCTACCCATACAAAATCTGCTCCAGATTTATTTATTCGTTCTATCAATTCATCTTCCTCTTTCTCAGAAAGAGGTCTGAAAACAGAAGGTTCTACACCAACAATTTTCAAATTAGAATATGTTTTTTTTATAACAGAAATAAAACTATCTAAATTTTCTTGTGTTGTACCATAAAAATAATGTTTCATTTCTGTATTTTCCGTTCTTTTTAACACTTCTTCAAGAAAATCTGGACCTGTTACTCTTCCCATTGAACTCTTTCCGCGTTTTTTTCCAACAACTGATAACGGTTTCCCATCAGGAAGTGTCATAAAAGAAGAATTTTGAACTTGTCTGTAGGCTTTATCTTCATGAGCTGTAACTGTGGTATGCACATTCGCAGCACAGATGTAATTTCCTCTTGCCAACTCAAAGTTATTAAACAAATTTTCTTGTGCTGTTTGAGCATTTACAACAGATATTTCAACCCCTATTATTTTAATTCTCTCTATATGGTTCATAATATAACCTCTAATACTTCCTCCATACCATCTTATTTACAACATTTGTATAGGACTGAATAATCTTCACTACCTTATCAGATACATTTTCATCTACATAATTGGGTACCGGAAGACCGAAATCTCCATTTTTATTCATTTCAACTGCTGTATCCACTGCCTGAATCAAACCTTTTTCATCAATTCCTGAAAGAATAAAACATGCTTTATCTAGAGCTTCCGGTCTTTCTGTGCTTGTACGAATACATACTGCCGGAAATGGATGCCCTACTGACGTAAAAAAGGAACTTTCTTCCGGTAATGTTCCTGAATCAGATACCACAGCAAAGGCATTCATCTGTAAACAATTATAATCATGAAAGCCTAATGGTTCATGCTGGATTACACGATAGTCTAACTGAAATTCTGTTGCTTCAATTCTCTTTTTGCTTCTTGGATGGCAAGAATAAAGTATTGGCATATTATATTTTTCTGCCATTTTATTAATTGCGTTAAATAGAGACAAGAAATTCTTTTCCGTATCAATATTTTCCTCGCGATGAGCAGATAAAAGAATATATTTTCCCTTTTCTAAGCCAAGTCTCTTATGAATATCAGATGCTTCAATTTTATCTAAATTCATATGAAGAACTTCTGCCATTGGAGAACCAGTCACATAAGTGCGTTCTTTTGGTAAACCTGTGTCAGCAAGATATCTTCTTGCATGTTCAGAATATGCCATATTTACATCTGAAATAATATCTACAATTCTTCTATTCGTTTCTTCTGGAAGACATTCATCTTTACATCTGTTTCCGGCTTCCATGTGAAAAATAGGAATATGCAATCTCTTAGCTCCTATAACTGACAAGCAACTATTTGTGTCCCCAAGAACAAGAACTGCTTCCGGTTTAATTTCTACCATTAATTTATAAGACTCAGAGATAATATTTCCCATTGTTTCTCCCAAGTCATTACCTACCGCATTCATATAAACCTCAGGATCTTCTAATCCCAAATCCTTAAAAAATACACCATTCAGATTGTAATCATAATTCTGTCCTGTATGGGCTAAAATCACATCAAAATATTTCCGTGCCTTTTTAATTACTGCCGCCAAACGAATGATTTCCGGACGAGTACCCACAATAATTAGCAACTTTAACTTACCATTATCTTTAAATCCAACCTTATTCTCCATCTTTGTCTCCTCTAATCTAAATTCTCATAAAATCGTAGTGAAACAACTTCTTCTGAATCTACCTTTGTACATTCAGGAACATGATTTTCTCCCTTTACAATTGCTCCCGGTGCAAGATGACATCCTTCTTCCAGAATACAATCATGGTCCACCATAGCACCAATATTTATAATACATGCTTTTCTTATTTTTGTACCGGTATTTACAACTGCATAAGGCATAACCACACAACCTGATGCCACTTCTGCCAAAGGGCTTACATAAGCCAATGGGTGAATAATCTTAGCAAGTCTTATCCCTGCTTCCAACAACTTATTTTCCCACTGTATTCTTACAGTATTATTTCCAAATGCCGGATACATCTCTGTATCAGCAGATTGAAACTCTAAATATTGGGAACACTTTCCAAGAACTTCTGCATCTTGAGAATTGTCATCTAAGAAAAATATCTTTTCATACTGACCAGTCTGTCTTGCAAGATCTGCCACTACTTTTCCATGTCCACCTGCACCTAAAATAATTAATCTCACGCTTTCACCTTCTCAAAGAATGTATCAGGATGATTTGGATCAAAGCTTTCATTTGCCCACATGACTGTTACTAAATTCTCTGTTTCACTTAAATTGATAATATTATGTGTATAACCCGGAAGCATGTGAATTGCTTCAATCTTATCTCCGAAAACTTCAAACTCTATAATTTCATCTGTACCAATTTTTCGTTCCTGAATCAACCCATGACCAGAAACTACAATAAAAAATTCCCATTTTGTATTGTGCCAATGTTCTCCTTTTGTAATGCCAGGTTTACTAATATTAATAGATACCTGTCCTACTTTATCTGATTTCAAAAGCTCGGTAAAACTTCCTCTGTCATCTACATTCATCTTCAAAGGAAAGCTCACCTTCTCTTTTGGTAAATAAGAAAGATATGTAGAATATAATTTTTTCGCAAAGGAATTATACGGAATTTCCGGTACTACTAAGTTTTCTGGCTGTTTCTTAAAGCTTTCAAGAAGATCTACAATCTCACCCAGTGTTACATGATGGGTAGTCGGAGCTGCACAATATCTTCCATCTTCTTCTAAGACAGTATTTACACCATCAAATTCGCAATGATGCTCTTTCCCTTCCAGTGCATCTAACATTTCTTCTACCAGATCATCGATATAAAGAAGTTCTAACTCTGTACTTCTATCATTCACAGTAATCTCAAGGTCATTTGCAATATTGTTACAAAAAGTTGCTACCGCACTGTTATAATTTGGTCTGCACCACTTACCGAAAAGATTAGGAAAACGATAAACCAACACTTTAGCGCCCGTTTCCTTTCCATATTCGAAAAATAATTCTTCACCTGCAAGTTTACTCTTTCCATAATCTGATGTTCCATAACGGCCAATCAGCGTTGCCTGAATCGAACTTGAAAGCATTACCGGACAATTGTTCCCATGTTTTTTCAGGGTATCTAAAAGTGTAGAGGCAAAACCGAAATTTCCGGTCATAAATTCGGACTGGTCTTTCGGACGATTGACACCAGCAAGATTAAATACAAAGTCACATTCCCTACAATATGTATCTAATTCCTCTGGTGTGGAATCAATATCATATTCAAAAATATCTTCAATGTTTAAATTTCTTGTACGATTTTTCCCCTCTTTAATATTATAAAGATTACATACAAGATTTTTTCCTACAAATCCCTTTGCTCCTGTAACTAAAATCTTCATGATTTGCCTCCTACTTTGCCTGTTCTTTTTTCCATGCTTCCAATTCTTCACGAACATACGCAAGAGACATTAATTTCTCTTTTACCTGTTCTACGTTTAATAACTCTGTATTGCTTGAATTAAATTCTGTTAATGTATTACGCTCTTTATCTCCATCTTTGAAATATTTATCATAGTTCAAGTCACGCTTATCACATGGTACTCGATAAAAAGCACCCATATCTACTGCATTGGCACATTCTTCGTTTGTAAGAAGTGTTTCATACATTTTTTCACCATGACGGATACCAATTACTCTAATCTCGTGTCCCGGAGCAAATAATTCTGTAACAGCTTTCGCAAGTACTTCAATTGTACATGCAGGAGCTTTCTGTACCAGGATATCACCGCTTGTACCATTTTCAAATGCGAAAAGTACAAGATCTACAGCTTCATCAAGACTCATAATAAATCTTGTCATAGATGGCTCTGTAATGGTAATCGGATTGCCTGCTTTAATCTGATCAATCCAAAGAGGTACAACAGAACCTCTGGAACATAATACATTTCCATAACGTGTACAACAGATTTTTGATTTTTCCGGTTTCACTGTTCTAGATTTTGCAACAATCACTTTTTCCATCATTGCCTTACTCGTTCCCATTGCATTTACCGGATAAGCTGCCTTGTCCGTAGACAAACAAACAATGTTTTTAACTCCTGCATCAATCGCCGCTGTTAAAACATTTTCTGTTCCAATTACATTTGTTTTTACAGCCTCAATTGGAAAAAATTCACAAGATGGAACCTGTTTTAATGCTGCTGCATGGAATATGTAATCTACATCGTGCATAGCATTTCTAACAGATGCAATGTCACGCACATCACCAATATAGAATTTGATTTTACCTGCTACTTCCGGCATTTTAGCCTGAAATTCATGACGCATGTCGTCCTGTTTTTTTTCATCACGAGATAAAATACGAATTTCTTTAATATCTGTATCAAGAAAACGGTTTAATACCGCATTTCCAAATGAACCTGTCCCTCCTGTAATTAATAAGGTTTTTTCTTTAAAAATAGACATTTTTTCTTCCTCACTTTCTTTTATTTCGATCCAGATCCTTTAAAAACAACCAACACTGTTTTCAAAAGTATCTTAATATCCAAACCAATACTCCAGTTTTCAATATATTCTTTATCCAGTCGTACAACTTCTTCAAAATCCGTAATGTCACTTCTTCCACTCACCTGCCACATTCCTGTAATGCCCGGTTTGATAGCCATACGTGCACGATGGTGATAGTCATACTGATTCCATTCATCTACTGTTGGTGGTCTTGTTCCTACTAAGGACATATCACCCTTTAAGACATTCCAAAACTGAGGAAATTCATCTAAAGAAGTTTTTCGAATAAACCAACCCAGTCCCTTTTTCATTCCGTCCGGTCCACTGCCGATAATTCGCGGATCCGCATCCATTTTAAACATTAATCCCTGCATTTCGTTTCGGCTCATCAATTCTTTTTTTCGTTCTTCCGCATCCATATACATACTTCGAAATTTATAGATTTTAAACCTTCTTCCGTTTTTTCCAATTCTCACCTGAGAGAAGAAGATTGGTCCCGGAGATGCAATATAGATCGCAGGAGCTAAAAACAGTGTTGCAATTCCCGTAAATAATAATCCTACAAGTCCTCCACAGATGTCCATACCTCTCTTCACCAGCAGCTGCAATGGTGTTGCCATATTAATACTGGCAGTAAGCACATGATAACTGCCTATCTTTCTCACTTCTTTCATTCCGGCATAAGTGTTTACATTTATCAATGTGTTATGTACTGCAACTCCCATTTCAATACAAGCATTAACTAAATCCAACGGCAATTGATATTTCTTCGGCAAATGGATCCAGATACTGTCGATCCATTTTGTCTGAATGTAATCCGGAATTTCATTTGCCTTACACACAACAGGAATACCCAAAATATTCTGCCCCACCATATCCTCTCGATCTGCCAGTACAATTCCTACGATTTCCCATTCTTTATACGGTGTATCAAGCGCCTGTTCAATAAGTCTCTTTGCATTCTGGCTAGTTAATACGGCTATCATTTTTCTCTTTTGAGCAAAGTTTTTGTTATAATGAAGCAGATACTGTTTCCATAAAATTCTCTCTGCATATACTAACAAAATTCCGCTTATATAGAATACTACAAATGATATACGAGAAAATTCTTCTCCATTTTTACTTAAAAACAAATAACACACTTCAATAACTGCAATCATAGTGACATGATGCGCTACATTTCGGAGCTCTAGGAAATACCCTCTTCTCATAATTCCATGATAGGATTCCAGAAAGTATAACGCACAAATGTCAGCAAAGCATATAACAATATCCATGGTAATATATATTTTTGATTGAAAAGGCTCAGTCCACCCGTTTCTTATAACACAAGAAAAAATATATGCTATTTGTAGCGCAATTAAGTCCAATAATATAAAGTCCCAATGCTTTAGCCAACTGTTGGCATTCTTTCTATACATGTTCCCACCTCGTGCTTCTTCTAATTTCTTTTATTTCACAATATAACCCAATTCCAATAACTTATTATAAAGTGCATCTGCAACCTGTGTCTGTCCGTCTGCTGTCGTTGTCGTAACAGTACAAATATCGATAGTGCTGATGTAATGTTCTCCCCATGTTTCTTTCATCACCTTTTCATACTCCGGAATATTCACACTGCCATCCATCGGTCTTACACCTACAATAATAAATTTGTCTTTATTCGCTCCGAAAGTATCCAGAACCTTCTGTTGCTGTTCTACTAATTCCTTAGGATCTTTATTCCATCCGCCATAATACCCCATGGTAATAATCGGAATATAGTCTTTATCAGAACGTTCCATCTCTTCAGCAGTCAAATCACGAATTCCTGTTTCTGTTACCGGAGGAGTTGCACCTCCTGCACTTGCCTTATGCTTCTCAATATATTTGTCCAAATCAGTCTGCGGTACTCCCGCCATTTTCATTACTGATAAAGTGCCAGCACCGGCCAGTGTTTTATTTGCATATTCCAGTGTATATCCTTCCGCTTTCAGCTTTTCTTCTAATTTTACTCTGGAAGAATATTGCAGTTCGTTTTCTGCTGTAAAAAACTCATCACCCCAGAAAGAAATCCCTGTCGGGATCTGAGGCTCTTCCTTTTTTTCTTCCTCCGGCTTTTCATCTTCTTCCTTGCCGTTATCCTCTTTTTCCGATTTATTTTCACCTTTTATATTTTCTTTTTTGCTTCCTTTTTTTGCTTCCTGTACCAGCTTTTCATTTTTTGCTGCTTCTGTCTTTGAATCCCATGTAATAAATCCTGCCAAAGCCACTGTCAGAGCTGCGCATATAATTAACAGCAAAAAGTTCCATGCCCATGAGCTTTTTTTCTTTCTCTTCATTATATTTTCTCTGCCTTTTTATCTTTTTTACTATTTACTCTTATAGTAATAGTCATATTTTCCGTAATATTTATTTTTCTCAATATTTACCTTATTTAAAACAGCGCCCAGTATTTTGCAACCGGTTTTTTCCAACTGTTCCATAGATTTCTGCGCCACCTTATAGCTCACACGTTCGCTTTCAATTACTAAGACAGCTCCATCACTTTCTTTTGCAATAATCGCCGCATCAATAACACTTCCCACTGGAGGTGTATCAATTATTATATAATCATAATGAGCTCTAGCTTCAGCAAGCAACTCACGAAACGCCTCTTCTTCTAGAAGCTCAGAAGGATTAGGCGCCATAGGCCCTGCAAAAATAATATCTACATTAAGAAAGTTCGTTTGGTAAATAAGAAATTCCTTTGCCAACTGCCCACTTAAGTACTGAGATAAACCATTAACTTTCTGTTTAATGCGATATCTGTTTACATAAGCAGATCTACGGATATCCGCATCAAGAAGAAGCACTCTCTTACCCATATTTCCAATTTCCTGACATAACTGGAAAGTCACATCACTCTTTCCTTCGTTAGGAAAACAGCTTGTAAACATAATTGTTTTTACATTTTTACCCGTAAATTGGATATTAGTACGAAGGGTTTTAATCGCTTCTTCGTAAAAATAATCTTTTTTTCTGATATCTGTTAGCACGACTTTCTGTTCCATTATTTTCTCCCCTTCTTACTTTTTTTCTTTTTGCCATGTTTCTTTTCATTAATATAATCTTTTCTGTCCGGTACGCTAGTCAGTGTAGACAATCCTAAATATTTTTCTATATCTTCTTCTGTCTTAATCGTATCATCCATAATTGCTATTACCACAATTATACCTGCACTTAAAAATAATCCTAACAGAAGCCCCAAAAGCGCATTCTTTTTCATGTTCGGGCTTGCCTTGTGCGTTGGAAGCTGACCTTCATCAATAATCTTTGGCGCTTTTACTTCCATTTTATCCCCAATAAACTGAGAAGATATAGATGCAACCTCATTTACAATCTTCTGTGCCATCTTAGGCTCTGAGTCTTCTACTGTAATATTTAAAATACGTGTTCCTTCCGGATTTTCTACAGAAATTTTCCCTTTTAATTCCTCATACGATAAATTCAAATCTAAATTTTTCACTGTCTCATCTAAAACAGGACGACTTGTAATCAGTACACTGTAATCCTTTGTAAGCTGTGTTCCCATCTGCACATCAGATACCGTTTCAAGTCCTTTCTCAGTCAATAACAGCATACTGGAAGTTGATGTATACGTGGGAGTAATCAAAAACTTTGTTGCAACACAACTGAGACAGCCAAACAGCAATCCCACCGCCAGAATAACTAATATTTTTTCTTTCAAAACATAAAAAATCTGTTTTAAATCAATTTCTAATTCATCTTCATGCGTATTTTCCATCATCTCAATCCTTTTCTTTATAAAATTTTATTTTCCAGAATTTTCTCTGCATTTGCATAAGAGATATCCTTCATATATTCATTATCCAGATGCTTTTCCATCCAGTGCGAAGCTTCCATAAGTTCCGGTTTTCTCGTTCTCATGTTGTGCATATCACTTCCGAGAAAATGAACGTTTCCTTCCTTCAACATCTTTCTGCACCATCTAGTTGTTTCCTCATACCATTTCCCTCCAATAGGCTTATAATTCATCTGCATAAGAGCACCTGCTTGAATTAATTCCTCCACACGTCCTTTTTCTCTTAATGCAGAGTACCTTTCAAAGTGAGCAATAATTGGTGTATACTGTGCCATAGTCAATTCCCTTACACCATTAATAATCATAGAATATGGCATAGAAGGGTGGAATTCTGTAAGTACGTAGGAACTTCCGTTTAAAGTAAGAAGCTTCTTTTCGTCCAGTTTTTCTACTACATCCTCTGTGTAGAAAACTTCCTGCCCCGAATAGATTGTGAAATCCTCCTGAATTTCTGTTCGGGCTCTTCTTTGCAGTTCTTCTCTTAGCATCCTAAATCGCTCCGGTTCTTCATTGCGAAACTGTCTGGAATAATGAGAAGTTGCAACAACTGCATACACGCCTTGCTTAGCAGCAGATTTCAGCATACGCAGACTTTCTTCAAAGTCCGCTGCTCCGTCATCCACCCCCGGCAGAACATGACAGTGTAAATCAATCCTCTTCATAACTTTTTACCTCATTGCGCAACTACCCCCCCCCCTAAAAATTTGCGAAAATGCCTTATACATCTAAACATTCTTAAGGGGGAGGGGATAATTATTTTTAACTTCAAAATCCATCCTGTCACAAAAATTCAGTATTTTTGCAAATCGGACACCAATCAATCTTGAAGTCTCATATTCATTAGTATTTTTGTCTTTGGTGACCAATATAAATGTAATAAGCATATTATATCGTAGTTATTGTAACACTATCCCCTCTCTTTTTCAACAAATTATACTTTTTTTCGTCTCCAAAATTTATAAAATTTTTGGTTGATTTTAGTTATTTTTAACAAATATGAAAAAAATGATGCTATAACGTAATTTTTTTGTCGGGAGTTTGACAGTTAAATATCGAAAAAAGTACTCACAGGTCGCATAAAACCTG
>OBXC01000760.1_pt1 | contig 20113 bp, 20 predicted proteins | sample 1538111 | NCBI WGS metagenome assembly OBXC01 (sample SAMEA2580137, study PRJEB22360) | human gut metagenome | biome: human gut; feature: human-associated habitat; material: faeces | place: Denmark | collected 2008/2010
GCAACGAGCGCGCCGTATTTGGAGCCGCGCCTCCTGCCGATTGCGTCTATCTCATCAATAAAAATAATGCACGGGGCATTCTTTGTAGCCTCTTTAAACAGGTCGCGCACGCGGGATGCGCCCACGCCGACATACAGCTCGATAAAATCAGAACCTGTCAGCGAAAAGAACGGTACCTTTGCTTCGCCTGCCACGGCCTTCGCCAGCAGCGTCTTACCTGTTCCGGGAGGTCCCACCAAAAGCGCTCCCTTCGGCAGCTTAGCTCCTATCTTCACATAACGCTGGGGATTATGCAGAAAGTCCACGACCTCCTGCAAAGACTCTTTCGCCTCGTCTTCGCCTGCCACATCCTTGAATGTAATGCCGGTCTCTTTCTGGACATATACTTTGGCATTGCTCTTGCCGACGCCCATCGGGCCGCCGCTTCCGCCCATCCTGCGGAACAGAAAGCTCAGCAAAATCCACATGACCACGATAGGAAGCACATAGGTCAGTATCATCGTCAGTATCAGACCGGAGCCGTCCGGTACGATCTTGCCGTAGCTTTCCACTTTATTTTCTTCCAGATATGCCGAAAGCACATCGTCCGACTGCGCCTTACCGGTATAATAGCTCACCTGCGGAGCCGTATTAAACAATGTATCCGGTTTCTCTGCCTTGGGCTTGATGTATATCGTCTCATCGTCCCATGTGACTTCCTCTACCTTACCGCTCTCTACCATCTCCTGAAACTTCCCGAAGGGAACTTCCTGATTGGTCGCATTGTTGATCATCTTCATAAACAGACTCATGGAAACCAGCGTCACGACCGCCGCCACCGCCAGAAGTATCAGACTCGTACGCTTCGGATTATTCTGTCCCGGCCCTCCGGGTCCCTGTTGCCCTCCGCCGCCGTTTCCATTTCCATTTCCATTTCCATTGGATCCTCCATTATTATAAGGGTTAATATTATTATCCATTTGTTAACCTTTCTTTTTCGTATATCTCTTTCTGTCACACTGATAATTTTCCGTTTTACAGCTTCAGCAGTATCATAATTATAGACATTCTAATAGAAGAAATCAATAGCTAAAGTATGAAATTACTGTGGCTTCAAAGCTCCGCGATATCCGAATATTGAGACGGATTGTTGGAGCGTGAAACGCGAAACAATCCGTAGATATCGCAGTTGGGGGTTTTTGCCCCCAACATCATATAAAAGATATAAAAGATTTTTTAAGAAGCTCTGGATTTTTTCCCGTCTGCCGTTATATAATCAATAACAGTATCTATGCCCTGACGCAGACAGGGAAAATTCAAACAGAAGAACTGCGCAGCCTGCCGCATCCGGCAGGACCGACGCAAACACACAGGGAGTTTTTACATGAATATTGGATTTGATAATCAGAAATATCTGCAGATGCAGTCCGAGCATATCCGCCAGCGGATATCCATGTTCGGAAACAAGCTCTATCTGGAATTTGGAGGGAAGCTTTTTGACGACTACCATGCCTCAAGAGTCCTTCCCGGCTTTGAGCCCGACAGTAAGCTCAAAATGCTCCTCCAGCTCAAGGATCAGGCGGAGATAGTCATTGCCATTTCCGCAGGCGCGCTGGAAACGAACAAAACACGCCGCGACCTCGGACTTACCTATGACCTTGAGGTGCTGCGGCTGGCTGAAGCCTTCCGCAAAATCGGCCTGTACGTCGGCAGCGTCGTTATCACACAGTACGCCGGACAGCCCGCAGCCGATCTTTTCCGCAAAAAGCTGGAGACCCTCGGCATCCGCTGCTACGTCCACTATGTGATAGACGGCTATCCTACCAATGTCGAAAAAATCGTCAGCCCTGAAGGCTACGGACGCAACGACTATATCGAAACGAGCCGCCCGCTCGTCGTTGTCACCGCACCCGGCCCCGGCAGCGGCAAGATGGCCACCTGCCTTTCCCAGCTCTATCACGAGCATCTGCGCGGCGTGAACGCAGGCTATGCCAAATTCGAGACGTTCCCGATATGGAACCTGCCCTTAAAGCATCCCGTAAATCTGGCATATGAAGCTGCAACAGCGGATTTAAACGACGTCAATATGATAGACCCCTTCCATCTGGAAGCCTATGGCGTCACCACGGTCAACTATAACCGTGATGTGGAGATATTCCCCGTCCTGAGCGCTATCTTTGAAGAGATACTTGGAGAATGCCCTTATAAATCCCCTACGGATATGGGCGTAAATATGGTAGGCAACTGCATTATCGACGATGAGGTGTGCCGCGAAGCCTCCCGCCAGGAGATAATCCGCCGTTATTATAACTGTCTCTGCGATTTAAAACGAGGCAATTCCACTCCGTCCGTTTTATATAAACTCGAGCTTTTAATGAAACAGGCAGGCATCACCGTGGCAAACCGCCGCGTTATCGCAGCCGCAATGGAGCGCGAATCCCTCACCGGAGCTCCCGCTGCCGCGATAGAACTGCCCGACGGCACGCTCGTGACAGGAAAGACCACCTCCCTTTTGGGAGCCTCCTCTGCCTGTCTGCTCAATTCCCTGAAAATACTGGCTGGTATTGACCACGAGCTGCATCTCGTATCCCCGGACGCCATCCGTCCTATCCAGTCCTTAAAAACAGATTACCTCGGAAGCCAGAATCCCCGTCTTCACACCGACGAGATACTCATTGCGCTCTCCATCAGCGCGGCTACCGATGAAAATGCGGCCCGCGCACTGGCTGCGCTCCCGCTTCTGAAAGGCTGCGAGGTACACTCTTCTGTCCTTCTTTCTTCTGTTGACGAGGGTATGTTCAAAAAGCTCGATATGCATTTGACCTGCGAACCCAAGACCGAAGATAAGGAAACCGCTCAGGAATCCTGAGCACATTCATCTAACCGCATTCCGAATATTCAATATCCTGCAAAAAGCTCCGGATATCCGCCTCAATGGCAGATGCCCGGAGCTTTTATAAGCTTAACACATCAAACTGTTATGATAATTTCTTCAGATAATGCCCTACGACCGTCACTCCTTCGTTTAAAACGATAAATGCCTGAGGATCGTGCTTATTCACAATTTCCTTCAACCTCGGCAGTTCATATTTGGAAATCAATATATAAAGCATGTTCGACTTCTCGTTTGTATATGCCCCCGTGCTTTCCAGCCTCGTAATACCGCGGTTGAGCTTTTGGAATATCTCGTTTTCCAGTTCTATGTCATCCTTTTTCGTAATTATCCGGACTTCCACATTGATATTCTGGGAATGCTCATGATCTACCGCAAACGCACTGACTGCCGCATAGATGAGGGAGTAAATGACTGTCCCCACATTAAACAGGAACAGACATATCCCGTACAGGACTCCGTTTGCTATCAGATTGACCTTGCCGACGCTCAGATTCTTTTTCCATTTTAAAAGCAGCAGGGCGATGATATCCGTACCTCCCAGCGAACCTCCCATCCGCAATGCCGTTCCCATGCCAAATCCGCACATCAGTGCACCTATCACAGTGCTCCCCAGAACATCATCCGGCAAAAGCGTTTCCGCCGGTATCGGTATCAGAGACAAAAACAACGTCACTGCCGTCAGACAGCATATTGTTTTCGCAAAAAAACGCTTTCCGATGTCCTTCATACTCAAAAGCAATACCGGAATGTTTACAGCATAATAAATAAGACCGGCAATATCAAACTGCACAGGGATATGCAGATATGATACGAGCAGCGTACGGATAATCTGGGCAAATCCCATGACACCCCCGCTGTAAAGCCCTGCCGGTACAACAAACAGATTCACCCCGGCAGAATAAATGGCAGCTCCGCAGACAGCAAGGGCAAGCTGTTTGCTCTGCTCCTTCATCTCGACGCTCATTGTCTGCAAATGTTCTTTTGTATTTCCCACAACGCCCTCCTCGCCCTCGGCATCTCCTCATCCGGCAGGCATACCACGTTTTTTCACCTTTATTTTACTATTCATGCACCTGACTTTCAACTCCCAAAATACATTCGCGTACAAAAAACGCGTTTTTCCCGGGTATCGCATCCCTGAAAAAACGCGCTTTTTCCACAAGTCCTGAAAAGCCCCCGCCGAACCCGTTCACCGGAAACATCTCATCGACTTATCCTTCTCTGCCTATCCTTCCCAAAAACGTCAGCAGATAAATGCCGCAGATACCGACCAGCACATAAATAATCCTGCTGACCCAGCTCATATCTCCGAATATCAGCCTTACCAAATCCAGCCGGAACAGCCCTACAAGGCCCCAGTTCACCGCACCGATAAATACGACGATCAGTGCGATATAATCCAGCGTCCTGCTCATCATGCAGCCTCCTTTCAGACAAATTAACTAAATGAGTTATCCGTCTTCTCCAGTATTTCCTCAAAGAATATTTTTATGCATCTTTTATAAAATGACAAAGGCGCTGGAAAGGTTTCCTGCCGAATGATATAATACCGAAGACAGACAATCTTTACCCTCAGTGTACAAGGGTATCATTTTATAAAGGAGATTTTTCAAAATGGACAATATGTATGAACAGCGTCTAGAGCGCGTATGCGCCCGCCTTTCCGAAAAGGGACTTTCACAGATGATCGTCTGCGACCCTTTGAGCATCCGCTACCTGACCGGAGTGTGGGTAGAGCCCTTTGAACGGCTCTATGTCCTTTATCTGCACACCGGCGGACAGCATCGCTTTTTTCTGAACACCCTGTTTGTAGTGCCGGATACCGGAATTCCCTGCACATGGTTTTCCGATACGGATGACGGTATCGCCATCCTTTCCGGACTCGTAGATAAAACTGCGGATATTGGCATCGACAAAAACTGGCCCGCCCGTTTTCTGCTATCCCTCATGGCGCACAATCCCGGCGTGCATTATGTCGATTCTTCCGACTGTATCGACAGCGTGCGCGCAGTCAAGGATGATTTCGAGCGTCAGAAAATGCGTGAGGCTTCCCTTTTAAACGACGCCTGCATGGAAAAGATATCCTCCCATATCAAAGCCGGGATGACCGAACTGGAATGCGCCGAATATGTCCGCTCCCTTTATAAGGAAGCCGGCTGCCGTGAAAGCTTTTCAACCATCGTTTCTTTTGGTGCAAACGGCGCAGACCCCCACCATGAACCGGACGGTACCGTTCTTCATCCCGGAGACGGCATCGTCATTGACATGGGATGTGAAAAGGACGGCTACTGCTCCGACATGACCCGGACCTTTTTCTGTCAGTCTGCAGACCCGGACTATACCACCATTCATGACATCGTCCGCACTGCCAACGAAGCCGCCGAAAAGCTCGTCCGTCCCGGTGTTCGTTTCTGCGACCTTGACAAGGCGGCAAGGGACATTATTTCTAATGCCGGATACGGCGAATATTTTACGCACCGTCTCGGCCACTCCATCGGCATGAAAGAACATGAAGCAGGAGATGTCAGCCAGTCCAATACCGATGAAATCCGCGAAGGGATGACTTTTTCTATCGAACCGGGTATTTATCTGCCCGGAAAATTCGGAGTTCGCATAGAAGACCTCGTCCTCGTCACCGCTGACGGCTGTGAGGTCTTGAATCATGTCGATAAGCGCTGGAAAGTAATCGGCTGAATTTTATACTGTTTGGACAAAAAATATTTTTTGACCCTTTTTTTCTTTCCCTTTATTCGGTACTCTAAATATGGTAAAGTATCATATATGATGTTGGGGGCAAAAACCCCCAACTGCGATATCCGAATATTGGGTCGGGTCAATAAGTCATAGAACCACTCCCGTGCAAACATGTCGTGTTTCATGACTTTCGACCCTGATATCTTATATATATGAGTTCTAAATGAAAAGAGGGGTTTGAGATGACCAAAAGTGATGTAACGCGCGGACTGATAGATTTTGCCGTCAGTCAGTGTCTGAAAAATATGAAAAACGATTCCCGGCGAAGCCTGCGCCGTTTAAATGACCTCGGTCTTCAGGCCGCCAAGGGACGCTTTCAATCCGAGCTGTTCTTTCTGTTCCAGCGGATGCTGAATAACGATAACAGTCCCTATTATGAAATGCTGGACAAAATCCTTTTCACGACCGATACCGCCTTTCTGAAAGATTTCGGCATCAACCTTGGCTATAATGCGTGGACGCTGGGCGCTGCACAGCTCCGCCGCAGTGCTGAAAATAATCGCCTTCCGCTCTCATGGCTGACAGAACTAAAGCCTGCCGCTTCTATAGATGCGCTCTCTTCGCAGATTTCCAGAGAACGTGAAAACGGCAGATTTGCCTTCCTCGCTTCCCTTCCCGAAGAGGGGATAGGCTCAGGAACCGGTCTGTTTACTCTGTTCAGACGTTTTCATGACTGTGATTTTCTTCTCAATCCCGGATGGACAGGCTGCTCACTTTCTTCCGGGCAGCTTGAAGAAGCCGTACGCTGCACCAACCTGCTCTTCCTCCTGCCCTTCGGTTCCATTGAATGCCGTAGGCTCGCGGAAAGACTGCTGGCGTTTAAGCGTACGTTTATCGTAACATATACTTATGAAGAAAAGGATTTTGACGAGCTTCTTTCTCCTGAACATATTGAGGAGCTGCTCTCCTGGGGCAGTCCGCTCTTAAGCTTCCTCCCCTCCCCTGCGTGCAGCGCGCAGACCCGCAAAGCTGTAGATGAGGCCATTCTGGATGCCCGGATGCAACAGAAATTTCCCGCTCTCCTCATCCACTGGCAGGAGGATATCGACCGCATCAGCAATATCCTTTCTTCTCCTGCCCAACATACTTTTGCAGATTCTCTCAAGACAGCTTCTGTTAAATAATGAATCGCCGAATATAAAAAGACACGTCAGAAGATATCCTCTGATGTGTCTTTCTGTATTCTTTATTCTTCCTGTCGGCTCTCCCATTCCGGCTCCACCGTTTCCTGCATGCCTGCAATTCCCTGCTCTGCCAGCACCTTTTTTGCCAGCCCCATAAAAATCCCGTGCAGGTCCTCCGCAAACTCATCCGGTCCGATATCGTTCCCCTCCCGCAGCCAGTATATCAGCTCCTCTAAAAGCATCGCGCTGAAAAGTCCTATATAAAAATCCTTCTTCTCGTTCTCTTCCTCCACCATATTGTTGGAAATGAACACGAGCACAGGCTTTAACATTCCGCAGAAATACTCCCTGAATGAATTCTGCCCTTCCACATCGAGGGCATTCTGATAAAAACGGCGCTCCGCATCAAAGTGCCGACACAGCGCCACCAGCATATCCCATGGGCTGCGGCAGGAATCCCAATCCATACGCCCGATAAAATCCACATAAAAAATCCAGTTTACCAAATCGTATTTGTCCCGGAAATGATAATAAAAACTCTTCCGGTTCATGCCGCAGTCTTCGCAGATATCTCCCACACTTATCTTGGAAAAAGGATTTTTGCTCATCAGCTTTTTCATGGAAGCTGCCAGAGCGTTTTTCGTAATATTGGAATCCGCCATAATCTTTTATACCTCTGACTATTCCATGCAGCCTGCCTTCTTATATCCGGCAGCGTTTCAGCAACGCGATACCTGTCGGATACGGTCCCGTGTGTACACCGATCGTTGCACCCACGTGGAACAGCTCATAACGCCTTATCTGATCTTCTTTATCCTTAAATGCAGCCTTTACCTGTTCTTCAAACTTTTTAAATTCTTCCTGATCAAGCCCCGACGCCAAAGCAAAACGATATTCCGACAGATCGATATGGTCAGCCTCGATATAGGCTTTTGCCTTCTCAATGACCGCCTGCAGGGATTTCTTTCTTCCCCTGCTCACCCCCGCCGAAACGAGTTCACGGTTCACATACTCTATCAAAGGCTTTATCTTCAATACATTGCCTATCGTTGCCGCCGCCCTGCCTATCCTGCCGCCATGCTGAAGATAGTCAAGATCGTTCGTTGTAAAAAAGATGCGCCCTGTAGAACGTATCTCCTCCAGGAGCTTTACGGCTTCCTTCAGCTCCAGCTCTGCGCCCCGGAGCCGGCATGCCTCCTCCACAAGCATCCCCTGCAAAAGCGTCACGAGCTCCGAATCCAGAATCTCAATCTGTGCCTCCGGATAATCTTCCAGAATCTGATTTTTCGCATTCATGGCAGACTGGATGGAACCGGAAAACGCGCTGTTCAGACAGATACATAAGATCGGAACATTATCTTTTACATATTTTTCAAAAACATCTGCGTAATCCTGCACCGATGGCATTGAGGTCTTCGGGAATTCCCCTTCCCTGTCTGCCATCTGCTGATAAAAATCTTCTACGCTGACATCTACGCCCTCTCTCATATAATTTGCTTCTTCAAAAGAAACATAAAACGGAACAACGTCCACACCCAGCTCCTGAATCCGCTCCTTTGGCAGGTCGCATGAACTGTCACTGATAACCTGAAATCTCATAAACTCTCCTGTTCTTGTCTATCTCTTATAATCGGTCAAACCATCCTTCAGCTGCTCCCCAAACTCTGCCGGAGTCAGCTCACGGTTCTTCATCTTCTCCATCTCATCTGCTTTTACACCGACAAGCTGGATCAGCTGCACCTTTCCGAACGGGGATGCAATCGTCCCGAGTTCATCTTCTTTCGTGATAAATCCCATCAGCCCGGACTTTCCTGCCGCATCAAAGCCTTTCTGCTGACCCATTGCCAGAAACTGCCCCGGCAAAAACTGATGCCCGTTGTTGACCGTAATCCCTGCCATCATCTGCAAAAGGCTGCACATGTGACGTACCTCAAGCGCCGGATTTACCAGCCCTTCTTTTTTGAGCTTCACTGTCAGCTCGAAACCATATCCGCTTCTCTCCGGATTGCCGTTCTGCTTCTCATACAATTCGGACAGTCCGTATGTCACAAAATGAAAATATTCGCCGCCGTTATAAATGCTCACGCCGTCCAAAGGTCCTGCCTCCCCCGGCTTAAAGCTCGCATAGCATCCAAAATGCGCAGGATTCTTCTGATTCGGATACTTCGCTTCAAAACATCCGGAAATCGCATCCCAGCCGGGTGCTTCCGTATAGAGTACTTCCTCCGCCTCATTCTGAATCATGTGTCCCGGATGGATATGTCCCGCCAGATTTTCTGCTATCTTAACAGCAACCTGTCTGCTGAACTCATCCCCTGCACTTATCTGCTCTACGCTTCCTTTCTGCGGAACAGCGATGTCTGCGACTGTCAGCGGAAAGCTCCTGCGCCCCACGCAATCCGTATAAAATAATCTTTCACCTTTATGGATAGTGCCGCAGGTCAGATAACAGCCAGCCACGAGGCTGCCGTCCTTTAACAAAAATACATTCTCTATGATCGCCTGCGCGAATCCGTCATTTTCCTGATACTGCATCGGAACAATCTCCTTTTTAATAGTCCAGTGTATCCAGATATTTCATATAATTCACAACCATCATCGCAATTTTGAAGGTCATCGCATCCTCAAAAGTACGGATATCCAGACCGGTAGCTTTCTGCAGCTTCTCTATCCTGTAGACAAGCGTATTGCGGTGGATGAAGAGCTGACGGCTCGTTTCCGATACATTAAGGTTATTTTCAAAAAACTTGTTTATCGTTGTCAATGTCTCGTCATCAATGTCGTAAACCTGATTCCCGCCAAATATCTCTTCAATAAATATCCTGCACAGATTTACCGGAAGCTGATAGATAAGACGGCCGATCCCCAGCGTAGAATATGCTATCACATTTTTCTCCGCATAGAAAATACGTCCCACATCCATCGCCATCATCGCTTCCTTATAGGACTTGGATACCTCACGCAGCTCACGTACAACGGTTCCGTAAGAAACACGCACCTTCATCATCGCTTCGCTGTTCATCATATCGACTATCATGTTGGCGGTCTGCTCGAGCGCCTCCGGGGACTCATCCTTTTCCACAGCCTTTATCAGAATGATATTTTTCTCATCCACCGCCGTGATATAGTCGCCGTTCTGGCTGCTGAACAGGCTCTTTAACATCTCTGTCGCGCCGTTGTCCTTTTCCACGCGCGTCTCCACAAGGTAAACGATGCGGGGAGCTTCTACCTCTACATGAAGCTTCTGAGCCCGATTATAAATATCGACAAGAAGCAGGTTATCCAGGATAAGGTTCTGGAAAAAATTGTTCCTGTCAAAGCGCTCTTTATATGCGATAATAAGATTCTGAATCTGGCTGACCGCTATCTTCGCCACCATATAAGCGTCATCGTTCGCGCTCTTTGCTGCAAGCACATAGGCTATCTCACTGTCGTCCATAACTTTCAGAAAATGATAACCGCCTACTACCTGACTGTCCGCAGGCGAAACTGCAAATCCAGTGATTATCTCGCGTGATATCTCTATCTCGTCCGTTGTGGAGGCTACTTTCATGCCATCTAAGTCGAATACATAAATTTCTACCTTTGTGATAGCTCTCAATTCTTCAATACTCGTCTGAATGATCTGGTTTGAAATCATATCTGTCCCTCTCGTTCATGCACATTCGTCAAAATCAACAAAACCATAAATCTATAATAAAGCATGCCTATCCATTATGCAAGTTCTTTTTCAGTGTCTTGCCCTTTGCTGCGCTTCTTATTATAATAAAGCATGGACGTGCCTCAGAAAGATTCCCGGACAAAATCCGGTCACCTCAAGCGCGCTCCTGAAAGGATAACAGTGTGAAAAAAGTAAATTACCATACACATACAAAGCTCTGCATGCATGCGACCGGTACAGAAAAGGATTATGTACAGGCGGCTCTGGATGCCGGTCTCGATATCCTCGGTTTTTCCGACCACGCGCCCTTTCCCGACAACCGATTTGATTCCCGCATGCGTTATGACCAGCTGGATGAGCATCTTTCCCATATCTGCAGTCTCCGGGACGCCCTTCAAAAAGGGGAGCCTGCCGGCGCCGCCTCCGGCCTTACCGGCATCCGACCTCTTCGCATCCTTGCCGGATTGGAAATTGAATACTGCATGGACATGAGCAGCTACTATCCGCTTCTCTTATCCGAAAAAAAGCTGGACTATCTTCTGCTTGGACATCACTATTATATGGAAGATGACGGTTCTTATGTCCATGTTTTTTCCATTCCGAAAAAGTACGGGACTCCCGCATACTTAAAATATGCATACGAAGTCCGCTCTGCCCTTGAAACCGGTTTTTTCCCAATTCTGGCACATCCGGACGTCATTTTTACCAACAATTTTGTCTGGGACAAAAACTGCAGCGAGGCCTGCGATCTCATCGTAGATGCAGCAGCGCGTACCGGAACCGTTCTGGAACTCAATGCTAACGGCATCCGAAAAGGCATTCGACTGCTCGGCGGTATAAAACGCTTTCCTTATCCACATCCCGAATTCTGGAAACGGGTATCTGCCGCAAAGCTTCCAGTCGTCATCGGTTCTGACTGCCACAGTCCTTCCTATATGTGGGACAAATGCGTATCGGAAGCCTTCCGTCTCGCCAAAGAATGGAAACTGGAGCTTGTCGACAGCTTTTAAAAAGCATACATCTTCCGCGCAAGTACGTATAAAAGAAGCCGCTGCATATGCAGCGGCTTCTTGTTCATTCTTATTAGTTTGTGATAACCTGCTCGGTCTCTTTGTCAAATACGTGAATCTTCTCAACGTCGAATGCAAATCTAACGGTATCGCCAGGTCTTGCGTTGGAACGAGGGTCAACTCTTGCAGTCATCGGGAACTCGCCCAGGTCGAAGTACAGGAATACTTCTGCACCAAGCAGCTCGTAAACCTTGATAGTAGAGGAGAATACGCACTTAGCTGTCTCGATGAACATCTCAGAATCGTAAACATCCTCAGGACGGATACCCATGATAACAGTCTTGCCGTTGTAGCCGCCGTCGATCAGCTTCTTAGCCTTAGCGGGAGGCAGCGGGATGGACTGACCTGCAACTTCCAGAGTAACGTCGCTGCCGTTTGCTCTTACAACAGCATCCAGGAAGTTCATCTGAGGGGAACCCATGAAGCCTGCTACGAACAGGTTCTGGGGCTTCTCATACAGGTTCTGAGGTGTATCAACCTGCTGAACAACGCCGTCTTTCATAACAACGATTCTGGTACCCAGTGTCATAGCCTCGGTCTGGTCATGTGTAACGTAGATGATGGTGGTGCCCAGTCTCTGATGCAGCTTAGCGATCTCGATACGCATCTGTACACGCAGCTTAGCATCCAGGTTGGACAGAGGCTCATCCATCAGGAATACCTTAGGATTACGCACGATAGCACGTCCCATAGCAACACGCTGTCTCTGACCACCGGACAGAGCCTTCGGCTTACGATCCAGCAGCTGTGTCAGATCCAGGATCTTTGCTGCTTCTTTAACCATCTTATCGATTTCATCCTTCGGAACCTTTCTTAACTTAAGTCCGAAAGCCATGTTATCATAAACTGTCATATGAGGGTACAGAGCGTAGTTCTGGAATACCATCGCGATATCTCTGTCCTTGGGCTCTACATCGTTTACCACTCTGTCGCCAATCTTTAATTCGCCGGAGGAAATATCTTCCAGACCTGCGATCATACGAAGGGTTGTGGACTTACCACATCCTGAAGGACCTACGAAAATGATAAACTCTTTATCTGCGATCTCCAGGTTGAAGTTCTTAACAGCTTCAAAACCATTGGGGTACACTTTGCAGATGTTCTTTAAGGATAAACTTGCCATTGTTTTGCCTCCCTGAAAATTTAATCTCGAGTGTTCTCGATTGAATCTAGGTCTAGTATACCGAAAGCGCCTGATTTTGGCTATACCAGTATTCAACAAAGTTTTTTTTGAAGAATGTATAAAATGCTAAAAATGAAATTTCCATAAAATCGCATCGTACATTTTAAACAATTTCACGCTTTCTGCTCTATGCATTTTGACCACATCAATTTTTCTTGCAAACTGCGGCCAGGCGCAGTATTTTAAGCCTCTTCCGGGCTCTCCTGCCCCTCTTCGTCAGGGGCATTTTCCGCTTCAGCAGACGCTTCCGCTTCCTTCGCCGCTCTCTCTGCCGCCTGCTCCGCCTCCAGAGCCGCCTGCTTTGCCTGCTGCTCCTCTACGATAAAGGACAGCGGCGCCAGTTCTTCGCCGTTTCCAAGGTCTTCCTCTTCCGGCTCAAACTTCTTAAATACCCTTACAAACATCATGCTGGACAAATATGCCACCACCGGCATTCCCAGCAGGAACAAAAACGGCAGCACCTGAATTGACAGGAGCAAAAGTCCCAGCGGAAGCAGATGGATGACCACTATCACAATGCTCTTGGGAAGGCTCATGATGCTGATAAGGAAGGCGTTTTTCACAGTCTGCCTTATCGTATTTTCAAATCTGGATAATACAGGGAAAATATACAGCCCCGTCAGCACAAAGAAAATCGTTACAACGCCCAGGACGATCTTCATTATCTTTGCCGCATTGCCGTCCATCATCAGCGTAACGACCTCCCAGTCCAGAACGAGCACGATGATAAGTGCCAGCATCACTACCCATATGATAGTCGCCTGTTTAAAATTCTCCTTGAAGGATTTGAAATAACTCTTCACGATATACGGATCATCTCCCCGTGCCATCTTGATCGTCACATAGTACAGAGCCGTCACCGCGGGTCCGATCGTAATGATGGGAATAGAACATATGAGTGTCAGCAGGTTTAAGATCATCAGGTTGGCAACCTTTGTCAGAAATACCATGACCGGGCTGTCCAGATTAAAAAGTTTCATTGGTATATCCCTTCCTTGTCTTTAAAATTAACGGAGCGGTGTCCGCCTTATTCACACAGATTTTTTAACGGAAGACCTTTTTCCACCGCATAGGCATTTTCCAGCGTTTCGGAAGCGATTGCCTGCATCGCCTCCACCGTGAAAAATCCCATATGGGACGTCACAAGCACATTCGGAAATGTCATAAGACGCGCCAGATTTTCATCCTGCATCACATCCTCTGACTTATCCTCGAAAAACAGTCCTTCCTCCTCTTCATATACATCCAGTCCCACGCCGCCGAACTTATTTTTCTTAAGCCCGTCGATGAGCGCCTCTGTATCCACCAGAGCGCCTCTGGACGTATTTACCAAAAATACGCCGTCCTTCATGCGGGCGATAGCATCGCTATTGATGATATGCTTCGTGTCTTCCGTCAACGGACAATGCAGCGAAATAAAATCAGACTTTTCAAGAAGCTCGGAAAGCTCCACATATTTTACGTCCAGCTCCGGATTCGGATACGGATCGTATGCAAGCACCTGCATGTCGAAACCGTGGAAAATCCGGATCATTGCCTGCCCGATTTTTCCCGTGCCGATTACGCCTGCCACCTTATGGTTTAAATCCGTCCCCATCAGTCCGCTGATCGTCATATTGAAATCGCGCGTCCGGTTGTACGCCTTGTGCGTGCGGCGGTTCACCGTCATCAGCATTGCCAGCGCATATTCCGCCACCGCCTCAGGACTGTAGCTGGGCACACGCAGCACCGGAAGCCGCCCCTTTGCAGCACCGATATCCACATTGTTAAAGCCCGCGCTGCGTAAAAGGAGCGCCTTTATCCCCATCCCGCAAAGCTCATCTATCATCGCCTTATTCACATAGTCATTCACAAAAATGCACACAGCATCGTGTCCCTTTGCCAGAAAGACCGTCTCTTCTGTAAACGGCAGTTCGATAAAATGAATATCGAAGCCATAGTCCTTCCCCATAGGTTCAAACCATATCCTATCATACGGTTTTGTTGAAAAAAAAGCAATTCTCATCTGTCGCCTCCTTTATTTTTCTCTCTTAAAAATTCCTTCAAAAAACGAAATTACGCTGTTTTTCAAATCCAGCCAGAAATGCTGGGCTGTATCCTTTACCACAGCCTTTGCCGCCTCTTTGACCGGTTCTACTATCTGGTCCTGAATTGCTTCCCCGACAGGCCCTGTCAGTTCTTTTTCTGCAATCTCCATCACATTATCCGCCAGAGCGTCCCCATATTCATCATACAGCCTTTCCGCCATCGTGATAACCGCGTCATGGTCGAGTCCCAGGCTATCCAGCGCTTTTATCGCTGAGGCAATTTCATCCTTTACCCCGTCACCGATCTTCACGCCAAACGCCTCTTCACCCTCTGAGATTGCCGCTAGAATGTCCTCCCGGTCTGAAAACTCCCCCGCATCCCATTTTTCCTTCACATAACTCAAAAGCTTTGAAAGCTCCTCATCGCTCAGCGACTTTACGGTTGTTTCCGTCTCCGCTGCCCGACTTTTTTCAGCCGCCTCTGCCTCTGACGCGGCAAACGGTGCCGCTGTCAGCGCTGCTGCCAGCACCAGTGCATACCATCTCTTTCCTTTCAAATCATGCTCCTTTACGCCATATTTTCTACTGTCTTTTGTATCCAGGAAAGAATGTCCTGTTCCACCTGTTTCCGTCCTTTTTCGTTGAGTATCTCATGGCGCATTCCCGGATAGAGCACGTATTCCACGTGCTTCATCCCCCAGTCTTGATATTTCTGCACCACCCGCAGCACCGCTTTTCCGCACTCTCCGACAGGATCTCTGTCGCCGGCCACAAACAGTACCGGCAGCTCTTTCGGCAGCTTTTCCACACACTCCGGTCTGTGCAGTCTGCTTATCAGCTCGAACAGCGTTTCAAACCCATTTGCCGTAAAAGTAAAGCCGCAGAACGGATCGTCCAGATATTTCTGCACCTCCTTCCGGTCTCCGGAAAGCCAGTCCATCTGTCCTACTCCGTCTGTAAACGGCTTCTGATAACTTCCAAATGCCAGCTTATCTAAAAGACGGCTCACATGCTTTTGCCCACGCAACGCTCCCTGAAGCTTTGCCACAGCCTTTGCGACGCATACCATAGCCTTCGGCTGCATCCCGGTTCCCATAACCACCGCGCCATCGATTCCCGTACCATAGCGGCACAGATAATTACGCAGGATAAAAGATCCCATACTGTGTCCCATGATAAGATACGGAATACCCGGATACTGCTCCTGCACTGTTTTTTTCAGGCGGTGTACGTCGCGCACCACAACAGTGGCAGCATCCTTTCTGCAAAAATACCCCTTACAGCCATCTGCCCCCAGACTTTTACCGTGTCCCAGATGGTCTTCGCCTGTCACCAGAATGCCGTTATCCGTCAAAAGCTTTGCCAGACGCTCATAGCGTTCTACATATTCAGCCATGCCGTGTACGACCTGCATAATACACACGGGTTCTGTATCCGGAATCCACTTTACCGCATGTATCTTTGTTTCATTGTCCCTTGACAGAAAATAAAACTCCTCTTTTTTCATTTGAACCCCCATTCCGAAGCGCAGCTGTGTAAAAAATAAGCCGTCAGGCTTATTTTTTACACAGCATACCTCCCTCAGTACAGAAAAGACCGCAGCAAGAAAACACCTGCTGCCTTTTTTGACAGCGCTTTCTCTTCTGCGGCCCTCACTTTTTTACTATATCACGAACCGGTTCTGCGGTCAACCGTTACGCGATTTCAGCACCTGCAGGCATCTTCTTTTCAGGCGTCATCAACGCCAGATTTCCTTCCGCATCCTCCGCGCACAAAAGCATACCCTCAGACAGCACTCCCGCAAGCTTTGCCGGCTTCAGATTCACTAATACCATAACCTTCTTACCGACCATCTCTTCTGCGCTGTAATGCTGCTTGATACCGGAAACGATCTGCTTTATCTGATTGCCGATTTTTACCTGGGAGCACAGAAGCTTTTTGGACTTGGGAACTTCCTTGCATTCGATTATCTCGCCTACCGCAAACTGCAGCTTCTCAAAATCATCAAAGGTTATCTCCGGCTTTATCTCCAGCTCTATTACATCCTCTTCCTCGGCAGCCGCTTCCTCCGGTGCTTTTCTCGCCGCAAACATCGCTTCCGCCTTTTCCAGCACTTCCTTCATATCCAGACGTGCAAACAGTATCTCCGGCTTGTCCGTCACCTGATTGCCTGACTCATAGAGACCGAATTCCGTACACTCTTCAAAGCTTCTGAGCTTTGTATTCAGCTGTGCCGCAATCTTCTCTGCTGTAGAAGGCATGAAGGGCTCCAGCAGAGAAGCGCCTATCATGATGCCCTCTACCAGATTATACAGCACCGTGGAAAGACGGTCTGCCTTTTCGGGAGATTTTGCCAGTACCCACGGCTCCGTCTCGTCGATATATTTGTTGCAGCGTTTGAACAGTGCGAAAATCTCAGTCATCGCATCTGCAACTCTCCAATCCTCCATCTTAGCGGCAGCTTTCGCGTAAGCGCCCGTCGCAACAGCCTTCAGCTCCTCATCTACCGCTTCCGCAGCACCCTTGTCAGCCACAACGCCGCCGAAATATTTATTGCTCATGGAAATTGTGCGGTTAACAAGATTTCCGAGCGTATTTGCCAGGTCGGAGTTTAAGCGCTCCACCATCAGCTCCCAGCTGATAACGCCATCATTTTCAAAGGGCATTTCATGCAGCACAAAATAACGTACCGCATCCACACCGAAAAAGTCCACCAGGTCATCCGCATAAAGCACATTCCCCTTGGATTTGCTCATCTTACCGTCGCCCTGCAAAAGCCACGGGTGCCCGAATACCTGCTTCGGCAAAGGCTCGCCCAGCGCCATCAAAAAGATAGGCCAGTATATCGTATGGAAACGGATGATATCTTTTCCAATAAGATGCAGATCTGCCGGCCACAGCTTTTTGTACTGTTCATTGCTATTTCCGTCCGCGTCATAGCCGATGCCCGTGATATAGTTTGTCAGGGCGTCCAGCCATACATAAACCACATGTCTGTCGTCAAAATCGACCGGGATGCCCCATTTAAAGGACGTTCTGGATACGCACAGGTCCTGCAGGCCCGGAAGCAGGAAGTTGTTCATCATCTCGTTTTTGCGGGAAACGGGCTGGATAAACTCCGGATGGCTGTTGATATGGTCTATCAGCTTCTGAGCATATTTGCTCATTCTGAAAAAGTATGCCTCTTCCTTTGCGGGTTTTACCTCACGTCCGCAGTCAGGACACTTGCCGTCCTTTAACTGGGACTGGGTCCAGAAGGACTCGCAGGGCGTACAGTACATTCCCTCATAAGAGCCTTTGTAGATATCGCCCTGATCATACAGACGCTTGAAGATTTTCTGAACCTGTTTCTCGTGATCCTCGTCCGTCGTGCGGATGAACTTGTCATAGGAAGTCCCCATCAGATCCCAGATGCGCTGTATCTCCGCCGCCGCCTTATCTACATATTCCTTCGGGGTAACGCCGGCCTCGGCTGCCTTTAACTCGATTTTCTGACCATGCTCGTCTGTTCCTGTCTGGAAAAATACTTCATAGCCGTCTTTTCTCTTAAAACGCGCGATACTGTCCGCTAAAACCGCCTCATAGGTATTACCGATGTGCGGCTTACCCGATGCATAGGCGATCGCTGTTGTCATGTAAAATTTGCCTTTGTTCATCTCTACCTCCGCTATACAAAATATTCCGGTCCGTAACGGAACGCCCTGCTCTTCGTTCAGCCAAAAAGTATACGCCAGAGCATACATTTGCACCACACGCAAATGCTGCCATCAGGCAATATCCGGCTTTTGTGCCAAACAAAAAGCCCGTCCTCTCATTTCTTTCGAAATCAAGAAGACGGGCATATCCCCGCGGTACCACTTCCATTCGCATATTCCTCACAGAATATGCCTTTTCGGGTGCTGCCTTCGCAATACCCTGCCGCTGTAACAGGCGGAACCTGTCGCAGCCTTGCCGCTCATGCATCCGCATGCGTCCGGTTCGGTGCGCCGCTCAGAAGCCATGTTCCATCCGCTTCTTCCCAGCCCCTCTCAGCCTCCCGCGCAGTCTCTGTCCGCAATATACGGACACATGTAAACCCTGCCGGTCTGGAGCTCTCTCTGTAAAGCTTCCCCGGATGTACTCTCTCCATCATCGCTTTTAAATATCTGTAAAAACAGCAGTCCTGCCGTTTTCGATATGCCTACAGTAGCACAAATATACGATACTGTCAATCTCCATCCCGCAACTATAGCTGATATCAGAATTTCAACCCTTTGAGCAGATCGCCCAGAGATGTCCCTACGGACTCTTTCGAGCTGTATTCCGCTGCCTGCTTTTCTTCTATCTCATCCGGTTCTGCACTCTCTGCCGCCGCCTTAATGCTCAGGCTTATCTTGCCGTCGTTTGTATTGAGCACCTTGACCTTTACCACATCGCCGACCGAAAGCACCTCTGACGGCTTTTTCAGACGGCGCTGGCTGATCTGGGAAATATGAACAAGGCCGCTCAGCCCGTCGCCCAGGTCCACAAACGCTCCATAAGGCATCAGACTTTCCACGCGCCCCTCCAGAATGCTTCCGGGCACTATCATGGAAATCTTATGGTTTAAACGCTCTGCCTCTTCCTCCTTCAAAACATCCTTTGCGGAAAGCACGAGCTTTTCACGTTCGGCATCCACAGTGATTACACGGACGCGGAGCGTTTTCCCCACAAAGCCCTCCGTTTCCTCCACATAATCAAGCGCGAGCTGGGAAGCCGGGATAAATCCGCGAATGCCCTCCACGAATGCCACAACACCCTGATTTACCGCCTCGCTTACCTTTACCGCAAGTATCTTTTTTTCTTCCTGATATGCCAAAAGCCTGTCCCAGCCCAGCGTCTGTGCTGCTTCCACGCAGGAGAGCGCGATATTTCCCGCTCCGTCGTCTTTTTTTACTACCGTACCTTCCAGCTTATCTCCTATATGAACATCCGCCAGGATTGAAAATCCGGGATCGCGGCTCAAATCCTCCGCTTTTATCACACCCGGGGCATAATATCCCAAATCAAGCGTTACTTCCGTCTCATTTACGCCAATGACCGTCCCTGAAATCACATCCCCCTCATTCACTGTCCGGAAAGATGCCTCCAACTCCTTCTGATAATCCGCCATCGTCTCTGTAGGCAGTTCCTCCTGTACGTCTGCGATTCCTTTTTTCTGCTCTTCCAAATTCTTATCCTCCTCTGTTTCCCGGCGCTGCCGCGCCCCCGTTTTCTTTTTAGTTTAGCACTCCATGCTGTTAAATTCCAGCCCGTTCGTTTCATTTACGGGAATCCCTTCGCTTGTGAACTACCCATTGTCTAAAGCCAATGGGCTTCCTGCTTCGCAGACCTCGTAACCTACTACCTACTATCTCCACAGGCGTTAATTCGGGCAGTCCCTGCCCTATATTATTATTTT
>OBXC01000762.1_pt1 | contig 20086 bp, 16 predicted proteins | sample 1538111 | NCBI WGS metagenome assembly OBXC01 (sample SAMEA2580137, study PRJEB22360) | human gut metagenome | biome: human gut; feature: human-associated habitat; material: faeces | place: Denmark | collected 2008/2010
TTTCCTTCCCATAGATAGGATACCTCCATCATCTTGATGCAAATATTCTATCATGACCGAAATATAAAGTCGAGTTATTTAAAAGACATTGTACTAGTTCCCCCGCAACCGTTTCTGACCAAACTGCTTTCCAACTGAAACTCCGTATTTAGCATAGCCCGATTATTGACAAGTTCACCATCTGCATTCGTATATAAACACTCAAAGCATCCCGGGTTTTCATAATTAACCGTCAATATATGACTATACCGACCACCAGCTTCAAGCCATACAAAGAAAACAGGTATTTTACAATGCAGTTCACTCAATACCCTATTAAACCTTAATTGCATATCGCTACTTCCAATCGTGAAAATGATCAAATCTACCGATTGTAGTTCGGATTTCAGTGCTTCTTCATCCAAATTATTTTCGTGAATTTCTGTATGTACTTGTGGATGGATCATTTCAAGGAAAAGTCCAAGTATACTGGCTTTATTTGAGTTGATGCCCAATCCGCCAAATGCCCAACGCATTCTATTTTCATCATACAGCTTATCTCCATCATAGAGTACAATATCGGAAGCACCATTCTTTACCAGTTCGGGCGCTACATAACTTCCCAATGATCCACCCCCTACAAGAAGTACTTTCTTATCATATAAAATTCTGTCATTGCCAATAATCTCATTTAAGTACAAATAATCCTTTCTTTCAGTAGCAATCAATGATATCTCTACTCCGTCCTCGTTTACCTTTTCAAACAGCGTTCTTCCGCTCCTATTCTTGCATTTTACCATCAAAGCAAAGCAAACCTTTGTATGCTCCCCGTTCATCCCAAATACAAGAATTACATTTTGTGTAGAGACAATCTCACTTTTCAACTGAAAATGTGTATCGGCATCGATATGATTAATCTGCCTACCATAAATTATCTCTTTGACATTTTCGATTGTCCAAGGATGATTACGATATGGGGGTAAAATTTCTCTACTGTCTGTAATCGGAATAAAAAACACCTCTGTTTCAAGATGTTGTTGCCACTCTCTTTTCCCTTTAGAATTATAAGAATTGAGATCTATTAGCCCTATATCCGGTTCAATATATCTGGTTTTTGTTTCACTACAATATTTCTGTAATTTACAAAATTTAATATCTTGTTTTAAATAGACATCTGCGCGCTGTAAATCAGAAGCGCTATTCCAATAATATAAGAATTCCTTTTGAAACTCTTTTTCTTGTTCTGTTTTCGTCATTGATAGTAATTCTATCAGCCGATCCAATGCGTCTATAATTTTCTCTTCATATGAAAACAAAGACTGAACAACGCTTCCCTGCTCGTATAAACAAACCCATCTGTATTTCCCAGCTGGTAACATTTTTCCTTCATCTATATTAGTATTTCTTAGAAGTATATGCGGAAAATCCAAACCCTCATCATTATATAAACATATTGTTGCCGCAGAACTTGTGTCGTCCTTTGATGGACTTATAAGTAAAAATTCCTTTTCAAAAAGTCTAAACATAACCCAATCTTCAGGGTAAACTTGAATAACAACAATATTATCGTATGTCTCAAGTATTTCTTTTGCTGTCATCTGATTATCCAAAACTATGCTCCTTCTTGCTCTTCGTAGTTGCCGCAACTGCTTCCTTTGTCGGCACCGTGAACTCAGTACCAAGAACTTTTTGAACATATTCTGCCGCGTCATGTGCCGATTCTACATTTACAGCATTCGTTAAATTATCAACTGCAATTGAAAGACGCTTATAAAACGTAAGCATATAACTGGGACTGCTATCTCTCATTTTATTAAATATATCTGTATATGGTTGAACCGGAAGATATCTACTAATATCTGCTGATACGATCTCTCCCTGTGCATTTTTAGTACATAAAAATTTATCCTTTATAGATTTCATTGTCTTCTGTAAAGACAGCAAATCATCATCCCCATCGTTGCTTGTTTGTTCTGAAAAACAATCACAGGCCAAATATGTAAGTCCAATGCTCGGTGGAACCTCATGATCTTTAGTAGAACTTGAATATTTTTCATTCTTCCACTTCTTGATGAAGCAAATAATTCTCCTCAACTGATCATGACCATTAATCTTCCCACATAAATCATCATTCAGCCCGTCTGGATCTGCTCGTTCCCACAAGTATTCGTTACTGCTTGCTTTTCCTCTTGCCAAATAAATCATTCCATTATCGTCCGCATAAAGAGGAAGATCAATATGCAACCGCTCTACTCCTTTTTCATAATACGTTGCTCTTACACAAGGCTCTTTAATTGATACTGAACGAACTGGTATATCTATAGATTCCTTAAGATATTTTTTAATCTTGCGAGGATCAGGGTTCTCAGATGTATCAAGCGGAATCATCACGGCAACATCACGATCGACTACTATAGATTTAATTGTTGTATTGTATTTATAGCTTCCCTGATCAATCATGCGAATATCACTTTTATTAAGCTGAATATCATGATTTTTCATAATAGTAGGAAATTTATCTTTGATTTCTCCTTGCAATGTTACTCGCTTATCAATCAAATTTTGTGCTTCAGAATCAATCCTAATACATTTATAAAAATCCTCGAACTCTTTTTTTAACTTCATAGCCAGTCTCCTTTTTCAGATTAATTACCTTGTGCACCCCTTGAAAATCCGTTTCTATACACGCAGATTTTATGGTTGTGATAGACCCCTTTGGTCATAATCGGGTTTCACTCCTATTAAAATGCCAACATCTTGGCAACCTGTACCAAATTTTCGAAGGCATCTGCCACTTCGTCCGGATCACTACTCGCTCCCCAACTGATCCTAATAGAATTTTCTATTTTTTCTACCGGTATTCCCATTGCGGTGAGTACAAAACTCGGGCTGTAGGAGCTTGAATTGCAGGCAGATCCGTTTGATACACCACAATACTGCCTGGAGGCAAGCATAAGTGCCTCAGACGAAACTCCATTGAAACATACATTCAATGTACCGGACACGCTGCAGGTTTGATCCCCATTGATTTCATAATCAATGCCTGATCCGTCAAGGATATCCAATATACGACATTTAATACTCTCACACTTTTCTTGATTATCGTGATATTCGTCTTCCGCAATTTGGCAAGCCTTACCTAACCCCGCAACAAGTGGAACTGGTATTGTACCCGGACGTATTCCATGCTCTTGCTGTCCGCCAAACATTATGCCTTTAACCGGTGGGAGTTTATATTGCTTTTTTCTGAGAACCAGTGCGCCTACCCCCTGTGGTCCGCCAATTTTATGAGCGCTCATCGATAACATGTCATATTTTGTTTCTCGCAGTTCATCAACCAGCTTACCGAAACTCTGTGTGGCATCAATATGAAAAAGAGTATTCAAATCAGTAAGGTACTGACCAATTTCTTTGACGGGTTGGATAACTCCAGTTTCATTGTTCACGTGCATGATGCTCACTAATAATGTGTCATCACGGACTAAGCCAATAATTTCTTCCGCCGATACCCGACCATTCAATCCTGGCTTAACGAAATCCACTTCAAAACCGTCTAATTGCATTGCCTTTGCAGTTTCCAGCACTGACTTATGCTCAATTGCAGATGTGATAATGTGTTTTTTTCCACTTTCCAGAGCATAAGATTTCAGCCCTTGCAGAACAATATTATTGCTTTCTGTTGCTCCGCTGGTAAAGAACACCTCATCTTTTCCTGTTCCAAGAATTGATGACACTCTTCCTCTGGCATCTTCCACAATTCTTCGAGCACTATCTCCAAAATCATGCGTCCTGCTATCAGCATTGCCATATGAATTTCTATACACACCAATCATATATTCTAAGACTCGTTCATCAATTGGTGCCGACGAATTAAAATCCAAATAAACGCTCATAACCTATGCCTCTAAAGCCAAACTCAAAAGATCATCAAGGCTTTTAATAAAATTAGTTCCTGTCAGGTACGATATACCTCGTTCCAAATGCAGCTTAAAATACTTTGAGAGATTTTCTTCGGTCAATTCGATTCCCTTCTCTGCGCACCACTCAATAATAAGTGCCTCGTAAATTTCACTGTATTCACCGGCAAATGTGTACCATGACATCTCAACATTGCTATCCGCCACAATTGGAACATCTGTCGGAATAGTATTCTCATGCAGCGAAAAGCAAAGCGCCCAGCGGCACAAAACATTCCAATTTTTTATGCCCGTCTTACCCTTAAGCCTAGATAGTTTATCTTTTGCGGGATTTGATAACCTGATCTGTTTTATAATCATTAAGCATCCTCCCTAAAATAACCGCGATGAATCGTGGTTGACTTAGTCGAATCATCATAGACCAGTGTGAACTCATCACCTATATCATCTTTCATAATGGTATAGTAATTACGATCAATTTCAGAATCTGTTGATAAAATAATAGTCTGCTCACTTGCCTGCGGAAAGTATGTCTGAATCAGTGATACCCTGTGCGCTGAATCTAATCTGGATAAAGGAGTATCAATAATCACTGGAAGTTTCTTCTTTGAACATATAGCAAGTGCCCATAACAGAGAAATAACCATAAGCTGTTTCTCACCTGCGGACAAAGAAGCCTTGTTTACTTCCTCGCCATCGGCATTAAGGTATTTAAGATCTAAGGAAACTGGATCCATTTTAATTCGATCAATCAGATTCTTCTTATTTGCCAATTTTTTATAACAGACTGTCATTGTCTCAGCAACAATACCGATTTTATCTTTTTGAAGACGAATTTTATATTCCTCCAAAATCGTAGTTGCCATATGGGAATATTTTACAATTCTATCTCCATCATCATTAAGTTCTGCTCGTCGCAAATATGCCTCTACGCCTCGATTGAAAGCAGTCGTTGCTGCAATTGCTTCACCGTTACGTGTCCTTCTTTCATCTGCTTTTTTTGAAAGCAGTACATCAATGTCGATAAGTTTTTGCTCTAACTCTTTGATCTTCCGATATATAGATGCAATTGCCTTTTCATCAATATCAACCGACATATAACTATCCAGCTGATCAATTTCGGCTTGAAGCTTTTTCACTTCCTTCTTTCTATCCGAAACAGCAAGTTTGGTAGAAAGGAGCTGCTCATCCAAAAGAACCTGCAGTTTAAACAGGGATGTATCCGACAATTTGCAGTGGACCACATCCTCACCGGTCACCATCTTGCTGTCAATATAATCTATAAACCGGCAGACAGGATCCTGATCATCAACATTTGTTTTCACATATTCCGGGAGCAGTGCCCTCATCTTTTTTAAAGCCGCTTCCAACATCCGCTGATCCTGCTCAATTTCTGCATTTTCCCTTATATTCCGAAGGAGTTCTTTAACAAGGATAAACGGCAATTCCGATGCTGCATCAACGGTCAATTGCTCTTTTAACGCATCCATTCTGGAAGAGACAGCAGCTCTTTTTTTAAAAAGCTCTTGACGTTGAGTTACTATATCGCCGCCTTTTGCTGAATGCTCCTGACGTTTTTGTTCAAGAGATTGCAATGTAGTAGTTTTACGCGCTTCTAACTCTGAAATCTCTAAATCCACTGCTTCCAATGCTCTGACAGAACGATCCTTTTTGCCATGAAGCTCTTCAATTTCTTTGGCCTCAGTATTTGAGACCTGTGTTTTAGCAATACGATTTGTAATTCTTCTCAAATCTGCTTTTAAAAGGTCCAGTACGGATATTCCCAAAAGAGTCTTAATTGACTCCTTCATCTGTGTACTGGTATCCTCGACAGCAAGTTCAGCTATTTTCTCGCCGTCAAAGAAGAAAAAATTTGAGAGACCGCTCGGAAGAATGTTTTCAATGAACATACTCCAATTATCCGTCAAAAATTGATTATAAACTCCATCCTTATATACCCTGATGATTTCAGAAACCCTCTGTTTTGCTCCAGACCATTCTCGATGAATCTTATAAGTCTCTGATTCCATTTCGAACTCAAGATCCACATAGGTTTCCATTGTACCATCCTGTTTATTAACAAAAGACTTTAAATACTGTCCATAGGTTTTATACTTACTTTCGTTATATGCAAAGGAATTAGAACCATATAACGAAAGAAGAACTGCTTCAAGAAATGTTGTTTTTCCTCGTCCATTCATTCCGCCAATCAGTACTACTGGTTTCTGACCGTGAAATTCGAAGCTATTCGTAGACGCATACACGCCAAAATTATGTAATGTAAGTTCTTTAATAATCATATGTGATCCGCCTCTTCCGATACATCTTCAAATTCTTCTCCCTCATCCTGAATATGTGCAAAAAATTTCTCGTTAAACTTACCACCCATCGTTTTCTTACGCTGTAACTGCTTTGTGTAATAGTCAGTGGCATCATCTTCATCGCGATAAAAATTTTGCTTTACGCAGGTCTCAAGTGTATCAAGAATTCCTTTCCTCTGGTTCACACTGTTTGCCTGGTTTTCTATATCAATCAGACTATACATCATCTCAAAAGCAAGTTCTTCATCCGGGAACAAATCACGGCAGGTCTGTTTGAGTATTTCCCATTCATTACTACCATATACTTCAGAACCAATCCATTCCGGATCACTAAACGGCTTATGCATAACAGATTCATAGATATCTGGCAACGAATCATCAAATTCGTGCTTGTCAAATACCCAAATTCTTCTTATGCAACGAAGTTCCGGAAGTGTAATCAATTCAAGATCTGAGAACTCTTCAGGCCCATGGGTATTTATCCCCACCTGTATTTCTAACAATTCTTTCAACCATTGTTCACGAATTTCTTTTTTGTAGGGTCCATGATGTAACTGTCCATAACTTCCCTGCAGATATCCTTGCATCTTCTTAAAACTTCTGCGTTCTCGGTCATGTTCTTCATCTCCAAACCGATTTCTAAACTCAAGAAGTGGTGACATCCACGACTTTTCATCGTCATTTGCAATCATTGCCTCCATGGATTTGTCCTTTTCAACCATGGTGCAGACCCAGCAGCCAAATCGGCTTTTCCCACAACTTGGCAAGTTCTTTTCAACCATCATAGGACACTCATTATCAGCTGTTGCGCCTCGATAAAGAGTAAGGAGTTCCTGGTTAGAATATCCCCATGGATTTTTATACTGCATAAGAAATACCCAGACATCATTATCGGTCCAGTCTTCCAATGGAGAAAACACCAGTTCGTTAGCCATCGTCTCATTCGGACTCAGAAGTTCTCTAACTCTCTTTTTTTCATAATAAGCCATGGTACGAGCACGACGTTGACTTTCAGCTTTTCGCGTGCCTAATACCATGATTATTTCTCCATGTTCTGCAATAGCAGATTTAACGAAATTATTGACCGGTTGAATTTTTAAACGATCTGTACACCAACGCAGCTTTTTACGAGGAAAAGGGTAACCTCTTCCCAAAAAATTCACCCAAAAAGTATTATTCATATCTGGCGTAAGACGGTGAGTAACAAATGGAAGTCCATCCCTCTCTGCAGCTTCATCCATAGTTCTGAGAGATTTTTCTACCCACTTTTCAATCACCGGTGATTCAACCAGCGTATCAGTATTAATGATGTGCACAGTTTTATGGAGTTGATATTTAGGCAGTCCCCTAAGGGCAAGCCATACCAACTGCACTGTAGCTGTACTATCCTTTCCACCGGAATATCCAATAACCCACGGAATATCATCAGCAAGATAAAGGGATTTCACCGTCTCTATCAATCCATTAACAGAGTCTCTGGTTATAGTCACATTCTGTTTGTTTATTGTATTATCAATAGCCATGTTCAAACCTTCTATTCAAAATTACTTGTAAAAACCTCTTCTGCATGCCGTTCATCATCAGTCAATGGCAATTCGATATATTTTTTTATCACATTCCCGGCAAGCATAATGGCTTCTGCATTATTAATCATTCTGCCATTACTTCTAATTACCCGCAGCCGCCAGTCGTCAGAACTTCGTTTCCAATTTATTCGTGCTATACGCGGTATTACATCCTTTATGTTATATTCTTTGTGATGATAAAGATATGAGCCCACTCTACCAAACGCTTGAATTACGACTGCTTGTGTAGCTATATATTGTTCTCTTAACTCCTTCTTGCTGATCACTTTATCATTCATCTCCTGCCAGGGTTGCATATATGCTGTAACAGTTTCCCAGTACAGCTTTAAAAACTCTGCAAAAGCTTCATCAGGCTCTCCACGTCTTAAAATCTTTTTGTTTGTTGTATAGAAAGTGTTCAACGTAAAAAGAGAGGATGAGAATTTTCCAAGATTATCACGTTCTTTATCAACATATTCGTTTAAAAAGGGAATAGCAGCGATCACATTCCTTGTAATAACCGCCAGTTGATCTCTTGAATCATATAATTCTGCAATAGAGTTTGATGTTTTTACAGCATGTTTATTAAGGTCTGTAAACATCTGTTGGCTTCTCGATAAGCCAATATCTTCGTAGAAGACAACCGATATCGTTTCATCCCCAAGTTCTGGTTTTTCCTCTAGCGCCGATAGTATAGCTGCCTTCCTGTGTTGACCGTCATTGATTAAAAATTTGGCATCCATATCCACTTCAAGGATCCCCGTATCTTCATCGTTTTGCGACAAAAAATGAAATTCTCCGTCAATGGATGCTGCCAAAGCAGAAAAAACATATGAATCCCTGTTATCTAAAATGTACTTGCGGATTTCCGGGATCCTAGCCTCGTTCAATTTTCTTTGAGCTCTATATTCAGGGAGAACATATTCTTCATCATTTGGAAACAATTTTCCCAACATTTTAAGCGGCACCATACCTATAAAATATCTTCTGCCAGCTTGTATTCCTCTTACAACAGGAAATCGATAACAGTAGTTCATGAGAAACCTCCATATTAACAGCACCTACTTAAGTAGTATACTTAAGTAGGTGCTGCTTGTCAAGACTCGGGGTAATCTTGATTATTAATCTTCATCAAAAAGGACAAGTTCATCTAACGGCAAAGCATCAATCTCAAAATTCCGCCCCTCAACTGTGGAAACCAGAAAATTCTTGATATTTTCCATAGATTCCAATAAAGTACTCCCCACCAGTTCCGCTAGCTTTGTAACACCAAAATTCGCATACTGTGTCAAAAATGTAACTTTGTTAAAATCAGTCTTCTCACCAAACGCCAATTCCAACCGCTCTTCCTCTGTAAACGTTTCTGTCAATGTAGAAAGAATCGCTGCCTGAAAATAAAAGTCCAGTTTTCCATTATCGTTGTTATTAATAACATTACGGGGAACGCTTTTTGGCTCCTCCCCATTTTCTTCTGGTGTCTCTATGCGTTTGTCATACATAATCCCAATTGCAAGACTGAGCATAAACAGACTGTAGTGCGTTCTGGTTTTGAAGATATCAGAAAGCCCTGTGATTGCCTTATTCCAGGCAGTTCCCTTTAATTGAATATCAGATGTTATTTCCACAGCTTACCCTCCTCAATCCTAGCAATGTTCTTTTCCTCATTACTTTGAATGGTCCAAACTCTTCCAATACTGTCAGGCGAAAAGACATCATGCAGATCGTCTTTTGAAAACACGATTACCTGAGGCGCAAACTGCGGCAACATATTTACTACATTCTGCCTCTGATCAGGATCCAATTTAGAAAATGGGCCATCCAAAATCAGCGAATATTCTTTTCCGTTAAAACTCGGATCATCTTTAAGCATTTTAAGGATTCCGCCGATATAAGCAAACGATACAACCGCAAACTGTCCCTCGGATTTCGACTCATCATTAAAACTGTCTGTAACTCGAACAGCAAATTCTCTCGAAACAGAAACTGTTCTTTTACTGGTCAGCATGTCATCCAACAGCAACTGAATGTTCTCCTCAAGCTTTTTGCTGTATTCTATTGCTGCCGTTTCAAGCTTGTCAGAAAAATGTTTTACCACAGCCTGCATAATTTCTATTTTTGTTTCGATCTTTTTGTTCGCCGCTGTTTTCTTAGTAAGATCATCAAACTGCTTCATCTGTTGCTTTAAATATAACTTATACTTATCGTTTTTACTCTCTAGCTGAACGATCAGCTGATCAAGTTCGTTCACTCTATCTTCTGCAAGTCTTCGTGTTACAACAAGATCCTCGATATCCGGGCTTTTCTTTTCCGCATCATCTAGTTCTTTGATTCGTTTATCGCATTCATATGCATATTCCTGATTATCAAGGACCCTCTTGATAATACCCTCTATTTTCTCTTTATCGTATCCATTCCCCCACATTGCTGCAGTACGCGTAAAATCATGATAAAGACTTGAATATGAACGGGGTGGCAACATCGCCAGATACTCACGAATGTGATCACGTTCTTTATCGTGAAGCTCATTACCACATATACACGTTGTTGTTGTCAACTTTAACAAATATGTAATCAATCTCTTATTTACACCTGCCGGAAGTTCACTATTATTAACCTTTAGATTTAGTTTTCCCTTTGCATCATTTACGGCTTTTGAAATCAGGAGCGGTGGAAACATGTCCATAACAGCATCCCCAAACTGAGCCTGGTCACTGCTTGCATTTGCCAAGAATCGATCTCTCTGACGCTTCAGATCAGACCTTTGAGCTTCGTATTCTTCCTTCGACTTCGTACTTCCAATCTGCTCTGAAATCTGAGTGATTAGATCTTTTTTCTTTGTACGCTCTTCATCGTAATCTTTGATCTGCTGTGTTATATCAGATATAACATTTTGAGCGCCTTCAATGTTGGTCTTAATTGCAGAAAGCTGACTTCCGCTTGCAATAGTGGCCTGACTTAAGTAAAGTTTTCCAAGCACAGTCGTCCTTAAATCTGTACGGCCTATATGATTTAGTGCAGCCTCAATCACATCCAAATCAAACATGGAGTATAAAGCCTTGCGTAGCTTTCCTGCAGAATCCTTGCCCTTCACTCTAAGATCCGCAATCATGCTTTCACCATCAAAGAAAAAATACTCCGATAATCCGGATGGCAGCATTTTTTCAATCGTCTCAACCGGTCGGTCTACTCTTTTCCAGTTGTAATCTTCATCTCGCTTCTGAAGAGAAAGATCTTCACCTATTTTTTCCGAGTCATCCAGTCCTTTTCTATAAGTATACTTTCTTGTAAGAGAATAAAGACTGCCATCATGTTCAAAATCTATTCTTCCCATGACATCAAAAACTGAGCCGTATTCCTGTTCGCTTTCAAAGGCAAGATTATAAAGATGATCTGTGGTTGTCTTGTTGAACTTTACCTGACCATAAAAGATCCACTGAAAAAGCTGATGTAAAGTGGTTTTTCCATCACCATTTTTGCCATAGATAATAGTGACCTTGCCATCTGTGGAACATTTGATTGTTCCGTAATCCCTAAAATTTCTAAAATTCTCGTATTCTATAGATTTAATCTTCATCTTCCACCTCTCGCTCCAACTCATTCAGTATAGCATTTACTATATCGGCACGAGCAGTTTTTGATTCGCCCGCGAGATTCGCTGCCTGCAATTCTCTTTCCGCATCTTCAATAAATGAAATCATATGGCTAATGGTTTCCTCTTTACTCATCTTCGGAATCCTCCATTTCCTCATAATCGTAAACATCTACATCCTCTAAAGTGAGTCCATATTCGGTCAACATATCATCAAGCTGATCTTGCAGATCATCCCAATTTAAAGCCAGTCTGGCATATTCATGGAACCTGCGCAATTCAATGATCGCCCACTGTCTCATATCACTCTTGGGTAAGACTATAACGTCATATATTTTAGCACTCTTTTTCTCCTTATAAGTGCGGAGTATTCGGCCCCTTCTTTGTACAAATTCTCGATAATCATCATTACTTGAAAGGATCAATGCGCTCTTGATTGATGGAATGTTAATACCTTCATCCAGACATCGGATTGCAACGAGAGCAGAAATTTCTCCCTTATTAAATGAATCCACCAATTCCATTCTTTCTGCCATATTTTCTGTTGCCGTAAATTGACTCGCCTTATAGTCAAACTCTGACAGGATGCGCTTGATAGATTGTATATGTCTCAGTTCTTCTCCAGTCGAATCATCATATAATTTACCATCACCGCAATACACAACAAAATGATCCGTTTCTGTTACCGAGCTGATGATTGTACGTATCTTGGTCTGCTTTTCCTCAGCCATGGATATAACCCTCAGCCTATTCCGCAGCGTCTTGACTAAAAGATCCGGATTAATGCATATACCATCTCTGAAACATCCGAGAATTGTTTTAGTATATTTGTTAAACTTGGACTCTTCTTCGTCAGTAGCATGTACATAAATCGGGTAATAATAATAGGGAACCAAAAATCCTCTTTCCAGTGCGTCCTCAATAGGAAGGCTGAATACCTGACCACCAAAAAAACGCATCAACTCATTTCCTTTAGCTGCGGATGTTCCGCTAAAAGGAGTAGCACTTAATCCGAGCATATACTTGTATGTTGTGTGCAATTCTTCCGGTCTTGACGTAAAACGATGTGCTTCGTCAACAATTAAGAGGCGATCTCCTTTATACTTTTGAATTACATCATCGAATTTCTGCATCTTGAAAGATGTAATAGTAGAAATAATAATAAGTTGTGTGCTTGATTCATATTTACAACGTATTATTTCATTTGTGATTTGCTTATCCCACCCTTGATTTTCTGATGACACCAGAATAATCCTTGCATTGGGAAACGCGTTCTGAACATCCTCAGACCATTGCTTCACAAGATGTTTATATGGAGCACAAATCACAATCATACATGGATGCGTTTTGACAAGTTCTTTTGCAGAATAAATTGCCGTCCATGTTTTACCAGTTCCAGTAGCCATGACATAAAAACCGTGATAATTATTTTTCACCCATGCTTCAATGGCTTCCTTCTGGTAATCACGAAGTTTTATTCCTGTATTCTTCGGTGCACTCGCCCTGTTCTTTATGATTTTAATCAAGTTTTCTTCCGCTGTCTTAGTATAATCTTGAACTTTGACAAAGGGATTCAGGCCATTCCACAGATTATCGAACTCCAGTTCCTCATCTGCTACAATTTCCTGAAATCCGGGTTCCCATCCCTTTGAAACACGTATTTTTTCATAATTTGAACGATATCCAGCATAGCTTGAATTCGATGAACCATAGAACACAAGTATATTACCATCAAAGTCTTTCATTACTCCAAGCTTATCGTGATAAATTCCAGTGTCTTCTGTAATAGCTATCTTAATATCTAAAACTCCTTTTCTTATCAAATCGCAAAGAAGCTGAAGCCTCATATCATTCAGTTTTTCTACTTCTCGAACAAAATCCCTAGTAAAAGCGTCTGAGAGCTTCTGATTTTTTTGCTCATATCCCAGATTAATAGCCTCTACATCCTCTTCACTTAATTTAGGACTGGCAATCAGCTTTATACTTCCACCATTTCTGGCAAGAGACAGGGCTCCATCTGTAATTGTTTCCAATACACCGGAAGAAAAGAATCCTACGCTCCTTTTATATTCCTTTGTGCATTTTAAAACGGGATTCAAGAATGAATCAGCAATATTATTATCACCACGGCTAATATAGCTATGTTCGATCTTCAAATCTCTATAGCTCATCAATATCCCCCAACCCTTCTAGTACATAATCACCAATCAGTTCATCAATCTTACTAAGATCATCAGCCATTACGAGTTGTCCATCATGTTCTCCGGTACTCGGATCCATTTGACTTATATCCATTCTTCCTTTCGGTGCAACCAAGGGGTATGAGTGTCTAAACTGATTATTTGACGCTGCCACTTCTAACGAAACGCCCCATTTTTTTATAACGCTATAGATTAACCAGGTGTTCCATTCAACGTTAATCTCGGGCAAGGTTGAAACACTCTGCAGTTGATGAATTGGAACAGTACAATCAATTTCTTCAGAAATTCTTTTTTCGAGAATTGCCGCAATTTCCGCTGTAACTCCTATATAATCAATAGATGCCAGTTCCATATCATTCATGAGAAGATGTGTTTCATTGCATGAGTCGATAAATTCCAAAATGTTTGCTATTACAAAATGATGTTCTCTTGCAAACGCCATAATATCTGATAGAGATATTTTCTCAGATTCTCTAATCATATCATGCAATAAATCATCCACTCGCTCAATAGTAGCATTCTTTCTTGCAATATACGGTCTGGAAAAATTGTAATAATCACCAAACAAGTATTCCAGCAAACTATATAGGCTAAAAGGGTAACTAATAAAATTATTCGTAAGCAGCACAGGATACTCTTCGTTGATATACTCATATATATCCTTGCAATGGCATACACCATTCTTGATCAAATTTTGCTCAACCACATCTCTAATGTACTTAATATCTCGATCCGACAACTTCAACCGACAACTATGTATATATTGCCCAAAAAGATTGATGATGTTATGATCAGAAACAGAGAAGTTTATTACAATTTCTGTCACTCCAGGGAATGCTCTTTGTATCTCTTCTTTTGTCACCGGATACTGCGAATTTCGTATAAATCCTACTATGCTTGAATACACAGATGTATATGATTCATCTTTAGAAATATAATCCCTTCGAAAAATCCATTCTGCCTCATATAATTCGCGCAAGATTCCTTGAAGATAATACTTGTTATCAACTCCCTGCTCAATAAGATCATCTTCAAATACACTATACAGGGTATTGGTCATAAATATTGGTGCAGGACTGTCCTCGATATAATCATGAATTTTCTGAGAAAGTTCTTTGGTAATATATAGTTTTTCCTGACGTAGTTTATAAATCCCTCGACCGCACAGAATTCCAATCCGTGAAAGGATCGAACCTATTGCATGATCACTCTTATCTGATATATCTATCCCGTATTCTTCATTAACATGCATACGAAAGTGTTCAATTTCATCCGCATCATAAACATGTATTCCATCCGGATAGAATCGCTTAAGGATGTCCGAATACATGCTTTCAAGAGTCAATCTAAACCTATGATAAGTATCCCCTGTCTTTTTATAATTATCTTCAATTGCTGCAGATACAAGTTTCTCCGGATATTCAAACTCCTTTTCTGCAGTCTTTATAAATCCAGCAAGTTTTCTCTCCGGAAAAGTATCCGGCATAGATTCAACATATGCCTGAACTTTATCTGCAATAGACAGTGATTCAATCATAAACAAATCTAATTGCTTATCATAAATGAACTCACTGTCTTCACAATTCTTAATCAAATAGACAAATTCGCGCCCATGTTCTCCGACGGCATCCATCAACTCCATGGTCGATAATCCTGCTGTCTCCTTTAACTCGATAAAAATTTTGTACATGATACGATTACGTTTTTGCCAGTTATTGAATTTTCGTACGACTTTCTTTTCTATCTGACGAACACGTTCTCTTGTAATGTCAAAGCTTTTACCAATCGCATCAAGTGTTTTTCCAGCGGCTCTCCCCTGGATAACCTGTAGTTCACGTTCATTCTTGATTGCATTAGCAAATAGTTGTTTTAAATCCTCATGCAGTTCAAACTGACACCACCGAACAAATTGCACCAAACGGTGATCTCCCGATAACAGCCTGTCCGCATTCGAAACTATATAACTTTCCAAACTCGGAGTCTCATCAGCAACCAGGGAATTCAAATAATTAACAGTGTTTACATCAGAGGAATGGCAAGTGATCAGCCAACTTATCTTCTCGGCCAACCGATTTGCAGGGATCTCATTTAAAATGTTTTGAACTTTTTTCTTCTCCTCATCACGCTTAATAAACTCTGCCAGCATCACATATATTTGCAAAGCTGCAGGTGTACCATTCACAAGTTCCTCGACAAATCCGGAATCTAAAACAGCATGTGCTTCTTTATACCGGTTAATATATTTCCAAGACGCATCGCTAAGTTCCAATTCACTCGTAAAACTAAAGTCACCCTTAATGATTTTTTCTTTAAACTGGAATAATTCGTTTGGCAAGCTATCCGTTCTAACTTTCTGTTTTTCTGAATCCAATGTTCCTAAATATGTGTGCAGTTCGTCAAAACATCCTTTACCAAACCCACGTATTTTTTCCATTATATCATCATTGGATTTCAGAAGTTCCGCAACAGTGTGATAATTTTCTTCAATCAAACGATTTGTTAACCTTACTGAAAAATTCAATGATTGAATGTCAACATCAGCATAATCCTCAGGTTCTACTCCATAAATAATGTAATAAGCCTTTGATGTTTTAGTCTCATTGCAAGGAATCCCCTTCTCAACAGACGTTCCTGATTCTAAATTCAAAGAAGTGCTGTCTTCTGATTTGATTTTCTTTGGATCAGCTTGTACTTGAGACAGTTCATCTTTCCTAATCTGGGCGATTTGATCATTTTCCTTTTCAATGTCCTGATCGATTTGTAGAATCCCTGATATCAGCTCATCGGCACACAGAGTCAACGTCTCAATTTGCTTCTCAGCATCAATTATATCTTTCTGTATCTGAAGGAAATATGTACGCTTTGCTTCAAGTTCTTCCGTATTCCTTTGTTTCACAATCACAGATTTTTGTTTTTCCAACACTGCCAACTGCTGTGTCATCTGCTCTAAATGTCTCTCTCTGGATTCTAATTTACTTCTTAACTCTCTCTTCTTTCCGACCGAGAAAAGGAATACTCCTGCAAGTTCTTTCTGAATCACTACAATAGAACGCTTTAATTCTTCTATCTTATTTGCCAGTACCTCAATTTTAATACCTGTACTTTTTTGTTTTTCTATCAATACTTTATCTTCTGATTCCAGGCGATCAATCACCGGTTTGTCGATATCATATTGCTCCTTCAATTTTGCTAACACGGAACGTGCTTTAACAAGATCATTTTGGTTTTGAGTAAGTGCCTGCGAATAATCTTCTCGCTTGGTATTTAATTCATTCAGCAGGTCCATTACAACTTCTCTCCTTTATCGTTCAAATCATATTGCTATTATTAATCGCCAAAATAATTAACATCCTTCACACTGTTTATGGTCAAATACCAGCGCGTTATATCAAATGAAATACATTATTGAGCCGATTTTATATACTTGCCACTTTTGATCCTCTGGTTTTTTGGCTTTTCCGCATCAGATGGGATGATTCAGGCACGTTCCACTTTTTGAGCGCCAGGAACTCTATTCTCATTGCAAAGGATTTGTATTCTTCTGGAAGAAATACCCCATTTTGATGTCTACTATGTCGAAATAAGCTCCTTTATGCTCCTCCACGATTCTCTAAGCTGCATACGATAAACTGAGTTTAATTATAATCCGTCAGGCGAACGAAGTCAACGAATAGGGGCTGACATAGGGGACACTGACGGGCAATTTTCCACAAAATATTAGATTTTTTCAATCAATACATCGAAATCGGAAAGGATTGCATCCAAGTGCCAAGCTCCAATCCGGAAGCAAGTATGCAGGATAGAATCGAAGAAGAAATATCTGACATTGCTTTCTTCATTGTAAGTTTGCAATTCAAAAATATTTTTAAAAAACCATTCTATACTGTATTTCCAACCCAAAACAATGTGAGTAGTGAGAGGGTTTGACTTTTCTAGAGCAAGATCCACCCCGTAATACAAAAGCGGTTTTTCTGACTTTTGCATTCTCCGTGGTCGGGCTCTTGATGGGGATTCCGTTTCCCCATACCCTCGGCAATTCCCATACATTTCTTTATCCAGCACTGATCAAAAATGTATCGGAATTATATTGGCTTCCAACAAAATGTTGGGCGCAGCACTGAAATCTACACGGAAGGGACAGCCGGTATTTCAGTGAATGGCGCCGCTGTTGGCGGCTCCATTTATCACACAGTGGAAGGAGGAGTATGAAGAAGATCAAGAAAAATAACGAACAGCAACGTACACACATCATCTGCCTAAGGTTGACGGATATAGAACTATCTGTATTAGAGGACCGGGCTGAAAAATGCAGGATGACAAGATCAGACTTCATCCGGAATCTGATCTTAAACAGGAAACTGACTCCGAAATACCAGATTGTAATTGACAGCGAGGAAGTCAAATTACTTCTCGCTCAATATGGAAAAATCGGATCCAACCTGAACCAGATCGTCAGGCATTTTAACAGTGGCGGGGAACGCTCTCTTGCCATGCAGGAGGAGATAGAACGTGCAATTGCAGAACTTTATGCACTGCGGAAAGAAGTGCTTCGATTGGCAGGTGATTATTCTGGCAGTTATCAAACACATAAAAAGTCATAACGCCAATTATTCTGACACGTTGGAGTATCTGTTGTTTCAGCATGATGAGAAAACCGGCGAGATGCTTCAAAATGAACTGGGGCAGAAAATTCTCCGGGATGAATTCTATCTGGCCGGGCTCAACTGTAATCCTGATACATTCGATATTGAATGCAGAATGACAAATGAAGCATTTAAGAAAAATCGCAGGCGAAACGAATTAAAAAGTCACCATTACATTATCAGTTTCGATCCAACGGACGTATCGGAATGTGGGCTTACTGGGAAAAGGGCACAGGAACTTTGTTTGGAATTTGCAAAAAAGAATTTCCCAGGCTATCAGGCGGTGGTGGTCACTCACATGGACGGCGGCAATCATTCCGGCAATATCCATACCCATATCGTGATCAACAGTGTCCGCAAAAATGCCGTGGCACGCCAGAACTATATGGATAAGCCAAATGAAGAAAAAGCCGGCTATAAGCATCGGTCCACAAACCGATTTCTGGAACATCTGAAAAAGGAAGTCATGGCCATGTGTGAGCGGGAAGGACTACATCAGATTGATCTTCTCTCTCCTGCTCCGGAAAAAGTGACAGAGGCAGAGTTCCGCGCAAAAATCAGAGGACAGAAAAAGCTGGAGCAGATCAATCAGGAAATTGTACGGAAAGGTCTCAAACCAGTTTCCACAACATTCAAGACACAGAAGGATTGTCTGCGGAAAGCGATTGATGAATGTTCTGGATCAGCCAGAAATTTTAAAGAGTTTCAATCTCTTCTCCTGGAAAAATACAACATATCCGTGATTTTGCAAAGAGGAAGATATAGATATCTGCATCCGGATCGTAACCGCGGGATCACTGAAAAAGCACTGGGGACAGACTATGGCATGGAACACCTGGAAAAGAGATTTCTCCAAAATGAAAAAGGGATCCAGCCAGAACACAGAACAGCTACACATCATTCTGTCCAGGGCGATTACCACAAAGATCCAACTACTATCTTCTACTATCGGACACATCTACGTCTTGTGGTTGATCTGCAGACAAATGTTAAAGCCATGCAGAGTGAAGCTTATGCCCGTAAAGTTAAGATCACCAATCTGCAGCAAATGGCGAATACCCTGATCTATATTCAGGAACATGGTTATGACACCAGAGAAAACCTGTCCAGGATCATATCGGAGGCAAGTGCAAAACTGAATGAGGCACAAGAAAGTTTAGATGAACTCTCTGCAGAATTGAAGACCTTAAATTCGCAGATCCACTACACAGGACAGTACTTTTCATCTAAAGGAACATATACAGAATTCATACGATCCAGAAGCAAAAAGAAATTCCGCAGTGAGCATGCTTCCGAACTGCAGGCATATGAACAGGCCAGGGACTGGCTGGAAAGCTTCTATACTGACGGGAAAATGCTTTCAATGAAATCATTAAAATCCCGCAAACAGAACCTGCAGGATAAAATCAGTTCCCAGAAACAGGCATTACAAGAACTAAGAAGCCGCTGCACAGAACTGGAGACTGTTTCCTATAACGTAGATGCCATTCTTGACAGAACGGCAATGGAGACAGAAAAAGTTCCCATTCAATCAGCAACACATCACAAATCACAGAAAGAAAGGAAAGAAGAATCATTATGACACAATCAGAATTTAGACTGATCTTTGCAGATCAGGTCAATAAATGCGAAGAAACATTACGGATGAAGAAAAAAGAATATACCGGCGACCGCGAAGACAGACTCAGCGCTTTCCGGATCGCTGCTTCTCTTCAGGACTGCACGCCCCAGCGGGCTCTTGTCGGGATGATGGCAAAACATATCGTCTCTTTATATGATATGTGTTATGCCAAGAATACTTCCTTCACAAAAGAATGTAAGCGCCAAATATTCCTGCGGATTTTCTAATCTCCTGGATTCCTCTATAATTG
>OBXC01000785.1_pt1 | contig 19540 bp, 18 predicted proteins | sample 1538111 | NCBI WGS metagenome assembly OBXC01 (sample SAMEA2580137, study PRJEB22360) | human gut metagenome | biome: human gut; feature: human-associated habitat; material: faeces | place: Denmark | collected 2008/2010
TTCGGCGGTGAGCACCGGGTGCTCTCCGTCGGCGGAGGCATGGATGCTCTGGATGGGATGGAGGTAGCTGTCGATGAGCTTGGTGGCGATGTCGTCCTCCAGATCCTTCTGAATCTGGCGGCGCAGATTGCGGGCGCCGTAGGTCATGGAGTAGGACTTCTTCACCAGGTAGTCCAGCAGCGCGTCGTCCCAGGTGAAGGTGATGCCCTTCTCCTTCAGCGCGTCCTGGAGCTCACGGAGCATAATGGCGGGAATGGCCTTGAAGTTGTCCTCGGTGAGCTTGTTGAAGTAGACGATCTCGTCCACGCGGTTGATGAACTCGGGCCGCAGGAAGGACTCCAGGGCCTTCATGGCCCGCTCCCTGCCCTGCTGGTCGGCGGTGCGGCCGAAGCCCACGGAACCGGCGGAGGTACGGGCATCGCTGCCCGCGTTGGAGGTCATGACGATGACCGTGTTTTCGAAATTCACGTTGCGGCCCTGGGCGTCGGTGATGTGGCCGTCGTCCAGAATCTGAAGCAGGATGTTGAGCACGTCGGGGTGGGCCTTCTCAATCTCGTCAAACAGAATGACACAGTAGGGCTTGCGGCGCACCTTCTCGGTGAGCTGGCCCGCCTCGTCGTAGCCCACATAGCCTGGGGGAGAGCCGATGATGCGGCTGACGGCGAACTTCTCCATGAACTCGCTCATGTCCAGTCGGATGAGGGACTCGGGGGAGTGGAACATGTCCATGGCCAGCCGCTTGACCAGCTCGGTCTTGCCCACGCCGGTGGAGCCCACAAAGATGAAGGACACGGGCTTGCGCTTGGAGGCGATGCCCACCCGGCCACGGCGGACAGCGGCGGCCACGGCGTGAACCGCCTCGTCCTGACCGATGAGGTGCTCCTTCAGCCGGTCTTCCAGCTTGGCCAGGCGCTCATACTCGGCCTCCTGGATCTGGCTGGCGGGGATCTTGGTCCAAAGCTCGATCACACGGGCCAGATGCTCTACCGTCAGAGGGGGGGCGCTCTGGGCCTCCAGCTTGTTCAGCTCGTCCTGAAGCTGGATCTCCCGGCTCTTGATGGAGGCCAGCCGCTCATAGTCACGGCTGCTGCCCTCGTCGGAGAGGAGCTTCTCCCGCTCTCCGGCCAGGTTTTCCAGCTCCCTGCGGAAGTTGGACTGACGCTGCTCGTTGGCCGCCAGGGCTTCGGTGGTGGCGGGGTTGCCCATGAGGGAGTCGTGCTCGGCGGTCAGCTTGTTCAGCTCCCGGCGGATCTCGGTCTGCCGCTGCTCATTGTTCTTGAGGGTGGTCTGCCGCTTGTAGTCCCGGTCGTTGGCCTCCACCATCAGGTTTTCACGCTCTTTTTCCAGGGCCTCCAGCTCCTTTTTCACCTCCACCTCCCGGGCCAAGGTCTTGTTGTGGAGGTTGACGTCGGAGCAGGCCTCGTCAATGAGGTCGATGGCCTTGTCGGGCAGGAAGCGGTCGGTGATGTACCGCTCGCTCATGGTCACGGCCAGGCGGCACATCTCGGGGGAGATGGAGACAAAGTGGTACTTCTCGTAGTAAGGGGCGATACCCTGGATGATCCTGATGGAGTCGTCGATGGAGGGCTCCTCCACCATGACAGGCTGGAAACGCCGCTCCAGGGCGGAGTCCTTCTCAATGTACTTGCGGTACTCGGTGAGAGTGGTGGCGCCAATGACCTGAATCTCGCCCCGGCTCAGGGCGGGCTTGAGAATGTTGGCGGCGTTCATGGAGCCCTCGGCGTCGCCGGCGCCCACGATGTTGTGCACCTCGTCGATGACCAGGATGATGTTGCCCAGCTTCTTGATCTCCTCGATGAGGCCCTTCATGCGACTCTCAAATTGGCCGCGGAACTGGGTGCCCGCCACCAGGGCGGTGAGATCCAGCAGGTAGACCTCCTTGTCCAGCAGCTTATAGGGTACGTCCCGCTGGTAGATCTTCTGGGCCAGGCCCTCGGCGATGGCGGTCTTGCCCACGCCGGGCTCACCGATCAGACAAGGGTTGTTCTTCTGGCGGCGGTTGAGGATCTGGATGGTGCGCTGGATCTCCTCGTCCCGGCCGATGATGCGGTCCAGCTTGCCGTCAGCGGCCTTCTGAGTCAGGGAGATGCAGTAATTCTCCAAAAACTTGCGCTTGGGCTGCTTTTCGCCCTTCTTGTCCTTGTCTCCGCGCTCGGCGCGGGGCTGCTCCCGCTCAGGGGGCTGGGCCTGGGGGCTTTGAGCCGAGCCAAAGAGCTTGTTGAGGAAGGGGAAGGTGGCGGTTTTGCCCTCGTCCTCCTCGTCTTCGTCGGCCTCCTCCGCGGACATCAGTCCCTCCATGCCCTCGGCGCCGCCGAAGGCGGACATCATCTCATTGGTCAGGCCCTCCAGATCCTCGTCACTGATGCCCATCTTCTGCATCATATCTTCCACGGGCTTGATGCCCATTTCCTTCGCGCACTTGAGGCAGAGGCCCTCGCTTTTGGTGGTCCCGCCCTCCATCTTCTGGATAAAGATCACGGCCACATTTTTATGGCATCTGGAACAAAGTGTGGGTTGCATTTGTATTCAGCTCCTTTGGAGGGGAGAATAGTCCCCTCAGAGAAATGATTCTAATTCGAAATTATGAACTGCGTATGAATCACGCCTGTTTTCTTTTCTTTAAAGCCTTCCGGTACTGGAAGATATAACTGCACAGGGCGGCCAGAGTGAGGGCCAGGGCGAAGGAGATCAGTCCGGTGGCCCAGGGGCGTGGGATGGCAGGGAAGAGCACCAGCGCGGCGCAGACCACAAAAAAGACGCCGGTGGAGGTCTTGCCCAGCCAGTTGGAGGAGATCACATCACCCAGTTTCTGGTACATGAGATAGCCGCCGATGGCCATGGTCAGCTCTTTTAGGAAAAAGACGACGACCGCCCACAGAGGGATGATGCCGTCGGCGGTGATGCAGATAATGACCGTAAAGGTCATCAGCTTGTCCGCCAGAGGGTCCAGAATCCGCCCCAGCTTGGTGATCTGGTTGAAGTGCCGGGCGATCCAGCCGTCAGCTACATCGGTGAGGAAGGCGGTTAAATAGATCAGCACCGCCCAGCGATGAGCGTCTGGAGCGGGCTGAAAGAAGACGACGGCAAAGACCGGCACCAGTACTAGCCGGAGGAGGGAGAGAAGGTTTGGGATGGACATAGGAGCTTCACCTGATTTTCTTTGGTTTAGGGCGGGATTACAGGCCGCTGAGCAGGGAGAGGGGATTGGTAGTCATGAAGAATTTCAGCAGGTGGGTTTGGTTTACCAGGGACTCAGGCAGTACGTGCCCGAAGAATTGCAGCAGCCAGGCCGCCACAAACAGAAGGACACAGGCCTGTACCAGACCAAACAGGGCGCCGCAGGTTTTGTTCAGGAAGTGGAGGCCGGGCAGCCGCGCCACCAGATCCAGGGCATGGCTGATCAGCTTCCAGGCGATGAGAATGAGGGCGAAACCCAGCAGAAAGAGGATCAGGTAGGCGGCGGACTGGGCGATGGCAGCCGCAACTGCGGCGGGCGCACTCGCGGCCACGGAGGTCATTCCGTTCTCCACGGCCTTGTCCACGGTGTTGATCAGGGTTTCATAAAAGCCCATCTCCCGCAGGGCGTTCAGTACCCCGTCCAGAGGCACGTCGTCGGGGGACAGGGCAGCGGAGCCCTCCTCCGCCACTTGCTGCTGGATGGAGGCGTTGAGCTGTTCCTCGATGGCCGAGGCGAATTTGGGCTCTAAGGCATCCGCCACTATGGGGGAGAGGGTGCGGGCGGCGAAGCTGGCGCCCACAAAAGCCACCAGCACAGCCAGCAGACCGCACAGGGACAGGATGAACCCCCGGTGGGCGCCCACCAGGGCGAAGAGCAGCAGCACGGCCAGAATCAGGCCGTCAGCAATCAGATAAGCCATAGGGTTTTCCTCCGAATTTATTGAGGGACATAGAGGCGGGCGGTAGTGCTGTCAATGAGCATGGCGCTGCCGTCGGAGCGCTGTAAAACCTTCTGTGCGTTCTGTGTGCCGTTCAGGGTGTTATAGAGCTCCAGATCCTGGCTGTAGATATCCAGCCGGTCGGCGGTGAGTACGCCGACATACCGCCCGGCGGCGGAGAGAGAGAGTACCTGCTCCTCTACGGGGAGGGCAGCGGCCAGCTCACCTGAAGCGTTTATGGTGAGCAGCTCCGCCGTACTGCCCGCCCGGTATTTCCCCAGCAGGAGGGAGGCGGTGCCGTCCCCGTCCAGGGAAAAGGCCTTTAGGTAGCGCCCCCCGTAGTCGTAGGAGCCGGAGAGCGCGCCGTCCCCGGAGACAATATAGAGCCCGGACTCACCCAGGGCCCAAATGCCGATGCTGGTCCAGCGCAGATCCAGAATCGCGTTGTTGCCCACCGGGCAGGTCCAGTCCGGCTCCGTTTCCTCCTCCGTGCGGTCCAGGCGATAGAGGTCCACCCGGCTCTCAAAATTACCGTCCGTAAGGCCGATGGTGAGCAGAGCCACCGATTTGTTGTCCGGGGCAACGGCGGCGTCCATCACAAAACGGTTGGACAGGCTGAAGCGCACCAGAGGACTGTAGCTGTTGTCGTAGACCGTCACTGAGCCCTTGTGCCCGCTCTCCTGGCTGGGGACGGCCAGCCCGCCGTTCTGGTTCACATCGGCGGACAGGAGGGCCTGGCCGTCCTCTTGGGTGAGGGAAAAGACCTCCTCCCGACCGGAGTAGACAAAGAGCTCCCGGCCGCCGGCATCATAGACCAGAGCGGTGCCGCCTGCGGTGCTGACCACAGGATTTGTCATGGAAACGGCCTGATCCACAAAGGCCTGACCGCTGCCCGAATACAGCCGGATGGTGTTGGGGGAGCAGACCAGAAGATCTCCGTCCACGACGGCAAAGGCGTTGGAGGAGTCCCCAACAAAATGAAAGGACTCCGCCTGTCCGCTGTCGTTGCGCGCCAAGGTGCGGTAGGAGAACCAGCGCTTGATGAAGTCAAAATTCAGCTTGTCATAGTTGGCCACCAGGGCGACCGCGCCCACCATCAGGGCCAGTGTCACCAGAAAGGCCAGGAACCGGACAAAACGGTTGGGGCGCTTTTTGGGTTTGGGGGCGGACCGCCCCCCAGTCATGTCATCCATTGTATGCTCCTCAACGGGATTTATGTGGGACGGCCGGGTACGCGGTTCCGGGCCGGTGCCAAATGTGTCCGGCTTACAGCACGTCCTCCTGATACCATAGTTTGGTCATATAGAGCCCCCCGGCGGGTACAGTAGGCCCGGCGGCGGTGCGGTTGCGGCCTTCCAGAATGGCGGGCACGTCATCGGGGGAGAATTTGCCGTCGGCGGCGTAGACACAAGTGCCCACCATGGCGCGCACCATGTTGTAGAGAAAGCCGTCGGCGCACACCCGGCATTCGATCAGTTCTCCGCTGCGGGAGATATTAAAGTAGTGAACCGTGCGCACGGTGGTGCGGGTTTCGGTGCCGACGCTCCGAACAGCCGCGAAGTCGTGGGTACCCACAAAGTGGGAGGCCGCACGCTGCATCACAGTCTCGTCCAGGTGTTTGGGATAGAACCAGGCGCGGTTGACGTAAAATGCGTTCCGTATGTGGGAATTGTAGATGCGGTAAGTGTACTCCTTTTTCAGGCAGGAGCCGATGGCGTTGAAGCCGTCGGGCACCTCGGTAGCCTTTACCACCACGATGTCATCGGGCAGCCGGGTGTTCACCGCCAGGGGAATCCGGTCGCAGGGGATACGGGAGGAGGTGCGGAAATTGGCGATATAGGTCTCCGCGTGCACGCCGGCGTCAGTGCGGCCCGCGCCGGTACATTTGACCGGGTGGCCCACCACCGAGGCCAGGGAGTGTTCCAGCGTCTCCGCCACGGTGACGGCGTTCTTCTGCACCTGCCAGCCGTGATAGGCCGTCCCCACGTACATCAAGCGTAGCGCAATATTTCTCATAAAGCTTTAAAATCCCATTATTTTTTTCTTAAAGTCCAAAGTGCCGCAGTACGCCGATGCCCACACACAGAAGCACCGCGAAGACCAGAGCGGCGATGTCGATGCCCTTTAGCTTGAGCTGGCGCAGGCGGGTGCGGCCCTCTCCGCCGTGGTAGCAGCGGCACTCCATAGCAATGGCAAGTTCGTCGGCCCGGCGGAAGGCAGAAATGAACAGGGGTACCAGCAGGGGCACCAGGGCTTTGGCCTTCTGGAGCAGGTTGCCGGTATCGAAGTCGGCGCCGCGGGCCTTCTGAGCGGACATGATCTTGTCCGTCTCCTCGATGAGGGTAGGGATGAAGCGCAAGGCGATGGACATCATCATGGACAGCTCATGCACCGGCACATGGAGGGTTTTCAGCGGCCCCATCAGCTTTTCCAGGCCGTCGGTGAGCAGGATGGGGGAGGTGGTATAGGTCAGCAGGAAGGTGCAGGTGATGAGCATGGCGATGCGTAGCACCATAAACACCGCCGCCCAGATGCCCTCCGGATAGATGGTAAAGATCCAGAAGGAGACCAGCGGCGCTCCCTCGCCCCGGGTGTAGAACAGGTTGAGCAGGCCGGTAATGATGACGATGATCAAAATAGGCTTCATCCCCCGTAGGATGCTCTTGATGCCCACCTTGGACACGGCGATCAGCACCGCCAGCAGGACGAAGAGAACCGCATAGCCCACCACATGCTTGGCCAGAAACAGAGCCACGATATAGGCCACGGTAAAGAGCAGCTTGGTGCGGGGGTCCAGCCGGTGAAGCAGGGTGTTGCCTGGGAAGTACTGGCCCAGGGTAATGTCCTTCAATGCCACTTACACCGCCCCCCTTTCGCCGGAAGCAGACTGCTTCTGCTGACCGGCACGGGCCAGCTTGGCCAGGACGGCGTCTCTGGCCTGCTCCGTGGTGTAGACCGACGGGTCGATGTCCACGCCCATGGCCCGCAGGCGGTGGAACACCCGGGTCATGGCGGGCACGCCCAAGCCCATGGCCTCCAGCTCGTCCCCGTGGGCAAAGACCTCCCGGGGCGCGCCGGAGAAGGGAATCCGGCCGTCGTTGATCACCACCAGCCGGTCCACCGTCCGGGCCACTTCCTCCATGGAGTGGGAAACGATGATGATAGTGGCGTTTTTGGCCGTGTGATAGTCGTGGATGTTGCCCAGGATGGACGCCACGCCAACTGGGTCCAGGCCGGCGGTGGGCTCGTCCAGTATGAGCACGGAGGGCTCCATGGCAATAACGCCGGCGATGGCGACCCGGCGCTTTTGTCCGCCGGACAGCTCGAAGGGGGATTTTTCCAGCATGTCCTCCCGCAACCCAACAAACTGGGCGGCCTCGCGCACCCGGCGGTCGACCTCCCTCTCGTCCAGCCCCATGTTTTTAGGGCCGAAGGCGATATCCTTATAGATGGTCTCCTCAAAGAGCTGGTACTCCGGGTACTGAAACACCAGTCCCACCTGGAAGCGGGTTTGGCGGGTGCGCTCCTTGCTCTCCCAGATATCCCGGCCCTCGAAGAGGACGCGGCCGGAGGTAGGTTTGAGCAGCCCGTTGAGGTGCTGGATGAGGGTGGATTTGCCCGAGCCGGTGTGGCCGATGATGCCCAGGTACTCCCCGCGGTAGGCGGTAAAGTCCACGTCCACCAGGGCCCCGTGTTCAAAGGGGGTGCCGGCGGAATAGATGTGGCTCAGGCGCTCCGTCTGAATGATCGGTTCCAATGGCTTCATTCCTTTATCATTTGGTGCATGCCCGCAGGTCACGCCCGTGTTTGCAGCAGATCAAAGAGCGCCTGGGCACATTCCTCGTCGCTCAGTGCGTCCAGAGGAACGTCCACCCCCGCCTGCCGGAGCTGCCACAGCAGCTCGGTGGTCTCGGGGACAGTGAGGCCCACGGCCTTCAACTCCTCCACCCGCTGAAAGACCTTCCGGGGGGTGCCGTCGGCCACCACCCGGCCCTTGGCCATGACCACCAGCCGGTCGGCCTGGGCGGCCTCGTCCATATGGTGGGTGATGAGCACTACCGTCACGCCGGAGGAGCGGTTGAGCTCACGGATGGTCTTCATGACCTCCGCCCGGCCGATGGGGTCCAGCATGGCGGTGGGCTCGTCCAGCACAATGCAGCGGGGCGCCATAGCGATGACACCGGCAATGGCCACCCGCTGTTTCTGTCCGCCGGAGAGCAGGTGGGGGGCGTGCTCCCGGTACTCGTACATGCCCACGGCCTTGAGGGCGTCGTCCACCCTCCGGCGGATCTCCGCCGGGGGCACCCCCAGATTCTCAGGGGCGAAGGCCACGTCCTCCTCCACCACGTTGGCAACGATCTGGTTGTCCGGGTTCTGGAATACCATGCCCACGGTGCGGCGGATGTCCAGCAGTTTATCCTCGTCGGCGGTGTCGATGCCGTCCACGTAGACTTTGCCGCCGGAGGGCAGCAGGATGGCGTTCAGGTGCTTGGCCAGGGTGGACTTGCCGGAGCCGTTGTGCCCCAGCACAGCCACGAAGGAGCCCTCCTCGATGTCCAGGCTTACCCCGTCCAGCACAAAGGGGTTGACCGCCCCCTCCTCCGCATAGGCGAAGCGGAGCCCCTCTGTTTGAATGATTGCATGGTTCATATAGCACATCACTCCTTATTCGGCGGTCCAGCGGCCCGAAGCCCCGCAGGGGAGGGACAGGCCGGTGGCGGTGACGGGCAGGCCCAGCTCCTGGCTCTCGGTGCGGCCGCCGAGGGGGCTAGCCCCGTAGTATAGGAGTTAATGAGGAAAAACAGGGGTTCGTCCGAGAGCACCCCGGCTACCAGTTCCACAAAAGGGAAGAGGTTCTCCTCCAGCTTCCAGATCTCGCCGGAGGGACCCCGGCCGTAGGAGGGGGGGTCCATGATGACTGCATCGTACCGGCGGCCCCGGCGGATCTCCCGCTCCACGAACTTGGCGCAGTCGTCCACGATCCAGCGGATGGGCGCGTCGGACAGGCCGGAGGAGGCCGCGTTCTCCCGCGCCCAGCTCACCATGCCCTTGGCCGCGTCCACGTGGCACACGGCGGCTCCCGCCGCCGCGCAGGCCACCGAGGCCGCGCCGGTGTAGGCAAAGAGGTTGAGCACCCGGATGGGCCGCCCGGCGGAACGGATGCGCTCCATGGCGAAGTCCCAGTTGGCTGCCTGCTCTGGAAAGACGCCGGTATGCTTGAAGTTCATGGGCTTGATGTTGAGAGTCAGCCCCTTGTAGCCCAATGTCCAGCGCTGGGGCAGTTCCTTCTTGACCCACTGGCCCCCTCCGGTGGAGGCGCGCTGGTACCGGGCGTCGTGCCTCCGCCATCCGGGATGCCGCCCCTCCGGACGCCAGATGGCCTGAGGATCGGGCCGCACCAACAGATACTTGCCCCAGCGCTCCAGCCGCTCGCCGCCGCCGCAGTCCAGCAGTTCATAGTCCTTCCAGTCAGTTGAAATCCACATAATACGATCTTCCCACCATAGTTTTTGTCATAATCATCCTATTATATCATTCCCTACTAGACCAGTCAACGAAAAGAAGCGCAAACAATAGAGGCGCGGGGTGAAAAATATGAATCGACCCGCGCCCCTATGCGGCGTCTCCTGCAAACTGACCAGGCGCCCCTGTAAGACAGTTCAATCCACGCACCCGCGAGGAGTGCGACATCTCTTTGAACATGGCCATCAGCTCCGGCAGATTATTTCAACCCACGCACCCCGTGAGGGGTGCGACCAGTCCCTCAAGCTGGCTGCCTCTCAGGCCAACCAATTTCAATCCACGCACCCCGCGAGGGGTGCGACTGGAAGCTCCCCGTCGTCTTCCGCCAGCTCCGCATTTCAATCCACGCACCCCGCGAGGGGTGCGACGGCCTACGCCGGCAAGCAGAGCTACCAGAGCAACGAGCAATTTCAATCCACGCACCCCGCGAGGGGTGCGACAGGATCGCCTGGCAATACTCGTCCATCTCATAGCAATTTCAACCCACGCACCCCGTGAGGGGTGCGACTACACCGTGACGCCCAGCATCGGCGTCAACATCCATTTCAACCCACGCACCCCGTGAGGGGTGCGACGATGGGCGGCGGCTTTGGCGGCTGGGGCAACCGATTTCAACCCACGCACCCCGTGAGGGGTGCGACGTGGGTCAAGGGCCGGAGGGCGGCCTACTTCACCGAATTTCAACCCACGCACCCTGTGAGGGGTGCGACTTACAAATTGTAGAGCATTTAATGAGGATGCATATGATTTCAACCCACGCACCCTGTGAGGGGTGCGACTATTGATAGTTTGTAATCTTTGTATTATCAATATATTTCAACCCACGCACCCTGTGAGGGGTGCGACGCGCTGGTGAAGTAGTCGTGGAACTTGGCGGCCTTATTTCAACCCACGCACCCTGTGAGGGGTGCGACGGCAAATTTTGCTAAAAAACGAGAACTTAAACTCATTAATTTATTCGCTTTTTACAAGAAAAAACAGATTGAGAGACAACGACAAAGGCGTTTATGCTCCGTTGAGCGTATCTTTATGCTTTTTGGGTGCGGACCGGCCGGAGAAGGCGTGTCATCTTGGACTTCGCACGCTACAAAATCAAAGGTTCGTCTGGAAGGTAGGTCTGCTTACAGCCAAAGTGCTCGATCTTCTGCTCATAGCGATTTCCCAGGGAATAAAAGCGGAGACTGTCCCGTTCGGGGTCCATGATTGCGCACAGCTTGGCTTGAAGCAGCTTGTACTGGGCTGGATCCAGCTTACACTCAAAGACGGAGTTCTGAACCCGCTGGCCGTAGTTGACGCACTGCCTGGCGATCTGCCGCAGGCGTTTGCGCCCGGCGGCATCCGCCGTATTGACATCGTAGGTAATCAAAACCAGCATAATGGCCTCACTTCCACAAAAAGGGCGGATAGGCGTCCAGATCGCCGCGGAGGCAGCGGGCCAGAAGCAGCGCCTGGAGATAGGGAACCAGTCCCCAAGAGAGCTTTTCCTGGAGATAGGGGTGAGTCAGAGGCTCCTTTTTCCGCTCCTGCCAGCGCTTCAGAACAGATCTGCGGCCGGAGTCGCTCAAAAAGACCGCCCCATTCTCCAGAAAATCAAAGTCCTGCCGCCCCACCATTCGGTTGTTTATCAGGGTTAAAACGAACCGGTCGGCCATACAGGGGCGCAGCTCCTCCATCAGATCCAGGGCCAGAGAGGCCCGGCCAGGGCGATCCCGGTGGAGAAAGCCCACGTAGGAATCCAGCCCCACGCTCTCCAGTGCAGAGGCGCAGTCGTGCGAGAGCAGACTGTAGACAAAGGAGAGCAGGGCGTTGACAGGGTCCCGCGGCGGACGGCGGCTGCGGCTTTGGTAGGAAAAGAGGGGCTTTTCACCCAAAATCAGCTGGTCGAACTGACCAAAATAGAGGGTTGCTCCGGCGCCCTCCAGGCCGCGCAGATGCTCGAGAGAGGCGGCCGCGGCGATTTGGGGGAGAAGCTCTTTCAGATGAGACGCGGAGGCCGTCAGGCTGGCGGCGTCCAGCCGGAGCCCGTGATCCCTTCGGGTGCGCTCAATGCTCCAGCGGGCGTTATAGACCTTGCCGAAGATCATACTGCGGGCAATGCGGCAGCTGGCGGAGAGCTCGTCCGCCGTGCGGTACTGGGCACGCCGTAGCAGGACGTTTCCCGAGGTACTCCCGGCGATCCGGGCCAGAAACCGCCCGCGCGGCGTGCAGAAGGCCAGAGAGATTCCGCGCTCGGCGCAGGCGCCCATCAGGGCGGGAGAGGCTCCGGGGTAGGAGAAGGAGATAATGCCGCTCAAGGTATGGAGCGGGTAGCGGGCGGCCTCCTGATGCTCCCGGCTGGCGACCACATTTTCGCCGTCCAGGGACAGATAGATGTCCTCCGAGGTCACGAAGAGGGTGTTCAACAGCTGTCTCATGGCGTTTCCTCCATGGCCCGGTTCAGATAATCGGATACGGACTCCCGCCGGATCAACTGCGGCAGGCACAGCTCCTTCAGAGAGCAGGCGCCGCAGAACTTGCCCGGCCTGGCTTTGGGGGTGTGGCCCCGCCGGAAGAGCTGGTGCATCTCCTCTGCGGCGGACTGAACCTGACGGCGCAGCTCTGGAGAGAAGCGCACCAGAGTGCGCCGGCGGGTTTCGCCGTAGTAGAGTGCGCCTTCCGGGACGGGGCAGCACAGCATTTCCTCCAGACACATGGCCTGGGCACACAGTTGAAGCTCGTCCGCCTGGTGAGGCTTTGGCCGGCCACGCTTGTACTCCACGGGGAAGGGCAGCCAGCGGCCCTCTTCCCCCGCGAGGGGGACGCCCTCTGGCGCGGCGCGAAATTCGACCACGTCGCACTGGCCGGACAGGCCCAGGGTAGGGGAGGCCACCGCCAGACTGCGGAGAACCAGAGTATCGCCCCGCCGCTCCCGAAGGGAGGCGTCGTGGGCACGCTCATGGAGAAGCTGGCCCTCTATGGTGCGCAGATTTTCCTGCCACTGCTGTTCCAGATGGATCAGCGCCCACTGGCGGCGGCAGAAGGCAAAGTGCTGAAGGCCGGAGAGGGGGAGAAACTCCTCCTCACGGAAGTTCACCCCATCCGCCGGCAGGTGATTCCGGCGGGGAGGGCGGCCTCGTCCACCGTGACGGAGTAATCCTGATAGGAACGGGCGGGGGCGGGATCACCGGGATCCCTCCGGGTGACATGTACCGCTTCAAAGAGCTTCCAGGCCGGGGCGCAGCCCAGCTCGTTGTCGTGCTGGAAGACAATCAGCTCCCGCACGGCCATCTTGCCCCGTGCGGCGGAGTGGTCGTGCTCGAACATATTGAGGATTGCCTCCCACAGCAGGGACAGATCCTCCTCGGAGAAGCCGGTGGTCTTGCGGGCCAGGTTGGCGGAGACGTAGCCCTCGCAGCGATAGAGACCATAGGGGATCACATACTTTCTCCCCATCTCAGTGCCCTTTTTCTCCGCGTCGGCCTCGGTGGTGATGGCCACGCGGGTGATGGTGACCTCCTGAGGAATGACGGGTTCCACGCTGCGGGCAAAGCCCAGCTGCACCGGCCCCCGCACCTGGCCGCAGTTGAGAGCGGCCTTCACAAAGGTGGTCATCACCGCGCCGAAGGTGCGCACATCGTAGAAGTTGGCGCACATCCAGTCCCGGACTTTCCGATCCAGGTCGGGATCGGCCTTTTTCTTTTCCTTGACGGTTTTTTCGTCCACGTCCAGGGCGGCGTAGGCCTCGGCGTCGCTGCGGTTGAGAGGCACGCCGTCCTTGACATAGATGCGGTAGCCGGTGGCGTCCTCCTTCACCGTCTCCACATAGTTGCGGATCTTCCGCTTCAGGCACACGTCGGTGACAATGCCCAGGCCGGTCTCCGGATCCACCCGGGGCATATTGCCCGCGTCCGGATCCCCGTTGGGATTGCCGTTCTCCACGTCGAACAGGATGACAAATTCATAGCGGTTTTTGATAGGCTCGGACATATTACTTCTCCTCCTTCTTCTGATAGCGGGCCTGAGTCTGGAAATAGTAACCCAGCTGGAACGAACCCTGCTGGGGGAGATTCAGGTGGGCGGGGTATTCCGTACCCAGCTTGGAGAGCAGCTCGGTCATCTGCTTCTCATAGGCGATGGAGAGACCGCGGTTGGCGGCGTTCAGCTTTTTCAGATGCTTCTGAGCCAGATTGACCAGGACGGGGAATACCGCGGCAGGGGTAGCCGACGCTCCGCTGAAATACTTGTCGCGGATGGTGGCGTTGATGCCGGGGTTGGCAGCGGCCTGGACGGCCTCCAGCACGGAGAACAGCCGCCCCAGGAGATAGGGGACATTGGTGGCGTCAGGATTGAGAGACACTTGTAAGACCTCCTCCGGTATATCAGGATGTTCGCGGCCGGTACTCTCGGCCAACTTTGTGTAATAGGCTTTCAGAATGGCGGCCCGGCCCCGGGTGACCTCCCGTTCCGCCCGGATGCGGAGGGCGACGCCGTTGAGCAGCGTGGCCGGATATCGGGTGTCGTTCAGCACCGCCCGCAGAACCTCGCCGGCCAGATCGGGGGCGGGGGACTTGTCCCGGGCGTTCTGGTTTACCGTTTCGTCCAGCAGCTTCCAGATGGGCAGGGTCTCAAACTTGTCATAGGAGGGGCGAATGATCTCCAGCCGCCGGTAGTGGGACTGGATGTGTTCCAGGAATCCCCGGAAGGTATTGTGGAGGAAAAAGCGCACTGACAGCCGGGCGGCGTTGGGGGAGAGGCCTAGGATATAGAAATCCATGTTGGGGTCGAGCTTGTCCTCCTGAAAGTCCACGGGGATTCCCTGGCACAGCTGTGCGGTCATGCCGCGGAGATCCGCGGCGCTGTACGGCGTCGGCGCCCCCAGCAGAGCCCCGCCGAAAAAGGCCTGGTAGGCGTCGCCGCCGCCTCTGGCCCAGCAGACGACGGTGGCGTCCCCGAGCCGGTAGACGTGCTCCCGGTCGGCCAGCAGGTAATTGAGGGCGGCCGTATAGGCGAAGGCGGCGTATTTGCCGGTAGGGGCGTTGAGGTTCTGCTCCTTGCCGTAGGAACAGAACGCCGGTGCGTTGAAAGAGACCAGAGCTGCGCCGCTGGATTGGGCGCCGGACACATTCTTGATGGCCGGGTGAACGGACTCCACCGGCCCTTCCTCGCCGGTGACGAGGCAGATGCCTCTTGGGCTGTCGGTATCGGCGCGATAGCGGCGCTCCCAGGCACGCCGAATTTCGGGATCTTCATGGACATAGCTTCCATTATAGCGGAAGAGCAGATTGGCCCCGGACAGTATGTCCTCCCGATACTCTGCCAGAGCGGGATGCTCCAGTGTATACTCCGGGATCCAGGTGCGGAAGAAGGCCAGCAGGGCCTGAGCGGAGGGGGAATCCACACCCTCCAAAACAGAGGTATGAAGCGCCTTGCAGGCGGCAAAGCACGCAAGGGAGCGCTGAGGGTTGCCCTTATTGTCTGCGCCCAAAATGTAGCCGGAGTTATCGCACAGAAAATTGGCGGCGATCCCTACTGTGCGTTTGACCGGGGCAGGGAGCGTGAGCACCTGGGGGGCGAGCACAGTCTTTTTCCCTCGGAGCTGCTCCGTCTGAATGGACGTAACCTGCTCTAGCGTCCCGTCTGCGGCGATAGAGAGTGCATAGGAGGCCTTGACCGGCCCCCAGCCGGGGCCGGCAAGCACGCCTGCCTGCACCAGAGTTTCGTAATACTGGGTCAACGCCTGCAAAATCATCCCCGCACCTCCCCGCTGTCCCGGGCGGGCACCTCCAGCACCCCGTCCCGCAGGGTGCCGCGGAAGAACAGGGGGCGGATATCCTCCGGATTTGTATAGTCCATATCCCACAGGATCCAGCCCAGATCGCGCTCTCCCAGCAGCTCCTTCGGGCAGGGGGGTAGCTCCTCACACCAGTGGAAATGGGCGGGAAACTCACGGCAGCCAAAGCAGGGCTGGTGGTAGAACTGCCCCTTTTTGATGCGGCGCTTGACAATGTCCTGAAACTTGCCCGGATTATCTCCGGGGGCGGCCTGACTGGTCATGTCAAAATGGGCCTCAATGACATACCGCACATCCCGCAGCAGCAGGGCGGCCCGCTGCTGAATGTCGTCGGATGTGCACAGATACAGCTCTCCCTTGCCCCGCTCCATCACCGTCCGGGCCGAGCGGGCGGAGAGAGTGGACTTGACCTCGTTGCGCCGCAGGTTGGTGAAGCGGATGGGAGCGCACACATGGATGCGGTCGATGATCCACCTCAGCCCAGGATGCCAGTAGATGGCCTCCACCAGCCCCCGGGCGGCGGAGGGGGTCATGATATCGTAGCTCACCCGTTCTACTTTCATCTCCGGGCGGGTAAAGAGGGCATAATCCCCCCAGACCTCCAGCTGAATGGACATAGGCGTTCACTCCTTTTCTTCTCAGATAAACAGTCCCTTTCCACAGTCCGCCTCCAGAGACAGTCCGGTTTCCTCCGAATAGAGGGACAGGGTGGCAAGGATAGCGGAGCCATCCTCCAGCCGCTCCAGATCCCCGGCCTGATCCAGGGCGGCGAAGTGGTTTTCGTAGATAGATACGCCGTATTGGCCGAGCTGGCGGAACAGCGCCCGGCTCCGCTCTCCGGCCCGAAGCCGTCCGACCAGCTCCGCGCCCGCGCCCAATGGGATGTAGACTGTCCGGGTGGGGCTGTCGATCATGTGGAAACGCTCCGCCACGGACTGGAAGGGGAACAGCTCCGTGCGAATCTTGGGCAGAATACCATATATGTCCTGCGATTCCGCCCCCTTCAGCTCCAGGAGCGTATGGAAGTAGGCCTGGATCGCCTCCTGGGAGGCGATGTCGTCATACTGCTCCAGCACCATGCGGCCCGCGCCGATGGCGGTCTGAAACAGAGGCGGCGGGACGGCTTCCCCCCGGAAAAGGGTGACGATGCTCTCCGAGACGGGGCGCTTCCCCTCCCGGTTGCACCGGCCGGCGGCCTGGAGGATGGAGTCCAGGCCCGCCTCTTCCCGGAACACGGCGGGAAAGTCCACATCCACTCCGGCCTCGATCAGGGAGGTGGAGATCACCCGGCAGGGGAGCTCCTCCCGGAGCCGGCGGCGGATCTCCTCCAGCTTGGCGCGCCGGTGGGCGGGATACATGAGGGTAGAGAGGTGAAAATTCCCCTCGCCGGAGAGTCGCGTAAAGATCTCCTGGGCGCTCTTGCGGCTGTTGACAACGCAGAGCACCTGCTCGTGCTGCTGGAGCTGTCCGGACAGTGTGTCCCAGTCCAGCCGGCCCGCCTGGCGGAAGCACACCCGGCGGAAGGGTTCCGGGGGACACAGCTCCGGCGGACAGAGCTCCACCGCCGGACGGCCGGGCAGGAACTCCGCAAAGAGCGGCCCCAGTGCGGGCTGGGTGGCGGTACAGAGGACGGCGGAAGCGCCGTAATGCTGAACCAGCTGGGCGATGGCGTGGACGCAGGGCCGCAGGCAGGGGAGGGGGAGCAGCTGGGCCTCGTCGAAGAGAATGACGCTTCCGGCCAGGTTGTGGAGCTTGCGGCACTGGGAGGGGCGGTTGGCATAGAGGGATTCAAAGAACTGCACCGCCGTGGTCACCACCACGGGCATGTCCCAGTTCTCCGCGGCCTGGGCTAGGCGAACCGTTTTCGGAGTGGCCTCGGCGTCGATTTCATAGGCGGCGTTGGAGTGGTGCTCCAGCACATTCTCCGCCCCCAGGATGGTTCGGAACTCCTGGGCGGTCTGCTCGATGATGGAGGTGTAGGGGATCACATAGATGATCCGCCGCAGCCCCCTGGCCCTGGCCTGGGCCAGGGCGAAGGCCAGAGAGGCCACCGTCTTTCCGCCCCCGGTGGGGACGGTGAGGGTAAACAGGCCGGGGGGCTGGGTCTTGCCCATCCGGATACACTGCTCCAGAACGGCGCAGCGGCGGGAGTTCAGCTCTCCCTGAGGGGGAAACCAGCCGGAGATATGGCGCTGGAGCCGCTCCCAAAGGGCCTCCAGAATCCCGGACGGAGCCGTCCATAAAGGCCTCAGTGTCCAGGAAATCCGCGTCCGTCAGACAGGAAAACAGCATCCGGGTAAAGAACATCAGGGACAGCGGCTCCGCGCCGCAGGGGGGAGGAGCGGGGGAGGGAAGGGTGATCTCTTCCGTCCAGGGGGAGCAGTCGGGCAGCATGCCCCGTTCCGCGCGCTTCATCCGTCCCAAAAAGGTTCCGGCATCCGGGGAATCTCCCTGAGTGCCTCCGTCCGGGAGGCCGCCGTGGTGTCCCGCCGCCGCGAAGGCGGCCAGAGGCTGCACCCTACGGCCGCAGGCACAGGCGTATTCTACGTCGTGATCCACCTTGGGGCCGCCGGCAAGGCGGCGCTGAAATTCCATGGAGTATTTTCCGAGGTCGTGGCTCAGGCCGGCCAGCCGACCCAGCTCCTCCGCGCCAAAGGGAGCGGCAAAGAGGGCGCAACGCTCCGCCGTCCCGTTGAGGTGCTCCGCCGCCGTCTGTTTCCGGCCGTCGCCGGCAATGTGGGCCAGATAGGTCATGGGAAAACTACCTCCGTTCTCAAATGTTTCTGAACGTAGAATACCGCCGGATAAGCCCGATAGACCGGACATTTTGCCGTAATGCCAACTATAACTATAGTTGATTTTGCGCAAAACCGCAAGTAGAGAGAAGAAAGAATTGTGCAGATAGCTATGGTCTGGGTGGCGCTTGTGTTATAGCGGGAATTGTGATAAAATAACTCTGATTCTGTAGAAAAGGGGTGTGCCGTATGAGCGACACCGAACTTCAGTTCCGCACGTCCACCTTTGGCGGGTTTCAGAAGCAGGATGTGCTGAATTATATTGAGACGTCGAACCAGGAGCACCGGGAGAAGCTGGAGGCTGTCCGGCGGGAGCTGGCGGAGACCGAGGCGGCCAAGGCGGCCCAGGCGGAGGAGATCGCCGCGGCCCAGGCCCAGACGGAGGCCAAGGAGAAGGAGCTCCAGGCCCTGCGGGGGGAGCTGGCCGCCGCCCACAAGGAGGCGGAGGAGCGCAAGCTGGAGATCTCCCTGCTGGAGGAAGAGCTGGAGAAGGCGAAGCAGCGGTTGGCCGATACCGAGGCCCGGCTGAAGGAGAGCGAGGAAAAGCTGGCCAAGGCTGGGCCGGCGGCGGCGGCCTATGAGAAGGTGAAGGACCGCACCGCCGGTATCGAGCTGGAGGCCCACTGCCGCGCCCAGGCGGTTCAGGCGGAGGCGGAGGAGCGCATCCGCAAGACACGGGCCGAGGTGGAGCAGTGGCTGAACCGGGTACAGGGGAATTACGGCCGCCTGCGCGCTGATATGGACGCGGCGGTTTCCAGGGCCTGTGGAGAGCTGGACCAGGTGCGGCAGACGCTGGAGCAGATCTCCGGGGAGCTGGCCCGCCAGGATGAGGGACTGGACAAGCTGACCAAGTCCTGCTGTGCCGAGCTGACCCACCGTGCACCGGACCCACTCCCACTGGATGAGAAATAAGCAAGCCGGCTGACCGAAGCCGCAGCATTTGTGTGGCAGGCTGATGTTGGAAATGCAATCAAATGGGGTGAGGATACGGAAATAGCGGAAGTGAAGGAACGGCAGCCTGCATTGCTCCAGCAGCTTCTGAAAATTTGGGAGCAGTCCGTGAGGGCAACGCACCACTTTTTATCCAGCCGTGAAATAGAACAGATCAAGGAATACGTTCCCGGGGCGCTGAATTTGGTTCCAAGGCTTGTCATCGCCAGAGAGGAAAGCGGAGCTCCGGTCGGATTTATGGGAGTAGATGGCGGCCGCCTTGAAATGCTGTTTCTCGTTCCGGACAAACGGGGAAACGGCTTGGGAAGGCTGCTCGTTGAATATGGGATGAAGCATTGTGGGGTTAAGAGCGTGACGGTCAATGAACAGAACCCAGAGGCAAAGGGTTTTTATGAGCACATGGGATTCTGTGTATATAAAAGGACAGACTGCGATGAACAGGGAGCGCCGTATCCCCTTCTATACATGGAGATTTCTCAACGGTGATGATAGGGGCACCGGGACGGGTGGACACAGTTCAGCTTACAGAGAAGACAGATAAGGGAAGAGCCCTTGCGCGGCCGCGCAAGGGCTCTTTTTCAGGG